>WNFM01215023.1_pt1 | contig 15160 bp, 12 predicted proteins | sample 5400271 | NCBI WGS metagenome assembly WNFM01 (sample SAMN13153352, study PRJNA577476) | soil metagenome | isolation source: 60 cm saprolite on Douglas fir-dominated hillslope | place: USA:California | collected 2013-09-17
CAAACGTCGATGCGCTCATGGAGCTGACGTCGAGCATCATGCAGGCGCTCGATTCCGCCGGCATCCGCGGCGCGGACGGCGCGGCTGTCGATCACGTCGAGCTGTTCGTCCCCTCTCCCGTAGCGGGACTCGATAGTCGCAACTTCGTGCTCTGTCCCGGCAAGGCGTATGACCGCTCTCCCTGTGGAACGGGAACGAGCGCCAAGTTGGCGTGCCTCGGCGCGGACGGGAAACTGCAGCCAGGCGTAGCGTGGAAGCAGGAGAGCGTCATCGGTAGCGTCCTCGAGGGATCATTTCAGGCTGACCCCGAACGGCCGGGCTGGATCATTCCCCGCATCACTGGCACTGCCCATGTGAACGCCGAGGCGACGCTCATCCTCGAGCCGGACGATCCATTCTGCTGGGGCATTCGAGAGACATGAAGGCGAAGGCGGTCGTCATCGTCGGCGGTGGAGTCGTGGGACTGGCAACGGCCTATTACGCCGCACGCCAGGGTCACCGCATCACCGTTCTCGAGCGGGCCGCGGAGCCGGGCGCAGGCTGTGCGCTCGGCAGCGCCGGGATGATCGTCCCCAGCCACTTCGTCCCGCTGGCCGCTCCCGGCATGGTGGCGCTTGGACTGAAATGGATGTGGAATCCGGAGAGTCCGTTCTACATCCGGCCGCGATTCAGCCCTGAGCTCTTCCGTTGGGGATGGCGCTTCATGCGCGCGGCGAACGCTGGGCACGTGGCACGCTCGGCACCCCTCTTGCGCGACCTGCACCTCGCCAGTCGTGCGTGCTATGAGGAATGGGCTGTGGAGCTCCCCGACGCCTTCGGACTGGCGACGAAGGGTCTATTGATGCTCTGCAAGAGCGAGCATGGCTTGCAAGAAGAAGCGACGACGGCGGCGAGAGCGCGAGCGCTTGGCATACCGGCCGAAGTCCTCACGCGCGCCGAGACCGAAACGCTGGAGCCAGGGCTCCGCTTCGACGTGGCAGGTGCCGTCTACTATCCTCGCGACTGCCATCTCACCGCTCGCGGAAGCCGGCGTCGAGATTCACTGGCAGACGGAGCCCACAAGCTGGAACGCGGCCGGCAATCGCGTCGAGAGCATTGAGACCAACGAAGGGACGATCACCGGGGACGAGTTCGTGCTCGCGGCCGGTGTCTGGTCGTCCAGCGTGGCAAGGCAGCTCGGTGTCAACGTACCGATGCAGGCCGGCAAGGGCTACAGCGTCACGTTGCAGACGCCGCCCCGCCTTCCGGCCATTTGCGCGATCCTCAGCGAGGCACGCGTGGCCGTCACTCCGATGGGAACCTCGCTACGCGTCGGAGGCACCATGGAGGTGACCTCGACGCCCGCGGGAATCGACACCACCATCAGTCCCAAGCGTGTGCGGGGAATCACGCGTGCCATGACCGAGTATTTCCCTGATTTCCAAACCGCAGACTTCCGCGACGCTCCCGTATGGTCGGGGCTTCGCCCCTGTTCTCCCGACGGCATGCCCTACATCGGCCGCTTCGGACGCTACACAAACCTGTCTGCTGCGACGGGCCACTCCATGATGGGGGTCAGCCTCGCTCCGATCACCGGCAAGATCATGGCGGAGATCCTCTCCGGCCAGGAGCCCTCGATCGACATCCGCGCGCTGAGCCCGGACCGCTATAACTGAAGGAATGAGGTCATGATGAAAGTGAACTGGAAAGGTGTCCTCCCCGCGATCACGACGCCGTTCAACGCGGACATGAGCGTCGACTATCGATTCCTGGCCGAGCATGGCCGTTGGATGGTCGACGAAGGCTGCCTGGGACTCGTACCCCTGGGATCGCTCGGCGAGGGCGCCACGCTGACGCCCGCGGAGAAGCGAAAGGTGCTGGAGACGTGCGTCGAGACGCTGGCGGGCCGCGCGCCCGTCGTGGCCAGCATCTCCGCTCTCGCCACGAGCGATGCCGTGGCGCTGGCACGCGACGCGCTGTCGATCGGCTGCAGCGGCTTGATGGTCCTGCCTCCGTATGTGTACTCGAGCGACTGGCGGGAGATGAAGGCACACGTCGCGGCGGTGATCGGCGCAACTGGTCTGCCCTGCATGCTCTACAACAACCCCGTCGCCTATCGAACCGACTTCAGGCCCGAACAAGTCGCGGAGTTGGCCGGCCAGCACGCCAACCTCGAGGCCGTGAAGGAGTCGAGCACGGATGTGCGGCGGGTGACGGCCATCCGCGCGCTGATCGGCGATCGCCTCGACATCCTCATCGGCGTCGACGACTTGATCGTCGAGGGCGTCGACGCCGGCGCAGTCGGTTGGATCGCGGGTCTCGTCAACGCCTTCCCGGCCGAGTCGGTCGCGGTGTTCCGATACTCGCTGGACGGACGCCGGCAGGAGGCCTTCGAGCTCTATCGCTGGTTCCTCCCGCTCCTCCGGATGGACACCGTTCCGAAGTTCGTGCAGCTCATCAAGCTCGTTCAGGAGAAGGTGGGCCGCGGCAGCGCGCGCGTACGGGCGCCACGGCTCGAAGTGGAAGGCGCAGAACTGCAGGAGGCCGTCGCCGTCATTGAACGCGCGCTGGCGACACGGCCCAAAACTCTACCCTGAGCGAGGGCGGGTGGTTTGGTAGGAGCGAAGGGTCAGATCGTGAAGCCGGGAGTTGCGGCTCGAAGCAACTTCAACACGGTGCCTCAGTTCCATGCCTCACGTGAAGACAATAGGAAGACCGGCCTGGAGCCGCAGAGGAATGACAAATGTCCAATCTTGAAGGCACGTCGATCATCGGCGGCAAGAGCACCGCGCGAGGTTCTCGCTCGTTTCAGGCGTTTGACCCTGCTACTGGCCAGAACCTGGAGCCATCGTTCTATGCCGCGTCGGGAGCGGACGTCGAGCGCGCCTGCCAGCTCGCAGGTGACGCGTTCGAGAGCTACGGACGGACGTCGCCGGAAGCCCGCGCCGCGTTTCTCCGCGCCATCGCCGAGGGCCTCGAGGCAGACGGCGCGGCCATCGTGGAACGCGCACACGCCGAGTCCGCCCTTCCCCTGGCGCGACTGCAAGGAGAGCTGGGACGCACCTGCAATCAGCTCCGACTCTTCGCAGAGGTGGTCGAGGAGGGCTCGTGGGTCGACGCCCGCATCGACACGGCGGACCCGGCTCGGAAGCCGCCCAAACCTGACGTTCGTTCCATGCGCCGGCCGATCGGACCCGTCGTCGTGTTCGGCGCCAGCAACTTCCCGCTCGCCTTCTCGACCGCAGGCGGCGACACTGCCTCGGCTCTCGCCGCCGGCAACCCTGTCATCGTCAAGGCACACCCGGCGCACCCCGGTGCCGGCGAGCTTGTCGCGCGCGTCATCGCGGCAGCGGTCAAGCACTCCGCCCTGCCGCCTGCCACGTTCGCGCTGCTCTTCGACGACGGTGTCACTGTCGGACAGACGCTCGTGAAGCATCCCCTCATCCGAGCTGTTGGGTTCACCGGATCGCGGCGTGGCGGCGAGGCGTTGATGCGACTTGCGGCGTCACGTCCCGATCCCGTTCCTGTGTATGCGGAGATGGGGAGCGTCAACCCCGTAGTGATCTTCCCAGGCGCGCTACACGAGCGCGCGGCTGCCATCGCCGAGGGCTTGCACGCATCGTTCACGGTAGGAGTCGGACAGTTCTGCACCAACCCTGGAGTGGTCTTCCTCGAAGCGGGCGCGGAAGGCGATGCGTTCGTCGACCTGCTGGCGGAGCGGACGCGCGCCACACCCGCGGGCGCCATGCTCACCACCACCATCAGCGCGGCCTACGCCGGCGGCGTCTCAGCGCTGAGCGATCGGGGAGCGCAACGGATTGCGAACGGCAAGGCCGGAACCTTCGCCGCGTCGGGAGAGGCCTCGCTCTGGCAGGTCGCGGCCTCGCGCGCGCTCAGTGAGCCGCATCTCCTCGAGGAGGTGTTTGGACCGAACACGCTCATCGTGCGTTATGGGAGTTTGGCGGAGCTCGACGAGGTCATTCGCGCGCTCGACGGACAGCTCACGGCAACCGTGCACGCCCTGCCTGAAGAGCTTCGCGAGCACGAGACTCTGCTGCAGCACCTCGCACGCAAGGCGGGACGGCTCGTCGCCAATCAGTTTCCGACCGGCGTCGAGGTCAACCACGCCATGGTGCACGGCGGCCCCTTCCCGGCCACCTCCGACGGCCAAAGCACGTCGGTCGGCACCCACGCCATCGAGCGATTCACCCGCTATGTGGCTTACCAGAACTGGCCGGACGATGCCCTGCCGGCTGAGTTGCGCGAGGGCAATCCGCGCGGGATCTGGCGCATGGTAAATGGGGAGCGTAGGCCCGCGCGAGCCTGATTCATCCTTTCAACTTCCGCCTTCCCGTTCCGACGAGGAAACTACCTCACGCAAAGACGCGAAGGCGCGACGCAACGTCCCGAGTCCTCTCGGGGGAGAAGTGAAATCGCGCCCAAAACCAAGAACGCCAAGAAGGGTATTGATCCTAACTATCTTCGCTCTCTTCCTTCGCCTCTTCGCGTCTTCGCGACACCTGCGCGCTACTTAGTGCTGCACCACTCGCCAAGCCACTGCACGAGTTGGAATCCGCTGACCGACGCTGGTAACCGGCGCGTGACGAGGTTGCGGCCGTCGTCCCAATAGAACCGCAGTCCATCGCCGTCGGCGTGCACGTCCGAAAACGCGTCGTGGCTGAAGGTGTCCCGGCTGCCGGACGGCTGGCCCACTTCGACGGGCCAGGCACCGACCGAGCCCTCTCTCAGCTCGCGCGCATAAAGCCGCGGTTCCCTCGTACCTGAATGAGTCACCCACGCGGCGACGAAACCATTGCTGACGGCGGCGACCCGCAGCTCGTCGGTAGACAGATAGCTGACTGCCGAGGGAACCGTCACGACGTCCGCGACGGAACTGAGAAGTCGCCAGACGACAGGTTTCGGATCCTGCGGATTGACGACCGCGCCCAGAACGCAGTTCCCACCACTGGTAACCAGGGCGATGTTCCCGGCTGCATCAACAGCAGTAACCAATGAGCCGCCCACCGCGTTGCCAACGTCAACAGTCGCGACGCGCCCGTCCTTGCCGAGCAGGAATAGCGCGCACGAACCTGTGTGCAAATTGTAGGCAAACAGCGCAATACGGCCGTCGGGGAGCAGCTCGGCCCACTTACTGCCCGACGGCTTCTCCATCAGCGGAAGGTTCCAGGTCAGAAATCGGCCTTGTGGATCGATCGCTGTTGCTTCGACTCCCTGGTCGCCTACATAGATGAGGAGACCGTGCGGGTTGTCACCGCGCACAACAATCCAGGGTTCGGCATCCCTGACCTCGACCGGGTCGTCGACGACGCTGGTCTCGACAGTGCCCGAGCCATCGTCAGCAATGAAGAGAGTGGCGAGCCGGTCAAAATGCCAGCGGTGGGGGCTTCCGGCCCCGCCAGGGTCAGTGCGGCGAGTGTCTTGTCCCCGTCCAAGGACGTCGAAAGCACGAGCCTTCTGGCATTCCCGTTCCCCGAGAGAACGACCACGTTGTCTCCGGCCACAACAGCATGACGCAACTGCTGGTTCACGACGAATGGGACCTGATGCGCCGGCCAGTTGGCCATCGTCGCCGTGGATACGGCGGCCCACATTTGATCCGCCAGAAGAAAGCGGAAGAGCGTAAGCAGGATGGACCAGACGATCGCAACCATCGGAGTAGTTAGTTTCTATCAGTTTGCTATTCAAGCACGGCCTAGCAGGGCCGGCCCAGCAACCCAGCAACACTAAGACGCATCGCGAGGCAGTAACGTTTCTCTGCTTCACCAGGCAGGCTTCGAACAGCCTGTCGAACTCTCGGATCAAAACAACGGAACCCGTACGTTCCCCGAGGGACGATACTGCGGATGCGGGTCGAGACGAGACGGATCGAGGCCGCGTTCAAGTATGGATGTCACACCTGCCGCGGCGATCGTCGTCGCCAGCACGGCACCCGGACAAGCGTGTGATCCGGCGCCGAAGGTGAAGGTCCGGCGATTGGCTCTGCGCTCATAGAATGTGTGCGGATCCGGGTTCGCGCGGGGATCGCGGTTCGCCGCGGCGAGGACGACGAGGATGCCATCCCCCTTCTTCATGGCCCGTCCAGCCACGACACCGTCCTCGGCGAGAAAGCGCCTCGTGTTCTGCACCGGCGAGTCGTAGCGAAGGACCTCCGCGAGCAGGTTACCAAGGCAGGCTGGGCTCGTGAGGAAGCGTCTGTGAAGGCCCGGGACCCTGGCCAGTGCCAGGAGCGCATTGCCGATCAGCCCCGCGGTGGCCTCATACGCCTGCGTGAGAAATCCGACGGCATTTGCCAGGACGACCACCTCGTCATCACGACCGAATCGCCTTGCCTGGGTGGAGAGCTGCGCGAGCAGTGTGTTGCGGCTCCCGCCCTGCCGCAGATCGTCACGAAAGAGCTCGAGCAACCTGTCAGCCGCCACGCCGCCGCCGACGATCTGCTCAGCAGTGCTCGCCGGCGCGAAGCCGCCTACGAGGTCTCCGACCAGCCTCGCGACCTCCGGCACTGCGTCGTCCGGCGCACCGAGAAGCGTCGCGATCACGTATGCGGGCAAAGCGAACCCAAACTCCGTGAGTCGCTCGGCGGAAAGTTGCGCAGCCCAGCGACGGCCCTGCACGGCGACAGTCGCTGGATCGATGGCCTCGAGCGTTGCCGACACGGCCTGTTTGAACGGGCAGTGCCGCCCGCCGTCGTTCATCCGCACGAGGTGCCGGAAGATCTCGCCCGCAGGTGATCCGGCCAACGCCGTCGGAACAGGCTCCGTCGGCGGCCGGACGCGACAGAGCCGGCTGGTGAGCACAGCGTCAACTGTGTCCGCGCTCGACGCCACCCACAGACCGAGAGCGTCGTCGCGGTAGAGGGGCTCATCTGCGACGAGGCGCGCGTAGTAAGGGTACGGATCGCGGTGAGTCGCTGCTGCGATGGGATTGTCTGGCGAAGCGCTCACGGTCATGCCCGCATCGATGGACGTGCTCATTGGGGTCCTCCCGAACGGCTGGAAGGTTAGAACGTTGGCCGCGCCCATGCTTCGGCTATGATCAAAGTATGGTCGACACAGCTCATCTCACATCCATCGCCGCACTCGTCGGCGATCCTTCCCGCGGAAGCATGCTCAGCGCGCTGATGGACGGCCGGGCGCTCACGGCCACAGAGCTCGCGCTCGAAGCCGGTGTCACCCCCTCCACCGCCAGCAGCCACTTGGCCCAGCTCGAGGGAGCAGGCGTGGTCTCCATGGCCCGGCAGGGACGACACCGGTACTTTCGAATCGCCAACCCTGAGGTGGCGTCGGTCTTTGAGGCGCTCATGGGTCTCGCGGCTCGCACAGAGCGACGGCATCGCAGCTCTCCGGACGTCACGGGGATGCGGAAAGCGCGCGTGTGCTACGACCATCTCGCCGGCGAGCGGGGCGTCCAACTGCTGGAGCGGCTGCGCGCACGTCGATTCCTGACCGCTAGCGACGAGACTCCTGAGCTGACGAAAGCGGGCGAGGCATGGTGCCGCAGTTTCGGCATCGATCTCGACGCCCTCACCAGCCGCCGTCGACCTCTGTGCCGGCCGTGCCTCGACTGGAGCGAGCGCCGGACGCATCTCGCCGGCGCTCTCGGCGCCTCGTTGCTGGACCGGTTGTTCGCCCTGCGCATGGCGCGCCGCGAGCTCGGCAGCAGAACCGTGATCTTCTCGCCGCGCGGCGAGGCGTTCCTTGAGCGGCTGGAGATCCGGTGAGCGAGCGAACCGTCGAATTTGAAGCGATCATCGCGCCCGGATGACGAACCGGCTGTCGATCGCCGTAACCACTTCCGGTGTCACCAGTAGCCGGTAGTCGGCCTCCGTCCCTTGAGCACCGAGGTGCACCGGGATGTGCGATTCGTGCATGAGGTAGTCGATGGCACTGCCGGCGAGAAAGACGCGGTATGACGAATAGTGGTCGGCAGCCGGCGGTGCGAGATCGAACGCGACGGTGGTCCCGGGCGGCAACGTTCGCAAAATCGCGATTCCCTGCCACGCCGCGCGGACCTCGGCGGCTGACGACGCGGCGGTGAGCTGCGCTTTCTCGCAGAAGGCGACGACGTGTGCTCCGATGGCCAGCAACAGAACGGCGATCGCAGCGCCTCGCCATCCACCTCTGCCTTCTGCCGTCTGCCTTCCGCCTTCCGATGCCTCCCGCCCTCTGCCTTTCGACCAGCCATCAAACGCGATGGCAAAGACAAGCGTGTACCAGAAGATCGCCGCCGTCAGGTAGCTCTCGCTGACGTGCTTCATGAGCACGATTGGGATGGGCGACGAAAGGAGCCCGAGGAGCGAAAGCACTAGCAGACGGCGATTGCCCCACCGCACACCCGCGGCAATGACGCCATTAACCAGAACCACAATCGCGCTGAACATGGCGACCAACACCCAGGCGTGGTCGCGGATCGCGTCGATCCAATGAACGGTGCTAATGGGCGTGGTGGTTCCGAGAGCAAACATGGCGGCATTCGAAACGACCTCTGAAGCACTCCCCCATCCGTAACGCGCGGCATCGACGGTCCCCGACTCGCCCCACGACATCGGCGTCCCGGCCGCGGCACGGGCAACGACGAAGAGGAGGGTCGCGAGAACGACAGGAATGGTCAGAGCAATCACGCGGCGGCCATCCACACGCATCGCCGGGAGGAGCATCGCACCGACCAGCAGCAGACCCGCGAACACGGCGTACGAAATGGCCGTCTCCTTGAACAACGCGGCGACGAGCAGGAGCACCGCCGCCCCACCGCCCCTCCGCGTCGCTGAAACGTCGTTGCGCAAGAGCCCGTCGATGATCAGCGCCGCACACCACGCACCGGCTGCGTTGGCACCGATGGCACCAATCGACTTCCACTGCGCGAAGGCCCCAACATCCGACTGGTGGAACGCCAGCAGCACCGCGGCCATCGCGGCGGTGCCGACACCCACGACACCTCGTCGCAGGATGAAGAGGGCCGCGGAGACGAAGGCAGTGAGCCCGGCGATGCGGAAGAGAGTCAGCGGCAGACGGCCGAAATCGGGCAGGCCGGGTGCGAAGCAGGCACCGCTGAGGAGGAACCAGAGCGGCGACCAATGAACCTGCTGCGCCTGAAACGCCGTGCGAACGAAGTGCCCCGTGCCGCGCATGACGAAGAGTTGCTCGAGCAGACCCCAGTCGTCAGCGACGGGGAGGCTTCTCCAAAGGAGGAGCGAGGCCACCGTTGCCGTCACGAACGCCAGGACGAGGTCGATCCACACGCGTCGTTGACTCACGGCCCCGTTACCACCCACGCCCATACACGGCCATCACGAAGATGGTAGCCGAGGTGTCCACTCCGGAGTGCAAATGACAAATACCCGTGAGTTGGCGCATAGTGGATTCAAAGGTAGCGCTGAGTGTCGGGGTCCACAGAAATGACGCGGAACCGCGTGCTCATCATCGAGGACGAGACGGTGATCCGTCTGGCCATTCGCAGGTACCTCTCGAACGCCGGTTTCGAGGTGTTCGAAGCGGACTCGCAGCGCAGCGCCCTGCTGCAGATGCGCAAGGAACGTCCGGACGCCGTGATCTGCGACTACAAGCTCCCGGATGCGAACGCGCTGGAGATGCTGCCGCATCTGCGCTCGATCAACCCCTCTGTAGCGGTCGTGATCCTCACCGCGCACGCCAGCGTCGACTTGGCGGTATCCGCCATTCAGCAGGGGGCCGACCACTTCCTGACCAAGCCGATCGAGCTGCCGGCCCTGCTGGTGGTCCTGAATCGCGCTCTGGAAGGACAGCGCAACCGCCAGGCAGATCTCGCCGAGCAGGCTAAGAAGACGCGAGGCGCTCTCGACCCGTTCGCCGGCAACAGCTCGGCCATCAGGAGCCTCGAATCCGACGTGCAGAAAGTTCTGCAGACCGATCGCCCTATCCTCATCCAGGGTGAGACCGGCACGGGCAAAGGCGTCCTCGCCACGTGGCTGCATCAGCACGGGCGCCGGCATCAGGAGCCATTCGTCGATCTCAACTGCGCCGGCCTGTCGAAGGACTTTCTCGAGTCTGAATTGTTCGGCCACGAGCGCGGCGCGTTCACGGGCGCCGTGCAGCCCAAGCAAGGGCTGCTCGACCTCGCCCACCGCGGCACACTCTTTCTCGACGAGATCGGCGACATCGATCAGCAGGTGCAGCCGAAACTGCTGAAAGTGCTCGAGGAGAAGCGCTATCGCCGTCTTGGCGACGTGAAGGACCGCTTCGCCGACGTTCGCCTGATCGCCGCCAGCCATCACGACCTGGCGCTGCTCGTTCGCGAGAAGCGATTCCGGCAGGACCTCTACTTCCGCCTCAGCACCATCGTGCTGCGCCTCCCGCCACTCCGCGAACGGCGGGAGGACATCCCCGTCCTGGCGAACGGCATCATCGAGAAGGTGTCGTACGAGATGGGGCGTCCCGGCGTCACCCTCGGCGAGGCAAGCATTCGCGCGCTGCAGGAATACGCCTGGCCCGGAAACGTCCGCGAGTTGAAGAACGTGATCGAACGCTCGCTTCTCTTGAGCGAAGGCGACGTGATCAAGCGCTCGGACTTACGCTTCGAGCAGTCGTCGCAGCCTGTCGAAGAGACGGACGCAAGCCTCACTCTGACCGAGGCGGAATCGCGGCATATCGTGCGGGCACTGGCCGAGGAAGACGGCGTCATCGAGAGGGCGGCCAAGCGGCTCGGCATCAGCCGCAACACGCTCTATTACAAGATGCGGAAGCACCGGATCGCAGTGCGCAAGAATTCGAAATCAATGCGCGATTCTTCGAACGAGCCGTCGTAACTCTTCCGCAACAGACCTTCCAACCCACCTGAAACCAACCACTTGCTTACTTTGGCACGCGCGACCGCGGCTGGTGCCTGCATTGCGATAAGTAGCGGCGATGAGCAACCCGAATCCCTACCGCATGCTGGTCGTCGATGACGAGGACGCTGTCGTCATCGCCTTCAGAAAGTACTTCTCGCGTCATGGCTTTCATGTCGATATCGCCAGAGAGCGCGAGGAAGCCGAGGCGTTGATCGTGACCTCTCATTACGACATCGTCATCGCCGACCTCCGCCTGTCGTGGAGCCATGGAGCGGAAGGGCTGGAGCTGCTGCGCTTCGTCCGCACTCAGTCGAGGGGAACGCGAGTGGTGATCCTCACCGCGTATGGGTCACCCGACGTCGAGCGCGCTGCGCAGGAGCTGGGCGGCAGCGTGTTCATGCAGAAACCAAAACCCTTAGCTGAAGTGGCAGCGGCCGTGACGGCCCTGCTGAAGGACGATGTTCGCGATGTCTGAGCCGACCCTGTTGGATGCCATCACCGCGCCGGGCGGGTTGTCCGTGCTCTTTCAGCCGATCTACGCGATCAAAGAGCAGACGCTGACGCTGCACGCGCTGGAAGCGCTGACGCGGGGACCGGCGGGCACGAACGTGCACCGCGCGGACGTGCTCTTCGAATACGCACGGCGCAAGGGAGCCGAGGTCGAAGTGGACCACCTCTGCATCGCGCTGGCGCTGCACGAAGTATCCACGCTGCCGATGCAGCCGGTGATCTCGCTGAACGTGCACGCGTCGACGCTGGAGCGTGATGTCGACTTCCCCCGTTTCCTCTTCGACGCCTGCGCGGCGGCCTCAGTCGAGCCGTCGCGGTTGATCCTCGAGTTGATCGAGCAGCAGCGCTTCTGGGATGAGGCGCGCTTTCTGCGCACGCTCGTGCAGTTGCGTCGCGCAGGTGTTCGAATCGCCCTCGATGACGTGGGCCAAGGCTACTCGAACCATCGGCTGATCGCCGAGATCCATCCGGAGATCGTCAAGGTCGACCGTTACTTCGTGAATCGTAGCCGCGACAGCGACGCCACGCTCGCGGCCATTGAATCGATCGTCGTTCTCGCCCGCCGGCTGCACAGCAGCGTCGTCGCCGAGGGGGTCGAGACGATGGCCGATCTCCGGCGTGTCTGCTCCCTCGGAATCGACCTTGTGCAGGGGTACCTCTTCGCCCGTCCAGTCTCCGCACGCTGCGTCGTGCAACGGCTAAAGGAGCTCACGCCAACTGTCGTCCACTGAAAACCATGAGGAAGGCGGCCGGGAGGGCGGGGGGCGACCATCCCCTCTCTCGTTCCATTGCGCGCGATGTCGCGCGAACACCTTAAGAATGACTAAGCCCAGTGAAATAAGCGATAAACGTAGCGACATTCACGGCGACGTGACAACGACACGCGACCTCGGGCAGGCTTTGCAGGAGTCGGAGAACCATTACCGCTCGATTTTCGAGGCTTCGCACGACGCCATCGTCGTCATCGACGTGCGTGAGGGGCGCGTGCTCGACGCCAACCCCGCAGCCATCCAGCTCTACGAGACCGAGCAACTCGTGGGCGCGCAGGCGCTCGCGTTCTCTTCCGATCCCGCAAAAACGCAGGAGCGCATCGCGCGTATCGTCCGCGAGGGCACACTTCGCTACGAGACGACTCACCGGCTGCCCAACGGCCGCGAGATCTTCGTCGAAGGGAATGCCACGCTCATTGACAACGAGGGACGGCCGGCCATTCTCGTCGTGACACGCGACGTCACCGCCCGCAAGCAGATCGAGATCCAGCAATTCGAGGCTGCCGAATTCGGGCTGCGCGCCGCCCACGGACGCGAGACAGCGCTGCTGCTCGACGACGCCTGCCACACGGTACGCGACGTTCTTGGCGGCGACATCGCAACCGTTTACCGTTACGAGCCCGGCGAGAGTCACTTCGCCCTGGCAGCGCAGACCGATACAGACACGCCGCTGCTGCCAACCGTACCCGACGATCCGATGCGCGTCCTCGGCTTCGTCCATGCGCAGTCACGGGCCGTTTCCTTCGACGACCTGGACCACGAAACGCGTTTCCGCGCCCCCGGCCTGATGGGCCTGATGCGCAGCGGCATCGCCGCGCCAGTACGGGGAAATAAGATCGACTTCGGAGTGATAAGCCTGGTCTTCCAGGAACGCCGCACCTTCGCCGAGCACGACGTGGCCTTCGTTCAGACAATTGCCAACTCGCTGGCTGACGCCATCGAGCGACTCGAGGCGGAACAGGCACTCAGGGACCGCGAGGCACACCTGCAGCTCATCGTCTCCCGTCTCGTCGACGCCAAGACCTACGTCGAGAACCTCATCGACAGCGCGAACGTGGTGATCATCGAGAACGACACCGAAGGGCAGGTGCGCCTCGTCAACCGCGCCTTCGAGAACTTGACCGGACGCTCGCGTCACGCCGTTGTGGGCACGACCGTCTTCGACCTCTTCACCGATGGACTCCATGATTGGCGGGCCAACGCTGTGGCCCGGCGCAACGCGGAAGCTGGAGGTCAGCCGGTGGCCCTGGGAGAGCAGGAGACGGAGAGCGTCATCATTGCCGCTGACCGATCGCTGAGGATCCTGAGGCTGCGAAGCAACGACGTGTGGCGCAATGGAGTCATCGTCGGCACGGTCTTCTTCGGCGTCGACGTGACGGACTCGATCGCGGCCGAGGCAGCTAAGGCGCGCCTCCAGTCGCAGGTCCTCAGCGCGGCCGAGGAGTGGCGCAACACCTTCGACTCCGTGGTCAGCCCGATCCTCATTGTCGACGCAGCGGGAACGATTCGCCGCGCCAACCGCGCGGCGACGGAACTGACCACCCGCACCTTTCAGGAGCTGGTGGGAACGAGCATGGACTCGCTTCCGCAGGCGGAGCCGTGGTCGACAGCGATCGCGCTGGCGGAGCGCACCCGTACCGAAGGTCTGCGCGCGACCGCGGGCGAGGCGCGCGACCCGGCCGGACACGCCTGGAACATCAGCGTCATGCCGCTCGACATTGCCGGCCACAAGTCGCGCTCGGTCATCGTCGTCCTCTCCGACATCAGCAGCATCGTGGACCTGCAGCAGTCTCTGCGGATGAACGAACGGATGTCGGCAATGGGACAGCTCATGGCGGGCGTTGCGCACGAGGTCCGGAATCCGCTCTTCGGCATCTCCGCGGCGCTCGATGCGTTCGAGGTCGAGTTTGGCCAGACGGCGGACTTCGGAGAATACATAGAACGGTTGCGCTCTGACACCGACCGCCTGCGCCGGTTGATGAATGACCTGCTCGACTACGGCCGCCCCTCGGCACTGCGGCCTGAAATTCAGCCGTTCGTGCCTCTCGCCGAGCGCGCCCTGGCCGTTTGTCTCCCTCAGGCCCGCGAGAAGAAGGTCGAGCTGCAGCTGACGGTCGAGGAGCCGCTGCCTGCCGTGGCCTTCGATCATGACCGGATGCTGCAGGTGCTGACGAACGTGATCCAGAACGCCATCGCCTTCACGGCGAAGGAGAGCACTGTATTGATCGAGGCGCGCGCGGACGGCGGGGACCTCGTCTGCGCGGTCACTGATCAGGGTCCAGGCTTCCGCACGGAGGACATCCCTCACGTGTTCAATCCGTTCTTCACGCGGCGGCGGGGTGGAACGGGCCTGGGACTGGCGATCGTGCATCGCATCGTCGGCGATCACGGCGGGTCGGTAACGGTGCGGAACATCCCCGCCGGGGGAGCAATCGTGGAGATGAGGTTTCGATGACGGTGTTTAGTGGGTCGCTAGAGTGGTTAATGGAGTGCGGTTAGGGTTAGAGCGAGAACCGCGGCAAACCGCTAGGGAAACTCGCACAAGTCACGGCCCCTCACCCGGCGCTTCGCGCCACCCTCTCCGGTGGGAGAGGGATCGAGTCACGAGAGCCTTCTCCCTGTGGGAGAAGGTGCCCGAAGGGCGGATGAGGGGCGGTACGTACCCTTCTCGTGATGTTCATGACTTGTGCAGAGGCTCCCTAGTAACCAACCACCAATCACTGACGTAGACTGAGCCACTGGCAATGCTTCCCAGCAAGGTCCTTCTGGTCGACGACGAGCCCGGTCCCCGTTTCGGCGTGCGCCGGTTTCTGAAGTCACGCGGATTCGAAGTGGAGGAAGCAGGGGACTGCGCGACAGCGAAAACGCAACTGCGGGCGTTCGCGCCCGACGTAGCGATCCTCGATTTCCGCCTTCCTGACGGTACAGCGCTCGACCTCATCCCGTTCATCCGCGCCAATAGTGCGACATCGATCATCGTCCTCACTGCGTACGCCACGATCGATACGGCAGTCGAAGCAGTCAAGATGGGCGCCGAGCAGTTTCTGACGAAGCCGGTCGAGCTGCAGACGCTCTT
>WNFM01296889.1_pt3 | contig 15157 bp, 9 predicted proteins | sample 5400271 | NCBI WGS metagenome assembly WNFM01 (sample SAMN13153352, study PRJNA577476) | soil metagenome | isolation source: 60 cm saprolite on Douglas fir-dominated hillslope | place: USA:California | collected 2013-09-17
CGCCGACCTGCCATCGCCGCCGATCTACAACAAGGTCAATCCGGCCGACACGCCGATCCTGACGCTTGCGATAACGTCGACCTCGCTGCCTTTGCCCAAAGTACAGGACCTGATCGACACCCGCATCGCGCAGAAACTCTCGCAATTGCCTGGCGTGGGCCTGGTGACTCTGTCCGGAGGGCAGCGGCCCGCCGTGCGCATCCAGGCCAACCCGAAAGCCCTCGCTGCATACGGCATGAGCCTGGACGATTTGCGTACCGCAATCGGCAACGCCAACGTCAACCAGGCCAAGGGCAGCTTCGACGGACCCGCGCGCGCTTCCACCATCGACGCCAACGACCAACTCAAGTCGGCGGTCGAATACCAGCGCCTGATCATCGCCTACAAGAACGGCGCGCCGATCCGGCTGACCGACGTCGCCGATGTGATCGACGATGCTGAAAACGTCCGCCTTGCCGCCTGGTCGAACGACAAGGCCGCCCTCATCCTCAACATCCAGCGCCAGCCGGGTGCCAACGTCATCGAGGTAGTGGACCGCGTCAAGAAACTGCTGCCGCAGTTGCAGGCCACGCTGCCCGGTTCCGTGGAAGTCACCCTGCTCACCGATCGCACCACCACCATCCGGGGAGCGTGGGGCTGGTGGTCATGGTGATCTTCCTGTTCTTGCGCAACGTGGCCGCCACCCTCATCCCGAGCGTGGCCGTTCCGCTGTCCCTGGTCGGCACCTTCGGCGTCATGTACCTGGCCGGCTTTAGCATCAACAACCTCACGCTCATGGCGCTGACGATCGCGACGGGGTTCGTGGTCGACGACGCCATCGTGATGATCGAGAACATCTCGCGCTACATCGAGCAGGGCATGAAGCCGATGGAAGCCGCACTCAAGGGCGCAGAGCAGATCGGCTTCACCATCATCTCCCTGACCTTTTCGCTGATCGCGGTATTGATTCCCCTGCTGTTCATGGGCGACGTGGTCGGCCGCCTGTTCCGCGAATTCGCCATCACGCTGGCGGTGGCGATCCTCATTTCCGCTTTCGTGTCGCTGACGCTCACCCCGATGATGTGCGCGCGGCTGCTGCACCACACGCCTGAAGACAAGCAAAGCCGCTTCTACCGTGTGAGCGGCCGGTTCTTCGACAACGTGATCGAGCGCTATGGCCGCATGCTCGACTGGGTGCTGGACCGCCAGGCGGCCACTCTGCTCGTCGCGGTCGGCACGCTGGCCCTGACCGTCGTGCTTTATGCTTTCGTGCCCAAGGGCTTCTTCCCGGTGCAGGACACCGGCGCGATCCAGGGCATCTCGGAGGCACCCCAGTCCATCTCGTTCACGGCCATGGCGCTGCGCCAGCAGGCATTGGCAAAGGTCGTCCTGCAGGATCCCGCGGTGGAAAGCCTGTCGTCTTTCATCGGCGTAGACGGTATCAATTCGACCCTGAACAGCGGCCGCATGCTGATCAACCTCAAGCCGCTGAAGGTGCGCGGCATCGACGCCGCCGGTGTCATCCGCCGGCTGCAGCCGCAACTGGCGCAGGTCGAAGGCATTTCGCTTTACATGCAGCCGGTGCAGGACCTGACCATCGAAGACCGCGTCAGTCGCACCCAGTATCAGTTCACCATGGAAGACGCCGACGGGAACAACCTGAGCATCTGGGTGCCGAAGCTCGTCGAACGCCTGCACGCGCTGCCTCAACTCGCCGACGTCGCCAGCGACTTGCAGGACCAGGGATTACAGGCCTACGTCGACATCGACCGCAGCACAGCGGCCCGTCTCGGCGTCACGCCGGCGGCCATTGACAACGCGCTCTACAACGCCTTCGGGCAGCGACTGATCTCCACCATCTTCACGCAATCGAACCAGTACCGCGTCGTCCTGGAAGTCCACCCGGACTATCAGAACGGTCCGGCTTCGCTCAACGACATCTACGTCACGTCCACCGACGGGCAGCAGGTGCGCCTGTCCGCGCTCGCGCGCGTGGTTGAACAGACCGGGCCGCTTTCCGTCAGCCATCTCGGCCAGTTTCCGGCGGTCACGATTTCCTTCAACCTTGCGCCGGGCGCTTCGCTGGGCGACGCCGTGCGGGCAATCCGCACGACCGAAGCGGACATCGGGCTGCCCGCCAGCATGCAGACCAGCTTCCAGGGTGCGGCGCTCGCATTCGAATCTTCGCTGAACAACACGTTGCTGCTGATCCTCGCGGCGATCGTGACGATGTACATCGTGCTGGGCGTGCTGTACGAAAGTTACATCCACCCGATCACGATTCTCTCCACGCTGCCCTCAGCCGGCGTGGGCGCGCTGCTGGCGCTGATGCTCTCGCGCACCGACCTCGGCATCATCGCCATCATCGGCATCATCCTGCTGATAGGCATCGTCAAGAAGAACGCGATCATGATGATCGACTTCGCGCTCGACGCCGAGCGCAACGAAGGCAAGAGCCCGCGCGAAGCGATCCGCCAGGCCTGCCTGCTGCGTTTCCGCCCGATTCTGATGACAACGCTGTCCGCCCTGCTCGGCGCGTTGCCGCTGATGCTCGGCAGCGGAGTGGGCTCCGAATTGCGGCACCCATTGGGCATCACGATGGTGGGTGGATTGCTGTTCAGCCAGGTACTTACGCTGTTCACGACGCCGGTGATCTACCTCTTCTTCGACCGGCTGGCCGCCACCTCACGCCGCCCCTCCACCCCTCAAGGGGGTACTGGGAAGAGTCCCCCTGAAGGCGGAGAGGGTGACAAGGAACCTCAAAATGCCTGAGGCTTATCTGGAACTCAGCGCCCTCTCCAGCTTGCTGGAGACGGCATCGTCGACTCGGCGTTGGCGGAGCGCCCCGGACTCGTTAGTCGTAGACCCGTTTGCGGGAAGGGGCGCATGCAGCTGCGCTTCAGGTCAACCGGGGCTTGCGCATCTGCTCCCGCAAGCGGGCGACAAGTCGCTAACGAGTCGCAGTTGCCCGGGGCGGGAGACGATGCCTGGGCACGCTTCCCGCAAACGGCTGACTTCGTCAGTAACGTGTCCGCGTGCCGGGGGTGAGGTCCCATGAAGTTCCTCGACTTCTTCGTTCACCGCCCGGTAGCGACGACGCTGCTGACGCTGGGCATCGCGTTGTCCGGAATCATTGCGTTCCGGTTGCTGCCGGTGTCGCCGCTGCCGCAGGTCGATTTTCCGACGATATCGGTGCAGGCGTCGCTGCCCGGCGCGAGTCCGGAAACCATGGCGGCGACGGTCGCCATGCCGCTCGAACGTTCGCTGGGCCGCATCGCCGGCGTCAACGAAATGACTTCCCAGAGCACGCTCGGCTCGACCCGCATCACCTTGCAGTTCGAACTGAACCGCAACATCGACGGCGCGGCGCGGGACGTGCAGGCGGCCATCAACGCGGCGCGCACCCTGCTGCCGACCGGACTGCCGAGCAATCCGACTTATCGCAAAGTGAATCCGGCCGATGCGCCGATCATGATCCTGTCGCTGACCTCCGACACCATGACGCGCGGCCAGCTCTACGATGCGGCCTCCAGCATCCTTGCGCAGAAGCTTTCCCAGGTTGACGGCATCGGCCAGGTTTCCGTCGGCGGCAGCTCGCTCCCCGCGGTACGAGTCGAGATGATCCCGTCGGCGCTGCACAAATATGGTATCGGCACGGAAGACGTGCGCAGTGCCATCGCCACCGCCAACGCCAACCGGCCCAAGGGCATGGTGGAGGACGGGTCGCGGCACTGGCAGATCTATGCCAACGACCAGGCCAGGGAAGCGTCGGAATACTTCCCGCTCATCGTCGCTTACCGCAACGGCGCCGCCGTGCATCTGACCGATGTGGCGGAGATCGTCGATTCCGTGCAGGACGTGCGCAATGCCGGATCGGCCGATGGCAAGCCGGCGGTCCTGCTCGTCCTGAACCGGCAGCCGGGGGCCAACATCATCGAAACGGTGGACCGCGTACGCGCGACGCTGCCGAATCTGCGCGCCTCGATTCCGAGCGCGATCGATCTCTCCGTCGTGATCGACCGCACGCCGACGATCCGCGGGTCGCTGCGTGAAGTGGAACGCACCTTGCTGATCTCGATCGCGCTGGTGGTAATGGTCGTCTTCCTGTTCCTGCGCAAGGTAACCGCAACCCTGATCCCGACCGTCGCGGTGCCGGTATCCCTGCTCGGTACATTCGGCGCCATGTATCTCGCGGGTTACAGCCTCAACAACCTGTCGCTCATGGCACTGACGGTCGCTACCGGTTTTGTCGTGGACGACGCCATCGTCGTGCTGGAAAACATCTGGCGCCGTGTCGAGGAAGGTACCCCGCCGATGGAAGCGGCGCTGGTGGGCACGCGCGAAGTGGGCTTCACAGTGCTTTCGATGAGCCTGTCGCTGATCGCCGTGTTCATTCCGATTCTCCTGATGGGCGGCATCATCGGCCGCCTCTTCCGCGAATTCGCGGTCACGCTGTCGGTCGCCATCGTGATCTCGCTCGTACTTTCGCTCACCACCACGCCGATGATGGCGGCACGACTGTTGCGCCGGGAAACGCGCACGGAAAAACCGGGCCGCCTCTCGCGCCTGAGCCGGCGCGCATTCGAGAAGCTGCAGCATGGCTACCAGCGTTCGCTGGCCTGGGCGCTGCGGCACAGCCTGTTCATGATGTTGCTGCTGGCGGCGACGGTGTGCCTGAACGTCTATCTTTACATCGACATCCCGAAGGGATTTTTCCCGCAGCAGGATACCGGCCGGCTGAGCGGCTCCATCCAGGCCGACCAGGGCATTTCCTTTCAGGCCATGCAGAAGAAACTGGACGATTTCATGAATATCGTACGCCAGGATCCGGCCGTCGAGAACGTCATCGGCTTCACCGGCGGGGGCCAGCGCAACAGCGGCCAGATGTTCATTTCGCTGAAACCCCTGGATCAGCGCAAGATGTCCGCCGACATGGTGATCGCGCGCCTGCGCGGCAAGCTTGCCCGCGAGCCGGGCGCCAGTCTCTATCTGCAACCCGTGCAGGACATCCGCATGGGCGGGCGGCAGAGCAACGCTCTATACCAGTACACGCTGCAGGCCGACGACCTGCGGGAATTGCGTGCCTGGGAGCCGCGCATCCGCCAGGCGCTGATGCAGTTGCCGCAACTCGCGGACGTCAACACCGACAGCCAGGACAAAGGCGACAAGACTTCGCTCAACATCGATCGCGATGCCGCCTCGCGCCTGGGTGTGACCACGAGCACCATCGACGCAACGCTTAACGATCTCTTCGGCCAGCGCCAGGTCTCGACGATCTACACGGCGCTCAACCAATACCGCGTGGTCATGGAAGCGGCACCCCGATACTGGCAGAGCCCGCAGGCACTGGACGACGTGTTCGTATCCAGCGCCGACGGCAAACAGATCCCGCTGTCGACGTTCTCGAGCTACGGACCGAACAACACGCCGCTGGCGGTCAACCACCAGGGGCAATTCGTTGCGTCGACGATCTCGTTCAATCTTCCGGTGGGGGTGGCGCTCTCGGATGCGACACGTGCGATCGCGGACACGATGAACAGCATCGGCGTGCCGACGTCGATCCAGGGCAGCTTCCAGGGCAGCGCCAAGCTGTTCCAGGACTCGCTGAACACGCAGCCGCTGCTGATCCTCACCGCTTTGCTGACCGTCTACATCGTGCTCGGCATGCTCTACGAGAGCTTCGTGCATCCGATCACCATCCTGTCGACCTTGCCCTCGGCCGGAGTCGGCGCGCTGCTGGCCTTGCGCGCCTGCGGCAGCGAATTCACGATCATCGCGCTGATCGGCGTCATCCTGCTGATCGGCATCGTCAAGAAGAACGCGATCATGATGATCGACTTCGCACTCGATGCCGAGCGCAGGCTCGGCATGAAACCCGAGCAGGCGATTTATCAGGCCTGCCTGCTGCGCTTCCGTCCGATCATGATGACGACCATGGCGGCGCTGCTCGGCGCCATACCGCTCGCGGTGGGCTTCGGCGACGGCGCCGAATTACGCCGCCCCCTGGGCATCTCCATCGTCGGCGGCCTGATCGTCAGCCAGATGCTCACGCTGTACACCACGCCGGTGGTCTATCTCTACCTCGACCGCTTCCGTCTATGGTTCAAACGCGTTGTCGCGCGACGCTCGCAGTCCGTCGAAACGGTTGGAAATCCAATATGAAAAACATTGGACCACGGAGGACACTGAGAAACGCACTTATGAAAACTCGCGCTTCCGGTTTGACGTCTTCCTCCGTGCTCTCCGTGTCCTCCGTGGTGCATGCTTTTGCCGTTGCATCGGGATTGCTGGTGCTGGCAGCCTGCACGGTCGGGCCGGACTACGTGCGGCCGACGGCAGACACCCCGGCGGCGTTCAAGGAAATGGAAGGCTGGAAGACAGCGCAGCCGCGCGATCAGGAACTGCGCGGCAAGTGGTGGGAGTCCTACAACGATCCGCTGCTCAACGAACTCGTGGAACAGGTCAGCGTGTCCAACCAGAACCTGGTGCAGGCCGCAGCGCAATTCCGCCAGGCCCGCGCGCTCGTGCAATCCGCTCGCGCAAGCTATATGCCGAGCGTCTCGGCCAGCGCTTCGGCGACGCGCTCGCAGTCGCCCTCCGGCTTCGTCGGCCAGAACCAGAATTTGAATGCGAACGGGCCGAGCACCAGTTATTCGCTTTCGCTCGACGCCGTCTGGGAACCCGATCTGTGGGGCCGCGTGCGCCGCACCGTCGAGTCGAACGCGGCCGGCGCGCAGGCAAGCGCCGCCGACCTGCAGGCGCTGCGCCTGTCGGTCCAGGCGGAACTGGCTCAGAACTATTTCCAGGTGCGCGCGCTGGACGCTCAGAAGCAGCTTTTCGACGACACCATCGCCGCGTACCAGCGCTCGCTGACCCTGACGCAGAACCAGTACACGGCGGGCGTCGTCGCCAAGGTCGACGTGATCCAGGCCCAGACCCAGTTGAAGACCACGCAGGCGCAGGCGCTCGATATCGGCGTGCAACGCGCGCAACTCGAACATGCCATCGCCCTGCTGCTTGGCAAACCCCCTTCCGGTTTTTCGCTGGTCGTGGCTCCGCTCACGGCGTTGCCGCCCGCATTTCCGGTGGGAGTGCCATCCAGCCTGCTCGAGCGCCGGCCCGACATCGCCGCCGCCGAACGGCGCATGGCCGCCGCAAATGCGCAGATCGGCGTCGCCGAAGCGGCCTATTACCCGTCGCTGACCCTGTCCGCAACGGGCGGCTACCAGAGTTCGAGCTTCTCGAACTGGCTGACTGCGCCCAGCCGCTTCTGGTCGCTCGGGCCGGCGCTGGCGCAGACGCTGTTCGACGGCGGCCTGCGCCGCGCGCAGACCGATCAGGCCATCGCTGCCTACGACGCGAATGTCGCCGGTTACCGGCAGACCGTGCTCACCGGCTTCCAGGAAGTCGAGGACAACCTGGTGGCGCTGCGCATACTGGAGGAAGAAGCGGCGATTCAGGACGAAGCCGTGCAAAACGCACGCCAGTCAGTGGCCCTGACCACCAACCAGTACAAGGCGGGCATCGTCAGTTACCTGAATGTGGTGACGGTGCAAGCGACAGCGCTGGTCAACGAAAGGACCGCGGTGGATGTGCTGAACCGCCGTCTGGCGGCCAGCGTGCTGTTGGTCAAGGCATTGGGCGGCGGCTGGAATGCATCCGACCTGCCCACACCGGACGAACTGGCGCGCGGCGATCCTTTTCCACGCAAACAGGGCACGCAAACGCGATGAGTGCGACAGACGAATAGCCCATGCGCGGCGCAAACAAAACGAGCGCAAGATTAGCAATCTGAAACACGACAACATGACTGCCGGACCGTACCGGCATCGCCGAATCTGTGAGGAGAAACCCAACGTGACGACCCGACCCGATTGTCGACCAGCCTCAAAAACGACCAGGATTGCGTCGGTCGCGGCATCCGCGCTGCTCGCGGCCTGTATGCTTGGCGCCTGCTCCGACAAGAGTGGCGCCCAGGCCCAAGCCAAGAAATCCGTACCGACCGTGCCCGTGCTGACCGGGCAGGTCGTCGAAAAGTCGATGCCGCTGCGCCTGCATGCGATCGGCAATGTGGAGACGGTCGCCTCCGTCGCCATCAAATCCCGCGTCGATGGCCAGATCATCGTCACGCATGTGCGCGACGGCCAGGACCTGGTCAAGGGCGATCCGTTGTTCCAGATCGACCAGAAACCCTATCAGTCCCAACTCGAGCAGGCGCAGGCCAACCTCGCGCGCGACGAGGCTCAACTCGAATACCTGCGCGGGCAGGAGCAGCGCTACCAGGATTTGCTCAAGCAGAATTTCGTCTCCAAGGAGGGCTACGCGCAGGTCGCGGCCAACTTCCACGGAGCGCAAGCAAGCGTCACGGCGGACGAAGCCGCAGTCCAGAATGCTCGCATCAACCTGGGTTATACGATGATCCGCTCGCCGATCAACGGCCGCGCCGGCAAGGTGATGTTGTCCGAGGGCAACATGGTCAAGGCCAACGACACGGTGGCGATGGTGGTGATCAACCAGCTCACGCCGATCTACGTCAGCGTCGGCGTGCCAGAGCAATTCCTGAACGAAATCCGCGCGCGCCAGAAATCGGCGCCATTGCGCGTGCAAGTCGAACTCGAAAAGGGCAAGGCGATCGGCGGCAAACTCGCCTTCGTCGACAATTCGGTCGACGTGGCCACCGGCACCATCAAATTGCGCGGCATCTTCTCCAACGACGACAAGCAGCTCTGGCCAGGCCAGTTCGTCGAATCCTGGGTCACGCTGCGCGACGAAGAGAAGGCGGTGGTGGTGCCCACACAGGCATTGCAGACCGGCCCGAACGGCCAGTACGTCTACGTCGTCAAGGAAGACTCGAGCGTCGAACTGCGTGTCGTACAGGTCGCCCGCACCGAAAGCGCGCAGACCGTGGTCGCCGGCGGACTCAAGCCGGGTGAAACCGTGGTAGTGGACGGCGCTTCGCGCATCCTGCCCGGATCGAAGGTCAGCGCCAAATCCCCCGACGCTGTCAGGGCGCCCGACGCCAGGCCGGCCGACAAGACGCCGGAGAAATCCTGATGAGCATCGCAGAAATCTTCGTACGCCGGCCGGTCATGACCGGCCTGGTCATGATCGGCATCCTGGCCTTCGGCATCGTCAGCTATCGGCTGCTGCCGGTGTCCGACCTGCCCAACGTCGACTTCCCGACCATCGCGGTGACCTCGTCGCTTCCCGGTGCAAGCCCGGAGACCATGGCTTCCGCCGTGGCGACGCCGCTGGAGAAGGAATTCTCCACGATCGCCGGCCTCGATTCGATGGACTCCACCAACGCGCAGGGCGTGAGCCGCATCACGCTGCAGTTCTCGCTCGACCGCAACATCGATGCCGCCGCCGCGGACGTGCAGGCCGCGATCACGCGTGCGCTGAAGCAGCTGCCGCCGCAAATGCCGACACCGCCGGCATTCCAGAAGGTCAACCCGGCGGACGCGCCGATCTTCTACCTTGCGCTGACTTCGAAGACGCTGCCGATGTCGACGGTGGACGAATACGCGCAGACGCTGCTCGCACAGCGCATATCCACGATCAGTGGCGTAGCCCAGGTGCAGGTCATCGGCTCGCAGAAATACGCGGTGCATGTGCAGCTCGATCCGAAGGCGCTCGCTTCGCGCGGCATCGGCATCGATGAAGTCTCCGATGCCATCAATCGCCACAACACCAACCTGCCCACCGGCACGCTCTACGGTGCGCAGCGCGCCTACACGGTGGAATCGAACGGCCAGCTGATGAACGCGGCGGCGTTTCGCCCGGTCGTGATCGCGTATCGCAACGGCGCGCCGGTGCGATTGAGCGAAATCGGCCGCGTGATCGACAGCGTGGAAAACGACAAGCTCGCCGCCTGGCTCAACGACGAGCGCGGCATCGTGCTCGCCATCCAGCGCCAGCCGGGCACCAACACCATCGAGATCGTCAATTCGATCAAGCGTCTGCTGCCGACGTTCCGCGCGCAGTCGCCGGCCGGCCTGAGAATGGAAATCCTCTACGACCGTTCCGACTCGGTGCGCGAATCGGTGGATGACGTGCAGTTCACGCTGATGCTCGCATTGGCGCTCGTCGTGCTGGTGATTTTCCTGTTCCTGCGCAATATTTCCGCGACGCTGATTCCGAGCCTGGCGCTGCCCATGTCGATCGTGGGCACCTTTTCCGTGATGTACCTGTTCGGCTACAGCCTGGACAACCTGTCGCTGATGGCGCTGACCCTGTGCGTGGGTTTCGTCGTGGACGACGCTATCGTCATGCTGGAGAACATCAGCCGCCACATGGAAATGGGCAAGCCTCCCATGCAGGCGACGCTGGAAGGCGCGCGCGAAGTCGGCTTCACCATCGTATCGATGACGCTTTCACTCGCCGCGGTATTCATCCCCGTGCTGTTCATGGGCGGCATCCTTGGCAAGCTGCTGCACGAATTCGCCGTCACCATCATGGCGGCCGTTCTGGTATCGGGCTTCGTGTCATTGTCGCTGACACCGATGCTGTGCAGCCGCTGGCTGCGTCCGGTCGCACACGACCGCCACGGCAAGGTCTACCAGTGGAGCGAGCGCGCGTTCGACGCGGTCCGGGATGTCTACGATGCGACGCTGAAATGGTCCATCAGGTACAGCTGGTTCACCATGTTGGTGTTCTTTGCGATTTTCGCTGCGACCGCGTGGCTGTTCTCGGCCATGCCGAAAGGCTTCCTGCCCAGTACCGACACCGGGCAGTTGCTGGTCTTCACCGAAGCCGCGCAGGATATCTCCTTCGACGCCATGGCCGCAAAGCAGAGGCAGGCCGCGAAAATCGTGCAGGACGATCCGAACGTCGAGGCGGCCATGGCGTTCATCGGGCCGTCATCGTCCGGTTCGAGCCAGACCCTGAACCTCGGCCGCATTTTCATCCGCCTGAAGCCGCGCAACGAAAGACTGCCGGCGGACGCCATCATCCAGGAGTTGCGGCCAAAACTGACTTCGATCCCGGGCATGAAGGTGTACCTGCAGAACATCCCGCCGATCCGCATCGGCGGCAAGGTGACCAAGAGCGAATACCAGTACACGTTGCAGGATGCCGAAACGGAGGAGTTGTACCACTGGGCGCCGATCCTGGAGGCAAAGATGCGCGGCCTGCCTGCGTTCATCGATGTGAACAGCGACCTGCAGATCACCAATCCCACGGTAAAGGTGCAGATCGACCGCGACAAGGCCTCTTCCCTGGGCGTAAACGCGGAGCAGATCGAGGATGCGCTCTACAGCGCATTCGGCACGCGCCAGGTGTCGACCATCTACACGCCGAGCAACGAATACTTCGTCATCCTGGAACTGATGCCGGAGTACCAGTCCAGCCCCGAAGCCCTGTCCCTGCTCTACGTGCGCTCTACTGCCGGCACGTTGGTGCCGCTGTCGTCGGTGGCGACGGTGGAGCGCGGCGTCAGCCCGTTGACGGTCACCCACCAGGGACAGTTGCCGTCGGTAACCCTGTCGTTCAACCTGAAGCCGGGCGTGTCGCTGAGCCAGGCGATCGAGCAACTCGACAAGGTTGTCACCGAACTGCGCATTCCGCCGACCGTGATCGGCAGTTTTCAGGGCGCCGCGCAGGCGTTCCAGTCCTCGCTGGCCGGCATGGGCATGCTGCTGATCATGTCGATCTTCGTGATCTACCTGATCCTCGGCATCCTCTACGAGAGCTACATCCATCCGGTCACGATCCTGTCCGGTCTGCCGACCGCCGGTTTCGGAGCGCTGCTGACCCTGATGCTGTTCAAGCTCGACCTCAACATGTACGGCTTCGTCGGACTGATCATGCTGATCGGCATCGTCAAGAAGAACGCCATCATGATGATCGACTTCGCCATCGAGGCGCAGCGCAAGGACGGCAAATCCCCGCAGCAGGCGATCTACGAAGCTTGCCTGATCCGATTCCGGCCGATCATGATGACCACCGCGGCGGCGCTGATGGGCACGCTGCCGATCGCCATGGGCATCGGCGCCGGATCGGAGGCGCGCAAGCCGCTGGGCCTCGCGGTCGTCGGCGGATTGATGGTGTCGCAGCTGCTGACTCTGTACATCACGCCGGTGATTTACCTCTATCTCGAGAGGGCCAGGACCTGGAATGAGCGCCGTCGCGGCCGCAGGCCGGCGGCGGCGGCCGGTGCCTGACGGCGGATTCGTTCGCGTATGGCAGTCGAGGTCAACGATTCCCGCCGGCCGGCGTTAGAGGCGCGGCACCGCGCGACCCCATTACGTTCGCCCTGTGCTCCTACCGGGAGAACACGTGAGCGAACCGCCGAAGAAGACGGACGAGCAGTCGTTTCTGCGCAAACTCGGCCCCGGCCTGATCACCGGCGCCGCGGACGACGATCCGAGCGGAATCGCCACCTACTCCCAGGCGGGCGCCCAGTTCGGGTTGGACATGCTGTGGACCATGCTGATCACCTTTCCGTTGATGGTCGGCATCCAGATCGTCAGCGCACGCATCGGCCGCGTCACCGGCAAGGGACTGGCCGCCAATATCCGAAAGCTGTTCCCGCGCTGGGTGTTGCTGACGGTCGTCGGTCTGCTGGTCGTCGCCAATACCATCAACATCGCGGCGGACATCGCGGCGATGGGCGAGGCGTTGCAACTCGTGGTTGGCGGCGGAAATCATGGCCACGCCGTCGTCTTCGGTGTGCTCAGCCTGCTCCTGCAGGTCTTCATCCCCTACCAGAGCTACGTGCGGGTGCTCAAGTGGCTGACGTTGTCGCTGCTGGCTTACGTGGCGGTCGCGTTCTCGGTGCATATCGACTGGGCTCAGGCAATCCGGCAGGCACTCGCGCCCACCCTCTCGTTCAACCCGGATTTCGTCGCCGTCGTCGTCGCGGTGTTCGGCACCACCATCAGCCCGTATCTGTTCTTCTGGCAGGCCTCGCAGGAAGTCGAGGAACTGCGTGGCGGTAACGGTTTCTCATCGCTCAAAAGCACGCCCGAAGACGCACGCCGCCACTTGCACCGCATCAAGATCGATACCTACGTCGGCATGGGTTTCTCCAACGTGATCGCCTTCTTCATCATCCTCTCCGCGGCGGTGACCCTGCATGTCGCGGGCATCACCCAGATCCAGACTTCCGCCGAGGCGGCGCTGGCGCTGCGCCCGATCGCCGGCGAATTCTCCTTCCTGCTGTTCAGCCTCGGCATCATCGGCACAGGAATGCTGGCCGTCCCGGTGCTGGCCGGCGCCACGGCTTACGCGGTTTCCGACACTTTCGGCTGGCGCCAGGGCCTGAACCGCAAACTGTCCAGGGCCAGGGAGTTCTATGCAATCATCGCTTTCGCGACCCTCGGCGGCGTGCTGCTCGATTTCACCCCGATCGACCCGATCAAAGCCTTGTTCTGGAGCGCCGTAATCAACGGCGTCATCGCAGTCCCGATCATGGCCGTAATGATGCTGATGGCGACCCGCGTCGAAGTCATGGGCCCGTTCGTGATCAGGCGCCGCCTGAAATTCCTCGGCTGGCTGGCAACGACCGCGATGGCGGTGGTCGTGGTGACGATGCTGGCAACGGTTTTGTAGCGCAAGCCACCGGCCGAATTTTCCCGGCGGCCTGAATTTATCCGGACGACATGGGTCGAAGCCCGTAATTCCTGTCGATACCCTGGAGGACGGCATGGCAGACATCGAAATACCCGGCGACGGCCCCCCCGGCTCGCTGGTCACCATCGCGCAGGTCATCTACGGGTTGCACGCCTTGAGCATCTTCATCGGGCTGACCAGCGCGATCACCATCGTCGGCGCCTTCGTCTTCGGCTTTCCGTCGATCATCGCGGTCATCCTCAACTACGTCTATCAGCACGATACCCGCGGCACCTACCTCGAATCGCATTTTCGCTGGCAGATCCGCACGTTCTGGTTTGCCGCACTTTGGATCATGATTGGCGCGGTGATATTCGCGACGCTGTTCATAGTGCTGATCGGCATCCCGATCGCGTGGATGATCTGGATAGCGGCCGGCCTCTGGGTCATCTACCGCGTCGCCCGCGGCTGGCTCGCGCTGCAGGACCGCAAGCCGATGGCCTTCCAATAAATCGTCTCAATAAAATGTTCACTGCAAAGGACGCAAAGGATGCAGAGGAAATCACCTCATCCCCCGGGCGCACGGACACGTTAGTGATGAAATCACCCGTCTGCGGGGAGTGCGCCACGCTCCGTCTCCCGCCCCGGATGGCTCCGCCAACGCCGTGTCGACGGAGTTCCTCCCCTGAGCGGAGAAGGAGCCGAAATTCCAGAAGCGCGGACAATGTTCGCCGGATTTCATCTCCCTCTCCACCCGATTTCGGGGGGAGAGGGCTGGGGTGAGGGGGGTACTTATCCGCCGTAAACGGCGCTAGCCGAGGTTGGCCTGTAGTTTCTGCAGAAAAATACGGATGCGTTTGGCGTTCTGGCCGAGGTCGCTGCGGCCGACCCGGGATTTCGAGCGCACGTCCACTTTCGTTCCGTCCGTTCCGGATGCAATTCGGACAACCATGTCGTCGGTAAATCCGTAGAGCAGGCTGGTCTGGTTCGCCTCGATGCGTCCCTGCGCCATGTCTGCGTCGGCCAGCTGCATGCCCATTGATACAAACGCCGCCTTGGCTGCTTCGAATACTTTTTCCTTCGAAGCCGTCGTCGTCAGCGGTGCAAGGTCGGCGTAGGCCTTGTGCTGCAGATCGGCAACTTCCTTGCCGTCATAGGCCACCGGATGATCGCCGGGTTTGCGAAGTTTCGCGGCGGCGACGAATTCCGGCGGGTTCTCGGTATCGGTGCTGATGTCGTGTATGTAGGGCAGCGATCCGGCTGTCTGCTTGTAGCTCCAGGGAATATAGGCCGCCACCACGCCGATCACGATGCCGGCCAGGGCGGCGACCAGTGTTCTGCGGGGTCTTCCACCGGCGACGCCGAGACCGGCCACCGACAGGATTGCACCGGCCAGCGCAAACCAGAACGCCCAGCCCAGAATCGCGAATCCGGTGCGGAAATGATAGAGGTCGAGCCGATACCCGATTCCGGACAATACCATCGCTGCGGCGCTTGCCAGCGCGACGACCAATCCAATGACGACCAGCCGGTTGCCAACACGTGCCCGCCCGGGATTCTGTTGTGCGTTCATGACTTCCTCCATGAGTTAGTCTAAAAAACGTTCACCGCAAAGGACGCCCCCTCA
>WNFM01342876.1_pt3 | contig 15148 bp, 14 predicted proteins | sample 5400271 | NCBI WGS metagenome assembly WNFM01 (sample SAMN13153352, study PRJNA577476) | soil metagenome | isolation source: 60 cm saprolite on Douglas fir-dominated hillslope | place: USA:California | collected 2013-09-17
CGCTTGGCGAACTCGCTCGGCCTCCGCTCTCCGGCGCGTTTCTTCTTCCTCTTTGCGGCGCCGCTCCGCCTCCGCGCGCTCGTGCGCTTTTTGCTCTTCGTCGATCTTGCGCGAAAAGGCATCGAGGCCCGCGAGAAAATCCGGCGCGGGTGCACCCGGGCCGGAGGGATTGCGGGGGTTGTTGGCCATCCACTATCTCCCAAAGGCAGATTTCCGGGCGAACCGCTCCCGGGCACTACGCGGCTAACGATACACTTTCGGGCACTCCGTGCGCAAGAAGCGGGCCGTCACGCTGTACTTCGACGCGAACCAGTAGCGTTTCGGCGTCGTCCTGTCGCCGATCCTACTACTGCCGAGCGGCGGACGGAAAATCACCGTCCTGTCCTATACTGTGCGCGCCGCCACATTGTGATGGCGTGCGCCGACTTTCCGGAGGAACACTCATGATCAGAACAGCTCGATTGGCGCTTGCGGGCGCGATCCTCGCAGCGTCGTGCACGGCAGCTACGGCGCAGACCATGCGGGTGCGCGGGACCATCGAGAAGGTCGACGGCAACGTGCTCACTCTGAAATCCAGCGACGGCGCCGAGCTCAAGCTCACGCTCACCGACAATGCGATGATCATCGCCGTGGTCAAAGCGTCGATGGCGGACATCAAGGAAGGCACCTTCCTCGGCAGTGCGGCAATGCCGCAGCCCGACGGCAGTCAGAGAGCGCTGGAGGTGCACATCTTCCCCGAGCAGATGCGCGGCACCGGCGAAGGCCACCGGCCGTATGCGCCCGTGCCGAACAGCACCATGACCAACGGCGCGACCTCAGGCGCGACGGTCGCCGGCGTGGATGGCTCGACGTTCGTGGTCAAATACAAGGAGGGCGAGAAGAAGATCGTCGTTCCGCCGAGCGCGCCCATCGTCCGTTACGAGATCGGCGGCAAGAGCGATCTCAAGGCGGGCGCGCGGTTCACCGTGCTCGCTGCAACCAAGAAGCCGGACGGCACGCTGGAGGCAAACCGCATCAACGTCGGCCGCGATGGCGTTGTGCCACAATAGGGCGGGAGGATTATGAAGACCGCAGTTATCATCGCAGCGGCAGGCGCATTGCTGCTCTCGGGCATGGCTGACGCCGCGGAAATCAAGGTGCTGTCCACGCAGGCCACCCAGGAGGCGTATGTCGAGCTCGTAGCGCAATTCGAGAAGGCGTCGGGGCACAAGGTCACGACGGTTTTCACCGGAACCCTCAACGTCCAGAAGCGCCTCGCGGACGGCGAGGCCTACGACCTCATCATCATGGCAGGCCCGGCGATCGACGAGCAGATCGGGCTGGGCAAAGCCGTCGCCGGCAGCCGCGTCGATTTCGCGAAATCCGGCACCGGCGTCGCGGTGCGCAAGGGCGCGGCGAAACCCGACATCGGTTCGGTCGGCGCATTGAGGAAGCCCCTGCTCGCGACGAAATCGATCGGCTATTCCACCGGCCCGAGCGGCATCTACATGCTCAGCGTGTTCGAAAAATTGGGCATCGCCGGCGATGTCAAGGGCAAGCTCAAGCAGACCCCGTCCGGCGTGTTCGTCGGCACCCTGGTGGCGAGCGGCGAGACCGAGATCGGCTTCCAGCAAATCAGCGAGCTGGTGCATTTCCCCGGCATCGATTACGTCGGCCCGCTCCCGGGCGAGCTCCAGCGCATGACGATGTTCTCCGCCGGGATCCACGCCGGCGCGAAGCAGGCGGACGCGGCCCGGGCGCTCCTCAAATTCATCACCGCGCCGGCCGCTGCACCGGTCATCAGGAAGCACGGCCTGGAGCCCGCCTGACAGATCCATGGAGAAATCACCCATGAAACACGGAGTCCCGACGCTGCTGCTCGCACTCGCCGCGGCCGCCGCTCATGCGCAGCCAAGCGCTCTCAACGAAACGCAGCGGCTCGGCCGCCAGGTCTTCGCGCAGTCGTGCGGCATCTGCCACCTGCAGCCGTCGCTCGGCGTCAAGACCTATGGGCCGATGCTGAACAAGGCTACGGCCGGCGGGAACGACGAGGTGATGCGCGCTTTCATCGTCAACGGCACCGACCGCATGCCCGCGTTCAAGTATTACCTCAAGCCGGCGGAGATCGATGCGATCATCGCTTACGTTAGAAGCGTTCCCCTGCCGGCGAACGAACCGCAGAAATAAGGAGGCCCCGATGAGCAAAGCACAGTCGTTACTCCTCGCATGCGCAGCGGCCCTGTTCGCCGCGACCGCGGCCCACGCCGCCGATCAGTTATTGAGCGGCACGATCGCGGCGCAATCCCGACAGAAGCTGGAAGGCGTCACAGTATCGGCCAAGATGGAGGGCTCGAGCATCACCACCAGCGTCTATACGGACGCCGCTGGTGTTTACGTGTTCCCGCCCCTGGCCGCTGGCAAATACCGCGTGTGGGCGCAGGCGCTCGGCTTCGAGGCCGGCAAGGACGCAGTCGAGCTGTCCGCGGCGCGGCGAGCGGATTTCACGCTGCAGGAGATGACCGACCCCGAGCGGCGTTTCCGCCAGTTGCCCGGCGAGATGATGGTCGCGGCATTGCCCGAAGCGAGCGCGGAGGACGCCCGCGCCAAGAAGATCTTCATGAACAACTGCACCGGCTGCCACTCGACGAGCTACGCGCTGCAATTTCGCTTCGACGAAGCCGGCTGGAGCAAGATCATCGACCTGATGAAAGTCGTGCCGGTCACCGGCGTCTATCCGGGGCCCAATGCGAAGGCCAACCAGATCATGGAGCGCCACCAGAAGCAGCTTGCCGCCTACCTCGCTCGCGCACGCGGCCCGGGCGAATCGTCGATGAAGCTGGCGGCGCGCCCGCGGCCCATGGGCGAGGCCGCGCGCGCAGTGTGGACGCTCTACGACCTGCCCCTCAATCCCGATGCGGGCATCGGCACCCGCTACAACCCGAACGACGGCACCGACTGGTCGCTCGGCACCACTTCGAAAATGGGCCAGCTGCCGCACGACGGGGCCCTCGGCCTCGACGGCACGATCTACTTCACCAGCAACAACCCCAACCGCGGCGTGACGATCGGCAAGGTCGATCCCGTGACGGGCGCGGTCAAGTACCTGAAGGCCGACGCGGCCAACGGCCTGGCCGCCAGCTCTCACGGGCTCGCGCGCGACCGCGCAGGCAACCTGTGGTTCGACATCAACCCGGGCCGCCGCGCGCTCGGCAAGCTCGACACCGCCACCGAGAAGATCACGATCTACCAGACCCCGGAAAGCATGGCTCCTGTGGGCGGCGCGGTCACCATAGACGTGGACGGCAAGGGCATGGTCTGGGCGTCCACGCCCAGCGGCGCCGTGCGCTTCGATCCGGTGGCCGAGAAGTTCACCGAATTCAAATCGACGATCCCTGAGAAGAATCCCAGGGGCTCGGGCGCGACCTACGGAGCGGCGGGCGATCGCGAGGGCAACGGCTGGTGGGCGCAGATGGCGATGGATACCGTCTACAGGGGCGACGTCGCCACCGGCAAGGCGACGCAAATCAAGATTCCCGACGTCAAGGTCGATCGCCTGTTCGGCGACGACCGCGCGTTCTACGAAACCGTCAGCGACCTGGGCTTCAACGCTCCCCTGCCGTGGTCGCAGGGTCCGCGCCGCATGGGCACCGACAAGAACGCCGATCTCCTGTGGGTCGGCAATTCGTACGGGTCGTCGTGGGCGAAGATCAACACCAAGACCCTCGAGACGACCATCGTCCCGCTGCCGGATCCCGCGATGCAGGCGTACCACATCGCGGTCGACAGCAGGCACAGGGTGTGGGGCAACCTGTGGACCGCTGACCGCATCGTCAGGCTGGATCCGAGTACCAACACCTGGGCCATTTTCGACCTGCCGGTGCGCGGAACTGAAATCCGCCACATCGCGCTCTCCGAGCGCGGCGACAAGATATCCGTGGTGGTGCCGGTCTACCGCACCAGCCAGATGGGCGTCATGACCGTGCGCAGCGAAGCCGAGCTCGCGGCTCTCAAAACGAAAGCGCAGTAAGCTGCAGTGCGACGAGGTCGTCCATCGATTGCCGTCGAAGCATGGACGACCTCGATCTGCTTTGCGCTCGTCAATCTCCGCGGCGCGATCGGTGGTGGGCGGGCGCGAACGGTGCAATGTCGACCGCCAAGCCCATCGCGTTGTACCCCGCGTGGTTTGGATGGAGATAGTCCCACGGCAACTGCGTGAACTGGCTGTTGGGCAGATATTTCGCCTTCATGTTGCCCAGCGCCGCCGGATCTGGATCGCGTGTCGCGGCGTCGAAGTCCACCACTCCGTCGAAGTTCCCCGGCGTGCGAATGAATTGATTGAGAATCAGGCGGCCTGCCTCGACGGCAGCGCCGTTGTCCACCGTGGCCAGGAAGCTCGGGAAGCGGATCAAATCCCAACCCTGCGCTGGATTGTTCAAGCCCAATGCAGAGACCACGGTGGCACCATAGACCTTGACGCCATTTCGATGGAGTCGCGCGACGACATCCTGATATCCGGCGATGATCGCCTGCGGCGTGTGGATGACAGGGTTCTCGACGGGATTCGCCGCAGCGCCGTAGCCAGCGCCTAGATCGTTGATGCCCTCGAGCCAGATGACATCCGTCAGTCCGGACAGCCCGAGCACGTCCCGGTCGAGTCGGTCGACGGCGGCGGGGCCTGAGGCGGCGTTCGCAACGACCGGATTGATGACCCGGTTGCCGATCGGCGCGACAGCACGTTGGCCCAGCGGTCGTTGCCGTTGAAGGTGGTGTGCGTCCCGTCGGTGATCGAGTCGCCGGAGGCGCAGATGACGACCGTGTCGGTCGAGGCCATGACGTCGAGAGTGGCGAGGAAGAACCAGCTTGAAGTGGTGTACTCGTAGGCGAACCCGTCAGCATCATAGGTGTGATCGCCCGTGCCCGGCCCCGTGATGTACGAGGTCGTGTTGGCGCCCGAGTGATACGTCATGTGGCCGCTGTCGCCCTGGATGGAGTAGCTGATCGCCAGGTTGCGCCCCTGGATCAGCGGATCATCGGCGCTCCTCACCCAGGCGAGATGAACGGGGTCGCTCCACATCTCCTGGCCGGCCGGGATCGTCACCGAGAGGGACCGGCCGAACGTCACGGGCGTGACGGTGCCATGGACGACATTGCCCGCGTACTCCTGCAGCGCGATGGTGGTCGAGTCGAAGGTCAGCGGTTGGTTCCCGAAGACATTGGAGAACCGGAGTCGCATCGTGTTGCCCCACAGGTCGGGCTTGACGATGGAGCGAATGGTCTGGTCGTTCGCCCCGCTGGTGTTCGCGTTGGGAAAGGGGAACGCGAGGTCAGGTTGGACGTTGGCGATGGTGAACCGCGTCGGAGAGGGCGCCAGCGCCTGGTTCTGCGGCACTGGGGCGACGTACACGAAATATGCTGCGGGAGACGTGGCCCAGCTGGCCACCCAGTGCTGGGGGTCTCGACCTTGATCATCATCCCTGGCGGCGAGGGCCGCCGGGGCGATGCCGAAACTGAGCAGGGCAAGCAGTGCCGCCGCGGCAGATTCGAGGAAATGTCGACGCGCGCATCTCGTGAACGAGAAGCGAATTGGACGACTGGTATTCATGACGCCCTCCTTTCAAGAATGGTGATTAGGGAAAATGCCGACGGGCATGCAGCTTCAGAGTTTCACCATGCCCATCCAGAACATGAGTTCGCCGCCGGTATCGATGTCGTACTTGCGCACGTAGTCGAGCCTGCCGTCGGCTCCGATGCGGAACACCGACATGCAGGCGGGAACGTCGCGCACGGCGGCGCCGTCGCGCACGGCCAGTCCCATGATGTGCGCGGCGACCAGCATGCGGCCGCTGGCGTCGATGTGGAAGGTGCGGCAGTGGATGCCGCGCGTGTCGACGTGCTGGATCGGCTTCGGCTCGCCCGTGGAGGGATCGATCGAATAGACCGCCAGGGAGTTTTCCCCGCCGACGAAAACTTTCCTGCCCTCGAATTCGGTCGCGGTGTCGGCGCGGTTCACGCCGTATACGAAACGGCCGCTCGGATGCACGTGCACCGTGCCCGCGGCCTGCCGCGACTTCCTGTTGTGCGGTTCGGCGAGCGTTTCCTTGCGGAACGCCGGCGCCGTACCGAGGGAGTCGCCGTCGAGCTTGAACATGTCCAGCTTGTTCTCGCGCTCGAGCGACACGTAAACCCACGGCTGCGTCGGATGGAAATCGAGATGCCGCGGCCCGAAGCCATAGCCGCCGCCGGGGGCTATCGAGACGCCGTTCGTCAGCAACCCGTCTTTGTAACTGAAGACTTTCAGCGCACCCCGATCCTCGGGCTTGCCGCCGGCGGGATCGTTGCCGCGCGCGACGAAAATCGCCAGGCGGTTGTTCGCCGTGACCCGCACCTGGTGGCCGTAGATGCCGGCGTCGATCGGACCGCGCTGCTGCACTTCTTCGCCCAGCGTCGCATCGCCCTTGATCCTGTAGATGCGCAGCGCGCTCGGATTGTTGAACGCGACAAGCACGTACCGCGACGGGATATCGGTGGTGATATGGATGGGGCGCGTCGGCAACCGTATCGGGTTGCCGTGCGGCGCGAGCGCCCCCGAAGCCGGATCGATTCGAAACGCGCTGACGTGGTGCTCCGTGCCCACCGGCCCCGTCCCGGGTGCGCTGCTGCTGGAGGCCACGTACAGATATCGCCCGGAGGCATGCGGCCACGCGTACTGCACGTTGGCCGGCAGCGTCACCGAGGCGCGCTTCGTCAGCGCCGCAGCTTCGACGTCGACATCGTAGTGCGTGAGCACCGGACCGACGCTCGAATAGAGCGCGGCGCTGCCCGAAGTCCCTTGAGCAAACGACGTGCGCGGCGCAACCGCGGCGCTTGCGAGCATTGACATGAAAGTCCGACGATCGATCATGATCCCTCGCGACCCGCGCTTATATCGACTCAGCGCGGAAAAAAAGGCAGTATATGCCAGCGAACACCCGTCAAGTTAACCGTTCGGGCATGATGCGTGGTGGCATTCGAAATGCTCACCGACCGCAGGAGGACATCCATGAATCGTGTTACCGCAATTCTCGCCGCGAGCCTGCTCGCTCTGCCGGCTCAAGGCCAGCAGTACCCGCAAAGGCCGATCCGCATCGTCGTCCCTTTCGCCGCGGGCGGGACCTCGGACATCCTCGCGCGCGCAATCGGGCCGCATCTCACCACGGCCTGGGCCCAGCCGGTCATCGTGGAAAACCGCACTGGCGCCAACGGCAACGTCGGCGCGGACTACGTCGCCAAGTCGGCGCCCGACGGCTACACCATGCTGCTCTCGGACGTCGGCGCGCTGTCGATCAACCCGAGCGTGTACGCCGGCATGCCCTTCGACCCGGCGAAGGATTTCTCGCCGGTCGTGATGGTGTCGTACTCGCCGCACGTGCTGGCAGTGCACCCCTCGGTGCCGGTCGGCAGCGTGAAGGAGCTGATCGCCTACGCCCGCGCAAATCCGGGCAAGCTCAATTTCGCCAACTCGGGCACCGGCGGCGCGCCGCACCTCGCCGGAGTCGAATTCGCGGCGCGCACCGGCGTGCAGTGGGCCTACATCCCCTACAAGGGCGGCTCGGCAGCGGTCACCGACGTGATCGCGGGCAACGCTAACGTGCTGTTCAACGGCATGCTCGCCACCTACCCATCGGTGAAGAGCGGCCGTTTGAAGGGGCTCGCAGTGTCGAGCGCGCAGCGCGTGCCTTCGGCGCCCGAGCTGCCCACGGTGGCCGAGACTCTTCCGGGCTTCGAGACCGGCTCCTACCAGGGCCTGCTCGCGGCGGCCGGCACCCCGCGCGAGATCGTGACGAAGCTGAACGCCGAGCTGACCCGGATCCTGAATACCGGCGACATGAAAGAGTTCCTGGCGAAACAAGGCACCGAGGTGCGCGCGGGCGCGCCGGAAGCGCTCGGCACGTTCATCGTCAATGAAAAGGCGCGCTGGGCGAAAGTGGTCAAGGAAGCCGGCATCAAGGCCGACTGAGGAAGAGGAACTCGAACGATGAAAGATCGCTACGCAACCACGCTGGCAGGAGCTTCGCTCGCCGCGATTCTCGCGGGCTGTGCCGCTTCGAATGTCGGAACGAATCCCCTGGTTCCCGAAAACCTCAAGGTTCCGGCCGGCCAGACCTTGTCGCTCGTGTCACCCGCCACGGGCGTGCAGATCTACGAGTGCAACGCAATCAAGGCCGATCCGGCGCGGTTCGAATGGGTTTTCAAGGCGCCGGAAGCCGACTTGTTCGACCTTTCCGGCAAGAAGATCGGCAAGCACTATGGCGGCCCGACCTGGGAATCGAACGACGGAAGCAAAGTGGTCGGCGAAGTCAAGGCGCGCGACGACGGCCCGGCCGCGACCGCAATCCCGTGGCTGCTGCTGAGCGCGAAATCGACTTCGGGGAACGGCGTCTTCAGCCGTATCCAGGGGATTCAGCGGCTGTATACCGTCGGCGGGAAGGCTCCCGCGGGAGGCTGCAGCAAGGCGCAGCTCGGCAAGGAGGCGCGAGTCCCGTACAAGGCCACGTATTACTTTTATCTCACGAAGCCGTAGCGGCCGCCGGACGCCCGCGCCTGGACGCGGTCGCGATGGGTCGGAGGAACTACGTTCAGGACGCATTCGCGCCATTTGCACCGCGCATAGTCGCCTCTCCATCGCAGCTTCCGGAGGGGAGGTTTCATGCAAGGGAACCGATTCGTTCGCGTCGTCTTCGCGATCGTGGCAGGGCTCGTTTTCGCCGCATCGGCACGCGCGGCGCCCGAGATATTGGTGCTGTCGAACCGCGCCGACCTGATTTCCGGAGGCGACGCGCTGGTCGAGATCGTATGGCCGGCGGGGACCAACACGACGACCGCGCAAGTCGCTCTCAACGGCGTCAATCGGCCTGGTCACGGGCCTAAACAACGGCGACAACCTGCTGACGGCGAGCGCTCAGGGGACCGTGGCACAGCTCACCATCACCAACCACCCGATCACCGGACCGATCATCTCCGGACCGCATATCACCCCCTACGAGTGCCGCCTGGGCGAGAACAACCTGGCCGCCACGGGCGACGCCGACTGCTCTGCGTGGGACCAAGTGCAGTATTTCTACGCGTCCAGAAGCAACGGCTTCAAGCCGCTCACCAACCCCACCGGCAAGCGGCCGCGCGACCTGATCAAGACCACCACCAGCGACGGCAACACCGTGCCCTACATCGTGCGCGTCGAGTCGGGCACGATCAACCGCGGCGTGTACCGGCTGGCGATGCTCGACAATCCCGGCGTCAGCCCCTTCCCGGGGCCGGGATGGAACCAGAAGCTCGTGGTCGCCTTCGGCTGCTGCGGCGCCGCCCAGTACAACCAGGGCGCGCAAGACGTCACCTCGGCCCTGAGCGACCGGGAGCTCTCGCGCGGCTTCGCCTACCTGAATTCCACCGAGTTGTGGAACAACCAGCACGCGAACCCGCACCTGCAGGGCGAGACGCTGATGATGCTCAAGGAGGCCTTCATCGAGCATATCGGTATGCCGAAATGGACGGTCGGCGTCGGCGGTTCGGGCGGCTCGATCCAGCAATACCTGATCGCGGAGTTGTTCCCGGGACTGCTCGACGGCCTGCAGCCCAGCATCTCGTTCCCGGAGACGCTGATGCCCAACGTGTTCGAGTGCCGGCTGGCGAACACGGTCTTCCAGTCCAACCCCGTTCGCTGGACCACCGCAAAGCAGGTTGCGATCCAGGGATTCAACGCGGGCACCTGCAACAACTGGGACGTCTCGTTCGCCAGCGCCCTCGTCAGGGCCGACGCCACGGCAATGGGCATTTACGGCATGGGCGGCTGCGGCGTCACCGAGCCGGCGAACATGGCGAACGTCTACAACGTCGCAACCCAGAGCGGCAGCATCCGCTGCGACGTATTCCAGACCAACGCCAACCTGCTCGGCACGAACGCGAAGGGCTATGCGCGGCGGCCGATCGACAACGCCGGCGTGCAATACGGGTTGGGCGCGCTGAACCGCGGCGAGATCACGGTCGCCGACTTCCTCGATTTCAATTCGCAGGTGGGGGGATTCGACGGCGACGGCTATGCACAGGCCGCGCGCCATGTGGCGGACCCCGACGCGCTGCGCCTGACCTACGAAGGCGGGTTCGTTAACGGCTTCAACGGGCCGGGCCTGGCGAACGTCCCGATCATCACGCAGCGCGACAACGCCAGCGACGTGGGCAACATCCACGACACCATGCAGGACCTGATCATCCGCGCCCGGCTGCAGCGTGCCAACGGCCGCGCGGACAACCAGATCATCTGGACTTCGAGCGCCGAAGCCGCGTCGGCGGGCTTCTACCTCGCCGGGACTTCGCTCGACGTGATCAACGCCTGGCTCGACAACATCACCGCCGACGCCGCGCCGGCTTCCACCGACAAGGTGGTCCGCCACAAACCGGCGCTGGCGACCGATGCGTGCTGGGACAAAAACGGCGCGCGCATCGCCGAACCCGCGTCGACCAACCCGACGGACGCCTGCAACGTGGTCTATCCACGCTTCAGCACGCTCAGGCTCGAGACCGGCGAGCCGCTCGTCCAGGACGTGATGAAGTGCCAGCTCAAACCGATCGATCTGGCCGACTACCCCGCGGGGGCTTTTTCCGACCCCGCAAACCTGGCCCGCCTGAATGCAATCTTCCCGACCGGCGTTTGCGATTGGAGCCAGCCTAGCGTGGGGCAGGTGCCGGCGACGGCGATTCAGTGGTCCACGTTCTCGGGAAGCGCGGGCTTCGTGCCGCTGGGTGATCCTCCGGTTTCCAGATGATCTGTTTATGCGCCGTGTCCGAGGCTGGCGCGCATGCGCCGCATCTGGAGCGTCGCACCGATCAGGATGGTTGAGAAGCGGGAGGACGGCAGGGTAAGAGCATGCGAGCTCACTCGTGCAGCACCCGGTGAACCAGCTGGACGCACGCCGATCCCTCCCCCACCGCCGCCGCGACGCGCTTCGTGCTGCCGCAGCGCACGTCGCCCACGGCAAAGATGCCGGGCCAGTTGGTCTCGAAGAGATGAGGCGCCCTTGCGTGAGGCCACTGTGCCGGCACCAGGTCCTCGGGATGCAGGTCCGGTCCCGTTCTCACGAACCCTTTCTCGTCCAGCGCGATGCATCCCTGCAGCCAGCTCGTGTTGGGCACGGCGCCAGTCATGAGAAACACGTGCTTGATCTCGCGCGTCTCGCTTCCCTTCTCGCTTCGCCATGTCACCCGCTCGAGCTGCGAGTCGCCTTCCAGGGCCGAGATCTGCGTGCGCACATGCAAGGTGATGTTCGCGCTCTGCTCGATGCGGCGAATGAGGTACCGGGACATGCTGTCGGCCAGTCCGTTTGAGCGCACCAGGATGTGCACGTGCCGGCACCCTGCCGCGAGAAACACCGCCGCCTGGCCGGCCGAGTTGCCGCCCCCGACGACCACGACCTCTTCTGCCTTGCACAGGCGCGCCTCGACGGCCGTCGCCGCGTAATACACGCCCACGCCCAGGAAGCGATCCAGGTTCCCGAGCGCCAGGCGGCGGTATTCCGCGCCCGTTGCGACGACGATGGCGCGCGCCCGGACGACGTGTTCGTTCGAGAGATCGATTTCATAGGGCCGCTGCTCGCAGCGCAGGCGCACGGCGCCGCTTGCGACGGCGACTTCGGCGCCGAACTTCTGCGCCTGAACCAGCGCGCGTCCGGCCAGCGCCTGCCCGGAGACGCCGGTCGGAAAGCCCAGATAGTTTTCGATCTTCGAGCTCGATCCGGCCTGCCCTCCGGGCGCGCTCGCTTCGAGCACCAGCACATCGAGCCCCTCGGAGGCGCCGTACACGGCGGCGGCCAGTCCGGCGGGGCCTGCGCCGATCACCACCAGGTCGCGGATCTTCGACTCGTCGATCTGCGGATTCATTCCGAGACAGACGGCGATCTCCTCATTGCCGGGGTTCTTCAGCATTTTCTCGCCGCGACACAACACGACCGGAATGTCGTCCACGCTCACGTGAAAACGATCGAGCAGTGCTTGCGCCGACGGATCCTTCTCGACGTCGATGCTGAGATAGGGAAATCCGTTTCGCGTGAGAAACTGTTGCAGGCGCAGCGTGCCGGCCGAATGACGGGAGCCGATGAGGATGACGTCACCGCTCTGGGAGGCGATCAGTCCGACCCGACGCAGGATGAACGCGCGCATCAGGATTTCGCTCAGCTCGGTATCGGTCTGAACGATGGCGCGAAGATTCTCGTAGTCGATGATCAGGATCTCGCCTTCCTCGCGAACGCGGACGCGCACCACGCTGGCGACACCGCGCAAGGAGCTCATCTCTCCCGAAAACTGGCCCGGCGTGTGCACCACGATCAGTTCTTCACCCGCCATGCCGGGACGCACGGCCTCGACGCTTCCCGAGAGGATCACGATCAGCCCAGCGTGACGTTCGCCCGGCTCCACCAGCACTTCACCCCGGCGCGTGCGCCTCCTTTTCCCGTGCGCCTCGAGACGGGCGACCTGCGCCGGGGTCAGGGTGGGAAAGGCCTGTTCCCAGCGTGCTTCGATGGGATTGGGCGGCGCGACTTCCCCGCCATCTGTCGCCACGCTCATTCAAGCTCCATGTCGATCCCGTCGACGAAGCACCAGCTCCAGCTTTCCCCCGGCTCGAGCGAAGTCATGATCGGATGCCCGGTCTTCTTGAAATGCTTGGAGGCGTGCTTGTTCTTCGAGTCGTCGCAGCAGCCCACATGCCCGCACTGCCGGCACAGGCGAAGATGCACCCAGCTGTCTCCCGTGGCGAGGCATTCCTCGCAGCCGTCGGTGTTGGGTGCGGCTGTCTTTACGGAATTCAGATGGGTGCATCGGGCAGGCATCGCAGCGTCCTCCGATTCATCGATGAAAAAATCCGTCTACGAGGGATGCTAACACCGCCGGCCGTCTTGCACCGCGGACGAGCGGGGCACATACTCCGCGGCTATGACCTCGAGGCGCGAAGCGTGACGAAGGGACGCCTGGAAGCCTTCACCGACGGCGTGATCGCGGTCATCATCACGATCATGGTGCTCGAGCTGAAGGTTCCGCACGACTCCGACCCGAAGGCCCTCATGCCGCTCGTCCCGGTGTTCCTGAGCTATGTGCTGAGCTTTGTCTTCACCGGAATCTACTGGAACAACCACCACCACATGTTCCATGCTGTCCATCACGTGAACGGCGCGACGCTGTGGGCGAATCTGCATCTGCTCTTCTGGCTGTCGCTCGTGCCCTTCGTCACGGGGTGGATGGACGAGAACCACTTCGCCGCGGTGACGGTCGCGGCCTACGGGATCGTGCTGCTCGGCGCGGCGTGCGCCTACACCATCCTGACGCGCGCGCTTCTGGCGATCCACCCCAAGGATTCGCCGCTCGCCAAGGCGCTGGGGAAAGACTTCAAGGGCAACATCTCGCTCGTCATCTACATCGCCGCGCTTCCGCTCGCCTTCGTCGAGCCCTGGATCTCGGGCGGACTGTACGTGCTGGTGGCGGCGATCTGGCTGTTGCCCGACCGGCGATTCGAAAAGCTGCTCGACGAATCGAAGGCGTAGCGCCGATGGAACCGGAGAAGATCAAGGTGCGCGTGACCGAAACCGGGCAGACCCTGGACGTCGTGGTCTACAGCAAGCGCGCCGACCGGATAGAGATCGTGCTCGGCGAAGGCATCCACAACGTCAAGTGCGAGCTGACCCCGACGCGGATGGCCCTGTCGTACGCGGGAACCGTGAGGGGGCGGGAGCTCGTCTACGAGCGCAGCCGCGAGCAGGTGCAGGCCGATCTCGACAAGCTCAATCCGAAGCTGCGCGAACCCAGGCGGCGTTGATCCGCCTTCCGACTAAACCCTGACTCCGGTTTTCGGTTCCCCGCCGGACGGACTACGCGCCCGGCCGGCGCGCGTACAGCTCATTTCATAGCTCTCCCGCACTGTCCAATTGCGTCGCGTGCCGCGCGGGAGAGCGGGCCATACCGCATCCCCCGCCGGCTGTGCGCATATCAAATGGAGGAGTCAGTCATGTCCCGACACGCGTTGATCCCGTCTCGCGGGATGCTCGTTGTGTTCCCGTTCCTCGCCGGCCTCGCCTTGCCGGCAACCGCGGCCACTGACGCTCGCGTGAGCGAGAGCTACGGGAAGCTGCCCCTTCACTTCGAGGCAAACCGCGGCCAGACCGACAAGGCCGTGCGCTTCCTCTCGCGCGGCGCAGGCTACAGTTTGTATCTGACCGGGAGCGAAGCCGTGCTGGTGCTCTCCAAGCCCAACGCGCGCAACATCCCCGAGCGGCGCGATGCGCAAACGCAACTAAACTCCGTCGCGCTCCGCATGAGCCTCGTGGGCGCCGCGCGAAAGCCCCTCGTGAGCGGGCTCGAGGAACAAGCGGGAAAGGCGAACTACTTCATCGGCAAAGATACGGCAAAGTGGCGCACCAACGTGCCGACCTACGCGAAGGTCCATTACCAGAACGTTTATCCCGGCATCGATCTCGTCTACTACGGCAACCAGCACCAGCTCGAGTACGACTTCGTCGTCGCGCCCGGAACGGACCCGAAAAAGATCGTGCTCGCCTTCAAGGGCGCGGACAAAGTGCAGATCGATGCGCGGGGCGATCTCGTGCTGCGCGCTGTCGGCGGAGACATACGCCAGCACAAGCCTGTCGTCTACCAGGAGATCGACGGCGTGCGGCAAGAAATCGAGGGAGGCTACGTCCGCAAAGGCGCGGGTCGGGTGGGCTTCAAGGTCGCTGCATATGACACCAGTCGCCCGCTCATCATCGACCCGGTACTCGCTTACTCGACCTACCTCGGCGGCACTAACGCTGAATCGCCGGGCGAGACGTTCGTCTTCGCGCAGGCGGTCCCTGGGCGGTTTATCGGCGTCGCGGTGGATGCGGCGGGGAACGCCTACATAACTGGCGCCACGAACTCCCTAGATTTCCCGACGACGTCCGGTGCCTTCCAGACGAGCTTAACCAAGGACCCGCACTACAAATTCGGCCCGGGCGGCCAGGACGCCTTCGTCACGAAACTCAACTCCACTGGGTCGGGGTTGGTCTACTCCACCTACCTTGGAGGTATGTTCTCCGACCACGGCTCCGGGATCGCCGTGGACGCCGACGGCAACGCCTACGTGACGGGCACCACGGCGTCGTTCGACTTCCCCACG
>WNFM01337115.1_pt1 | contig 15147 bp, 33 predicted proteins | sample 5400271 | NCBI WGS metagenome assembly WNFM01 (sample SAMN13153352, study PRJNA577476) | soil metagenome | isolation source: 60 cm saprolite on Douglas fir-dominated hillslope | place: USA:California | collected 2013-09-17
ATCTTCGGAATCGCGCGCATCTTGGCGACGATCTGCTCTGCTGCCCCGGCGGCCTTCTCGCACGCGGCGATGACGTCCGGATACTTCTTCTCGAGGCCGACGCATGAAGCCCGCATCAGGGCGATGCTCGCTTCAAGCGAGCGCGGGTACCAGTCGCGCAGCGAGCGATCCCAAAGGACGAGAGCAACGCTCTGCGAGTCCCCGCGTGCCGCTGTGCCCCGCAGAGCCAGCTCGAGCGGAGCCAGATCCGCGGTGCGCTCCGCGTCGGCCGCGGCCCCATCGCCGTACGCGTCGTTCAATGCTCGCCCAAACGCCGTGCGCACCGGGCATACGTCTTCCGGATGATCCGTGACCTTGTGCTTGCGTAGCACAGCTCGTAGGTCCGCAGACCGAAGCAGCTCCGCCGGGATCGAGCAGGCCTCAAGCAGGCACAGCTTGCAGCCTTCGCTGCTGTGATGCGAGCCATACGAAAGAACGAATCCCAAAGGGAGAGTGCTCGTCATGGTGCCTTATCCTATCTACCGTATGCTAGCAGTGCTAGCAAGCCGCTTGATCTCCTGCCACAGCGCGATCGTGCGCGGGTCGCTCAGCCGAGCGATGATGGCGTCGACAGCCGCAGGAAACGCTTTGGGATCTTCCCGAAGCAGGAGCCGTAGCCGCTCGAGCTCCCGAGCCGTGTCGACGTTGCCGAAGACGGGCTCTGGTTTGGGTATTGGTCCGCTCATAGCGGCACCATGCTCTCCTCGGGCTCTACCTCGGGCCATGGCCGAGCGAATCGCAGGGCCGCACGGAAGGTCGCGATGTGGCGGTCGATCGTCCTCGGGATGCTCCCGTCTGGCTCCTGCTCGTAGCCGCCGCCGATGCACCAGGCGACGGGAATGCGGAGCCGAGCGGCATGCTCGAAGAGGCGGCAGTCGCGCTCGAAGAGCCCGTCGTCGGACAGGACAGCGCTTGCGTCCGTGCCGGCCTGGTACAGAATCAGCTCCGGCTCGAAGGCCTCGAGCTCCGCGCCGAGCGCGCGCATGCGCTCGAGATACGCGCTCGCGCTCCACGGTGCGTGAAAGGCGCGGCCGAGGCTGTGGTGAGATATGTCCCGGCAGGCCCCGTCGAAGCGGTTGCTCTGCCGCGGCCGGTCGCGCCAGCGGCTGAGGATCTCGTCGGTGCCGGCGCTGAAGCCGTGGTCGGCGTCGATGATCGCGAGGCGCTCGATCGAGCCGTCGGCCATGAGCTTTAGAGCGGCCACCATCAGCCCGTTGAAGGTGCAGCCGATGCCGCCGTGGTTATAGCCGGCGTGTCGGAAGCCGGACGCAAGAGCGGCGCAGGGGCCCCTGCCCTCGAGCGCTGCGCGAGCTGCGGCCAGAAGCGCGCCGGTCGGCAGCGTGGCTGCTAGGTCGGCCGAGCGTGCGCGGTAGCCGAAGCCGGTCTGGCGCGAGCCTGCGAGCACGGCGGCGACGTAGTCTGGATGGTGGGCGAGAGCGAGGTCCGTGGGCGTGACCGGCTCCGGCGTGAGCAGCTGGATGGGTAGCCGGGACATCTCGAGCGAGACCGCGACCTGCCGCGGCTTGTCGGCCTCCGGCGCCTCCTCGACCGCGATGGCCATCCTCGGCGTGTAGAATGTGAGCAGCTTGTCGATCATCGGGTGCTATCCTCCGTACTCGGGCAGGAGCGGGGGCATCCTGCCGGTTGCGTACGCCTCCGCGATTGTCGGCAGCACGCTCTCGCCTACCGTCCTGCCGTTTGGCAGAAGGATGTCGTGCAGGAACTCGCGCTCGAGCGTGCTCTCGCCGTCCGCGATCAGCTCGAGCTTGGCCTTCACGCAGAGCAGCATCGCTCGCCACCGCTGCCGCTCGGCCTGCAGAACCTTGTCCTTCACCCACTGCTGGCGCTTCGACGCGGGCCAGCTGTGCCACCCGTGAGGCTGCTCCGTACGCTTGGCGACGACGACCGATGCTACGTCCGCGACGGTGGAGAAGCTCATGGAGAGCTTCACCTGCCGCCCCTGGAGGGAGAACACGACAACGGCCTTCCCAAGCTCCTCGTCGTTGAAGAAGCCCCGCTGCTGAGCGCCCGCGCGCGCGAGCACTCCGTCGAGCTCGGCCTTGGAGCGCTCGACAGGGACCTGCGTCTTCTCGGCGTAGCGGGCCATCACGGGCCGGCCTTGATATCTGAGCCAGAGCCAGCCGCTGGCTCGGGCAGCTCCGGAGACTCCTCACGCTCGATCCCCTCCAGCGCTTTGGCGACCTTCTCAAGCCGACCAGACGGACACATGTAGATCGTGCCGCTGACGGTAGCTACCTCCAATAGCTTTAGCCGAACGAAGCCCCCGCCGTCTCCACAGTTGAACATCACATCCCGGTCGACGACGCTAGCAATGCTGGGGAATGAGCCTGAAAGCCGGAGGTAGCGGGTCGATGGGGCAGGAGGGAGCGCGGCTTTGGCTGGCAGGTCGATGTCTGCCTCACGCGGCTCGTGGAGCACGCAGCCGAACTCCGGCCGTGTCTCTAGGTAGCCACCGGCTCCCGTTGAGCCGCCGCTGGACGTGAAGCCACTGGCTCCCGTTGAGTGGGCGCCGTAGTCCTCGCAATCCTGAACGATGGCAAGGTCGCCGTGGGCGAATTCAGAATCGGGAATCCGTCTGCAGCGACCGTAGCCTGCTCGTACGCGTCGGATGCCGAAGGCATCCACGGCGGAAGGCGTCCAGTGGCGACAGGCTTCGCACGTCATCATCCGGCCTCCGGAGCCCGCTCGCCGAGCTCACGCTCGAGAACGGTAGCGAAGGCGGCAAAGACCGCCCGCTCCTCGCTCGTCTCGGCCTGAAGCGGCACCGAGATGCACTCGAGAATTCGCCGGAGCGACGCCGTCGGCATCACCACAACCATCGCAATCGACCGCATGAGCGCCTCGACGACGACCGCCTCGTTTCCAGCCAATGCGTGATATCCACTCACCATTCTCACTCCTCCAAGCCTGAGCAGCAGGCCGTCCTTCATTCCTTCGAGATGCAGAAGCCAGAGCCGCACCGGCGCCAGCTGGCCCTTGTAGATGAGCCGGCTCATTGGCTCACGGTGCTCCCAGCTCAAGCACGTGGCCGCCGGCGGCCGAATCTGGTCAGGCCGTAGCGGTGGGCAGCGGTTCAGAGCCTGAGCGACGCGGTAGGCCTCGGCTGGCGTCATCGTCGTAAGCTCGTGGCCGCTGCTCTTGGCCACGACCAGGGGCCCGAGGATGGGCTGGTCACCGAGCCAGCGGTTCGGCTGGATTGCCTGCCGCGCGACGTCCGGCTCGCTGAAGCGCCACTTCAGGAGGCCCTCCTCGTCGAGGAAGACGTCGAGCTGCAGATCGCCGACCTGCCAGCTTACCTCCTCGATGTAGCCGCCGACGAGCGCCTGGAGCTCCTCGAGCGTGGCGGCGGTCTCGATGGGGCGCGCCGGCTCGCCCGGAGGCGCGTAGACGAGCGTCAGCATGCCCATGGTGCGGTTGCCTCCCTGAGCGCAGCCAGGAGCGGCTCGAGCAGCTCGTCAGCAATATCGGACCATGCCCCGTCGGGCGCTACTGCGACGACGAGCAGCGGGCCAGGGCCAGGCCATCGGCCATGGGCTCGGAGCGGAGCGATGCCGAGCTCGTCGAGCGCGAGGATGTCCCGGCAGCCGTTGACGAGCCCGTAGATGACCTCGGGGCGCGCGATGTCGAGCCGAAGGATCTCGATGGGCCGGCCCGGTACCACGTAGACCACGCGCACGAGCGCCGGCTCACCGGAAACGCCAGGAGGCTCAGTCATCGAAGGCTCTCCGCGTGCTCAGGCATCATCTCTGCCGCTAGATCGTACAAGCGGGCGAGGAGCGCTCCAATTCGTGCTGCTTCGCCGCGGTCGCAGAAGTGCTTTAGGGAGCTGTCCGTCTTGAAGTCGACGTTAGAGCAGCCGTCAAATCTGATGGCGCCATCCAGATAGAGCTCGGCTTGCTCCGGATCTTCAGTGAAGTCATCGTGCTCATCGCGGTAGAGCATTGGCCCCGGCTCGGCGAAGAGCTGCTCGCGCACCTCGAACTCGACAACGAGCTTGTCTGCGCTGAAGCACCAGAAGTCTACAAGGAACCTGCCGGTGCGCTCGTCAAGCACCAGCTCGACGCGCTTTCGCCCGGTCTCGGCCGCCACATCCGTCATCGGAGAGCCTCCCTCTCATCGAATACGCGGGACAGAGGATACTCTCCCTTGGTCCCTGCGACCTGCACGGTCCACTGCCCGCTCGAGAGCCGCCGTGGCGGCGCGGTCGTCTTGGTCGAGAGCATGGCGCCATCGTCGAGCCAGACGAGCACGGGGGTGCCGACGGGCGCGGTAGTCGCGAGGCGCGTCCTTCTCGGCGGCAGCCTCACGATGCACCTCCGACAGCAAAGCCCGCGTCCTCGAGCCCTTCCAGAATGTCGAAGACGTAGCGCTGGTCGACGGCAAGCCCGTCGGCCTGCCACATCCAGGGCTCCGTGTCGCAGACGGCCTCGAGCCACTCGCGGGCCTCGACGGTCAGCGGCTGAAGGAGGACCACGCTACCGTGGTGCTCAAGAGCGATGTCTGGAAAGCTCATGGGCCTAGCCCTCGAAGGTCCGCCGCCCGTAGGGCGACGTCGCGCATCGCCTCAAGCCAGGTCTTTCCTGTCCCCTCGAGCACGTGGCTCGCGCCGTGGATCCTGAGCTGCACGACGACATGGCGGCCGTCAGGAGCGCTCCAGACGCTGGAGCCTTGTCTTGGCGTCGGACCCGACTTCGGCCACCACTCCTCGATCAGGCGCTTCACGCGGGCCAGGGTCTTCAGCTCTGCGGCGTGGGCGCGCATGGCGGCGTCGGCGCGAGCCGTGCGCTCGAGGTGCAGGCGCAGGTCCTTCTTTAAGGTCATCCACGCGCCGTTGCGCCGTCGCCGGCTCGAGCTCCAGCCGCAGGTGCAGCTGATGATCCTGTGCGTCGGCGACAGCCGAGTCCCGGCCGGCTGATGGCTGTCGGAGCTCATGAAAGCTCCTCCTCCGGCAGATCGGCGATGCACTCGTCGCCGAGTACCTTGTTGCCGAGAATGCCTGCGACGCGACGAATAGCTCGAATGGTGCCGTCAGAATCGGGCGCGGAGATCTGGCCGCCCGAATGGCTGGAGCGCTCAGGAGCCTCGCGACGAGGAACTAGAAAGCCGCCCCTACGCGGGGGCTCCTCGTCACGGAGGCCATAGACCAGGCGCCGTCCGTCACGGTGCTCACGCACGAGGACCCGATCGGGCCCGCTGATAGTCTCGGCTAAGATGGGCCACTCGTCTGGCCTGATCTTGAGCGGCGCCCTGTCGGACATGACGATGACGATGTCTTTCAATGATGGCAGGAAGCTGGACATTGGGGGTGGTGGGTCCTTTCTTTGGAAGCTGGGCTGCCCGGGGCTGGGCCGCTCGTCGTCGGAGCGGCCCACACCCAGGCGGCGGAGCTATGCGGCTACGATAGCGCCCGCCGCGTGCTGCAGCTCGATGCGGCGCTCCGAGTCCTCCACGCTGTTAGCCACCCACGATAGGGCGTTGCTGAAGCGCCACGCCGTGCGGCCGGCGGGGAGCATCAGGGTGTCCTGCCCCTCGAAGGCCTGCTTGACGGCGGTCGTCTCGCCCTTCGTCAAGATCTTGCTCACGCGCCTGAGCAGCGCGCCGCCGTCGACCTCCTCGGCCGCAGCGGCCTGGATCGCCTCGACCCGGGCCCGAATGGCCCGCTCGCCGAGGATGCTCCGGACGACGTCGCGCGTCGCCGACGCCATGGTGTCCGTGTCCTTCCTGAACGTCTCGGCGCTGAACGAGAGGTCATCGGGCAGCCGGCTGCCGAGATGCACCTGCTTGATTGCGCTCTCGCCCACCATGCCGTTGAGGCAGACGAGCCGGAGCGCAAAGCCGGAGATCCCGAATAGCCCGGCGCCGAAGTCCGAGTTGGTCCACGCCAGGCCGAACACCATGTGCTCGCCCGGCACCGGCTCGACGATGGTCGGCAGGATGGCGCGGACGGTTGCGCGCAGATCGGTCGCGATGCCCTCGGTCGGGATGGCGCCTACCGCGTTGCACGCCTGCACGAACGAGTCGAGCAAGGGCCGCGAGTCGAGCCGGCGGAACCGGTCCGAGAGCACGGCGCGCACCTGGCCGCCGACGGAGCGCATCAGAAAGCGCTCCGTCGAGTGCTCGAGATGGCGGGTGGAGAGCATCTCGAGCGTCTCTCGGCGCCACTGGTGATCCTTGCCCCGCTCGTCCTTCACGGCGAGCTCGGCGACGTACGATGCCGGAATGCCGAGGCGCTCGAATAGCTGGCGCGACGCGTTCCGGTGCATCGTGCTGAAGCCGACCGGGTCCGCCAGGCCTCGGAGATGGATCGAGCCGTCCTGGTTGACGATCGTGCTCAGGCTGCGCCCGGTCGTGATGCGGTCCTCGGGCACCTGCTCGAGCACGCGGGTGATCACGCTTCCGGCGGAAGCTTTGCCTTGCGCGATAACGGTTTCCAGGCGCTTGCGGGCGATCTCTCGGACGTCGGTCGTGTCGGTCATTGGAATGTCTCTCTCTCTTGGGTTGTGGTGGCGTCGCGTCGGGCAGGGAGAACGGGCCGACAGTCCAGTACGACGGCGGATCCCAGCGGCCGGTTGCGTACGACTTGCTCCACTGGCCAGTGCCGTCCTCGCCGGTGAGCCGCACGTCGCCGTCGACGGCGCGCACCGTGCACGTGCTCCCCGGCTCGGCGCTCTTGTGAGCGAGGAGCCACTGGTATGCGGCTCGACGGGCCTCGACCAGGCTCGACGTCTCGAGCAGCTCGTGCTCGAGGATATCCGAGTCAGCTAGACGGATATCGACGCGGTAGGTGAGCGCGCGTCGGGCGGGCGCGGGGCGATGGCGGCTCACTGGACGTGCTCCAGCTCGAGGGCGAGGCCTTGAGCGGCGGACTTGTAGCCGTGGCGGTAGCCAGCGGCCCACTCCGCAGCGTCGCGGCCTGGTAGGCCTTGCGCGTCGGCTGCGTCGAAGGAGAGCAGCTCCTCCTCACCGATGCAGTAGAGGCCCGCGCGGCCGCGGCCCTCGATGTGGCCGCAGCGCGCGCCCTGGGAGAAGCTCTCGGTCGCGGCGACGGCGTGCTTTGCCTCCAGGGCGGCGACATCGCGCACGATGCGGCTGCAGGAGTCGCAGCACTCATTGGCGTGCGTGCTGGTACGGAAGAGGCGCGTGGAGCCACGCAGCTCACCCGGTCGGCAGTCGACGCACAGCAGATAGCCGAGCCGGTCGACGTAGCCCACGACGGGCTCGTTTGAGGTGCTCACGATGCCCTCGTTGGACGAACGGTGTCCTCGAGCCAGTTGCGAAGCGTCAGAAAGGCGTCACCGATCGCCGGGCCCGGCCAGCCACCAGTGCGGCCGCAGTAGTCGCATACCTGCCAAGATCGGAGCGCGAGCGTCGCGTCCCCCTTCGCTGCGGCTCTAAGGCCGACGAGCATCGAGTCGAGGAGCCAAACGGCGTAGCGCTCGGCTGGCGGGAGAGTGGCGACCTTGGCGCCGTCGCTGTCCGAAAGCGAGCGGCACCGGCCATCGTCGATCGCGGTGTACCCCAGCCGCTCGAGAGCTCGCTCGCAGGCAAGTAGGTAGTGAGAGTCGATCATCGTCGTATTCCTTTGTCGTCGTGGTGGTTTTGGAAAGGAGAGATGAAGAGGCGGACCTCGAGTCAGAGCACCTCGTAAACCTCGTAGCGGAGGTGTGCCGTCTCGGCGATGATGACGCGGCGATCGCCCCATCCGAACACCGGATGCGTCGGCGAGTAGACGTACGGGGTCGCGATCTGCCGAGGGATCTCCGTGACCGGCTCCTCGCTTAGCGCCGCCATGAAGCGGCTCAGGGACGTGTAGCCGCGGAGCGTCTGAACCTTGCGGAGCGTCGTGGTCGTCATCGGTGCACCCTGAGCAAGCCAGGAACGGGGCCCTGGCCCCGCGGTCGACCGGGCCATCTTGCCACAGTACCATAAGGTACGCTATGGTAATGCGGCGAGGTAACACGGGCCCGCGGCGACAGCCGGGGTAATGTGGCACCCTCCGGGCCCTGGGGACGCGGCGCCCCCCGTTCCTGGCCCGGTATCGGCAAGAGAGGCACCACCACCAAATGTACAACGCAACGCGTATCGGCTCCTTCCTCGTGACGACCGGCTTCGAGTACTCGCCCTTGCAAGAGTTCGCGGGCGCGGTCGAGACCGTCCAGATCCCAGCGGGCGAGTACGAGGTCGTGCGCTACGGCTCGGGCATCTCGTGTGGCATCCGTCTTCTCGGCACGCGCACCTACAGCGGCTGGTTCGGAACGAGCACGCGGGTAGACACGACCCCGGTCGAGGGCACGACGGCGACCGCGTACAAATACGACTACGAGCTAGCAGACGGCGCCTCGGTCCGCGTCGGCAGCGGCTCGGGCGTGGTCCGCCTCGCGGCGTAGTCTACCCCGTTCCTAGCCCCGTATCTGCGAGAGGAAACCACCACCAATGAACACCAATGACTTTAAAGATGCCCGGGAGCGCTACTGGCGACAGGTCGACCGCACGACAGCTCCCAGGCGACGGCTCCGGCTGCCGAAGGATTCGATCGCTGCCCAAACGCTAGGGCTCGAGCGCTGCGTTCAGCAGCTGCAGGAGGAGATCTCAGCGATGGCCCTCGAGGTCGCCGCATCTCACGCGGAGCGCGAAGACGCCGAGGCCGAGCTTCACAGGATCGAGAAGCGGCTCGATGCGTTCGACCCTGAGACGCTCGCGGTCGAGCTCCACCAGTGGCTTCGTGACCAGCAGCTCATTCCGGCTAGCCTGGATGCGCCCTGGAGCATCCTTCCCACCCCGCACGTCCGAGCGCTGCTGGCCTTTCTCGAAGGGGCCCTCCCGCAATGACGACCTATCGTGAGCTGACCCGCGAGGAGCTCGGCGCGCTGCTTCTGTTCAACGAGTCGTGGGCCGAGACCGAGCGAGCCATCTACTCGCTTCGCAATAGCCATGGTCCCGGGTGGCTGAAGTCAGTGAGAGTGCCGCGGATCTGGCCGCTTGCCACGCGGACGGGGAAGTAGCATGGCCAGCAAGGATACCAAGATCGTCTGCATGGGCGCCTCCGCGCTCGGCTTGAGGCCCGGTGACCGGGTCGAGGTGCGCCCCCACACCGATACGACCTACGAGATCGTGCGCATCCAGCGCCGCGGCGCCCAAGGCTGGGCGGCTGCAGCTGGGATGCGGGTTCGCAAGGTCTCCACAATCAGCGCCCTGATGGGCCATTGCCTGTTCGGCTGAGCGGAACGAAAGCGAGCTACGATGGCAAGGATCACTCTCACTCTCACCAGCTACACGACCGGTTTCGAGGACGAGGCCGATTTTGACCGCTGGACGTCATACGTAGCGGCGCACATCGACGAGGCGACGGGGCTAGACGTCACGGTCGAGCAGACGCGCTTTGCGGCCCCGGGCCAGTTCGCCGACGCGATCTCTGGTGCGACCGTGGCGCAGGAAGAATCGATCACGGAAGCAGTGCGCGAGATGTGGGACAACGCGTCGTGGGACAATCCCGCGACCGAGGTGTCGTCGTGAGCCTACTACGCTACGGCCTGACGAAAGGCGAGTACCTCATCAAGGTCAATGGCTTCACGGTCGACACGATCTGCCCCGCCTCGTTCGCCGCGAAGCAGTGCGCCGACTTCATACGCCGCTTCGGCGCCGAGAGGATCCTGATGATGGATCATCACGGTGCTGCTATGAGCCTCACGGCCGCGCTCTCAGGACAGCTGGAGGTCGCATGACCAGCGTAGAGCTCGTCGCGTCGCTCCGGGCCGCCGAGCGCTACGACGCCCGACGGATGCGCGACTGCATGCGCGACCTTAGGGCGAGCGTCGGGGACATGGTGCGGAGCCGGACGGAGATGGCTCTGCAGTGGAAGCAGGTCCGTCTGACAACAGACCGCATGACGGAGCGGCTCGAGCGCGATCTAAACCGCTGGGGCCCTGGCGTCACCATTGGGGAGGTGGCCCGATGAATACCGCTGAAAAGCTTCTCGGCCTGCTCGTCGGCCCGGTGCTTGGGATGCTGCTCGCCGTGGCGCTCCTCGGCGCCGGCGGGTGGCTGGCTTCGCGCTCCCATCGCCCGGTCCGCTATCAGCGGATCAACGGCCAGCACGAGATCGTGTGCGCCAACGGAGAGGTCTATCGGTCATACGATGGCTTCGACTGGCATCGCTTTCCAGTCGGGAGGAGCACGAGCGGCGGGAGCTCGTGGAGCGATGGGCTTCTGAGGACCGGAGGTCGCAGTGAGGCCGACGATCACCGTGCTCGAGCGCGCGGGCGCAGTCTCGGATCTTCGTGGCCTCCTGGCGGGGGAGGGTCGTATCCGGTTTCGGCTGGAGGGCGGGGTGCTCCGAGAGGATTGGGCGGAGTCGCTCCGAAGGCGCGCCGAGGGCGAGCTGGCGGCCGGGCGAGAGCCCGACGAGCGGGCCTACTGCGAGATCACCGTGGCGGCCGACCCTACGGAAGGAGTCCCGCTATTGGCGTACGGGGGATCCGTCTGGCCTACGGCATGGCCTGAGCTATTCGCTGTGGACGGAGAGCACCCGTCGCATAACGTGTCGCCGACAGCAGAGGGTGCTTCGGCGCTCCGAGCGGCTCTCCGCGTCGCCAGTGAGAGAAAAACGAGCGTGGCATTCGAGCTGCTCCAAAAGGTCCTGCCGCATCATCTGTGGCTGGCAGTGAACGGAGATGTGTACGTGCCCTTCCAAAAGGAATCCGGCTCCTCGTCGGCCTGGTCGTCAAGATGTATGAGCAAAGAGGAGAGACGGGAGCTTGCTCAGAGCGTGGCCGACGCCTGGCTTCGTTGGGCGGAGCAGGGAAAGCCATGAGTGGCGAGCCGCCGCGATGCTGAGCGAGCACGAGCTGCTCAGCGAGGTGTACTGGGCCGTCGGCACCGGAGCCCGGTGGCTCATCGGACGGCCCACTACGGGTGTCTACCGGTGCGAGATCATCGCCGGCACCCTCGGCTCGCTGCTCGTTTACGGCGACTTCCCTCCGGCGCGGTTTGCAAAGTACGGGGACAATGCCGATGCCTGGGATCGGCTCTGCTGGCTCGCCGACTCGACCGACGTCGGCTACTACGTCATGCAGAAAGCGTCGATCGGCATGGGTATACCGGCTGGCTACGATGCGGAGGTGGCGCGGCACGATCTCCGAGCGCTGGCCGACGACCACAGGCGTGACGGCGACGAGCAGGATGCCCCGGGCCTCATCCCGCTGCTGGAGGAAGCCGCGGAGCGCTACGCTGAGCGCGAGCAGGAGCTACGGGCGTTCCTTCACGCCGGCGATCGGGGCTGGGGGCTATGGGAGCTCACGATCGGCCGCGTCGTTCCGGAGCACGTGGTCATCGCCCACGTCGCGCTGAATCGATGCGCGTGGCTCCTACGTGAGCGGCACGGGCTTGGCGGCCCGGCCTGCTGCCGCAGGGCAGGTGAGCCGTGACCAGCCCGCTGCTTTTCATTCTAATCGGCGTCTGCCTGCTCGCGTGCTGGGGCTGGTTGTGGACGGAGTTCTTGCTAGACCGTCGCGACGATGTGGCCCAAAGAAGCGCGAGCGAAGGGCTACGGGCCATCCGGCTAGAGCGCATCGGTAGCGAGTGGGAGATCGAGCTTGCGAGCGGCGCCGTCTATCGGGCTGCCGCGCACCGTGAGGAGCTAGGCCATCCTGACTGGCGGTGCTTTCCGTCGGGCGACGACATCTCCACCCGGCTCCTGCTTCACCTTCGGAGCGAGGCAAAGCGGCTTCAGCTGATAGAGCAGTGGTCGTCGGACGAGGCACGGCCGCCGCTGCTTGGCAAGGAGGACCGGCATGGCTGACGAGACGGCGGATCCGGATGACGACCTGTGCGACGAGCTCCTGCGAGCAGAGAGCGTCTTTCTGGCGCGCTTCCAGGTCGGCGGGTACTTGGACTTGAACGGAGACGGTGAGCTTCCAGATCTCGTGTACAAGCCGGACTACGGCATATATGTGCAGGGGCGGCTGGGGCCACACCCAATTAGGGTTCACCATATGACTGCGGGAATGGCTGTCAGCGTCGCCGCGGCGCTACCCAGGCTCTGGAAGCGCTGCGTGGACAACACGGAGATAAAATCGACCATGTCGGACGTCCTGCAAGCGCTGCGGGCGTTCGTCGACGAGAAGGCTCGTGAGCTAGCAGATAGCCCTGCGAGGCGAGCCGTGAGGCCCCCGGCGACGCACATCCCGACGCTGCTCGGCAAGGAGGACCGGCATGGCTGACGACACGGCTGCTGACGACCTGTACGACGCTCTCCTGCGAGCAGAGCGCCTCTTTCTGCAGCGCTTCAAGGTGGGAGCGAGCATGTCGCTGCATCCAGATGGAGGTCTTCCAGACCTCGTCTACATGCCTGGCTACGCCGTATATGTCCAGAGCCGTATGGGGCCGCACCCAATTCGGCTTGACGAGATGAGCCCCGGAATGGCCGTCACGGTCGCCGCGGCGCTGCCAGAGCTATGGAAGCGCTGCCTGGCCAGGGAGCGCCTGCCGACCGTGTCCGACATCGAGGGCAGGCTGCGGGCGTTCGTCGACGAGAAGGCTCGCGAGCTAGCAGATGGCCCCGGAGGGAAGCCGTGAGGCCCCGGACGACGCACATCCCGACGCCGCTCGGCAGGACGTACTGCGGCCGCGTGATTCTCAGAGCGGGTGGAGCGACGCCCCTCGCCTGCATCGACCTGGCCCGCGACTGCATCGAGGATGCGACCTGCAAGGTCTGCCAGCGCTCGGATGACCGGCGTGTGATCGCGGAGCACAAGCGGGAGAAGAGCCTCGGCCTGCATCCGGAGAGCGGCGAATGACGACCACCGCAAAGGACGCGCAGCTCGGCAAGCTCTACCGGCAGACGCGGAACGCGGGGACGACGTACTTCCGGCTCTGCGAGCCGTCCACCATCTCAAAGCTCGAGAGGCGGCTCGCCGGCAAGAGCGTCCTCACAATGCGGCCGGATGACCGCGCGCTCCGTAGAGCGCTCGAGCGGTGTAGAAAGGAGCGCCATCTGCTCTTCCTTCGCGTCATGCGGCTACGCAGGGACGACGGGCGAGGCTACGAGATGCGGACGTACGTAGCCGTGCCCCCGGCGTACGCGCTTCGAGAGGTCGAGCGGCCACCGGGCTACGGTCTACGGACGGCTAGCAAGGAGAGCCGCCCATGAGCTTCGTGAAGCGCTTCGTAGCAGCGCTCGCCTTGCTGTCGGGAGCAATGGCGGGCGCGTGCTGGCTCTTCCTTGGAGGGTTCGTGCTGGTCATCTGGTCGAACAATGCCTGGTGGGCGATTCCGGCGTGGCTTACGCCGATTCTTTTCGTGCTCGCGGTCGCTATAGCGAAGGAGCACGAGCCCGAAGGGAGCGAGGAGAGCGAGGAGCGCGGCATCCGTCATCGGTGCTCGATAGCGGACGCTTTCATCGCTAGCGATACGCTCGCTGCGCCTGCCCCGCCCGCGCCTTCAGCACGGGTCAGCGCGCGGGCGCTTGATCTCGAGCAGGCTCTAAGCGACGCGCTTGGCGACCTCATCCGGTGGCGCGCCGCAATGCCTCTCTGCTGCTGCGGGCAGCCGGCAACCAAGCGACGGGACGACGCGGATTGCCATCTCTGCGACCACTGCGCCGGCCTCTATCCGACGTCCGACGGTCGGCTCTACGACGATCTGCCGTGGGCGCCGCTGCTACGGAGGCAGGAGAAGGCTCGATGACCACCAAACCAGCCGTGGCCTGCTTCCGATGCGCCGGCTCCTTTACGCCAGGGGAGCTAAAGGTCTGCGCCGCTCAACCGCATGAGCTTCAGATTGTGGTCTGTGCCGAGAAGCCATGGATAGACCCCCGAGAGCAAGAGCGGCTGAAGCTTCGCATCAAGACACACGAGCTGATATTGTCCTTATCGGCGTGCCACTGGCAGCGGAGGCCGAGCATCCGTGGCTGAGCCGCTCGCCGAGATTCGTGCGCTCGTCTCCCGCGTGCAGCGGGAGGCGGCAGCCCGCTGGCTCGCTGCCGAGCTGGCCACCCTCATCGAGGCGACGTGCACCCTGCTCGATCACCTGATCGCCGAGGGCCGGCTCGAGGCGGCCCGCCCAGCCGTCCGCGCCATGGCGGCCTACCTCGCCCGGCGCCCAGATTCCGCAACGGAGGCACCCTGGGTCTCCCGCATGCGCCGAACGGCTGCTAGCATGCTAGCAGCGGACCGCCTGCGAGGCACGGCGGTCACCGGTATCCCATGACCGCCTCGGAGCCATCCATGCAGCAATCCATCGTCGTCCCAGCCTGCACTGCGCGCTTCTCGTGGCGCCGAAGCACGGAGTACGGCTACTTCGAGCCGAACGGCCGCCTCACGATCACGCGTGGCGGCACTGCCGCCCTCCGGCCGAATCCCAAGCGCTGGGGCGGCACGTCACCGATCTACGCAGCCAGGCTCTTCGTCGGCTTCAACGTGGACGACAGGCCGCGGTGGGAGATGGACGACGTCGTCGCCATTGTCCGGCGGATGAGGGAGCAGCAGGTCGGCAATCCGAGCTCGACCTTCCTCTACCAGCGCGGCATCTACGCCCACCAGAAGGCCGCTGGTGCCGAGCGGCTCGTGGCCGACGAGGAGGGCGCGCAGATCATCATCCTGAACCTGCCGGAGCTGGGTGTCAGCGTCCGCGACTTTCGCGCCCAGATGATCGAGCTGGCCGAGGCCATCGCCGAGCAGCTCGAGCAGGAGGAGGTCATCGTCGAGATCCAGAGAGGCGGCATCTCGAAGGAGACGATGGGAGTTGGCCCCGTGCAGGAGGAAGCCACATGAGAGCAACCTGGTGGTCAATCGAGCGCCCAGCTAGCTGGGGCCCGCCAACCCGGAATGGACCGTCGGGCGCGTATATCCCGAATGGGAAAAGCGCGGATGGCGTGGACATCGTCCGCTTCACATATCTAGAGATCGACGGCCGCATGGCTGGTGGAGCCGTTGCTGACTTCTTCGTCTTTGGCGAGCTGGTCGAGGCCTGGAAGGCGCGGTGCATCGAGCAGCGGTGGACCGTATCGATCTCCGGAGGAGCAGCGGGTCCGGACAAGGACAGCTGGCGCGGGCCTCATGGGACATTCGGAGTGCCGCCCCGCTCGGCCAC
>WNFM01044397.1_pt1 | contig 15139 bp, 17 predicted proteins | sample 5400271 | NCBI WGS metagenome assembly WNFM01 (sample SAMN13153352, study PRJNA577476) | soil metagenome | isolation source: 60 cm saprolite on Douglas fir-dominated hillslope | place: USA:California | collected 2013-09-17
CTTCACCGAGGCCGAAATCGTCGTCGAGCGCAGCTTCACCACCCGCCCGGTGCATCAGGGCTATATCGAGCCGCACGCCTGTCTCGTCAGCGTCGCCGCCGACAACAAGACCACGATCTGGAGCTCGAGCCAGGGCCAGTTCATGGTGCGCGCCATGACAGCGCATCTGACTGGCATTCCGCAGAGTGACATCCGCGCGATTCCAGCGGAAATCGGCGGCGGTTTTGGCGGCAAGACCATCGTCTATCTGGAGCCGCTCGCGACCCTGCTTGCGAAGAAATCCGGCCGTCCCGTAAAAATGGTGATGACTCGCGAAGAAGTGATGCGGGCGACCGGGCCGACCTCAGGCTCGAAGAGCACGGTCAAGATCGGCGCCAAGAAGGACGGCACGATCGTCGCAGCCCAAGGCACGTTCTATCTGCAGGCCGGCGCGCTGCCGGGCTCGCCGATCCGCGGCGCGGTCGGCTGCAGCTTCTCGCCTTACGACATTCCGAACGTGCTGTCGGTCGGTTACGACGTGCTCTCCAACCGCTCCAAGGTCGCGGCCTATCGCGCGCCGGGCGCGCCGATCGGCGCCTTTGCCTGCGGCTGAAGAATGCGGCCAAGCAGGGGACCAAGGCGGCGCACGGCCCGGTCTATCCGCGCATCGGCTATATCGAGACGCTGGAGGCTGCGAAAGCCCATCCGCACTACACGGCGCCGCTCGGCGAGTTGCAAGGAGAACGACAAGGAAAGCTTCGAGGCAGGGGCGTGGCGTCCGGCTTCTGGTTCAACGCCGGCGGTGAATCAAGCGCGCAGGTCAACATCACCGAGGACGGCAACGTCGTCGTCACCACAGGCCATCCGGATATCGGCGGCTCGCGCGCCGCGATCGCCAATATCTGCGCCGAGCTGCTCGGCATCGACTACCGGCGCGTCTCGGTCCTGATCGGCGACACGGCCACAGTCGGGTTTTCGAATTTGACCGGCGGCAGCCGCGTACTGTTTGCTTCCGCGATGGTGGTGACGCAGTCGACGGACAAGATCATCACCACCTTGCGCGAGCGCGCCGCAAAAATCTGGGAGATCGACCCCGAAGCGGTGAAATGGGAAAACGGCGCGGCGCATCCGGTGAGCCCCAACGCCGGCCAGTTCGAGCCGCTGACGCTGGCAGAGCTGGCCGCCAAAGCCCCGCAGATGGGTGGGCCGATCGGCGCCGGCGTGCAGCTCAACACCGAAGGCGCCGAGGGCGGTTTTGGTACGCATATCTGCGACGTCGAGGTCGATGTCGAACTCGGCATCGTGCGCGTCATCCGCTATACGGCGGTGCAGGACGTCGGCCGCGCCATCCATCCCGGCTATGTCGAGGGCCAGATGCAGGGCGGCGTCGCGCAGGGCATCGGCTGGGCGCTCAACGAAGAGTACATCTACAACAAAGACGGCAAGGTCGATAACCCCGGCTTCCTCGACTATCGCATGCCGGTCTGCTCGGACCTGCCGATGCTCGACACGGTGATGGTCGAAGTGCCGAACCCGAAACATCCGCAGGGTGTCAAGGGTGTCGGCGAAGTGCCGCTGGTGCCGGTGATGGCGGCCGTCGCCAACGCCGTCCACAACGCACTGGGCAAGCGTTTTTACAGCCTGCCGATGTCGCCGCCGAAGGTGTTGGAGGTGATTGAGGCCAAGGGGTAGGCCGACGTACGTGAACGATTCCGGGAAAGCTGCAAAAGTAATCGAGGCCTTGAAGGCGGCCGAACGCGAGCCGGCGCAGATGGCGTTGCCGATGCTGAATGCACTCGTCGGGATGGTTCAGGGCGACGGCGAACAGCGGCTGGAAGTCGAAGAGGCGCGATCCAGCGCATTCCTGGCAATCTGCGAAATCGGAAAAGCGCTGCATCGTGGCCAGCCCACAGATGGCCTGTGGGCGTCAGCGATCGACGCAACAGAACGGTGGATGTCGCTGGCGAGATGACGCCATCATCGGGCTGATCTCATACCCGTTCGCCGAAAAGGAATAACGATGCAAAAGGTCCTGGTCGAGAACCACGCCGACGGAACCACGCTGATCACAATCAACCGGCCGGAACGCCGCAACGCGATTTGCGCCGAGACCGCGCTGACGCTGCAAAAAGCATTTCAGGAGTTCGAGCACTCCTCGGCGCAGAAGGCCGCGGTGCTCGCCGGCGCCGGCAACGAAGCGTTTTCCGGCGGCGCCGATACCGGCAATTTTCCGGAACTGTGGCGCTGCATTCCGACCGTCGGCTTTGAAACCACCAAGCCCATTATATCCGCGGTGGCGGGCTGGTGTGTCGGCGGCGCGCTGGTGCTTTCGATGATGTGCGATCTTACGGTCGCCGCGGAGAATGCCAAATTCTCCTATCCCGAAGCGCGATTGGGCTTTACGGGCGGCCTGATCGCTGGCCTCGCGGCGCGCATTCCGCACAAGGTTGCGATGGAGATGATGCTGTTGTGCCGTATCCTCGATCCGCAACGCGCCTACACTATCGGCCTCGTCAACGAGGTGGTCCCGACGGGGCAGCAGGTTCCGGCGGCGCTGAAGATGGCGCGCGAAATGACCGAGTTCTCGCCGTTGGTGCTCAAAACCTTGAAGCGCTTTGTCACGGAAGGCGTGTTGGCGCAGGGACCATCGGAACAATCCGGCCGGGCCCAGCGCGCTCTCCACGAGGTCAAGGAAAGCGAAGACGCCGAAGAGGCAAGGTCGGCGATGAAGGAAAAGCGCAAGGCGGTCTTCAAAGGACGCTAGCTTCCGCCCTACGGTTTTCCCCGCTGCACGTCCAGATTGGAATCGAAAAATTTCAGCGCGGTTTTGCCGATATACTCGTGCAACTGGCCTCGATCGATGCCGGGGGCATCGATGCAGGCTTCGGGCCAAGTATCGCGTCCGAACCCATCGCATTCATTGACGAAGATCTCGTGGTCGACCAGGCCCGGCAGCACGTCGAGTTTGACGTGTGGAATATAGTTTGCCGCGAACTCCGAGTTTTCCTTGACCGGAGCCTGGGTGTCTCGGGCGCCGACAATGATGTAGGTCGGAATCGTCAGTTGCTTGAGCCCGTCCGCCTCCATGCCGAACCCCGGCAAGTCGCCGGGCGCCATCGCAAAGGCGGCCTTGACGCGATTGTCGTGAACGTCGCGCGCGGGGCTCGCGTCAAGCGGTAATTCCGCGCGCAGATACGCCGGCACCACCGGGTTTTTTTTCCAATGCGTCTGGTAAGCCAGATAGAGGTCGGGATTGATCCTGGCGCCGCCGATCCAGAGCGAGGTGAATCCGCCTTGCGAATGTCCGGCCACGCCGATCCGGTTCGGATCGATATGCAGACCCCACACCTTGTCCTGCAGAAGGTTCGTGATGTCGAGCGTGACGTCACGCGGCCGCTGCCAGAGCTTGCTGCGCGTGTACATCACGGTCGCGTCGTAGGTGTTGGCCCGATAGTGATAGAGCATGGCAACGAGATAGCCGCGCGCGGCCAAATATTCTCCGAACCACGCATAGTATAGTCCGTTGCTGCCGGCGCCGTGGGAGAACATGATCAGCGGACGCTTGATCGTATCGGCCACGACCGGCGCATCCACGTACAGATGCAAATTAGTGAAGAACGTCATCTTGCCGGGCGCCGCGGAACCGTCCGCAAGCGCGGCCGGATAGAACAGCGCGAACGCCAGAGGCCGGCCGTCGGCCGGGTCGACATATTCCATCTGCTTCATCCCGACGGGGTAGGGCCCGCCGATTTCTGCAGTTTGCGCCAGTGCAGTTCCGGACCAGAGCGCCACCCCACAACAAGCGATAATGCAACATTGCTTCAAGATAGCAGCGAGGTGGGTCAACCCACGCCGCTCCATTTCGATCGTTCGCATGTTCGGATGCCTTATCCGTTTGCCCTGGTTCCCCGCTGACTATATCTCATTGCGCGTGGCATGCGCGCCGCGAACCGCCCCCTCGGAAAAGCGGCAGCCCGCAGGGCAATGTGCGCCTTTCTGGCAATCACGCCCTTCTACGGGCTAGTATTGGACGCCCGGCTTGTTCGGAAAATATTGCCTGTTGCAGGCCCTGCGGCCGCGGTCATAGGCAGCCTCGTTGCCGTTGGCGAGCCCGCTGACATATTTGAGACAGCGCACGTAGTTGTCATTGTCGAGCCAGCTCAGGTCCAGGGCAGAAGCCGGGGAATAGTGCGCAGAACCGACCAGTGAAGCCAAACCGACGATGGCACCGAAGGCGAACAGGGCGATGCGAGAGGTCTTCATGTTGGTTGTCCTTGTTGCGGCCGCACGATGCAGCGCGTCGCAAGGACTATGAAGGCTGCGCGGGCTTTTGGATGTGCCCGGCCTCACACACCGAGGTCCTACCGACCCTGCGCCCCCTCGGCCGGCGGGAACACGATCCTGTCGTCGGTCCGGCAGTAGCGGTCGGCGAACATGCGGCCGACCGGATGATAGCGGTCCATGTGCACGCGCATCGAGGCGTCGTCCCACAATTCGTCGCGGATGTGGAAATGGATGCCTTCGCCGATGATGAGCTGCCGGTCGCCGTTCACATCGATGGTTTTCCACGTCTTGCACTCCATCGCCCACGGCGCATCGGCAAGTCGCGGCGCGGCTATCTTGGTCGAGGGCGCCAGTTTCAGGCCGAGATAATTGGGCTCGCCGATTTCGGGCGGAAAGTCGCCGCTGGAATCGTGCATCGCACGCGCCAGCGGCTCATCGGCGAGGTTGACCACGAACTCGGCTGTGCGCTGGATGTTGGCCAGCGTGTCCTTGAGGCGGCCGTCGGGCCGCAAATTGACAGCGAACATGCAGAGCGGGGGATCCTCGCAGAACACGTTGAAGAAGCTAAACGGCGCGGCGTTGACCACGCCGGTCGGTCCAACACTCGTCACCCAGGCGATCGGCCGCGGCAGCACAAATCCCGTGAGCACCTTGTAGCGCTCGCGGGGCGTGAGATCGTTTGGCGCGTATTCCATCGTGCGTTCCCTATTGACCGGGGTTTTCCAATTTCCACGAGTGAGTATGCGGAGGCACCCCCAGCCCAACCCTCCCCCGCAAGCGGGAGAGGGGGCGCGTCAGCGTTTGCCGAACGGATTTCATTTCAACAATGGCCACGATGCAGGCCACGTCTGTTCTGTCGACTGTGCTGCCTGCCATGCAGCGCGCTCGTCTCCCTCTCCCGCACTTGCGGGGGAGGGCCGGGGTGGGGGCGCCGCTCGGTGACTCCAAGTGAGGTTCATGCCCAACAGCGCGCTACGGCATGCTCAATTCATGCCGGCCGACCACCATCCAGTGCACTTCATCGGGGCCGTCGGCGAAGCGCAGATGGCGCACGTCTTGGTACATTTCGGCGAGCGGGGTCCATTGCGAGATACCGGTCGCGCCGTGCATCTGGATCGCCTGGTCGATGATCTTGCAGGCTCGCTCGGGCACCATGGCCTTGACCATGCTGACCCCGATGCGCGCTTCCTTGTTGCGCGGCTTTCAGCACCATCAGCCGCATCGCCTCGATCTCGCAGCGCGCCTGCGCGATGATCTGGAGATTGCCGCCGAGATGGGCGATCTTCTTGCCAAAGGCTTCGCGGGTCAGTCCGCGCGACACCATCATGTCGAGCGCCTTTTCCGCCTTGCCGATGGTGCGCATGCAGTGATGGATGCGGCCAGGCCCGAGACGAACTTGAGAAATTTCAAATCCCCGGCCCTCGCCGAGCAGCATGTTGTCCTTGGGCACCCGGACATTGTTGAAGCGCAGATGCATGTGGCCGCGCGGGGCATGGTCGTGCCCGAACACATGCATCGGCCCGAGGATCTCGACGCCCGGGGTGTCCTTCGGCACCAGGATTTGCGACTGCTGATTGCTCGGCGGCGCGTCCGGGCTGGTCTTCACCATCACGATCATGATCTTGCAGCGGGGATCGCCGAGGCCGGAGATGTAATATTTTTCCCCGTTGATCACCCATTCGTCGCCGACCAGTTTCGCCGTCGTCGAGATATTCTTAGCATCGGAGGAGGCGACATTCGGTTCGGTCATGGCGTAGGCGGAGCGGATTTCGCCGTTCAAAAGCGGCTTTAGCCACTTCTCCTTCTGCGCGGGCGTGCCGACGCGCTCGAGCACTTCCATGTTGCCGGTATCCGGCGCCGAGCAGTTCATGGTCTCCGAGGCCAGCGGGCTTTTGCCGAGTTCGGCGGCGATATAGGCGTAGTCGAGATTCTTCAGGCCATCGCCGGTCTCGGCGTCCGGCAGGAAGAAGTTCCACAGGCCGACTTCCTTGGCCTTTGCCTTGGCCTTGCCGAGAACCTCGAGCTGCTCCGGCGTAAAGCTCCAGCGGTCGGTCTTGTTCTCGCCGAGCCGATAAAACTCCGCCGACATCGGATCGACCGTTTCCCGGATGAACTTCTTCACGTGGTCGTAAAGTGGCCGGACCTGCTCCGACATCCTGAGGTCGTTGAGCTCGTCTTCCGGGTTCAGGCTGTAGGTCGTCGTTCGCGGCACGTAGGCGTGTTTCATGTGTCATTCCTCCCAATGGCTCAGATCGCTTTTTGCCGTCATCGTCCGGACGATCTGCCTGAAACGCTTGTCGTTGGTACTCTATAGCGTTTTCGAGCGAAGTGGGCACCGGTTCGCGCGAAGAAGACGCGTCAAAGAAAGACGACGCCCACCGGGCGCTTGCACAGGCGGACGAAACGCCCGCTTTTTCCGCACGGCGGAAGCGAAGGCTTTGCGGTTCGTTTACAAGGCGGATGAGCGGCTCGCCGCCGGGGTGGCCGGACACCGAAGCTTCCAGGCAGTTGATTAAAATATTTCGCAAATTGCCAACCGGCGAACAACTGTCTCGGCAAAAGCCGGGTGGCCTTAAACCTGGCTTTGATAGCGGGCGGTGCATCCTGTTTGCAAAACAAGGGGGCGCGCTGACCAATGCCTGTTTTCAAATATTTTGGCGTCGTAGGATCGGCGCTGCTGGTATTTTTGTTCGTTTCCGACGCCTACCTCGGCGACAATGAAAGCAATTCTCGCTTTTACGGGTCGCTCTATGAAAGCGCCCTTTATGCGCCCCGGCTGGGAGAAACCGCAGGTGCGGCGGAGCTTCGATTTACCCGCGATGCCACGCCTGCCGATCGCGTCAGGGAGGTGTTCGCCCAGTTCGTTCCCAACGAAAGCAGACGTGGGAAACGCTACTCCTCCCTTGCCGCTACGGTCGTTCGGTAGCCCCTAGTCGCAATCCCGTGCGCCCCCAGGCAGGCTGTTCGCAGACGTCGTGCTTCATGCCGCGCAACAGAACGTTGACCCGCCGGATTGGCCGGTTGAACACGCTCTCGGCGAGCCAGGCGACCTTGCCGGAATAGCGGATGTCGATAACAGCCGCCCGATGCTCCGAGGAAGCCCATGCACGCAGCTCCTCGTTAACGACCTCCAAAACCTCGAAACCAAGAAATAGCCTGTCGTAGACTTTTGGTCCAAACATCAGGTTCAGTTTCGCTTCGAGCACCAATTGCTCGATTGCCGTAGGGCGGAATGAAGTCATGCAGTCTCCCCGTGCCGTCATGACAGTGGGTAGTGCGATCGACAAAAAGGTTCAGCGTGGATGCATGCCGTAGAAGCACGGAATAAACGCCACCGTGCGGCGCGCGGCGGACGCAACCTTGGCGGCGCTGTCGGGCCCTGCGAGCCCGTTAAAACCCGCTTATGGACGACGGGCTAACATTCGCAAAGCCGAAGCCGATATACTGTCAGCAATTCTGTCATGCGAATCTGCTCCAATCGCTAGCCCCAAGATCCGGGGAAAGGCGCCCAGCGCCGGTGATCCAATGAGGCGAACAGCTATCATGACGAGCCTGTCCGCTGAGCTGATGCGGCGAATTCGACACTTCGGCGACTTCGTCACCATACCGCCGGCCATCCTGATTTTCGTGGACCTGGCCGGCCTGCATCGCCTCCATCTGGTCCTGATGGGCGTCGGCGTCTGGACGCTCCTGGAGTACCTGGTGCACCGATTTGTCTTCCACCGTCATTCAGTGGGCCGACGGCTTCATCAGCTCCATCACGACCATCCAAGCGATCCGGACTCGGAACGATCCAGCCTCAGTACGCCGCTGCTTGCATTTCCGGTTGGATTTCTGCTGATTGGCTCCTCAGGGCTGGAAGATGCGTCGGCAATTTTCGTAGGACTTCTATCGGGCTATCTGATTTTCATCGTCCTCCATTATGTTGTGCACCGCTGGCCGATAGAGCCGGGCTCCTGGCTCTATCCAGCAAAGATGCGGCACCTCACGCATCATCGCTTCGAGAACTGCAACTACGGCGTGACAACGATTTTTTGGGACATCGTTTTTCGCACCAATGCGAGAGCCATCGGCGGGCGCATTCGCTCCGGGGTTGGGTGAAAGGGCTTAAGCCGCAAATCACAAACCAGGCCAAAACAAAAAAGCCGCCCAAAAGGCGGCTTTTCGATACAGACTTGATGGTCGTGGATCAAGCGGCGATCAACGCCGGCTTGGACTTCTACCTGCAGGGGCGACACCAGCATCGCCCGCCACCGCAGGTCCACACAAAGCCCGGAGGGCAATGCGTTCCAAACGATCGACAGGCGGCTCGTTGAACCGGCGAGAAATTTTTCGCTGCGTTCGGAATCGCGGTTCCGGCGGCTGTTACGGCATCAGCCTTGCACGCAAGCGAGCCAACCAAAAATAGTGTCGCTGCCGCCACTACGGTAACTGCTAATTTCCTCATAACCCCCTCTCCAAGTTAAGGTTGTCTATCCCCCCTGCAAGTTAACCCAGTGTCGTGAAAACAGGAAGACCGCCTCGTGCCGATTTCGCGCGCCTCCTTTGCCCTCTCTGCACGCTGATTTGCCCGACGAATTGTCCGGCCATGACGGCGAAACTAAATCAGAACGCCGTGTAGCCGCCATCGATCACAAAACAATCCGCGGTGTGATACGACGATGCCTTGCTCATCAGATACACGGCGATGCCGCCGAAATCCGTGGGCTCGCCGAACCGCCGCATCGGGATCCGCGGCATCACGGCGCCAACCATTTTTTCATTGGCCAGGGCGCCGGCCGTCATGTCGGTCCTGATCCAGCCCGGCAGGATGGCGTTGGCGGTGACGCTGTGGCGCGCGAGCTCGACCGCGAGCGCGCGGACCAGCGCGTTGATCGCGGCCTTGGTCGCCGCATAATGCTCGTTGCGTGCGGTGCCGAACAGCGAGGCCAGGCTCGAGGTCGCAACCAGTCGGCCAAAGGCGTCACCGTTGCTCGCGCGCTCGGTCATGTGGCGGGCGGCGGCCTGGAACACATGGAAGACACCGTCAAGATTGGTGGCGAAGATGGTCCGCCATTGTTCTTCGGTGCGGTCGATGAAAGCGTGCCGGCCGCCCCCGCCAGCAACCGTCGACCCGGCCGAACCGTTCCAGCGTCGCCGCCATCGCCAATTTCACCGAAACGGCATCGCTGACATCGCAAATCCGAGTATCGACCTCTCCGGCAGAGCTAGTCATGGTGGCTGCGGCATTCTTGTTCTTATCGGCGTTGCGGCCCCAGATCGAGACATCGCAGCCGGCTGAGGCCAAGGCCTGTGCGATGCCGAGCCCGATGCCGCCATTGCCGCCGGTGACGACCGCGACGCGGCCGGAGAGGTCAAATATGCTCATGAGCGTTTCCATTTGGTTTGGCGCGCGTTAGCCGCGCGTCCGATGGCTAAGCAGATGCCTGCCACAACCATGGACAAGCTGCTCCAGAAAATCAAATATGGCTTCAAGACAAAGCCCTTTTGCGCGCCGCGGAATAACAACGCGGCCTGAGCTTGCGAGGAAACACATGCAGTTCAAGCACGTCACGCTCGATTTCGACGGCCAGGTGGCCATCCTGAAGCTCGATCATCCGGAGGTCATGAACGCCGTCTCCATGGACATGCTGGGCGGCCTCTCGGAAGCGATCGACGAGATCGACGACCGGCGCAGCGACGTGCGATGCCTCGTGATTACCGGCGCAGGCCGCGCCTTTTGTGCCGGCGCCAATCTGCAGGGCCGCAACAATGCCGAGCCAGGAAAGCGAACCAACGCCGGCGCCGCGCTCGAGACGGCCTATCATCCGTTCCTGCGGCGCTTGCGCAATCTGCATTGCCCGATCGTCACCTCCGTCAATGGTGCTGCCGCAGGCGCCGGTATGAGCTTTGCGATGATGGGCGACATGATTTTGTGCGCGCGCTCGGCTTATTTCCTGCAGGCGTTCCGGCGCATCGGCCTGGTGCCGGATTGCGGCTCGACCTGGCTGTTGCCGCGGCTGGTCGGAAGAGCACGCTCGGTCGAATTGTCGCTGATGGGCGAAAGACTGCCGGCCGAGAAGGCGCTGGAATGGGGCCTCGTCAACCGGGTCTATGACGACGCGGCGTTGATGGAAGAGACCCTAAAACTTGCGCAGGAGCTGGCGAACGGCCCGACCATTGCGCTGTCGCTGATCCGCAAACTTTATTGGGAAAGCCCGGACAATTCGTTCGAGGATCAGCTCGATCTCGAACAGCAGTTTCAGCGCGTCGCCGGTGCGGCGGAAGATTTCAAGGAGGGCGTCTCCGCCTTCCACGAAAAACGCCCGGCAAAATTCAAGGGCAAATGATGGAGGAAGTGCTCGGGCGCAGCGTCGCGTCGTGGTGTCGGGGCGCGACCGGGGTGACCAATGCGGTCAGGCTCTCCGGCGGCGCCAGCCAGGAGACCTGGTCGTTCGACATCCAGCATCCCGACGGCCTTATCGGTGCCATCCTGCGCCGCGCGCCGCAAGGTTATGGCGCGGCACCGGGGCGCGCGGCCGGGCTCGATGCCGAGGCGAGGCTGATGCAGCTTGCGTATGATGCCGGCGTGCCGTCGCCGCGTGTGCTGCATATATTGCAGCCGCCGGACGATCTCGGCACCGGATTCGTGATGGCGCGCGTCGAGGGTGAGACCATTGCGCGCAAAATTCTGCGCGACGAGAAGTTCGCAAATGCCCGTCCGCTGCTGGCGCGTCAGCTCGGCAAGGTCGCGGCCGGCATCCACGGATTGGCCGTTTCAGAACTCCCGAAACTTCGCCGCATGACGGCCGCAAAGGAGCTTGCCGAGATGGAGCGTGAGTACCGCGGTTTTGACTGGCCGCGGCCGGTGTTCGAATTGGCGCTGTGCTGGCTCGCCGACCACGATCCCGGTCCGTCCGACGAGGTGACGCTGGTGCACGGCGATTTCCGCCACGGCAATCTCATCATCGGCCCCGATGGCGTGCGCGCGGTGCTGGACTGGGAGCTCGCGCATCTCGGCGATCCCATGGAAGATTTGGGCTGGGTCTGCGTCAATTCATGGCGGTTTGGCGAGATCGATAAGCCCGTCGGCGGTTTTGGGACCCGCGAGGAATTGTTTGCCGGATACGAGGCGGCGGGCCGCCGCGTCGATGCAAAACGGGTAACATTCTGGGAAGTGATGGGAACGCTGCGCTGGGGCGTGATGTGCTGCGGCATGATGCAGCGTTTTCGCATTGGCCCCGATCATTCGATGGAACGCGCCATGATCGGCCGCCGCGCGTCGGAGACGGAGATTGATCTGTTGCGATTGTTAGCCCCAAGGGGGAATTAGCATGCAGGACGAACCGACGCCGGAAGAACTGACCAAGGCGGTTGCGGATTTCCTACGAAACGATATCACGCCTCAAATCAGCGGGCACCATGCGTTCAAGCTGCGGGTCGCGATCAACGTGCTCGACCTGGTGACGCGCCAGCTCAAGCTGGAGCAGGGCAGCGATGCCGCGGAATTGGCCCGGCTGTCGAAGTTGTTGAGTATGCCGGGCTCGCTCGGCGAACTCAATCGCGTGCTCGCCGACCAGATCGCAAAAGGCGAGCTCGATCTGCAAACGCCGGGTCTCGCCGAGCATCTCTGGCAGACCACGATGGACAAGCTCGCCGTCGATCAGCCGAACTATGCGTCTCACAAGCGCGAGTTAGAAGCGAAGGGTGATTAACCCGTCATTGCGAGGAGCGCTTGCGACGAAGCAATCCAGCTTCGCTCGCGGCGCGATGGATTGCTTCGCTTCGCTCGCAATGACGGGGAGGGGGCATTGCGCTCCTTACTTCCCCACCCATTTCGGTGGACGCTTTTCGGCAAACGCTTTTGGGCCCTCGATGTAATCCTGCGAGGCTGCCATCGCCTTTACGGCCGGGTATTCGCGCTGCTCGGTGATCGCCTGTTCCAGCGATACCGAAAGCCCCTTCTGGATGGCCTGCTTGGATGCGCGGATCGACATCGGCGAGTTCTTGCAGATGGTTTCCGCCCAGCGCTCGGCTGCCGCCAGCGCTTCGCCTGATGGCACCACCTCGTTGACGAAACCGAGCTCGAGGCCTTCCTTGGCGCTGACATGGCGCGCGGTCAGGATCATGCCCATGGCGCGCTTCAGCCCGATCTGCCGGGGCAGCCGGTGCACGCCGCCGGCGAGCGCCGCAAGGCCAACGCGCGGCTCGGGCAGGGCGAATGTCGCATTCTCCGAGGCGATGATGAGGTCACAGGCCAGCGCAATCTCAAAACCGCCGCCCATGGCGACGCCGTTGACGGCGGCGATGATTGGCTTGTCGCAGTCGAAGCGCGAGGTCAATCCGGCAAAGCCGCCCTTGTCCCAGCCGCGTTTTCCGCCTGCCGCCTGCCATTTCAAATCATTGCCGGCACAAAATGCCTTGTCGCCAGCGCCGGTGACGATCGCGACCCATTGCTCGGGATCGGCGGAAAAATCGTCGAACACCTTGTTCAGTTCGAAATGCGCATCGATGTGCAGCGCGTTGTACACTTCAGGCCGCGACAGCGTCACGATGGTGATCGGGCCCTTGCGCGTGACCTTTGAGAATTTCAAATCCATGTTCGCTCCCGTGCTTTTTTCTGTGGCGAGGAATATTGGCGAGGATACTAGCGTGCTCGCGCCGCCGAACGCCATCCAATTACGCAAGGGCCCTCCGCGCCACAAGCTTGCTTGACTTGATCAGGGCTTCTCACCTTAATCGAACGCGGAGCCCTTTCGCGCAAGACTTGCCGATAGCGACAAGAAACGACATCTGGGAGAATTGCCGTGGATTTTGCATTGTCGGCTGACCTCGTCGCCTATCTCGCCGAGCTCGATCAATTCATCGCGCAAAAAATAAAACCAATCGAGGAGGCCGACGACAACATCCGCTTCTTCGATCACCGCCGTGAATGGGCGCGCACCGATTTTGAAAACGGCGGGCTGCCGCGGCATGAATGGGAAGCGCTGCTGCGGCGCGCAAAGAATCTCGCCGACGAGGCGGCGCATCTGCGCTTTGCAATTCCAAAACGCTATGGCGGCAAGGATGGCTCCAATCTCTGGATGGCGGTGATCCGCGAGCATTTTGCCTCCAAGGGACTTGGCCTGCACAACGATCTGCAGAACGAGCATTCGATCGTCGGCAACCTGCCATTGGTGACGATGCTCGATCGTTATGGAAGCGACGAGCAGAAGGCGATGATCGAGGGTTCGATCACTGGAAAATACCGCATCACCTTTGGCCTGACCGAGCCCGAGCACGGCTCGGATGCGACGCATATGGAAACCAAGGCGGTACCGGCGACCCGCGACAACATAAAGGGCTGGGCGATCAACGGCGAGAAGATGTGGACCACCGGCATGCATGTCGCGACCCATTGCGCGCTGTTCGCCCGCACATCCGGCAATGACGGCGATGCGCGCGGCATCACCTGTTTCCTGGTGCCGGCCAAGGCTGCGGGCGTGAAGGTCGAAGAATATATGTGGACGTTTAATATGCCAACCGATCATCCGCGCGTCAGCTTTACCGATGTGTTCGTCGCTGAGGACGCGCTGTTCGGCGAGATCGGCCGCGGATTGTCGCTGGCACAATGTTTTGTGCATGAGAACCGCATTCGGCAGGCCGCGAGTTCGCTGGGTGCTGCGGTCTATTGCATCAATGAGAGTGTAAAATATGCCCGCGAGCGAAAGCCGTTCGGCAAAGCGCTCGCCGAAAACCAGGCGATCCAGTGGCCGCTGGTCGAGCTTGCGACGCAGGCCGAGATGCTGCGGCTGTTGATCCGCAAGACCGCGTGGGAGATGGACCAGCTCACCCAGGCCCAGGTCGAGCACACGCTCTCCGACAAGGTGTCGATGTGCAACTACTGGGCAAACCGGTTGTGCTGCGAAGCCGCCGACCGCGCCATGCAGGTGCACGGCGGCATGGGCTATTCGCGCCACAAGCCGTTCGAGCACATCTATCGCCACCACCGCCGCTACCGCATCACCGAAGGCAGCGAGGAAATCCAGATGCGGAAGGTGGCGGGATTCTTGTTTGGATATATGGGGGCAGGGAAGCATTAAAGGGCGTCTCGCTCTTCAAACAGCAGATACACGTCCGCGTTCTCGCGGCGGGAGACGCCCGAGGTTTGCGTTTCGTTGTCCCTCGAAATAATGAGGGAGCAGGGAATGCCGGATGCGCGCTGCACCCGCGGTCCCGTGTGCAAAGGGTGGAAAGAAAATCGCACACGAGCATACAGGGCAGCGGAGGCGATCCGACATTCCCTGCGCAATGGCTTTACGGCTTATATCGCGCTCTCCCCGGAGTATCGGGCTTTCTTGCCTCCGTCGCCTCCCGGAAACTGGCACTCCGGCCCGGTCGGGCTTTCGCGCCTCCGAAAGACTTGACGCCAACCACTGAGGCATCGGAACCACACGACTTTGCCGTACGCCTCGGCACCGCTCGTCGGCACGTCCTGTGATCGCTCACGGAGTTTATCCCGCCCTGCGATCCCATCGCGCGCACGATGCCGCGGCGTCCACCGCATCCCATCCCAACGTTCGGTAACGATGGCCAACGCCCCTTCCTCGGGGACAGGATGGCGTGAGTCCTAAAAGTGATTTGCCCGACAGCGAAAGGGAAATTTTGCCCGTCGGGTTACTTTGTCGCAGCCACAGCTGCCAATCGCAACGGCCACGTTTGAGACATGCCGACTGTCCCTGAGAATGTCCGTTCTGCGGGAAAGACCGGAAGTCGCCGGTGTCCTATCAAACCGACGCGAATGACCCCTATCGGAAGCCGGTTTCTGGGCATGGGTGCGTCTGGAAGTTCACAATTTGGCCGTCCACCGTTGGCAGATATCGGGCCCATTCGGCGGATCGGATGCCTCGCGGGTCGA
>WNFM01302714.1_pt1 | contig 15139 bp, 14 predicted proteins | sample 5400271 | NCBI WGS metagenome assembly WNFM01 (sample SAMN13153352, study PRJNA577476) | soil metagenome | isolation source: 60 cm saprolite on Douglas fir-dominated hillslope | place: USA:California | collected 2013-09-17
ATTGACGATCCGGTTTCGAAATACATTCCGGCGTTTGCGGACACGAAAGTCGGCGTCGACGATTCCGATGAAGCCGGCCAGCCGCCACTCAGGCTGGTACCGCCCAAGCAACCGATCACGATCAAGGACCTGCTACGGCACACATCGGGTATCACCTACGGCTTCTACGGCGAAGGCGTGGTGCACAAGATGTACGGCAATCCGCACCTGTTCGACGGCGATTTCGATAACGCCGAATTCGCCGAGCGCATCGCAAAACTGCCGCTTGCCGACCAGCCCGCCACGCGCTGGGACTATGGCCATTCGACCGACGTGCTCGGCCGTGTCGTCGAGGTGGTGTCGGGACAGTCGTTATTCCAGTTCGAAAAGCAAAGACTGTTCGATCCGCTCGGCATGCCCGAGACCAGTTACTTTGTCGCTGATGAGACCAAGTGGTCGCGCATTGCGCGGCCGCTGCCGGCCGATCGCTTTGACCGCCCGCTGGCCGGCATCAAGGACCCGACATTGCCGCGACGCTTTGAATCCGGCGGTGCAGGGCTCAACACCACGATCGGGGATTACGCCCACTTCCTGCAGATGCTGCTCAATAAGGGCGAGCTGGACGGCAAACGCTACCTTAAGCCCGAGACGGTGGTGCTGATGACGTCGGATCAGATCGGTCCGGAGACTGGAATTATCCACGATCCCTTCTACTTCCCCAGCTCGAACAGCGGGTTCGGTCTCGGCTTTGCCGTGCGCACCACGCCGCCGGCGGGCACCACGTGGCCGCTCGGCGAATATCGCTGGGACGGCGCCGGCGGCGCTTTCTTTTTCGTCGACCCGGTCGACGACATGTTCTCGATCTTCATGGTGCATTCGCCGACGCAAGGCGGGCGGATTCAACTGGCGCTGAAGACGCTGATGTACGAAGCGCTGGGCAAGGGACTGCGCAAGGGTGACTAACTTCCAGGATCAGACCACCGCGTTGCGCGCGATGGTCTCGCGATAGAACGATGCGCTGAGCTTGGGCGTCCGGCGCTGCGTATCGAAATCGACCCGGTAAAGGCCGAAGCGCTTTTCGAATCCGTCCGACCATTCGAAATTGTCCAGCAGGCTCCACAGAAAGTAGCCGTGCACCGGCACGCCCTCGGCCGTCGCGCGCTGCAATTGCGTCAGATAGTTGCGCAGATACATCACGCGATCGAGGTCTGAGATGCTGCCGTCGGCGGCGGGTTGGTCGGTCCCCGCGGTACCGTTCTCGGTGATGTAAATCGACTTCACGTTCCACAGCTTGGCGACATGCCGCGGCGTCCAGTACATGGTCTCGGGGCCTAGTCTGAGCCAGGGCGCGTCCATGTGCGGAAACGATGCGGGGAAGGGCGCCAAGGTAAACCCGCGCGCGTTGTCGGCGGCCATGACGTAATGGTCGGGCATGTAGACGTTCAGTCCGACAAAATCGACCGGCGACGAAATGATACGCAGATCCTCGGGCGTAAACTTCGGCGCATCCCGGCCGGCCTGCGCCAGATATGCGTCGGTGTACTTTCCCTCCAGCATCACGGTCAGATAACCGGCATTGAGTTCCCGCATCGCGATCTCGGCGGCGCGGATGTTGGCCGGCGTGTCGATCGCAGGTATGCAGCTCACGGCATTTTCGGCAGGCCCGACCTTGGTCCCGGCACGCGCATGGGCGCGGATCGCCTGCACCGCAAGACCGTGTCCGAGTGCGATGTGGTGACGAACCTGGTTCAATTCCGCCCGCGGCAATTTGAGGCCGGGCGCGTCGGAGCCGTATTGATGGCCGAGCGACACCGTTCTGGAGCATTCGTTGATCGTGAAGAAGTGTTTTACCCGGTCGCTCAGGCGGTCGGCGACGTAGGCTGTGTAATCCGCGAACGCCTTTGACGTGTCGCGGGAGGTCCAGCCGCCCAGGCGTGTCTGAAGCGCCTGCGGCAGGTCCCAATGATACAGCGTCGCGAACGGTTCGATGCCGTTGGCCGATAATTCGTCGAGCAGGCGGTCGTAAAAGTCGAGACCTTTGGGGTTCGGCGTACCGGTGCCGTCAGGGAAAACGCGTGGCCAAGCGATCGAAAACCGATAGGCCTTCGCGCCCAGCGCCTTCATGAGCTGAACGTCTTCCTTGTAGCGATGGTAATGATCGTCGGCGGTATCGCCGGTGCTGCGATCCGTGATCGTGCCCGGCTTTTGCGCGAACAGATCCCAGATCGACGGGCCGCGGCCGTCTTCGTTGACGGCGCCTTCGATCTGATAGGAGGACGTGGCGGTGCCCCATCGAAAGCCGTTCGGAAACCCGGGTTGGGCGCTTCGGCTTTCCTGGGGCAAGTCGGCCTGCGCGTCGGCGCCGCGAGCCCCGGTCGCGGCGGACATTCCGAGCGTTGACCAGCCCAAGATTTTGGAGAACTGCATTTTGGCGAACTGGCGTCGGGAAAGTTTCAGGAAAGGCATCGCGTCACATGTTCGGGATCGAGGCAAATATGCGGCAAAAGCAGAGCTGACCGTTCGCGGCCGGACCTTGATGCTGGTCGAATTGACATGTTACGAGGTCAGGCGAAGTCGCGCAAACGGCGTGGACACCATCGACGAGCACGCCCGAGACAGGATCGATAGCCTTGCGCACGCCACTGGCGCTCCTCTTTGCTTCAATCGGCTTCATTGCTGCGGCGTGGTGGTGGCTGGCCATGCCGGTCACCCTGGTGCGTGCGCCGATCGATCCCGCGGCCAAACTGGAATGCGTGTCCTATGCGCCTTTCCGCGGCGAACAGACGCCGCACAATCCGCGGCTGATCGTCAGTCCGGAGCAGATCGCGGAGGATCTCGGCGAGCTTGCCAAGGTCTCCAAATGTATCCGCACCTATTCCACCGACAACGGGCTCGACAAGGTGCCCGAGCTTGCTTCCAAGGTCGGACTGAAGGTCATGCTCGGCGTCTGGATCGGACGCGATCGCGCCAAGAATGCGCTGCTGGTCGATACCGCCGTGTCGCTGGCCAAGGACTATCCCGGCACGGTCACCGCGCTTATCGTGGGCAACGAAGTGCTGTTGCGCGGCGAGATAACTGTATCCTACTTGCGGGAAATCATCCGCTCGATCAAGCCGCGCATCAATATTCCCGTGACCTACGCCGATGTGTGGGAATTTTGGCTGCGCTATCGCGAGATGAGCGCCGACGTCGATTTCGTCACTATTCATTTCCTGCCCTATTGGGAGGACATTCCGCCACGCGCCGAAGACGCCGCCGCCCAGGTCGATGGCATTCGCAAGCAGATGACGGTGGCCTTTCCCGGCAAGGAGATATTGGTCGGCGAGACCGGTTGGCCGAGCCAGGGTCGGATGCGCGACGTCGCGGTCGCCTCCCGCATCAATCAGGCCCGCTTCATTTCCGAGATTCTCGAGCGGGCCAGGCTGGAGAAGTTTCGCGTCAATTTGTTCGAGGCCTATGACGAGCCGTGGAAGCGCCGGTGGGAAGGAACCGTGGGCGGCTATTGGGGCGTGTTCAATGCGGGAGATCGCCGGCTGAAATATCCGGCCGGTGTTGCCATCGGCAACCACCCGCTCTGGAAGTGGCAAATGGCCGGCGGGCTCGCACTCTGCATTCTCGTTTTCGCCACGGCAGGGTTGGCGCTGAGGCGTCGTTCGTCGCCGCCGCGACTGGCAGCATGGATGGCGGTCGCGATATCGGCGACCACAAGCGGGGTGCTGCTCGGCGTCGGCATCGACAAGCTGCTCTACGAAAGTTCTGGTTTCGATGGCTGGCTGCACGAGGGCGCACTGCTGGTAACAGCGATCGCCGCGCCGCTGTTGTGCACCCATGCCTTGATGTCGGAGCGCCCAATTCCGGCGTTTCTCGATCTCCTGGGACCGGTCGAACGCCGAACCCAGACCTTCATGACGACGCTCCTCGGCGTCACGCTGATCGCGATCACGCTGATCTCTGCGGAAACCGCGCTGGGCCTGGTGTTCGACGGGCGCTGGCGCGATTTTCCGTTCGCCGCGCTGACCATGGTCGTGGTGCCGTTTGCGACGCTCTCGCTGTTCACACATCCCAAATCGGGCGTGCGCCCGATTGCCGAAGTCGTGTTCGCGGGCCTGCTCGCGCTGGCGGCCCTCTATATCGGCTTCAACGAAGGGTCCGCCAACTGGCAGTCGTTGTGGACTTGCGCGATGTATTTGCTGCTGGGTTTCACGTTGTTGCAGGCGCGGGAGGGCAAATCTTCCGGCAGCGAGTCTTCCGAGGGCGAGTCTTCCGAGGGCGAGTCTTTCGAGGGCAAGCCTTTCGAGGGCAAGCCTTTCGAGGGCAAGCCTTTCGAGGGCAAGTCTTCCGAGAGCAAGTCTTCCGAGAGCAAGCCTTCCGAGAACAGGCCTTCCGAGAGCGAGTCTTCCGAGCCACGGTCCGAACGCTGGTCGAAGGAGCCTTCCGGTCAACTCCATTGATGCGTGCGGATCGCGCTTAAGATTTGATCCCGATCTTCTCCCTGATCGCGCCGAGTTCGGTTTCGTCCCAGATGCCGATCAGGACACCGTTTTTCACCTGCAATTGCTGGCTCGCATAATTGGCGATCTTCTCGTTTGGCGTCGTGACGTGGCCCTTCGGATGCAGCGCCCAGTCGAACAGCTCCGCCTGCAGCCGGGCGACGACATCGGCACAGGATGGATCGGCGCCGCGATCCAAAAATTCTTTGGGATCGCTTTCGAGATCGTAGAGCATCGGCCGAAAACCCGACGCGTGGATGAATTTCCAGCGGCCGTCGAACACCATGAACAGCCGGCAGCGCTCGATCGGCTGTGCCAGCATCACACGGACGTCCTGCATGGCGTAGTCGTATTCGGAGAACACCACCTTGCGCCAGTCGGCTGGTTTGTTTCCGTGCAGCAGCGGCAGCAGCGAGCGGCCTTCCAGGATGTGATCCGGCGGTCGGGCGCCGAAATAATCAATGAAGGTCGGTGCGAGATCGATGCCCTCGACCAGCGCGTCGCACACCGTGCCGCGCGTGCCGTCGGCCGCAGCCGATGGATCGATCACGATCAGCGGGATTCTGGCGGACTGTTCGTGGAACAGATCCTTCTCGCCCATCCAGTGATCGCCGAGATAGTCGCCATGATCCGATGTGAACACGATCATCGTATTGTCGAGCAGGCCGCGCGCCTCGAGGAACTGCATCAGCACGCCCATCTGGTCGTCGATCTGCTTGATCAGGCCCATGTAAGTTGGAATGACCTTTTCGCGGGCCTCGTCGCGCGACATGTTCTTCGAGTAGCGCATGTTCATGTAGGCGGCGAACACTGGATGCGCGTTGTCGCGTTCGATTTCCGACCGGATCGCGGGCTGCACGTCTGCGGCTGCGTACATGCTGGCGTAAGGCTCCGGCGCGATATAGGGCCAGTGTGGCTTGATGTAGGACAGATGCAGGCACCACGGGCGGTCGTCGTCCTCGGCTTCCGCGATGAACTCCATCGCGCGCCGCGTCATGTAGGGCGTTTCGGAATGCTCCTCGGGCACGCGCGCGGCCTTGTCGGCGTGAACCAGCAGCCAGCCGTTTTGCAAGGTCCCGTCGGCATCCGCGCCGGAATTGGCCCAGTGCTCCCACGGATTCGGCGCGTCATAGCCATGCTCGCGCAAATAATTGTCGTAGCTCGGGCGAGGGCGTCCGGTCGGATGCAGGCCATCGTCGCGCTCATAGGCCTCGAAGCCGCATTCCGACACATGCACGCCGATGATCGAACTGGGCGCGATGCCGAGATTCTTCAGGCCTTCGAGGTCGGGCGCCATGTGGGTCTTGCCGACCAGCACGTTGCGGACGCCGATCTTCTTCAGGTGATCGCCGAGCGTCGGCTCGCCGACACGCAGCGGCCAGCCGTTCCAGTGCGAGCCGTGCGAGCGCATGTAGCGGCCGGTATAGAACGACATCCGCGACGGGCCGCAGATCGGCGACTGCACATAGGCGCTGGAGAACAGCACGCCGCGCTTGGCCATCGCATCGATGTTCGGCGTCTTCAGCACCGGATGGCCGGTACAGCCGAGATAGTCGTAGCGAAGCTGGTCGCACATGATCCAGAGCACGTTTTTCCGAATCTGCTTCGGAGGCTTTTGGGAGGGCGGCATGTCCGGGCATTTCCAGCGGTTCGGAAGCCGCGATGGTGCGATATTGCCGGTCAAATGACAATAAAAGCCGGCCGACGTACCGGCCGGGGCCGGGACGTTAACGTTTGGCTATCGCGATTTCTCGCAATTGAACTGGCATCGAGGTTGGCGCCGCCGCTTTAACCCCTCAGGTTGTGCGTTGGATTAGATTACCCGTCGAGGAAGGCGGGGGGATCCCAAGCAATGCGCGTTCGCGTGACACTGGCAATCTTGATGGCGATGACGTCGACGGCCTTTGCCGGCGGCGGCTTTGAAATCGTTATTCCCGGTCGTGCCGGTGTGCCCATCATCATTAACGGCGTCGATGCATCCTATGCGGTGGTCGAGGGCGATTGGGGTCTCGAAAAGCGCACCCATGTGGAGCCGACCGTTTACGGTGGCCGCTACATCGATCCGGTTCCGAACGTCGGCCATTACTATCCGAGCGCGGGCCATCTGCCCGGTTACGGACGTCTGGAAGTCGAACCGCCGGCCAACCGCCGCTTGCCGCAGCCGGCCGAGAGCTATCATCAATCATGGTCGGCGCAGTCGGCGCCGCTGCCGGCGCAGTCCAACGTGCCGGTCGATCCGCCGGCAATCATCTATGCGCCGCAGGAGCAGGGCCGTCACGATTTCAGGCCGCGCAAACCGCAGAACGTTCCGTACTGAGAAAACAGGCACTTCAAGAAACTATGTCAACGAAAACACCTACAGGAGAGAGTAATGCGTCATTTGTTTACTGGATTGATTGCAGCGGTCGCCGTGATGGCCGCTGCCCCCGCTTTTGCGTGCGGCTACAACCCTTGCGGCGCGCCGGTCTACGTCGCGCCCGTGGTCGATTACGGCTGCAATCCCTGCGGCGGTGGCGGCTGGGCTCATGAGCGGCTCGCCGCTCCGGAGCAGCAGTACTACTACGTCAACCAGGGCCCGACCTATACCGGCCCGGGCAACTTTGCGCCGGAGCGGGCCTATGAAGAAGGTTCGGTCTCCGGTTACGGCTATGCCCGTCCGCATTATGGCTATCGCCAGCATTACGGCTACCGGCAGGACTACGGCTACCGCCCGCACTACGGCTATCGGCCGCATTACGGCTATCGCCACTACGGCACCTACGCGCCGCGCGCCGGCTACTATCACGCATCGCGCATGAACTATTACGGTGGCTACGCGCCGCACCGCGGTTATGGGCCGTACTACGGCCACCGCGTGCTGCGCCGCTATTACTGATCGATAGATCGTTCGAAGATTTCAGCGCCCGTTCGCTTCAAGCGAGCGGGCGTTGTCTTTTACCGGCCCATCAGCCCGAGCCGACTCGCGCCGATATAGAGCGCCAGCACCGCAGCGTTCGACACGTTGAGGCTCTTGATCTCGCCGGGCATATCGAGCCGGGCCACGACGCCGCAGGTCTCGCGCGTTAATTGCCGCAGGCCCTTGCCCTCGGCGCCCAGCACCAGCGCCAGCGGTTGTCGCAATTCGACGGCGGCGAGGTCAGTGCTGCCCTCGCTGTCGAGCCCGACCGTCAGGAAGCCCAGATCGTTCAGCTCGTTCAGCGCGCGGGCGAGGTTTTGCACGGTCACCAGCGGCACCATTTCCAGCGCGCCGGAGGCTGACTTCGCCAGCACTCCCGTTGCCTCAGGACTGTGCCTGCTGGTGGTGACAACAGCCTTGACCGCAAACGCCGCCGCCGAGCGCATGATGGCGCCGACATTGTGCGGATCGGTGATCTGGTCGAGCACCAGGATGATGCCTTCCTGCGCCAGGTCCTCGATATCGAGTGAGGGTAGGGGATCGGTCTCCGCCAGCAGGCCCTGATGGACGGCGTCCGGTCCGAGCCGCGCGTCGATCTCGCTTGGCCGGACGATTTCCGGGGCAACCCGGGTGTCGATATTCTCGTCGCTGAGCCGCCGGGCGGCGTTCTCGGTCAGCAACAGCTTGCGGATCCCGCGCTCCGGGTTGGCCAGCGCGGCCGAAACCGTGTGCCAGCCATAGAGAATCACCGGGCCGTCCGGGCTGCTGTCGCGCTCCCGCCAGGCCGGCCGGCCGCCCGGTTTTCGGCCCTTTTCGAAGGGTTTGCCGCCGCCACGGCGGAACGGCGGTTTTCGGTCGCGATCGCTCATGGGAAGCTTCTCTCACGGGTTCCGGATTATGGCAATTTGGGCCCTTCCATATCGTTTTCGAGCGAAGTAGGCACCCGGTTCGCGTCAAGAAAACGCGTCTAAACAAGAGGCTGGAGCCCGGTCGGAACCGACGGGGCTCCAGGGGCGGATTTGATGGCCGCCTTGGTTGACTTTGCCACCCCCCTTCGCCCATAAACGCGCCCGACCGGGAGCTCGCCATCGGCTCACGGACTTAACGTCATCCATGGCCTGATCCGCCGCCTCTTAGCGGTTGGGCTTGCGATGCTGTTGGACGGGGGAGTGTCCCGAGTGGCAAAGGGAGCTGACTGTAAATCAGCCGTCTTATGACTTCGAAGGTTCGAGTCCTTCTTCCCCCACCAGCCTTCGCTCGCTCCGCGAGCTACGGCTAGGCGAGCCGGATTGTAACCTTGCGTTACAGCAAGGTAGTAATAGGCTCAAAGCTACTAAATCGGTCGGCGAAAGTTTGAACAACTAAGTCAGATTGCGGGTTGCCATTGAGTGGCCGCAACGCAACATTAAATAGAAACCGAATATTAGGCGCAAGGGAACAAGCTGACAGCCTGCCGGTTGAACGCTACGGTCTGATTCTGGATGCAGGAGAACGTAAATGGGCGATGAACTCAAAGCTCTAATTGAAATCGCCAAACAGGTTAAGCCGACCCCGGAGCACCGCGAGGAGCAGCGCAGAAGTTTTGCGTATGGCAACACAGCGTTTGAAAATAACCGAATCACTCGACAGATGATCGACGAGCAAGCCGAAAAGTTGGCCCGCGAGAAGTGACGGCGGAGGACACAGGTCGTCGTCACAGTCGGGCGCTTGAGCCTGAGATAATCAGCGATCCCGTCGCCAAAGCTGAGGCTGAAGCACTCAATGGCCTTAAGCAGTATGACCTTGCCGTCCAGGTTGTTCAGGCGGCCATTGACCAAAAGCGCTTCAAATTAAGACCGTCACTGATTCTTTCGCTGCAGAGAGAAGCACTACAAGGCCTCAGTGCATACGCGGGGCTTTTTCGTCCCGGTGACGTTGAGATACAGCACAGCAAGCACAATCCACCAGGTGCACATTTGGTTGCAGAGCTGGTGGAGGATCTCAGCGAATACGTCAATGACAATTGGGATGACGCGTCACCCATTCATTTGGCAGCATATGTAATGTGGCGGTTAAACTGGATCCATCCTTTCGCCGATGGCAACGGCCGTACCTCAAGGATTCTTTCTTTCGTCGTGCTTTTTAGCAAACTCAATGCGTTGCTTCCGGGTACTCCCACTCTTCCTGACTTGATCATCGACCATCGACCTGAATATGAAGCCGCATTGGACGAAGCTGATGCGGCCCTGATCGTAGGCAAGGTCGATGTCTCCGCTATGGAAGCGCTGATTGAAAAACTGTTGGCGAAGCAGCTTGCCCGTGTCTACGAAATGGCCGCAGGAAAAAATCTCCTCGCGGACCCGGATACAGGGGCTTAATTCGAAATACCTTCCGTGAGGGAACGTCTGTTTCTCTTGGCATAATTTGATCACCCCCCATTTGCATCCTCAAAGCTCCCATAGCAGGATACCGCCCCTATAGCTGATCCAGGCCGCACACAACGCGCCCTGGCCACCACCACAGGCCTCCGCGTGCCCGCACCAGCCAACGCGCTTCACAATGCCAACAAGCTCAAGCTTGGCCTGTTTTCGCTCAACGCCGACGGCGGCATCGCGATTACGAAAGTGCCGGAGCGGTGGCGGGCGGACTGGGCTGACATTGCCGAGGTCGCCCAAATGGTCGACCGCGCCGGCTTCGAATTCATCCTGCCGATCGCGCGCTGGAAGGGATTTGGCGGCGAGCTCGATGTCCGCACGCTGTGCTTCGAGACCTTTACGTTTGCCGCAGCACTAAGCGCGATGACCGAACAGATCACGATCTTTTCCACCGTGCATGTGCCGGTGGTGCATCCCGTGTTCGCGGCCAAGGCGCTGGTGACGGTGGACCATGTCAGCGGCGGCCGCGCCGGGCTCAACATCGTCGCCGGATGGAATCAGGGCGAGTTCGACATGTTCGGGCATGCGCTCGCCGAGCACGATCGCCGCTACGAGCAGGGGCTCGAATGGTTCGAGGTGATGAACCGGATCTTCACCTCGAAAGAACGCTTCGATCACGATGGAGAATTCTACCAACTGACCGGCGTCATCGGAAAGCCGCAACCGGTGCAGCGCCCGCGTCCGCTGACGATGTCGGCGGCGTCCTCGCCGGCGGGGCGGGCGTTCGCGATGAAGACCAGCGATCTCCTCGTCACCGTGCTCGGCGTCGCCGGCGAAGGACTGCCGCCGGTGCGGGCGCTGGCCGAACAGCGCAAGGCCGAAGGCCGCCCGTTGCAGATCATCACCACGACGCACGTGGTTTCCCGCGAGACCGACCGCGAGGCGGAAGACTATTACCAGCATTATGCCGTTGCGAATGCCGACACCGAAGCGGTCGACTATCACATGAACATGTCGCGCCGGAACCGCCAGCTCGACACCAATGAGATCTTCAACGAGCGCAAGCGCTATGCCGGGGGCTTGAGTTCGCATCCCTTGATCGGCCGGCCGGAAAAAATCGTCGACGAATTGCTGTGGCTCAACGCCGCCGGGATCGACGGCGTCACGCTGTCCTTTGTCAATTTTAGAGACGAACTGCCGTTCTTCATCGAGCGGGTCCTGCCGCTGCTGCGGCAGGCCGGCCTCAGGCAGTAGGCTCTTGAACCTCTCTGGACGGCCTCGCGACCAAGCCGCCTGGACGGTCCGCAAGGTTACAGCGTCCCCAAGCCTATTCCTCCGCCGCCTCGGCCGCCGCAACCGGCGCGCCGGGAAGGTACTTCCGGATTTCGCGGATCTCGTAGACCGCCGTCGGATTGACCTGGCGGAGCTGCCGGGCGACGTCGAGGGCTGCGTCCTCGCTGGCGCAATCCACCACGTATAGCCCCAGCAACTGCTCCTTGGTCTCGGCAAACGGTCCGTCGAGCACCAGGCCGGCGCCCGGGCCGCGCAGGGTGCGGGCCTTGGCCGTACCGCCTAGCCGCACCGACGGGCCGAGCAGCTTTTGCGCGTCGAGCCGGTCATGGACGGCGAGCAGGTTGAGCATCAACGCCGCGTCCTGCTCCGGCGTCCAGGACATGACTTCGGCTTCAACGTGATAGGCCAGAATGGCGTAAAGCATGGGTTCTCCTCGTTTTGCTGGCGGAATCGGTTGCTGCTCAAGGACGTTTGGACACGGCCTATCCCGACACTCCGGTTTTTGAAACGTGGCACCGTGCCGCCCTCCAGCCGGCCGGCGATGAAACACTCCGGAAACACGATATATCGGCCCGCGCTTGAACGCGCCCCGGCGCGTGCACGACTGATGAGCAGAACGCAGGAACTGCGCAGCATTCACGGAGACGGTCATGTCACGCCAGCCAGCCACGATCATCAGCGATGTCGCCACCCGATCGAACGCCTCGACGCAGGCCGGCGACTGGCACGACGTCTCCGGCCATCACCGTTACTACGGCAGTTCGGCCATCAACGGTGGCGAGCGAATCATCGAGAGCCGCCGTGGCTCGCGCCCGCGCTCTGTCAATCTCTGCGGCTTCTGATCGCAAGCTCCGCTCCGATCACAAGCCTTCGAACAGCGAAATTCCCGCACATGTCCGCCGTCGAGCTGTTCGTCCTGTTCCTGCCATTCCTGCTCTCGCTGTTCGGACAAAGTGCTGTCGCGAAGGTGCTCTGTCTGGTGACGAGTATCCTGGCCATGCTGCTGAGCGTCGAACCCTATGGCGCCGTGCTGCCCTGGTTCTTCGGCGCACTGATCGCCGCCGTATCGGTGTGGGAACGAATCCGGCAGCGGCGGACGGTGTGAGTTTTAGTTGTCATTCCGGGGCGCGCAAAGCGCGAACCCGGAATCTCGAGATTCCGGGTTCGATGCTTCGCATCGCCCCGGAATGACAGCCACAATTAAACGACATCACCAAGATAAAAGGCGCGGCGGGATTGCTCCCGTCGCGCCCCACTATTTGTGCTCGCTGGTCCAGGGCTGAGAGCGCCCCGATGCCAGATCTTCAAAGCTTCGCAGCCTTGCAGAGCCTAGCGGGCGATCCCAGCGAGGTGACAGCGCTTGGTAAGAGACACTGGATCACCTCCTTTCGTTGGTTGTGGAAACATCAATATAGTCAGCGATTCTGCCGCTGTTAAGCCCTGATCCGGCGCCCGAATCCGGGAAACAGGGGCCGTTTTCCGGGCGCGGGGCCGCCCGCGAGCCGGGTTGAGGCAGCCTCCGCGGCGTGTTAGGGGATGCCCCGTGCGCGGGTGTAGCTCAATGGTAGAGCAGCAGCCTTCCAAGCTGAATACGAGGGTTCGATTCCCTTCACCCGCTCCAAAGCAATTTCAAAGACTTAAGCGAGAGGGTCGGATTTCATTCTGACAAATGGGCTGCTTTGCTCGCTTTCCGATCGACGGTTTCGCGTGTCTCTTGATTCGCTGTTCCCGAAGAATGCGCAATTGAAGTAGTAAGACGATCAGTCGGCGGTAGCGTTCGGCAACGGTGATCTGCACCTCGGTTCCGGCACGGCAAACCCGATGGGCCTCAACCTTTATTGACCGCTCGTACCCCTGGCAAGCGCTGCACCTCGGTGATGAAATTTGCGAGCAGAGGAGAAGTATTGTCCCTTCGCCACACGAGAGACAGCGTCAGAGGCATGTCCAAATCGACCACGGGTAAGATGACAATCGTGTCGAGAGACCGCCAGCGTGCGGTTCCAAGCACCCACCCGACGCCCAAACCGGTCGCCACGAGACTGAGGATTGTCGCCTCGTTCAGTCCCTCCTGAACGATGCGGGGAGACTTCAAACCGCCACGATAACACTCGCGCATCAGGCGGTCGTAGAACGCCGGGCTTGCCCACCTTGGAAACCATACGAACGGGACATCCGTGAGGTCCCGCAGGCGCAGTTTCTTGAGTTTCGTGAGAGGATGTCTTTTAGGGACGGCCAGCTCGATATGCTGTATCGCGACGCGAAGTTGGTCCAATTCCGGATCGGATTTCGGCATGAAATTGACGAACCCTGCATCCAAACGGCCAGATCTTATGGCTTCAAACTGCGCCAAACTCGGCGCTGGTTGAAGTTGCAGTTTCGCATCGGGTTGCCGCTCTCGGAATCGCCGGAAAGAATCCGGAACAACGCCGCGCCAGGACGCATTTTCCGAGAACCCGACACGCAGCGTCCCTGAGAGACCGCGAGCCACTTGGGTGGCGCGCATAGCCGCCTCGTTTACCGATTGCAGGATGCGCCTCGCATCCTCGAGGAACAGCTTTCCAGCCGCGCTCAATTTCACGCCGCGCGGCAGACGCTCGAAAAGTTTGAAGCCTAATTCCTCCTCCAAATCCTGAATCTGGCGGGATAGCGCCGGCTGAGCGACGCGCAGACTGCGCGCCGCGCGCCCGTAATGCTGCTCCTCGCCAATCGCCACGAAATATCGCAGATGCCGCAACTCCATATCGATACCTTATAGCGATCGGTTCAATAGTAAAGATGTCTTAGACGTATCAAAGATTTAGGGCCAAATTGAAGCTGACGAAGGGAATGAGGATCGCGATGAAAACAATCATGAAGCACTACATCGATGGCGCGTTCGTCGAATCCCACGGCCGCGAGACTATGGACATCATTAGCCCGACGACGGGCAAGCAGATGGGCCGCGCCACGCTGGCCGACGTCGAGGATACGCGGCGCGCCATCGCGGCAGCCAAGGGCGCATTCGCGGATTTCAGCCGATCGACCAAGGAAGAGCGCGCGCAGATTCTGCGCCGGCTGCATCAAGCCGCTTCAGCGCGCATCGATGATCTGACGGCCGCGATGGTCGAGGAGTACGGAGGCGTCGTCCAGTTCACCGGGCTCATCGTCCAGACCGGCGTCAACGCGTTTGCGGCCGCCGAACAGGCACTCCACGAACTTCCGTTGACACGCAGTTGGGGCAAGACGACGGTTACCCTGGAGCCCGTCGGCGTGGCCGGTCTGATTACCGCGTGGAACGCGAATACGCTGTTCATTTGTTTGAAGCTCGCCTCCGCCGTTGCCGCCGGTTGTACGGTCGTCATCAAGCCCAGCGAGTTAAGCTCGCTCCAAACTCAAGTGTTGGTCGAGGCGCTGCACGAGGCCAATCTCCCGAAGGGTGTCTTGAACGTTGTCACGGGGCTCGGCAATGTCGTCGGCGCCGAACTCGTAGGCAATCCGGACGTCGCGAAGATTTCGTTCACAGGCTCGGCGGCTGTGGGCGAAACGATCATGCGCGATGGGAACTGGGCGGGAAGTCGCCCACCATCCTGCTCGATGATGCTGCTCTCGATCAGGCGATCCCGTCGGCTCTCGTCATGGCCTTCATGAACAGCGGCCAGGCGTGCGCTGCCGGGACGCGTCTCCTGGTGCCGAAAAGCCGGCTCGATGCGGTAAAGCAGGGCATTCGCGACGCCATCCACGCCTTTCCTGTTGGCGATCCGGCTGATCCCAAGACCGCCATCGGACCGATGGTGTCGCAGAAACAATACGATCGTGTGCAGTCTTATATCCGCAGGGGCATCGAGGAAGGCGCTGAAGTGCTCGTCGGTGGGGAGGGGCATCCCACAGGCTTCGAAGCGGGTTATTTCATGAAACCCACGGTATTCGTTAACGTGAAGAACGACATGACGATTGCCCGGGAAGAAATCTTCGGTCCCGTGCTGTGTGTCATCGCTTATGACTCCGAGGACGATGCCATTCGGATCGCCAACGACTCCCAATATGGTCTCCACGCCGCCGTTCTCGGAGCCGACCTCCAGCGCGCGCGCCGCGTGGCCTCACAGATTCGGGCCGGGCGCATTGTGATCAACAACATGACGGATGATCCG
>WNFM01085290.1_pt1 | contig 15138 bp, 19 predicted proteins | sample 5400271 | NCBI WGS metagenome assembly WNFM01 (sample SAMN13153352, study PRJNA577476) | soil metagenome | isolation source: 60 cm saprolite on Douglas fir-dominated hillslope | place: USA:California | collected 2013-09-17
GAACAATCCGAGGATCGGCTGGCCGGAGGTGACGCCGCCAAGCTCGGTGGCCGTGGTTACGTAGCGATACCCCAGGCTTTGAAACTCGGCGATCAGGTCGCGTTTGTCAGTCCGGCCCGCCGACGTGAAGGGATCGGCGCCGCCGCCGAGAATCACGTCGAACGCCGGCTTGCCTCCGAGCATCGGATTCTCCCGGTACTGCCGGGCGATTTCGAGACGCGTCTGCCGGTGCGCGGTGTAGGCGCCTTCCACGGCCGGCGTGGCATCCGTAACGGCCGCCGTAGTCACGATCCCCGTGCGGTAGCTACAACGGCGCTTGAGATATTGCCACAGGGTCTCGACGCGCGGATTGTCGGTCATGTACTGAAGATTGGCGGCATTCGTCTGGCCGTTATAGCGCCACTTGCAGTCGGTGCCGTCGGTGAAGACGTTGACCGATGACAAAAAGCTCTTGTTTCCGGTAGCCCAGGCGCTGCCGGTATTGGCCGAGTCGGGCACGATAGAGTCCGTGCCATAAGTCATGGACATGCCGCTGATTGGCATCTTGTCCATCTCGAGCAAGTTGTCAAAGTAACCGTCGCGGAACGAGTTCGTGCCGCTCGAATCGACGATAGACCGCGACACAAGGCGTGCGGCGTCGCGAAAGGCGGTCCCCATGGCGTCTCCGATGAACAGAACGACATTGCGGCGCTGGCCTGACGGAATAGCGAATTCGCGCACGAGGATCGATCGGCTATCCTTCACCGGCGTGGCGCCCGCGGTCAGGGAGGCGTCCAGGCTGATTGCGCCGGGAATATCGAAGGACTGCAGGTCGGCGCGCAGGACCCAATCGGTCGAGGCGTCGCAATCGAGGTCTGCCCGGACAGGCGCTCCGAACTTCGAGGTCAGATCGACGGCGCCCGCCGTCACCTTCAGATTGGCGACACTGGCGGCGTTGCGCACTTCGAGGACGAGGTCGACAAGCTGGCCCTGTAACAAGCGGGTGCGTTCAGGGAGAAGAATGCGCACGCTCGGCGCGGGAGCTTGCGCGAAGGCGGACGCGACCAGCACGGTAGCGGAAAGCGCGGCCCGAAGAATGGATTTCAAAGTCAAGTGATTTCTCCTGCCAGTATGGGATTGAAGTACGATCGGAACCAATGCTCATGGTAGGCCCCAAATATCTCGATTTCATGACTAGGAGGAAAATAAACAGTTACAATCGGAAGCGCCGCAGTTGTCAGGTTGGAGCGGGGTTAGATCGAGGGCTAGATACCAGGTTTTGAGGTCCGCTTTTTCCCGCCGATGCTGCGTTCATGTTGCTTGGCGTCCAAATCGGTGAATCGGTACCAGACAAGACTTTTCCTTAGTAGTCGCGAGGGAAAGACAATGAGGTTACTGGATGTAGGGACTCTGGCGGAGGCTACCAGAAACCCTTCGATTCTGGGTGTTCTCTGGAAAAGAGCTAAGCCCAGGTTCTGCGTGGGAGCCAACCGGGGACTATATGCCTTCCAGTCACCCGTGATCTCCTGGACAGATGTCTCGAGCTGTTCCTGTACGCTTTGCTCGGTCAGGTCAACGACGCGCTGTAGTTGTACCTCAATCGGCTGGAGATGCCAAGCTTGTTCGGGATTTGCGATCAGACCGCCTTCCTGGGATCCGAGCAATGCCTCCACTTCCTTTAGAGCGACGAACTGATTCTGGGCCAAATACAGCGTTTCGTACTCGGGTAGTTTCGTTTTGATTTGCCCGTGATAGAAACGGCTCGCTTTACCGCGAGAATAAGAAGTCTGCAACAGCTTGGATAAATATTGATTTGTCGTGGCCCGAAACCAAGTGCCCGTCAGAAGCCGCGTTGGGAGCGTCGAGCAAACATCCAGCCTCATGAAATGCCGACGTATCGTACAGCATCGAGGATATCTACAACGCGGTCTTCCTGGTCCGTACCCAATAGTTCAATCGGGCGGCGCCCATCAAGATGGACATTGGGGGAGTAGAGGAAGGCCTGTGGATTCGGGACCGATTCTGCCAGTTCTTCGAGTAGACCGGCACGTTTCGTGTGCAGCTTAAGCTGGATTCCTGACGCCCACCCTGCCCAGCCGGAAAAAAACGTAAACGGTGTGGCGCTCGATTTATCTTGAGAGGAAGTGAGCGCTTTCCTGTTTACCTTGAGCACGTCTTCTCCGTGTACAACGTAGTAGTTGGCTTTGCCTATACGCACCGGGGCCCCCGCAGGCACATGAAACACCACGACCTCACCCGTTTTCAGATTGGGATAGACAATTTTTTTTCCAATTCGGCTCCCGGTCCCCACGGAAATGACCTCGGCGACCACGTGACCCCGAACAGTTGGGCGGGGCAACGCCTTCACGAGAATTCGATCTCCCACAGGCTTTACCATTTCCGCGGCTTTCATTAGACTCCCCTTTACCGTTATACGCGTCGTCACGAGAATTTTGTTCTCGTTAGATCGAACCGCGCCATCACTGTCGCGGCTCAGAATCGGCGATTAGCGCTCATAACCAACATTCTGAGCCGCGCCAGTAATGGCGCGGTCCCGGTAGCTGCACGGGATATCAAGGGCGCAGCCCTTGCCTAGTTGGCTTCTGACAAACGCTATAACTCCTGATACGAGGATACTCGTTTCGTGGCGCTCCGCGCAGAATCATCGGACAGAGGAGGAGCGGGCGAGCGCCGATGAACCTCAGCGGCCTTGGCAATGCAGAGCCTCCGTCAGCTTAACCGCGCTGGGACAGTGCCGATGGGTGACCCAGGCCAGCGCCACCACGAAAACCAGTACGACTGTGAATGGGATTACGGAGGAGCGCAGAACGCCCCTCAGCCAGCCCTCACGATCCGCCGGCTTGGCAACACGCGCGAGGCCGGTGGCAAGCGTCGCTTGCCACGCCGCTTCGGGCAGGATGTGCGGGGCGGCATAGATCAGGTAACCGCTGGCGCCGGCAATCGCCAGAACGAGCGCGGCCACCAGGAGAATGATGCCGAAGTCGTCGCCCAGGTCGAGGTCGAATCCGGAGCCTCCGCCGCCTCCGCCTGACGAGCTGGGAGCGCTGCCGCCTTCGCCCCATGAATCGCTCGCGCCGGCTCCGCCGGAGTCGCCGCCGCCAAAGTGTACCGGAGTTCCGCCCCCGCCTCCTCCGATCGGGATGTCGCCAGGATCGACATCCATCAGATCGACGGCAGTCTTGCGGCAAAACACGTACCAGATCCACACTTTGATCAACACGAGAAAGGCGAGGAACGAAATGAACAGAGCGAGCGGATAGCGCAGCGGCAGGGAGTGAACCCCGCACTCCAGCAGCAATTTACTCGCCCCGACTCCCGAGGCGACCACCACGGCAAGGATCAGGCTCATGTCGCAGCGGACAAAATAATTGTGGAGGATGCGCTCCTTGAACCGCTTCGCCAGGTTACCGCTCAGTAAGGCACACGATCGGTCTTCCGCTCCCACTCCTCGAACGCGGCCAGCGCTTCGTCCCGCATCAACTGGATCATGGGGATGGCACGCTCGGCCGGCGTCACTTCAAGTTGGCGGTAGATAAACGAATCGTCGAATCCGATCCTGGCCGCATCGGCGTGAGTATTGCCGAAATACACCTTCGACGGGCGCGCCCAATAGATCGCGCCCAGGCACATCGGACAAGGCTCGCAGGACGTGTAAATCTCGCAGCCGGAAAGCTGGAACTGCGAAAGCGCGCGGCAGGCCTGGCGAATCGCGACCACTTCTGCGTGCGCCGTCGGATCGAACGTGGTGGTCACCAGGTTGGTCCCGGTCGCGATGATCTCGCCATCTTTCACCACCAGCGCCGCAAACGGGCCGCCTATCCCGCTGCGCACATTTTCGATGGACAGCTCGATCGCCTTGCGCATGAATCCCGTCTCCATACCCGGCATCTCCCCCATCGCTCAACTGTAGCGTAAAATCAGGACTTGGCATGACTCCGCGGAAACCTCAAAACCGAAATCTGAAATCCCTTATTCTGATCTTCGCGCTGTCGGCGGGAGTCACCTCTCTGTTCTTTATCAATTTCTGCGCCACGGTGTTTCACTGCGGATGCCATTCGCTGTGGGCCGGAGCGGCGGACATGTGTAATATCCACAGCGAGGGCTCCCGCCATTGCCCCTGGTGCGCACAGAACCCGGCGTACGGTTATGCGGCGATGCTGGTTCCCCAGGCCCTGGTCAGTTTTTGGTCCGTGGAGTGGTCCTGGTGGAAGCGCCTGGCCGTGGCTCTGGCAGCCTTTCCGGTATTTGGCGGGATCGCGGCCGTTGTCTACGGCTTAGCCAGTGGGTACTGGAAGAGCTGACTTGCCCAGCGTGATTGTCGTCGGCGGAGGGTTGGCCGGGCTTTCGGCCGCGGCGGCGCTGGCGGAAGCCGGCTTCGAGGTCGATCTCTACGCGCGCCACATCCTACCCGGTCTCGCCGGCCGATGAGAACTCGGAGGTCATCGACAACTGCCAGCACGTGCTGCTGCGCTGTTGCGTGAACCTGCTGGATTTCTACCGCCGCCTGGGCGTCGAGGACCGGGTGCGCTTTTCCCGGGACTTCTATTTCATCGAGCCCGGCGGACGCACGTCCACTATGGGACGGGGATGGCTTCCGGCGCCGCTGCATTTTGCCGGTTCGTTTCTGGGGCTGCGGTTCCTGACTCTGGCCGACAAGCTGGCCATCGCGCGCGGAATGCTCGCCATACGGCGCGAGCGCAACACGCGCCAGGATCTGGACCGGATTTCGATGCTCGAGTGGCTGCGCGAAAAACGCCAGACCGCGGGCGCGATCGACCGTTTCTGGCGTCAGGTCCTGGTCAGCGCCTTGAATGAAGAACTGGACCGCATGGCCGCCGCGCATGGATTTCAGGTGTTCTGGCTGGGGTTCCTCGCCCGGTCCGATTCCTACGAGATGGGAGTGCCCGCCGTGCCGCTGGCCGACTTGTACGGAGCGGAAGTCTGGCGCCGGTTCCCGCGGGTATCGATTCACTTGCGCTGTCCCGTGGAATCGGTGGCCACGACCCGCCGGGCTGATTTCTACATCCTGTGCGTGCCGCCGGAGCGCCTGGCCGCTATCGCGCCCGGTCTCGAGATCGATACGAGCTGGGTCGAGTACTCGCCTATCACGGGAATCCATCTGTGGTTCGATCGGCCCATTACCGATTTGCCGCATGCCACGCTGCTCGATCGCACCGTGCAGTGGATGTACAACAAGAGTCAGGGAGGACGCTACGTACAACTGGTAATCAGCGCGTCCCGCGCGTTGACCAGCATGCCGAAAGGCGACGTGATCGCGATGGCTCTGCGGGAATTGGCTGAGTTTTTTCCCGCCGTGCGCCAGGCGACGCTGGAGCGCGCGCACGTGGTGAAAGAGATGCGCGCCACGTTTTCGCCGCTGCCGGGCCTGGCGCCGCTTCGTCCCGGCCCGGCGACCGCGTCCGGAAACCTGTTCCTGGCCGGTGACTGGACTGGGTCGGGTTGGCCCGCCACCATGGAAGGCGCAGTCCGCAGCGGGTATATCGCCGCCGAGGCTGTCAGCAGGGCCGCGGGCAAGCCTGCGAAATTTCTGCTCGAGGACTTGGAATAGTTCATGAAGCGGTCTATTGCTATGGGCCGTTGACTGCCGGAGCCAAACCGCGCCATTACTGTCGCGGCTCAGTATAATGGAGTTATGCGAAAAGCACTTCTGCTCGGGACCGTGCTGCTGGCGAGCGCTCTCGCCGGGCCCGCTAGCGCTCAGACAACCAAACTGCGCATCGAAGTCAAAAACCTCTCAGACAATCCAGTCGACCGGGCCAGCGTTCTGGTGCGATTCGTCGAGGGCCGCTCGGTGGTGAAGCTCGGCAAGAAGATCCGCACCAGTTGGGAGCTTAAGACCAACCAGGATGGGGTCGCAACCATTCCGCCTATCCCCCAAGGCCAGATTCTGATTCAGATAATCGCCAAAAACTACCAGACGTTCGGCCAGAAGTTCGATGTCAATGAAGAAGAGAAGACCATCGAAATCAAGCTCAAGCCTCCCCAATCGCAATACTCCGCACATCAGTAGAGATCTATTCCTTTCGGAATAGTAGGCCGCGAAGCCCGGCGAGCGCTCAAGACCGCGCCCAAACGGTCGATCTTTCTATAGAGTGACCAAGCTACGGGTGTTGGTGGTAGAAGATAATCCGGTCGTCACCGGGATGATTCGGCACTTCCTCGAAAGGGCAGGCGACTTGGACGCGATTGAGGCGACCGCCTCGGCTGGGGCCTACGGCTACCTGCATAAGCCGGTGCACGAACCGGAGCTTTCCAGCACGATCCAGCTCGCACTCAGCAAGTACGAGTCGGATTGCCATGTGCAGGACAAGCACAATTGGATCGAGACGACAGTGGCGTGCATCGCCGACGCGGCAATTGCGCGCTCGGCAGCGGTAGGCCGCGACCTTCTCGACGTCTACCAGGCGCTCGACTGCGAAACCGCACGGCCCGCGCGGCCTCTCGAAGCGGGCTGGCGAAGATCCTGGTCGAGCGAAGGAATTGAAACGATGGTAAGAGAAACTGCGGCGGCGATCGTCAATGGGGCGGGAAACATTCTCGGCGCGGTGGCGGTCCTCCGTGTGGAGGGCGCCTCATGATCTCGATCAAGAAGTTTCTCAGCGCGGATGACCGCAAGGCGCAGGAAGCGACCGAAGCGAGCGAGCGGATGACCCACTTGCTGCTGCAAGCCATCGGGCTGCACGCGGTGGAGGGTGACAAGGACGACTACAACACCTTTCGCGTGACCATCGCGGACCTGGAGACGAACCTCGCGAACGAGCCTTCTCCGAACAACTTCTTGATCACAACGGGCGCCGCCATCAAAGCCTTGCAGGATTACAATCGGCGCACATCGTTTTACATTCGCGCCAGGTCCGTCGAACTGCAGACAATTGTCGGGATGCTCACGAACGCGATGGGCCAGATCTCGACCGCCAGCCAGACGTCCATCGAACAATTACAGGATCTGCAACGGCAGATCGGGCAGGCCGTGATGGTGGAAGACATGCGGACGGTAAAGCTGCGGCTGTCGGAATGTCTCGATTCGATGCGCGTCGAAAGCGACCGCCAGCGTACGGAAGCGCGGCAGGTAGTCGCTGGGATGCAAGATGGCCTCCGAAAAGCCCAGGAGCCGCAGCCGGAAGTGGAGAACCCGGAAGCGGACCTGCTAACCGGGCTGCCTTTGCGTCGTGAGGCGGAAACGGCCATGCGGAGCGCTTGTGAGCAGCAAGCGCATGCGTATGCGGCGCTGTTCGTGCTGGACCGCATTCAATCCATCAACGCTCGTTTCGGATATTCCCTCGGCGATCAGATCATGATGATCTTCCTGAAGCACCTCTCGCGCGGTCTGTCGGCGCGAGATGAGTTTTACAGATGGGGTCCGGAGACATTCCTCGCAGTGTTGCGCAGAAATGAATCGGGCGAGCAGGTCCGCCGTGAACTGGCCAGATTTCTTACCGGCCGGCTCGAAGAGACCTTTGAGATCGGCAACCGCTCGGTAACTCTGCCGATCGTCTCCACCTGGACGGTAATGCCGCTTTATGAATCGAGCTTCGACCAGATCCTGAAAAAGCTGGACGGATTCCGCTCCGGCGGGTAAGAGCGGAATTGGTGTCCGCGTCGAGACTACGAGGGCACGGAACAATAATCTGTACAATTGTGGGGCAGCTTTCAAGCGCTTTCAAGCTGCGCGCCGATTTATCGGCGCTCTGTGGACGCGCTGGTCACCAGCAAGAGGCCGGTTGAAACCGGCCGCAGGATGAATCCTGCCCCACAATTCCACTAAACTCTGACATCCTGATTGTCAATCGGCCTCGTTCTGCTGAGTTCTGCTGAACAGCCCGCCCCAAAGAGCGCCGATGCCATCCTGCCCCACAGGCTTGCTATTCTTAATCCGGTGAAGATACTTGCACTGCTCCTCATGACCACCGCCATCGGAACTGCCGGATCGATCCTGGCGCACGGGCACCGCGGCGCCCGCGCCATGCGTCCGGAGAACACTATCCCCGCTTTCGAGTATGCCATCAAGGTCGGCGTCGACGTGCTCGAACTGGACATGGCCGTCACCAAAGACGATGTTCTGGTAGTCTCGCACGACCCGCTGCTGAATCCGGAAATCTGCAAAGGCCCCGGACCTTCGCGGCCGATCCGCACCCTCACGTTGAGCGAATTGCGCCAGTGGGACTGCGGCGCGCTGCGCAACCCCAGGTTTCCCAAGCAGACCCCGATTCCGGGCACGCGCATCCCCACGCTCGATGAAGTATTTGACCTCGCTCCCCGTGGTAAGTTCGAGTTCAACATCGAGACCAAAATCTTCGAGGACCATCCGGAGTACACACCGTCGCCGGAGAAGTTCGCCCGCCTGGTTCTCGACTGCGTCCGCCGCCATGGACTCGAAGCGCGGGTGATCCTGCAATCGTTCGATTTCCGGACCTTGCACGCGATGAAGGCATTGGCGCCGGGGATGCGGCTGTCGGCTCTGTATGAGCAGGGTCCCGACAGCTTCGTCGATGTGGCAGCACGCGCCGGCGCTGCGATCGTGTCGCCGGAAAAAGATCTGGTCACTCCCCGGAAAGTGAAGGCCGCTCACGGCGCCGGTTTGCAGGTCGTCGCCTGGACAGCGAACACGCGACCGGAGTGGGACGCGTTGGTCGCCGCGGGCGTCGATGCGATCATCAGCGACGACCCCGCCGCGCTGATCGCCTATCTGAAACAGAAGAAGCTGCGTTGACTATTTGCGGGCTGTTTTGAGCGCCTTGGCGATGGTCGCTTCCCGCTGGCCGTTGGTCCAGGTGTCCTGGATCTGCGGCTCACTCAATCCAGCCGCCCGTCCGAGTAACATGTAGGCGCCATCTCGGCGAGGGACGGCATAGCCCGCTCGCGGATCAGGGCGAGGATGCGTTCCGGCCGGCTCTCGGTCAGGTTGAGCAGAGCGGTCACGGCCTTGTTGCGATCCGTCCAGACAATCGAATTCAGCATTTCGACGAACCAGGTGGGCGAGATCTGTATGCCGAGCCCGGAATCCTGAGCGGCCAGGATCCCGATCGCCGCGAGCGCGCGCATGGCATTGTTGCGCACGGCGTCGTCGGGATCCTGGACGGCCTGCTGCAGGTCGTCCACTACCAGGCGCTTGGTTAGCGCGTATCCGATGATATAGGCCGCCATGGCGCGGTGCTCATCGTCGGACGAATTGCGCAGGACGTCCCGGAGCACGGGCAACTGCTGCTCGGCGATCACCGCGAAGCGCTGCTGCAGCAGGCGCGCGTCGGGGTCCGCCATCAGGGAGTGGCCGCTACGCAGATCCTCGGCAGCATTGCCGCTCCGCGCCGCGGCTTCGACCGCAGTCAGGAATTGCCGATAGGCTTCGACGATATCGCCGGGCAACCGCACCTCGCCCGCCGGCCGCGTGCGGAACTCGAAATGTGGCGCCCCACGCTCTTCGATACCAACGAACAGGACGGCCTTGCCGTCATCGCAACACACGGCCTCGAGGTGCGATCTAACCACGCCGGGTATCTGCTCGATGCGCTCCTCCACGTCGCCTTTGGAATTGGGAAATCGGTCGCCTTCTTTAGTCGCCAGGATGCGCTGAATGCGGGCGGGTGTGATCTTATGCAGGCCGTAGTAATCCAGAACGCCAACGCGAGGGACGCTGACGGCGGATTGAGCGCACAACAGGCCAGGGCACAAAAGGAGCGGCAGAATTTGTTTCACTTAGGACTTAGACGCGCCAACCGCGCGCCGCGCTACGCCTGTTTTTCCGCGATCGGACCGATGACGGGCAGCACGATCCTCTCGCCCGAATAAGTCTTGTACATCAGGAAGATCCATAAGCCGACAAAAATGAGATTGACAAAGGGCATGAGGAATACCAGCCCCCAGAATATGGATGCGACGGTCGACAAGATGATACTGGCGACAATGGATGCCGCCAGCAGAAAGAGGCCCTGGAACGAATGGAAACGAATCGCTTTGTTGCGATTGTACGGCTCGATCAGCAGGAAGATGATGCCGATAATCGGAATATAGGCGAGCGCGCCGGCGACGTTATCGGTCATCCCCGAGGAGCTTGACCCCGGTGGTGGCGGTGCGGACGTGGGCGCCCCCGAATCCGTCCCGACCGATGCCCCGCATTTCGCACAGAATTTTCCATCCACCGACGTACCGCAGTTCGGACAAAAAGCCATCTTTGCACCTCGTTAGGTAAATGTACTAGGGAGTGGCCTGATTTGCAAGCGCGGGTACGATTCGCGGTCTTGCTACGAGTGGTCTACGGGAGCCGGACCGCGCCATTACTGTCGCGGATCAGAATGCCGTTGTGAGCTCCGCCAGCGTGACTTGCTAGAATGGCCTCGAATGCCAGCCGATACCAGCGCGGTCCGCGCCGAGGAGCAGCTCGACGTCGAAGCCCTTTCGGCCTATCTGAACCGCGAGGGATTCTCGGGCGGACGCAGCATCTCCGTCGAGCAGTTTCCGGGCGGGCACTCCAACCTGACGTATCTGCTGAAGCTGGACGGCGCCGCCGAGTACGTGCTGCGGCGGCCACCTTTAGGACCGGTCGCTCCCAAGGCGCATGACATGGTGCGCGAATTTCGCATTTTGCGCGCGGTGCATCCGGTATTCCCGCCGGCGCCGGAACCGGCGCTGCTGTGCGAAGACATCGCCATCCTGGGGGCGCCGTTCTACCTGATGGAGAGGCGGAGCGGGCTGGTGGTACGGCGCGAAAACCCGCCCGAAATCGGGGACGACGTCCAACTTCGCCGGCGCATCGGCTATGCCCTGCTCGACACGCTGGTTGCGCTGCACGCGATCGATGTGAGCCTGCCTCCAATTTCCGCCATCGGCAAGCCGGCCGGCTTCCTCGAGCGGCAGCTCGGCGGATGGTTTGGGCGCTGGCAGCGGTCGCGCACTCGCGATTTGCCTGCCATGGACCGGCTGATGGAATGGCTCTCGTTCCGGCTGCCTGTGTCGAGCGAAGCCGCCCTGCTGCACAACGACTACAAGCTGGACAACGTCATGCTCGATCCGGCCGACCCGGCGCGCGTGGTGGCCGTACTCGATTGGGAGATGTCGGCGCTGGGCGATCCGCTGGTCGATCTGGGAATCCTGCTCTGCTACTGGCCGGAAGCGACCGATCCGCCGGAACGCCGCGAATCGATCAGTCCGGTCATCTCGATGCCAGGGTGGCCTTCCCGCGCCGAGCTGGTCGCGCGATACGCGGAGCGAACCGGGCGGGACGTTTCGCGCATCGCGTATTATGAGATATTCGCCATCTTCAAGATCGCCGTGGTGCTGCAGCAGATCTACCATCGCTATCACCTGGGGCAGACCAGCGATCCGCGTTTTGCCGTTATGGAGGAGCGTGTGCTCGGGCTGGTCCAGGTGGCGACCGACCTGATAGATAAATGCAGCTTTACCTGATACGCCACGGGCAGGCCGGCGCCCGCGACAACTACGACCTGCTCTCCAGCCTGGGCCAGCGCCAGGCGCGACTGCTGGGCGAATACTTTCGCTCGGCGGGTGTTTCCTTTCGCGCGGCGGCGCCGGAGATCCGGACCGATGCGCGTTGGAACGAGTTCAGCCTGGAAGGGCTCTGGAAGACGCTCGCGCCCCAACTACTCGCCGAGAATGAGCAGTTCGCGCGCGATTACCATACACTGCATGCGCCGCATCCGAACATCGATCGGGTGATGACATCCTGCGACGTGGAGTTGATTCGGGCGTGGATTCGGAACCATCACCCGTGCGAGGGCGTCGAGCCGTGGACGGAGTTTCGCGGCCGCGTTGAGGCGTCGCGTAGTGACCTGGCAGGCTACGGACCGGGTGAATCGGTGGCTGTATTCACTTCGGCGACGCCGACGGCAGTCTGGTGCGGGTCGGCTCTGGAGGTGGACGAGCGCAGGATCTTTCGCATCGCCGGCGTATTGGGCAACACCAGTTTTTCGACGTTGCGGCTGCGCGACGGCGAGCTGACCTTGTTTTCGCTCAACAATACGCCGCACTTGCGGGAGGCCGCTCTGAGGACGTTTCGGTAGGCAGATTCGGTTCCAATGCGAGATAACCATCCACTATCAGGCAAGGTCGCGATCGTGACCGGCGCGGGCCGATTGCGCGGCATCGGGCGCGCTACGGCTGTCGCGCTCGCTGGGCTTGGCGCCGATGTCGCCGTGACCGGCACGGGACGCGATCCCTCCCGATTTCCCGAAGACGAGCAACAAGCCGGATGGCTCGACATCGAGAGCACGGCCATGCAGGTGCGCCAGTTGGGTAGGCGCTGCCTGCCGATTGTGGCGGACGTATCTGTCAGCGCGGACGTCCAGCGCGCGGTGGCTGCGATCTTGGCGGAGTTCGGCCGCGTCGATATCCTGGTCAACAACGCCGCAGTGGCTCGCGGCGCGGACCGCGTGACTGTCACCGAGCTTTCCGAAGAGCTTTGGCGCAAGGTTCTGGACGTGAAGCTGACCGGCAGCTTCCTCATGGCCAAGGCGGTTCTGCCGTCCATGATCGCGGCCGGCGCCGGCGGCAGCATCGTCAATATCTCGTCCATCATGGGCAAACGCGGTACCGCCAAGACGACGGCCTATTGCGCCGCGAATTTCGGAATCCAAGGCTTCACGCAGGCCCTGGCGATGGAACTGGCGCCGCACAACATCCGCGTGAACGCAGTCTGCCCGGGACTGATCGGCACGTCGCGCATGGACGACCTGGCGCGGAGCCCGGAATGGGAGACGAAGATCCGGGAGACGATTCCGCTGGGGCGGGCGGGGTCGGATGAGGAAGTCGCGCGGCTGATTGGCTGGCTCTGCTCGCCGGACGCTTCTTACATGACGGGGCAATCCATCAATTTCGATGGCGGCGTGGTGATGTGGTAGCTATTTCAGCAACTTCAGGATCGCCGCCAGTTCCTTGCGGATCTCCGGCAACGCATCCGTGGAAAACAGCTCGCGCTGCTCGCCTTTCGTGGGGCTTTTGAGCTTGCTCATCTTCGTTTCGCTGCTCAGGTACTGCCTGGCGCCCTCGATCGTGAACTTCTTGTCGTAGAGCAGGTACTTGATCTTGAGCAGCAGCTCCACTTCCTTGCGCCGATACATGCGGTGGCCCGTGTCCGATTTCTTCGGCCCAACCGCGGGGAACTCCGTCTCCCAATAGCGCAACACGTACGGCTCGACGCCGACAAGGTCGCTCACCTCTCCGATGCGAAAGTAGAGCTTATCGGGGATTTCCGCGCAATCAGGGCTGGGATCGATAGGGTCCAATTAGTACCTTCCGGCGTGGCATACGCACTCGTGCGTGCCGCGTCGAGACTCATCTCGACGCCGTTTTGGTGCGCGGGACCATGCGTCGAGAGGAGTCTCGACGCGGCACGCACGAGTGCGTACGCCACGTTCTAGCTCAGGATATCCCGGATAACGTTCCCGTGCACGTCGGTCAACCGGAAATCGCGGCCGCTGTAGCGGTACGTGAGCCGTGTGTGATCGAAGCCCATCAGGTGCAGGATGGTGGCGTGCAGGTCGTGCACATGCACCGGCTTCTCCACCGACTTGAAGCCGAAATCGTCGGTCGCGCCGTAGGCGATTCCGCCCTTCACGCCGCCGCCGGCCAGCAGTGTGGTGTAGCCGTGCACGTTGTGGTCGCGGCCGTTGTAGATCTTCTCGAGGCCGCTGTTCTGGATCATCGGCGTCCGGCCGAATTCGCTCCCGACGATCAGCAGCGTGTCGTTGAACATGCCGCGCGACTTCAGATCGTCGATGAGCGCGGCAATTGGCGCATCGGAGAGGCGGGCGAGCTTGGCATGCGTGCGAATATCGTCGTGGTTGTCCCAGGGCTGGTTGTTTCCAAAATAAACCTGAGTGACGCGGACGCCACGCTCCGCCATGCGCAACGCCATCAGGCAGCCGCGGCCGAAGTCGTGGTCGCCGTAACGGGCGCGTGTCGCTGCGGACTCTTTGCCGAGGTCGAAGACGTCCGGCGCTTCCGTCTGCATGCGGAAGGCGACTTCCATCGCGGCGATGCCCGCTTCCAGTTGGGGCTGAGGCCCCAGGCGGTTGAGATACGAGCGGTTCAGCCTGCCGATCAGTGCCACCTGCCGCTCCTGCTCCGCCGGGCTGATCTGGCTGTTGCGAATATTCTGCAGCAGCTTCGACGGCTCCTTCTCTCCGCTGGCGATGTAGGCGCCTTGATACACGGAAGGCAGGAACGCCGAGTCCCAAAGCTGCGGGCCCAACACCGGAAAGCCCGGACACAGCACGATGAAGCCCGGCAGGTTCTGGTTCTCACTCCCCAGCCCGTAGGTCAGCCATGAGCCCAGCGCAGGCCGCCCCGGCTGCCCATGTCCGGTATTCATCAGCATCAGCGACGGCCCGTGGTTGCCGTTATCGGAATACATCGAGCGGATCACGCAGATGTCGTCGATGCGCGCGCCCACCTGCGGGAAGATTTCCGACACCTCGACGCCGCTCTGCCCGCACTTCTTGAATTCGAACGGCGAGCGCATCAGTGCGCCCGAAGCGCGGTCCGTCTTGATCTTCGGCCCCGGCATCGGCTCGCCATCGTGCTTGATCAGCATGGGCTTGGGATCGAAGGTGTCCACCTGCGACATGCCGCCGTTCAGGAACAGAAAAATGACACGCTTGGCCTTGGCCGGGAAATGCGGGCGCCTCACCGCCAGAGGCGACTCGATCTCCGCTCCAGCCAGGACATTCGTCAAGCCGACCATACCGAAGCCGGCGCCCATTCTTTGCAATGCGTCTCGTCTGGTCATCAATTCACCGAGCTGAACTCACTCGAGCTGAGCAGCGCCTGCGCGTACTGCTGCCAGGCGCCGCTCTTCTGCAGGAAGTCCAAACCTAATCCCGTTTCCGGCTTCGTGGGCGGCCTGCCGAACAGCAGCCGGTAGGCTTGTACGATTTTACCTTCATCCGAACCGGCGTCGAGACGATCGGCCACCGCTTTGGCGCCCTGCATCACAAAATCGTTGTTGAGGAAGTAGAGCCGCTGCATCGGACCGACCGTGACGGTTCGCTGCTCGCTCATATTATTTGGGTTGGGAAAATCGAATAGCGACAGCATCCGGTCGGGCTGCGTGCGCCCGACGTACCCGTAGATGGTGCGGCGGCGATTCGAGTCCGTGAGCGGCGC
>WNFM01083347.1_pt1 | contig 15137 bp, 13 predicted proteins | sample 5400271 | NCBI WGS metagenome assembly WNFM01 (sample SAMN13153352, study PRJNA577476) | soil metagenome | isolation source: 60 cm saprolite on Douglas fir-dominated hillslope | place: USA:California | collected 2013-09-17
TCAATTTGGCAGCGCTTTTTGATTCCTCACATAAATACGCGCAGAAGATTGAAGGCGATATTGGTCCATATTGAACCTTTAATCACCCTTGACGCGCCACGCTTCTCTGCTAAAATGCGACGTGTCGGGTCGCAGTTCAGGGTTATCGCTGAAACCGATCAACGCCCTGAACAACCTTTATCCGACAGCCTTAGCAACTCAATATCTGCGGGTCGATGGTAGATCGTTATCACCTGTCAAGTGAGAGGTCGCAGGTTCGAGTCCTGCCAGAACATCTTCGGGTGTTCTGTAGCTCAGTGGTAGAGCACTAAAAACGCGGTCTCCGCTCTTTATCCGCAGATATTCAGTCGGCAACTGTTGTTGCACAAGTGCTGTCGTACCGATAGCGCATTTCATTTGTGGAGGTGAAGCATGGCTTACAACAAACTACTGGGTAAATTGAAGCGGACACCTCAATCGCAGCAAGCACGGCCCGATCAGGTGCGGAACAACGCGGGCGGCTTCTCATTTGCGATAGACAAATGGCAGCAATTGAACCGATTCCTGCTCATCGGAAGCGAGGCCGGAACCTATTACGTCACGGCTCGTGATTTGACAGTGCAGAATCTGGATGCGGTGAAGGCTTGTATCCAGGAGGACGGCTTGCGAGTCGTCAAACTGGCAACCGACATCAGTGTACAGGGGCGAGCGATCAAGAACGATCCGGCTATCCTTGTACTGGCCGCTGCACTGACCTTCGGCGACAATGCGACCAAACAAGCAGTGCGATCCGCCATTGTCGACGTGTGCCGTACCGGAACACATATTCTCCACTTCGCGGCCTATGCCGATAAGTTGCGTCGGTGGGGACGTAGCCTGCGCGGGACCATTCAGCACTGGTATGATGCACGAGCCAGCGAGAATATTGACGCATTGGCCTACCAGATGGTCAAGTACCAGTCTCGTGATGGGTGGTCGCATGGCGACCTGATCCGCAAGGCGCATCCGGGCAGCGACGATCCGCAGTTGGCGGCGCTGTTCGATTGGGCGCTGCATGGCTACAAAGTTGATAAAACCTATCCCGCGATTGTGCAGACTTTCGAGGCTGCCAAGATCACCACGCCTGAGCACATTGCGATGTTGATTGCTGATAACGGGCTATCTCGTGAAATGATCCAGACGGACAAATTGAACGATCCAATTATCGCGCGTGCGTTGGCAAAGAATGCACCGCTCACGGCGATGATCCGCAATCTGGGCAATATGAGCAAAGCCGGGATGCTAAATCCGGGCGACGAGGTATTCGAGCGGGTTATCAAACTGCTATCCAATCCGGCTGCGCTTACGAAGGCGCGTGTACATCCGATTGCGCTGCTGATTGCCCTCAAGACCTATGCCAGCGGGCAAGGCGTCAGGGGCAGCGGCACGTGGCCCGTTGTGCCGCAAATTGTCGATGCGTTAAACGACGCGTTTTATCTTACTTTTGCAGCAGTCGAGCCGCTCAATAAGCGCATTCTGATTGCGGTTGATAGCTCCGGAAGTATGAGTGCTAACGTTGTCGGGACGCCAAGGTTCAGCGCGGCACAGGCGTCTGCGGCGATGGCACTTGTCACCGCTCATACAGAACGCGCGTATACTGCGGTTGCCTTCGATACCAATGTATATGAATGGGCGATCAGCCCACGCCAGCGGCTGGACGATGTGATGCGTAATATTCCCGGTGGCGGTGGAACGGATGTGAGTGCGCCGATCAATATGCTCGTGCAGAAGAAGCGCAAGGTAGATGCGGTCATCATCTACACTGACAATGAAACTTGGGCGGGAAGCAATCATCCCTACCAGGCCATAGCGACTTATCGTGAAAAGGTGCAGGCTAACACGAAGCTAATTGTCGTGGCAGCCGCTGCAAACCGTCTAACCGTCGCTGCACCCGACGACGCGCTGTCGCTGACAATCTGCGGATTCGATACGACAGTGCCGGACGTGATCCGCGCATTTCTGGCAAACTAACGGCAATAGCCCTGATGTAAGTCAGGGCCATAATCTCTGTCTGCACAGTGTCAAATTATACGATACTTGGGCGGCAAACGACTTGCGTTTTGGTTGCCTTGGATTTCACTCAATTGACGCCACAGTTCCTCAATACTTTCCAGCGTATGATCAATATCCTTCTCAAGCACCGAGGCACGCATTTGCAGTACCGCATTACCGGGCTGCTGCTCCAACGCTTGCCGGGTTCCTTCCAACAAGAGCCAGTAACGGTGTGCACTGTCTATGAGGGTTTTAATTTGATGCTTTAGATGTTGCTCCATAGGACCGCGCTAACTCTACTTTTATGAATGTGGGCATTCTATAATTTGACCTATCACCAATTGCTTACCGTTGTGACATGTCAGGCAAATTTGCCCCACGAGGTCTCAGTCTTCGCGGCGAATGACTTCAAGTCCACCCATATACGGACGCAGCACTTCGGGGACCTCGACACTGCCATCCGCCTGCTGGTAATTTTCCAGAATTGCAATGATGGTGCGCGGCAGCGCCAACCCGGAACCGTTGAGGGTATGCACAAATTCTGGTTTTGCTCCCGGCGCTGGACGGTATCGAATCTGTGCCCGCCGGGCCTGAAAGCTCTCGCAATTGCTGCAAGAACTAACCTCTAACCATTCCTGGCTGCCGGGTGCCCACATCTCAAGGTCATATTTCTTGGCAGCCGCAAAGCCCAGATCGCCTGTCACCTGCTCCACCCGACGGAACGGAATTTTGAGCGCACGGCACAGATCAGAGGCCTCCTCAACCAGCGATTCAAGCTCGGCATAGCTGGTTTCCGGCGTTGTAATCTTATACATCTCGACCTTTTGGAACTGGTGAACGCGCTTAATACCCCGTACATCGCGTCCAGCACTTGTCTGCTCACGCCGCCAGCAGGGTGTATTGGCGACATAATAGACAGGCAATTTATCTGCTTCCAGAATTTCATCGCGGTGCAGATTGGTGATCGAGACTTCGGCGGTGGGCAGCAGGTACAATTCAGCATCCTTGTCCTCGTAGACCACATCCGTGAACTTCGGGAACTGCGCTGCGCCGTACATCATTTCTTCCTTAACCAAAAATGGCGTGTAAACTTCAGTGAACCCTTGTCGCGTGTGCGTGTCGAGATAAAAGCTGATCAAGGCGCGTTGCAGCCGCGCTCCTATGCCTTTCAGCACATAAAAGCGCGTACCTGCCAGCTTGACACCACGATCAAAATCAATGATGTCGAGCGCTGGTCCCAAATCCCAATGTGGCTTGGGCGTAAAGTCGAATTGACGCAGTTCCCCCTCGTGCGGGTAGATAATATTCTCCGCGTCACTGATGCCCGTTTTGACGCTCTCATGCGGAATATTCGGAATCCACAGCTCATTGTCCCGCAGTTCGGCTGTCACCAACTCGACCTCTCTGTTGAGCGCTTCCTGCTTTTCGCCCAACTGCTTGAGCGCGTTGGTAAGTTGATCGAGCGCCTGTGCGGGATTATCACCTTGCCCGTCGGCGGGCGGATTGGTCAGGATGTCGAGCGCCGTCTGATAATCCTGGGTCTCGATGGCATAGGCGGCCTGGCTGGCTGCGTATGCCTGAGCCGACAGGGGAAGCTGCTTGTTCCCTCGGAAGCGCCCCACCGCTTTGTTGAGCTTGTTGAGCCACGCTTGAAGGCTCTCGCTTTCAGTCAGGAGCGCCCGGCGTCGTTGATCCACCTCGACAATGATATCAATGCGATTGGCGGCTGCCTCATCCTGTAGACGCAGCATTTCAGACTTGACCCATTCGGGCTTTTCCCGGATCAGGGCAATGTCAATCATGTTTCAATTCCTCCAGGTTGTCGCGGCTCACTGGTTCTTTTGACGTAGTGGGCGGATTATCAGGCCAGCGCGGTCCACGCCGAAAATCATTGCGGATTCGGATCGCTGCCAGTACAAGACCAATCACGGCAATAATCAACACCAGCGCACTAAAAAATTCCGGTGTTAGAAAATTAAACATTGTGTAGATGTCCGTTTATTGAGAAGATGGGCGAGGTCAAATTGTAAACAAAATAAGTGTCTTTGGAAATGTTCAAGAATGATTTAGTCTCAAAAAATTTTCCCGCTGACCTTTGATCCTAACACTTGATATTGTTACGAAATTGGTTAATAGGCTAGAGCACAACGTATGAGAAAATTGCCACTTAAGTGGCGTGCCATGCGAAATTTACAGTGGCACCATTTTCGTGGTCCGCCACGGAGGACCAACAGTGTCGAGCAAAACCCCATATACTCTGAAGACTGCGTTATTCGCGATATCGGTGTTTTTGGAGATTACAATTGCCCTGGTAGCCGTTGATTATGTGCAGAACAAGGGCATTGTAGCCTACACCACCGACGACGCCTATATTCATATGTCAATGGCAAAAAACTTTGCTTTGCACAATGTATGGGGCGTCACCCCCTATGAGTTTTCCTCGAGCACGTCGTCACCCCTATGGACTTTGATACTCGGCATCCTTTACAAACTGTTCGGCGTAAACGATTACATACCGTTAGCACTGAATGTTGTATGCGCCATTGCAATACTCATTCTGCTCTCGTGGATATTCCACCGGCATGGGATGCCACGTTGGCTCAATCGGTACTTATTGCTTGCGGTTGTTTTCTTGATGCCGCTTCCCACATTGGTACTTTCAGGATTGGAACACGTTCTACAAACACTGGTGATCATTCTTTTCACGTATGTGGCAGGGCAATACATCGCCAATCTCGCTAATGCTGCTCATCCTCGCTTCAATCGTCAACTTATCCTATTAATGGTGCTTTCCGCTCTCATCACGAGCGTCCGTTACGAGAGCATCTTTGCCGTATTCATCGTCTGCGGCCTGCTGCTACTCCAGCAGCGATGGTCCCCTGCTGTGCTCGTTGCGGCTGCGGGCGCGATACCCATTATCGTGTATGGGATGATCTCAATTGCCAACGGTTCAATGCTCATTCCCAACTCTGTACTGCTTAAGGGATACCGCCCCGATTTTTCCAATATATCGGGGATTGTCACTCAATTTGGCTTGGTTGCCATTCAACAACTCAGCACTGCTCCCCACATCCTCATGTTCGTGTTGTTAGCTTTGCTGCTACTTTACCAGCGAGTTCGACAGCAGCAGTTCTGGTCAGACTCCGCCGCTGTGATGGCGGTTATCTTCGTGGGTACGACACTGCTTCATATGCAATTTGCCCGAACCGGATGGTTTTACCGTTATGAAGCGTATCTCATAGTCCTCGGAATTTGCGTACTTGGCGTTCTAGTAGCGTCACGAGTTCCCGAAAAGTTGACGCTGCCGATGGTGCTCAAGCGGGATCCGCTCTTTATTGCAGCTATAGTTTTCTTCTTCCTGCTTCCGGCAATCACAAGAGGCGTGGCTGCTCTTCACGACACACCCGGCGCGGAACATGAAATATATAGTCAATACTACCCGCTGGCGGATTTCCTCAATGCCTATTATCAGGGTGTGGGCGTGGCTACGCATGATATCGGCATAATTAATTATCGGGCGAGTACACGCGACTTCGATGTCTGGGGTCTTGGCGATGTTGAAGTCGCGAGGTTGCGTTTGCAATCTGCATTCGATGTCAACGCTATGGCAGACCTGGCTAAGGCGAGAGGCTCTACTATCGCCATCTATTCGTGGGATGTTCCAGTGCCAGACTCCTGGACCAAAATTGCATCATGGAAAATCGACACGTGGATTGTGGTGGGAAATCCCGAACTGAAATTTTACGCCATTGACCCAGCCCAAAAGACCACGTTACTGTCAAACCTCAAAGCCTTTGCTCCGCAATTGCCGCCCAACGTGGCTGTCGCTTACTACGGCAGTGCTCAATAGGTTGTTGAATTCGAGAAGCCAAAATCTGCTTGAGATTTCCACAGGCTCATTGATACAATCTATTTCAGTGGCAATGCCGAATCCTCAAGCGGCACTGCTCAGCATGTTATAATCGGCGACCTCTTCCTGGAAAATCCAGGTGTGATCAATCAATCGAGTGTACAAGGAGTACCAATGGGTTACGAGAAAATTGTCGTGCCGTCTACCGGGACCAAGATCACGGTAAAGGGCGGAAAAGTGGAAGTGCCAGATGATCCGATCCTCCTCTTTATCGAGGGTGATGGCATTGGCCCAGATATTACAACCGCTTCCAAGCGCGTCTGGGATGCAGCGGTAGAAAAAGCCTATGCCGGTAAACGGCGTATCTCGTGGATGGAAGTGTATGCCGGGAAAAAAGCCGCCGATGTTTATGGCAACAATAATTACATGCCCGAAGAAACGTTTGACGCCCTGCGCGAATACGGCGTTGGCATCAAGGGGCCGCTCGAAACCCCGATTGGCGGCGGCATCCGCAGCCTGAATGTAACACTCCGGCAGGTGCTCGACTTGTACGTCTGTCTGCGTCCGGTGCGCTGGTATCAGGGTGTGCCTAGCCCGCTCAAGGAGCCAAATAAGGTTAACGTGGTCATCTTCCGCGAGAACACCGAAGACGTGTACGCGGGAATCGAATATAAAGCCGGGACGCCTGAGAATGCGAAGCTGGCAAAGTTCCTGCGCGAAGAACTCGGCGCGCATTTCCACGAGAATGCCGGACTGGGCATCAAGCCGATCAGCGAGTTTGGCACGAAGCGTCTGGTGCGTCGCGCCATCGAATACGCTATTGAGCGTGGTCGCAAGAGCGTGACCCTGGTTCACAAAGGCAACATCCAAAAATTTACTGAGGGCGCTTTCCGTGAATGGGGCTATCAGGTTGCTAAGGATGAATTCGGGGATAAGACGATCTCTGAGGACGAACTCTGGAAGCAGTATGATGGCAAGATGCCGGATGGCAAAATCCTCATCAAAGACAGTATCGCCGATATCATCTTCCAGCACATGATCCTTCGTCCGCAGGACTTCGACGTGCTGGCTGCACCGAACCTGAACGGCGACTACCTCTCGGATGCTGTTGCGGCGGAAGTCGGCGGCGTCGGCATTGCACCCGGTGCGAACATCGGTGACGAGGTGGCACTGTTTGAGGCGACGCACGGCACGGTTCCGAAGTACGCAGGTATGGACAAGGTGAATCCAGGTTCACTGCTGTTCTCTGGCGTGATGATGCTCGAATATATGGGCTGGCGCGAGGCGGCTGACGTGATCACGAAAGCGTATGAGAAGACCATCGATCAGAAGGTCGTCACCTACGACTTCGCCCGCTTGATGACAGGTGCAAAAGAAGTCAAGACCAGCGAGTTTGCCACGGCGATTATCGGCAATATGTAAGAATAGGCCAAGCTCACCCCTGAAAAAATCAGGGGTGAGTCGTTCTTTATGTTTCCCCGCCGCCGTTACGTCCATCGGGACGTTTTGGGATGCGCATCAATAAATTGATCTGCTCGATGATTTCGCGGCAGGCTGCCTCATCAAGTTTTGTGTAGCACTTTAGATCCGTGGGATCGAGCGCATAGGGCCAGTGCCGGATCATGCGAGACCAATGGGAATAGAGCGGGCGCATATCACCTGTGCGCTGAGCATATTCCAAGGTTTGCATGTACAGAGCGTCTTCGCCCATTGTCCAGCCGTCGTAATCAAATTCCCAGGTGTTGAAATCGACCAACTTAATTACCTGCCATTACGTTAAGCGTATTGGTAGGATTATGCCTCTAGTTCAATGATTCCCACAAGCATCACCACTTCAGCCCGTCACTAGCCTGCTATACATGGGTTACAATGAACGGTGAGAAGATATGTTCATAGGAGCGCGAGATGGCGGTCACAACGCAAGAGGTTTTTGATTATCACAACGGCGGACGGCCCGGAAAAATTGAAGTGGTTCCGACCAAATCGGTGCTGACGCAGCATGACCTCTCGCTGGCCTACTCACCGGGCGTTGCAGATGTTGTATTGGAACTGGCACGCGATCCTGAAACAGCCTACGAATACACCGCGAAAGCCAACCTTGTTGCGGTCATCTCGAATGGTACGGCGATACTAGGTTTAGGGGATCGTGGCGCGTTGGCAGGCAAGCCAGTCATGGAAGGCAAAGGGGTGCTATTCAAGCGCTTTGCCGATGTTGATGTTTTCGATATCGAGGTGGATGCGCATGATCCCGATGAGGTGATTCGCGTAGTGAAGGCGATTGCACCGACGTTCGGGGGTATTAACCTTGAAGACATTAAAGCGCCCGAATGTTTCTATATTGAGGAAAAGCTCCGCGAATTGTTAGATATTCCCGTCTTCCATGACGATCAGCATGGTACGGCGATTATCACAGGCGCAGCACTGTTAAATGGCCTTGAACTAACGGGTAAGCGGATCGAGGACCTGCGGCTCGTGGTGACGGGGGCGGGCGCGGCGGCACTTTCGACAGTCAAGTTTTATATCCAGCTTGGTATTCAGCAGCAAAATATTATCATGTGCGACGAATATGGCGTGGTCTATGCTGGTCGCAGCATTGCAATGGACCCGTACAAGGCGCGCTATGCGGCGCATACACAACTGCGGACACTGGCCGAGGCAATACGCGGTGCGGATATGTTCCTGGGGCTAAGCGTTGGCAACATCGTCACCGAGGAAATGGTCAAGTCAATGGCGGATCGTCCGATGATCTTTGCACTGGCGAATCCAACTCCTGAAATTAGCTACGAGCTTGCCAAAGCCGCCCGGCCTGACGCGATAGTCGCCACGGGCCGCAGCGACTACCCTAACCAGATTAATAATGTGCTCGGCTTCCCGTTCATTTTCCGGGGGGCGCTGGATGTGCGGGCGCGGGCTATCAACGACGAAATGAAAATGGCAGCAGCGCGAGCGCTGGCAGCATTGGCCCACGAAGATGTACCCGAAAGTGTTCTACGCGCCTATGGGTTGGAGGTGCTACGCTTTGGCCCGGACTACATCATCCCCAAACCCTTTGATCCACGTGTGCTGCTCGTTGAAGCACCTGCCGTTGCTCAGGCAGCAATGGAGACGGGTGTAGCGCGTAAAGAGATTAACATTCCGGAATATATAGAGCAGTTAACTTTCCGCCAGAACAAGGATCAGCAGGTCCGCTCGTTCATTATCAACCGTGCCAAGTCCTCGCCGTGCCGGGTCGTTTACGGCGAGGGCGAGGAGCCATCGATCATTCGAGCGGCGGCTAGAGTTGAGGACGAAGGTATTGCGCATCCGATTCTGCTGGGGCGTCCCGACGTGATCGAACAGCGGGTGACGGAGCTTGGCCTCGATTACCAACCCGTAATTGTCAATCCGCTTACCTCTGAATATCTTCCGGATTTTGCCGAGTTGTTCTTTCAACTCCGCCAGCGCAAAGGGGTCACTTTTGCCCGCGCCAAGCAGGAAGTGCTCCAACCGAATTTCTTCGGGCCGCTCATGGTCAAATCGGGTAAGGCCGAGGCCTTCCTGTCTGGCCTGACCTACGATTATCCTGATGTCATTCGTCCGGCGTTGCAGATATTCCATACGCGCACCGGTACACGCAAAGCCAGCGGTGTGTACTTGATGACGGTACACAATCAGGTTTATCTTTTCACTGACGCCACGGTCAACATCGAGCCAAACGCTGACGATCTGGCTGAGATTGCCATTTTAGCCGCCGATTTCGCCAAACAATTGACGATTACGCCGCGCGTGGCGATGCTGTCGTTTTCCAATTTTGGCAGCACACCTCATCCGCTCTCGCAAAAAGTTCGCCGCGCTGTCGAGATCGTTCAGTCCCGCCGTCCGGATATTGCCATTGAAGGTGAGATGCAGGCTGACGTGGCAGTCGTGCCGGAATTGATGGAGACGCGCTACCCGTTTAGCGCGATCCGCAACGCTAATGTGCTGGTATTTCCGAGTCTCGAATCGGCCAATGTGGCGTATAAGCTGCTGGCGCGGTTGGGTGGAGCGCGGACCATCGGACCAATTATCCTGGGGTTGGATGCGCCGGTACATGTCTTGCAAACAGGCGATGATGTTGAGGCGATTGTGGCGATGACCGCCGTGGCTGTGATGGATGCGGAATCGCGCAAACAACCTTAAACATGCCGTCGATCCTGGCGCGTTTTTTGCCGGAGTCGGTCAGGATATAATGTCAAAACTGTATTTGTTTATTGGAGGACAGTTTCAACATGAGTGATGTTGCCGTTCCCTCTAATGTGGAAGTTGCCCGCCCGCGTGAATATGGCATCGCCTTCGGGGAGACCCTTGGGCTGTCTGTGCCGACGATCTATACCGCTGAAATCCATGATGCGGTCAATGCGATTATGGCTGCCGATTGGATTCTCGTGCCAAAAATCGTTGGTATGAGCAATCGCACGGTGTGGTTTTGTCGGGTATTGGCAGGGATGTTGCGATTGACGCGCAGCAACGTGATGAATACGGAATTGCGCCAGAACCTAGCACTCGAAGCCGGGGCCGGGTTGATGCTAATGGTCATTGCGCTGCGCGGGATGCTGTCTCGAAACATCTTCGAGCGTCTGTACCTGTTCATTGGCGGCCTGATGATGGTTGCTAACAGCCTGATGACGCAGGTAGAGGAGTAGAGACTTCGGCCAGAGTTGCCCGACGGCGATAGACGGGCAACTCTGGTGATTATGTTAGTTGCAAACTTCCAGCGTGGCTGTCGCGTCCCCCATGGGTTCTGAGATTGTATGTGATCCATTGGCACAATGACATGGCGCAACAGTTGTTGTCCCCGAGCCTGGTGCAATCTGTCCATCAACCATTACGGGAGGAATAACTATTTTATAGGGCACTCCCGACGGACAAATATCGCCAGATGTGCCGCCAGTCTGGTTGGCGGGCTGCGTGTTGGCGTTAGACGCTGGCCCAATCGGATTGGGTAGGTGTTGGAGCGGTGGCAGCAAACTCTGAAAATCCTGCACTTTGAAAGCCACTGGCTTTGCAGGCGGCCCAGATACTTTCTTGTCCGTACCAAGTGGCAGCGTGACCTGCAAACCAGCGGGAACAACTTGCTGCTGTCCCTTCGCCTCGACTGTGACAGCCCCCTCGAAAGTACTGATCGTCATGTCGCTGTCGGAATTGATAAAGGCTGACGAACCGATGGTTAGCTTGGCATCGTTGACCATCATCGTTACTTTTGGTCCGCCTCTAGGCGTTTGAATCAGGATGCCATTTGGCGGTGCGGCGTCGCAAGATTGCTGCCCAACACCTGTTTGAAAATAAAACGCTTGCATAGGTCCATAAAAAGGCGCGGCAGGATCAATGACGTCGAGCGAGTCAACGTTGCCCAGCGCCGGAATCGATTTGATATTTATCCAACCAATGATGGACGTGTTGGCATCTTTACCCGGCAGTTGGACACGAAGCCAGGAATCGTCTTTAAGACGGCCCAGGGCCGTGGCAGTATCATTCGCCGCCAGCCTGCCCACCACAGAACCGTTTACCGGCTTGCTGAGAACAGTTGTCGCTTTCGCAATGTTAACTGGCAAAGTTGTTGTTGGTTGCGTCGCGGCATTCTGAATTTGCACATCACCAAACAAGAGCATCGTGACAAATTGTCCGGCGGTTGTTCCCGGCAGATTAGCCTGCAAGCGCATCAGCACCACGCCCCATGTATTATCATCCGCATTCAATGCGCTCAATTGTAGCGTCTGAATATCCGATAACTTCACGATATTTCCAGGCTGGCTAAATTGGAAATTCGAAACATCGGGGCGCGGATCGGCCTTGAGCGACACACTGCCATAGCACGCCTGATTGCGGCCCGTGTTCGCACACGCTTTGTCCATGACGGCAAGTGCCTGTTTGACGAAATCGGAGCAACTGTTGGCAGCCGCTTGAGTTCCAGCCTCGGTTGCCGCTTCAGTTGGGGCAGGTGTGCCCGCATTCTGTGCCGCGACCTTGGGAGGGGTTAGCGTAAACGCAACCAGCAGAACAATAAGCATAAGACCGACCAACAGAACTGGAATACGCAGTTTCATATAACACCTTCCAGGATAGATAAATTTGATAGGGTTAAAGTCAAAGTCCACCATCATTATATCTAAACTGAAAAATCATGAGCGTTCCCAGGCAGTAATGCCTAATCCAGCGGTGACACCTGTGAACAGGTCTTCCGTCACCAGCTTTTCTGGACCAAATAATTCGCCGAGCGTGTCCAAAAATATCGGGATGCTGGACGATCCCCCGGTGCGTACAACCGCATCGATCTGCTCTGGCGCAAGGCCGGAACGCTCGGTGACATCGACCACGGCATCACGGATGCGCCGCCACTCACTGCGAATGTAGCTCTCGAACTGGGAACGGGTCAGGGGTTGCCACACGTCAATATCCTGCCCTGTGAAACGCAGCAGGTCGAACGCGGCAGCGGAGAGATTACGCTTGACGTGTTCCACGTTCTCGAAGAGGGCAAATCCGTAGAAGTTGAAGATCAGCGATTCGAGGGCATACAGGCGGGCAGGCGCGGAGCAATTGGTTTCCATACGATGCAGGAAGGTTCTATTCTCGACGGTGGCAAGCGCCGATAACCCTTCCCACGCCGTCACCTGATCAACCAGATTGTGCGGCACGGGCAGCGATTTCTCACCCCAGGTCACATCTTTGCCAAAGTGCAGCAGCAGCGCTTGCTCAACAATCCGCTGATCAAAGCGATCTCCGGCGATGCCCACACCGCCGATTGCCAGAATATCGGTGGGTTCGCCGGGTGCGACGTGCATCACTGTTAGGTCAAGTGTGCCGCCGCCAAAGTCGTAGACCAGGATGTACTGCGGAGCACTCACCGATTGGGCGTAATGCTTCGCTGCCGCGACTGGCTCGAACTCAAAGTCCACCAGCTCAAACCCGGCGAGATGTGCCGCCTTCCGCAATCGATCCTCCGCACGGAGGTCGTCCGTTTCATCTTCGGCGGCGACAAAGTGGACAGGTCGCCCCAGTACGACTTCTGTGATTTCCTGGCCCACTAATTCGCTGGCCCGCTCCCGCACTGCCCTTAGATACAGCGCGATCAGTTCTTCGAGCGTGTACTTTTTTTCGTAGATTACGGTTCCATTGTAAGGCGTCGCGAGTGCGCTTTTCAGGGACCGCATGAGGCGGCCCGGTTCGAGTTCGTCCACCATAATATGAACGTCCGTAGCTAGCCGACCAATTTCTGAAAACTCCATTTCGATGCGCCCGACCTTTTTGCGGACCATACGCCGCTCACGATTGATGTTCTGCGCATTGTACAGGTTAATCGCCTCCTGCCCGATGTGCAGTTCATGATCGCGGGTCAGGTAGATCACACTGCGCATAGTGCTGGACTGAGCTACCGGGTCAAGCTCCAGAATGTTGATTCGATCACCGTCGTAGACCGCAACGCCTGAATTGGTCGTGCCAAAATCCATCCCGATTCGCATGTTTACCCCTAATAAGCCGTAAAAGTGAGAATGGAGTCCTCGGCACTCAGCCCCGGTAGAGGTGCGCCGGTCTCGGTTTGCGCCTTGAAAGGGAGTTCGGAGGAGCGGACAGTCAGGACCTTGCCCTGCCGTGTAAGGATTGCGATTTCGTCGGCTGCGGCCACTCCGAGAATCGTTTGGCTCTTGAACAGCATTCCGCCCGATGTGCCGGGAGTTCGGCGATTCTTAAGGTCGTGCGAGGGTCGTACAAATAACTTACCATCGGTGCTCAAAAAAATAAGGTCGCGGTCCTGGTTCAGCGGCACGATACCTGCAATTGCGTCGCCTTTGGGCAGTTCCATGACGAGACTACCCGCGCCCGCAATCGTCTTCTCCGGGAATCGTATCCAGCGCCCTTTCTGCGAAATCGCAAACAGGTCGGCGTTGTAGGACGGGATCGCGGCAATGACTGGATCGCCGGGGATCATGTTGCGGACTAATTTGTCCTGGCGCTTGGCGATTGTGCTGACCGATCCGGCAAGCAGGCTATATACGTAACCGCCGCGTGTCAGCAGAGTCAGAAAGCGGCAGCGCTCAAACGCAGCCTGATCGAGGATGGCGGCGACATTACGCGGATTGCCGAGCATAGCCGGACCATCCTGCGGTACGGGCAGATCGCTGAGGCTGCCACTGAACACCTGCGATTCTGTCGTGATGATTAGCAATTTGGCGGCGGGATAGCACACCAGCATTGACACACCGTCGGATAGCGCTCGACCTAACCCCTCCGGTTGCGTTGTTTTGAGGGGTGCAATGCTCTCTATGCGATCCTCGGCATAAACTAGAAGCTGTTGCCCTGTGCCGCCCTGTCGCAGGGCAAGCTCAAGTTCACGGATACGCTCTTGCAATCCGGCAGTCTCGGCATTGCTGCCTTCGGGGCGCTGGTTCCGTCTGAGGGCGATCAATTCGCCGCGTAGCTCTTCATTTTGCTTGTCGAGGAAAGCCAACCTATCCGCCAGCATTCGGATCAGGTCGGTTGCCGATTCCGGGTGCTTTTGCGCCTCCAAAACCCACCACTGAACGTCCTTCTTATCGAGCATTCGGATGTCCCTCCGGGGTAAACAAGGCGTACCAGTATATAGAGTTTAAGAGAGCTTGTGAAGGGCTAACTGTAGCCTGTTTCATGCTAGTGATCTTCTCGTCAATATCTCGCTTGTAAAAATTAGCTTGGTCCCTGTTATCTCCTGTTTATCAGGGGGTTTTATAAGTAAATTCGTCACACCCTCAACCCCTCCCGTTGAAGGCTGGGAACTTCAAATAGTGATTTTCAGGGAACTTAGAAGACCGCAGATTGGTCTTAAACTATTCCTCGGCTGCATTTTGTGGCATAGTAGGAAGCGTGATTCACGAGGTTTGTTGCAAAGCCTTTGAATCTATTTGTGAATCTATCTGGCAATTTTGTTCAAGGGGATATTCATGAATCGGAAGAAACTATCGTTGTTCGCTGTGCTCGTATTCGTCATGATGGCAATTCCCGCTCAGGGGATCAAAGTACAGGCGGCGTCCTGCAAGCTGGATAATGCGGCCTGGGTGGGAACTTTTGGCTATGGTGTTAGCTGTCTCGATGACAGCGGTTGGACCAGTTACGTTAAAGGCTCGTCTGACCTGCAAAGCAACCAGATTGCCGACGTTGCCGTGTGCGCTGACGGTTCAACGTGGGTTGCCAATACACTCGGCTTGCTGAAGGTTACTGCTGATAAAACCCAGGCCATTGATACTGCGGACATCACCAGTATGGAAGCGGTTGCCTGTGACGGTAAAGG
>WNFM01319166.1_pt1 | contig 15137 bp, 14 predicted proteins | sample 5400271 | NCBI WGS metagenome assembly WNFM01 (sample SAMN13153352, study PRJNA577476) | soil metagenome | isolation source: 60 cm saprolite on Douglas fir-dominated hillslope | place: USA:California | collected 2013-09-17
GGGAACGCACGCGGTCGCGCAGCATGGCGCGCGAGGTCGCGTAGATCATGCCGAGCGGCAGGCCACGCTCGAAGTTCTCCGCGGTGGTGACGCGGTAGCAGCCCTGCTCGATAAAAAAGTCCGGCCACGCCTCGAGCTTGTCGTCGTCGATCGCCTGAGCATAGCGGGCGTTGAGATCCTCGACTTTGAGCTTGAGCTCGATGTTCATGGCAACTTGAGGATCGCTACGAATTTGGCTTGTCGTTCGGCTCCTTTACGGCGCGCCTGAGCGCGTCCGACATCGGTAACTGGATGTTGATAGCCCTGGGCGGGATCGGCCTCTCGAACCATTGAGTATACAGTTTCTCGAACTCGCCTGAGCGCATCAGCGCGGCAAGCGTCTCGTCGACCAGCGTCTTGAATTGTTGATCATCCTTTCGGATCATCAGCGCATAAGGGTCGGATGGGTAAGACTTATCGAGCAGTCTGAAGTCGGCGGGGTTTTTTGCATTGGCTCGGAAGCCCGCGATCAGGATGTCATCTTCCATCCACGCACTGGCACGGCTCGTCTCGACCAGCAGGAACGATTCGGCGTGATCCTTGCCCTGCATGATAGTCATGCCAAGCTTGCCCTCGTTGTTCATTTTGTTGACGAAGAGCGCGGTGTTGGTGCCGGCCGTTACCGCGACAGTTTTCCCGCGCAGATCGTCCGCGTCCTTGATCTGATTATTGGCGCGGGTAATCCATTTGAATTGCGGCACGAAGAAAGTATAGGAAAATCCGACCTGGATCTGTCGACTGGTCATGTTGGCGGTCGATCCGCATTCGATGTCGACCGTCCCGTTGGCGACGAGCGGGAGGCGGGTCGCCGATGTGACCGGATTATATTTGACGGTGAGATTGGGCAGGCCCAGCTTCGCCTTCACCGCGTCCACGACGTGCTTGCACAATCCAATTGAGAACCCGACTGGCTGCAACTTGTCGTCCAGGTATGACAGAGGGATCGAACTGTCGCGATGACCGATGGTAATGACGCCGCTTTCCTTCACTTTTTTCAGTGTGCCCCCCAAGTCCTGTGTCTCGGCGGGCGCGGCCAGGCCGAGGAACAAAGCGGCCGTTATCACGAGCCCGATTGAATGCCTCATGAGCCTTCTCCTCAGCTGTTGCGCGTGCATGCACCGCTCATCCAATTTGTTTCGTCGACGCGTCGACCGCCTCACCGAGACGCTCCACGATCACCTCGACTGCGCCGTCGTCGACGATGAATGGAGGCGCAATAAGCACGTGATCGCCGCGCATACCGTCCACCGTGCCGCCCATGGGATACACCATCAGTCCGCGGGCCATCGCTTCACGCTTAACGCGCGCATGCATCTTCAATTTCGGCTCGAATGCCTCCTTGGTGCCGCGGTCGGCGACAAGCTCTACGCCTTGTAGGAGGCCGCGCCCGCGCACATCGCCGACGAAAGGATGGTTGCCGAAGCGCTCCCTCAGCCGGCGCGACAGATGCGTCCCCTGCGCCCGCACATTGGCCAAGAGATTATCGCGCCGGATCACCCGCTGCACCGCCAAGGCGGCGGCGCAGGCGAGCGGATGCCCCATATAGGTATGCGTGTGCTGGAAGGCGCCTGAGCCCTCGGCAAACGCTTGGAAAATCGCCTCCTGCATCATGAGGGCGCCGATCGGCGCGTAGCCGCCGCCGAGGCCCTTCGCGACCACCATCAGGTCCGGGCTGATCCCCTCCTGCTCGCATGCGTGCAGCGTACCCGTTCGGCCCATGCCGCACATGACCTCGTCAAGGATGAGCAGAACGCCGTGGCGGCGGCAGATCTCGCGCGCGCGCCGGAAATAACCGGGCACCGCGGGAACCGCACCCATGGTGGCGCCGACGACGGTTTCGGCGAGAAAGCCGATCACGTTTTCGCCGCCGAGCTCGCTGATCTTGCTCTCGAGCTCTTGCGCCAAGCGCTCACCGTAGGCTTGAGCGCTCTCGTCCGCGCGCCGCTCGCGGTATTCGTAGACCGGCGCGACATGGTGCGTCTCGATCAGCAACGGAGCAAACGCCTTGCGCTGCCATTCCCGGCCCCCAGCTGCGAGCGCGCCGAGCGTGACGCCGTGATAGCTTTGCCGCCGCGCTATGATGTATCGCCGCTGCGGCTCGCCGCGCTCCACGAAATATTGACGCGCCAGTTTGAGCGCGGCCTCGATCGCCTCGGACCCGCCGCTGACGAGGAGGACGTGACCCATTCCCTCTGGCGCGTGCGCGATCAGTTCGTCCGCCAGTTCCTCCGCGGCCTCTGTCGTGAAGAAGCTCGTATGCGCGTAGGCGAGCCTGTCCAGTTGCTCGCGCATGGCTCTCAGCACATCCGGATGCGAATGGCCGAGACAAGACACCGCCGCGCCGCCCGAGGCATCGATGTATTCCTTCCCAGTTGCGTCCCGGATGGCGATGCCATGGCCGCTCGAGGCGACGGGATAGGACTGGCCAATCTGACGATGAAGGACATGGGTCATGGTTACGACGGCCGTTCTTGAACTTTTCGGAAAGGCTCTCGCACGCCGAAACTCCATGACCCCGATCCGGCCATCCAGTCTACAATAAATACCCCAAGGGGAACCGCGGCATGGCTTGGCGCATCGGAATCGACATCGGCGGCACGTTCACGGACGTGGCAGTCGTCGACGATGCGAGCGGGCACGTCGGGGTGGCCAAGGTGCCCACGACCCCCGGCGACCTCACGGAAGGCGTGCTCGGCGCGCTCGATGTGGCGATGCAGCGCTACCGGCTGCCGGCCTCCGAGGTCGCATTGTTCTCGCACGCGACCACGGTCGTCACCAACGCCATCCTCGAGGAAACCGGCGCGCGCGCCGCGCTGGTCACGACCCGCGGCTTTCGCGATGTACTGGAGCTGCGCCGCTCGGCACGCGCGGACCTATACGATCTCTTCCAGGATGCGCCGGCCACGCTCATCCCGCGCCGCCGGCGGTTCGAGATCACGGAACGAATCGACGCACACGGCACCATCGTCACGCCGCTCGCCGAGAACGAGATCGATGCTCTCATCGGGGCGCTAAAGGCGGCGCGGGTCGATGCAATCGCGGTCTCGCTGCTGTTCAGTTTTCTCAACCCGGCGCACGAGCGGCGCCTCGCCGAGCGATTGCGAGCTGCGCTGCCGCAGGTGCCGGTCTATCTGTCGTCGGACGTCTTGCCCGAGATCAAGGAATTCGAGCGCACCAGCACGACCGGGGTTTGCGCCTATGCAGGGCCGATTCTCGCTTCCTATCTCGAACGGCTCAACCACGTTACGCGCAGTCGCGCCCTGCCGCCGCTTTTCCTCATGGGCTCGAACGGCGGCATCCTCGAGGCCGCCGAGGCGATCGCCATGCCCGCGATCGCCGTGGAGTCGGGGCCGGCAGCCGGCGTCGTCGCGGCCGCGCTGGTCGCACGACAGACGGGACGACTCGAACTTTTGTCATTCGACATGGGCGGCACGACCGCAAAGGCGAGTCTGATCCGTGGCGGCCAATATGAAACGACGCCACACTACGAGGTCGGCGGCGGATCGAGCATGAGCCGGTGGATGAACGGGACCGGGCATCCGATCCGCGTACCGGTCATCGACCTTGCCGAGGTCTCCGCCGGCGGCGGATCGATTGCATGGGTCGACCGCGCGGGAGCTCTACGCGTCGGGCCGAAGAGCGCCGGCGCCGATCCCGGACCGGTATGCTACGCCCGCGGCGGGACCGAGCCGACCGTGACGGACTGCAACCTCCTGCTCGGCTACCTGGACAAGACCTCGCTGCTCGACGGCGAGTTGCCGATCGACCATGCGGCAGCCGCGGCGGCGGTCCGCGAACGCCTCGCCGCGCCGCTTGGCCTCGACATACGGACGGCTGCGGCAGCCGTCGTCGATGTGGTCAATCACGCCATGGCGGAAGTGCTGAAGATCGTCTCCATTCAGCGCGGCCATGATCCGCGGCATTTCGCGCTCGCCGCCTTCGGCGGCGCCGGGCCGCTGCACGCCGTCGCGCTCGCCAGCGAACTCGGGATCGCCGAGGTCATCTGCCCGCCGATTCCCGGTGCCTTTTCCGCGCTCGGCCTCATCGGGACTGATTTGAAACGCGACTACGTGCAGACTTTGCGCAGCGCGGCCGCGGTCGAGCCGCAGGTGTTAGCGGCTGTCTTTGCCGCGCTCGAGAAAAAAGGAGCGGCGATGCTCGAGCGGGCGGGTGTCGCGCCTGAGCGGCGGCGCTTCGCGCGCTCCGTCGACGCGCGTTACCCGCGTCAATCGCACGAACTCGAGGTGCCGGTTGCATGCGGCTCTATCGAGGCCGCCACGCTCGCGCAGATCGCGGACGCCTTCCACGAGCGTCACCTGCACACTTATGGGCACGACAATCGCAGTGAGCCGGTCCAGGTCGTCAGCGCGCGCGTCGCCGCGATCGGCGCGACGGCGCCTTTAATAATCAGGGACACCGTGGCGCATCGCGGAACGGACCCGGTCAAAGCCAAGCGCCAAGTCTGGTTTCGCGAAACCGGCGTCATCGACGCGACCATCTACGACCGCAAACGGATGTCCGCCGGGTTCAAGGTCGCGGGTCCCACCGTGATCGAGTCGCTCGAGTCCACCATTCTTGTCCCACCGGGATGGCAAGCGAGGATGGATGAGCATGGCTTCGTGCTGCTCACGCGCCTGCAACAAGGAGCACCTCGATGAATTATGCGGCGCAGACGCGTGATCCCGCCACTTTCGAGATCATCAAGAACAGCCTTTACAAGATCGCCGAGGAGATGCGGGTCGTGTTGGCAAAGACCGCCTATTCGCCGCTGCTGAAGTCTGCCGGCGATTATTCCTGCGGCATCTTCGATGCCCACGGCGAGATGGTGGCGCAAGGGCCTGATCTGCCGATCCACCTCGGCTCGATGCCCGACGCGGTTCGCGCCGTTGTCGGCGCCTTTGCAGGGGACGTGCACGAGGGCGACGTTTTCATTCACAACGATCCCTATTTCGGTGGCAGCCACTTGCCGGACATGAACGTGGTGCGGCCCGCCTTCCACGAGAGGCAACTCTTGGGCTACGCCTGCCTGCGCGCCCATTGGCCGGACGTTGGCTCCGCAACGCCGGGCAGCTACGGCGCAGTCACGGACATTTTTGGCGAAGGGCTTCGCCTGCCGCCGGTGCGGCTCATCAGCCGCGGCGCAATGAATGCCGATCTCGAAAAGATCATCCTCGCGAACGTTCGCACGCCCGAGGAACGCAGAGGCGATCTCGGCGCGCAGCTCGCCGCGACGCGTCGCGCGAGCGAACGTTTGAGCGCGCTCGCTCAGCGCTATGGCGCCGAACTCGTCTTCCACATGGCCGAGGTTATGGATTATTCGGAGCGGCTGATGCGCGCGACGCTCAAGGAGCTGCCGGACGGAGAAGGTGTTTTCGAGGACTTTTGCGACGGCGACGGGATCACGGACGATGCGCTCGGCAACGACGCGCCATTCCGGATTCGTTTATCCGTCAAGAAGGCAGCCGACCGGCTGATTGTGGATTTCGCCGGCACCGATCCGCAGGTCAAAGGGCCGATGAACGCGCCGCTCTCGGTCACCGCCTCGGGTGTCTATTGCGGGCTCAAGACTGCCATCGATCCGAACAATCTCATTCCGCCCAATTCCGGCTGCTGGCGCGCCATCGAGATCAGGGCACCCAAGGGGTCGGTCGTCAACGCCACGTTCCCAGCGCCTGTCGTCTATGCCAACCACGAGATATCGCACCGAGTGGCCGACATGGTGATGGGCGCGCTCGCGAGCTTCCTGCCCGATCAGGTGATGGCTTGCAGTCAGGGCACCTCCGCCATCCTGACGCTGGGCGGCGTCGATCCACGCACCGGCCGGCACTATGTCTCGTACGAAACCGTGAAAGGTGGATATGGGGCGCGGCCGAACAAGGATGGCATCAACTGCATCGCCAGCGGCATCTCCAACACCATGAACACGCCGATCGAGGTCATGGAGACGTCGTTTCCGGTGCGCATCGAGCGCTACGAGATCAATCCCGACTCGGGCGGCGCCGGGCGCTATCGCGGCGGCTGCGGTGCAGTCCGGGTTTGGCGGCTGTTGGAGAACGCGGATGCGATCGGCGCCCTGTGCATGGAGCGCATGACGTCGCCGCCGTTCGGACTGCTTGGCGGGAAAGCCGGCGCCGCAGCCGCGGTCAAGCTCACGACGCCGGACGGCGCGGCGCGGCAATTGCCGGGCAAGGGCGCATTCAGCGCGCCGGCGGGTTCCATCATCGAGATGATCACGCCCGGTTCGGGCGGCTTCGGCCCGCCGGCTGAGCGCGATCACGACGCCATCGGCCGCGATCTGCGCGACGGTTATGTGAGCACCGCGTCGGCCAAGCGCGACTATGGCGTTGCAGATCCGCAGGCGCTGCGGGAAGCATCGGAGGATTGAGGGTGAGCTATATTCCAAACTCGATCGAGGCGCGGGACGTCGCCAGCCTCGTGCATATGCAGACCAATCTGCGCAAGCACCAGAAAGAAGGCCCGCACGTCATCACCCGCGGCCAGGGTTGTCGCGTGTTCGACGATACCGGACGCGATTACATCGACGCGGTCGCCGGGCTCTGGTGCGCGTCGCTCGGATTTGGCTCCGAGCGGCTTGCGCAGGTCGCCGCCGAGCAGATGCGCACGCTCGGCTACTACCATCTTTATCGCCATCGCTCGCACGAGCCCGCCATCGCGCTCGCCGAGACGCTGCTCAAGATTGCGCCCGGGCCCATGGCCCGCGTCGTCTTCCAGTGCTCGGGCTCGGAGGCGAACGACACCGCAATAAAACTCGCCTGGTATTATTGGAATGCCGCCGGGAAACCGCGGCGAACAAAGATCATCGCGCGGCAGATGGCCTACCATGGCAGCACCTGCGCCGCCGTGAGCCTCTCGGGAAAACCAGACATGCACGCCGGATTCGGCCTGCCGTTCGCGCCCTTCAAGCATACCGAATTTCCCCATTACTACCGCCGCCACGAGCCGGGCGAGACGGAAGACGAATTTTCCGCGCGCATGGCCCAGGCGCTCGAAAAACTCATCCAAGCGGAAGGCGCCGACACGCGGCGCAATCGTTCCCCCGCAGGGCTATTTCGAGAAGGTCCAGGCGGTCTTGCGCAAGTACGACATTCTCTTCGTCGCCGACGAGGTGATCTGCGGCTTTGCCCGCACCGGCGAAATGTGGGGCTCGCAGACCTATGCGCTGCGCCCCGACATGATCACGTCGGCCAAGGCGCTTTCCGCCGCAATGCAGCCGATCTCGGCCGTGCTCATCAGCGAGCGGATCCACGAGGCGATGCTCGCCCAGTCGGACAAGCTCGGCAATTTCGCGCACGGCTTCACCTATGCGGGACATCCGGTGGCTGCCGCCGTCGCGCTCGAGGTGCAGAAGATCTATGCGGAGATCGACATCGTTGCGCGCGCCAAGCGCCTCGGGCCGCTGCTGCAATCGGCGCTCGGCCAGCTCAAATCGCATCCGCTCGTCGGCGACGTGCGCGGGGTTGGTCTCATCCTCGGCATGGGGCTGATGCGCGACGGCAAAAGGCGCCTTCCCTTCGACGCTGCGCTCAACGTCGGCGCGCGCGTCGATGCGGCGGCCCAGCAGCGCGGGCTGTTGCTGCGCGTGATCGGAGACCGGCTGGTGTTTGCTCCCCCATTGGTGATCGAAGCCGAAGAGATCGAAGCCATCGGCGAGCGGCTCGAGCGCGCGCTCGACGATGTCGCTGACGATCTCACGCGCGAAGGCGCTTTCGAATGACCCTGTGTGAAGACGATGGGTTTCGGCCCGCTTTCGCGGGCGTCAACCGATCCTGCGACCCACGTGCTTTCAGGTCAGAATGCCGCCGGCGAACAGCACCGCGCAAATGGCGACCGCGGCCATCATCGAGCCGACGACGCCGAGCCATTCCTTGTAGGCCGTCGTATCAGGAATTCCGCTGTCGAAATGATCGCGCATCGCTTCCCCCGTTTGTTTGCCGTCTCCCGTGCCCGCGCATTCTTGTGCGAGAGAATGTTGGCGAGAATTATGAATGGTCCGCGCACCCTGCCGAAAAAGCAGGGCAGTGTAGCTTTTGGGTCACAGAAGAGTCGACGAGCGAACGCTTCGCATGCAAGCTTCATGCGTTTACGGCGTGATTTTTTGATCGCGCGCTCGTAACTGGTCCAGTTCGCGGCGCGGACCTCACAACCCCATACAGCTGCGGTACGCCTTCCAGAAGCCGCGCACTGCGGCCTCGGTGACGCGGTTGTCGTCGGAGGCGACGCTCGCGCCGCCCATCTCCACCACGGACAGAAGATCCGAGGCCGTAGCGACGGCGCGCTGGACGAAGCCAGGTGCGGCGCCGTCCTCCATCGAAATGTAGCCGGCCGGGCCGATCAGATTGGCTTGGCGCAGACGGCGCTCGGTCATATCCGCGTCGTCGCTGGTAAAGCCGAAGCAGGTCCATACGAGCTCGGTCTTGTCGAGGCCCTGCGGCACGAGGCGGCGCACCGCCAAGCTGTTGCGCGTCTGCTGCAGCACGAATATCGGGAACACCGAGAGGATCTGCAGGCCGATGCCGTCGCCGAACTCGTCCACCGCCTCCAGCAATTGCGGCGCCTCGAGTCCGAATCCTTCCTGCGCCGCGCGCATGCCGGCCTGCTCGTATTCCTTACCGCCGCTATCGGCGGCGAGCGAATAGCTCACGTGATGGCCGCCAGAATCGCTCACCACGATGCCGCCCTGCTGCGACAACCGGTTGAGCCGGAAGGTGGTGAAGAACGTGTGCAACAGGCTCGCGTGGTAGGTGTCCTTGACGTTCTCCATGTAGAGCTTCCAGTTGCTGGGTAGCATCTGGCTGTAGCCGCCGAGCACCTTCACTGGCGCGCGCATCACTCGGCGGATGCGCGCGACGATCTCGGCGCCGAGATATTGTTCGAGCGGCGGCGCGTCCGCCGAAAGCGTGCCGAAGACGAGGCCCGCGAGCGTCGCGAGCTTGAGCTTGCGCGGTCCGTGCGTCTCCGGGCGGCACTCCGGCGGCATGCCGCCCTTGCCGCGCAACCCCTTGCGGAAGGCGACCCCGGTGAGGTTGCCGCACAGGTCGTAGCTCCAATTGTGATAGACGCAGACGATGTCGCGCGCTTCGCCGCTCTCGTTGAGCAGGAGCAGCGATCCGCGGTGCGCGCAGCGGTTCTCGAACGCGTGCAGGTTACCGTCCTTGTCGCGCGTCACCACCACCGGCATCGAACCGAGGCTCGAGCGGCGATAGCTGTTGGGGTTTGCGAGCTCCGCTTCGAGACAGAGGAAATTCCAGGTCGGCCCGCGAAAGATGCGTTCCTGCTCCTCCTGGTAAATGGTTGGGTCGCAATAGACCCAATAGGGCACCCGCGTGAGCCCTTCTGCCGGCCAGCGGTGCTGGGTTGAGACGGTCATGGCATGGTCTTGGTTCTTGCGCACACTACCGCCGCTTGTGCCCTCTCGGCGCAGGGGAGAGGGCTACTCTCTTTTGCGACGTCAAGGAATGGGTGAGAGGGTTCGGGCTCATTTGTTCCTGTCGATCTCGTGCGGCCGCCGGATAATGAAATATGCAATGAGGACGAGCGGCACGGCAACGAGACTGCCGGCGGCGAAGATCGTGGCGAGCGCCAGTCCCGCGGGACCGTGCAACGGCCCGATTCCGAATGCGGCGACGCCGTAGCCGAGCTGATAGAACGCGATGAGCTCGCCCGCCATGACCGCCGAGAGTTCGGGATAGTCCTTGCCCCCAAAACTGATGCTCAGCGGCAGGAACGCCGAGCACGCCAATCCGGCGAGGCCAAACGCGATGATGCCGCCGGTTTGGCCGTGCACTTGCGACGCGATCTGACAGGTCAAGAACAGCGCGATCGGAAGCACGCCATAGATCAAACGTGCGGGCACGAACCGAGAGATCATCGCGATCGCCACGCGTCCGAGCGTGACCATCACCCAAAAGGCGGCGAGCGCAAAGGCCGCGCCGCGGGCCGACACGCCGCGTTCGCTGGTGAGGTAAAGAATGGCCCAGTTGCCGTTGAGCGTCTCGAGGATCCCGTAGACGAACACGGCCGCGGCATAAAGCCAGAAGCGTCGCGGCAGAGCCGTGAAGCCGATCGGGGCGCCGGCGGCGCTCTCGGCACGCAGCGGCTCTCTCGAGGCGATTGCGAATATCAGCACGAACACACATGCCACGGCGATCGGCAGCAACCACCACGCACCAAGCGCCAGCACCGCCGCCACCAGCACCGGCGCAAGCGCAGTGCCGACCCCGAGCAGCGCGTTGAGCGCCAGAACCGCGCGATCGACCGCCTCGGGAAAGAATGCTTCGGCATAGGTGTTGAGTGCCATCACGGTGGCGCCAAATCCAAACCCAAGGGCCGCGGTGGCGAGAAGGAGAATGCCGAAAGCAATGTCGGACGCGCCGAGCAACAGCGCGCTTGCCGCCAGCAAGGTCATGGAAACGACGTTGCCGGCAAATCCCGCCACCAGCACCCGGCGCAAACCGAGGCGACGCGCGAGTTTTGGGGCAAGCGCCGACGCGAGAATGGCGAGCGCCACTTGCGGCACGAACATCGTTCCGTAGCGGGTGCTGTCGAAACCGAAGCCGTCGGGGCTGGTGAAGATGGAGCTCGCGGCCGGGAACGTGACGAGCGCCAAACCCTGCACGATGGCGGCGCCATAGACCACGCCGATCTCGGTCCGGCTTGCCATCAGGAAGGCCTCACTCAAAGTGCACCAGGCGAAGTGGGATCAACGCGAGCGCCGAACTCGGTCCTACCCTCCTCCTTGCGGGACACACAAGGGGGACCCGAGTTTGCCGAGCGGGCTGATCCTCAACACGCTGAAGGCGCGCGACGTCGCGGCTCGGCGCTGAACCGCATTCGCCATTCCTATTCACTTGTCAAACAGCCGTCTTCGTTCCCGCGGCGCGTTTTTGCGCCCGGGTTTTGCATCTTTCGCTTCGCTCACCCGAATTTACGAGGTGGCGGAGCGCCGAGAGACGTATGGGTGCTTGCGAGGCACCCGTTGGGCCTGCACGTGACGCGGCAGGTCAGGCGCCTAACGAGGCGCCTTGCGTCCCATAACGCGGGACGCTCGCCTCCCGGCGCTCCACCGTGGCGATTTTGGGCCGGGCGCCGCGCTTTTCCCTCACCGGCATTTGCGCCGGATCGGTTACAGCGAGCTCCTCGCACCCGGGTCGTAATGCCCGGAGGGCGGGGTGCCGAACCTCCCGGGGCGAACGGTTCCAGAGCCGCCGCCGCAGGACGCCACTCCTCGCTCCGCATTCAGGTATGGCTCGAGAACACGCCCCGAATGAGCAAGGATGAAATCCATGTAGCAACACCGCAAATAGTAGTCAAGCATAAAATTCGGAGTGTGCCGAACCAACCCCCCTAACACGGGCACTCGCCACAGACGGCCCAAAAGCCGCGCGGGCAGCGGGGCAATTTCCGATGACTGATGCCGGCCCACTCAACTCGCATCGTTGATTTGGCGGGTTTTATGATTGTGCAGATCGGGCCTGGGTAGTCCCACCAGCATATCCAAGTCCTGGCCTCGGCCTTCCACGTCAGCAAACTGGTGAGGAGAACTGCGGTCGCGAGCCGCCAAGCTGCTGTGCCGCCGCGCATCGTGATGAACCCGCGCCCTTTCATTCGATCACCTCGTCGACGTGGGGACCAACGAGAGCGGAAAAGTAAGATACCACGTCGTTGTGCAACCACAGCGAAATCGGGACGCGCTCGGAGCGCGGCGACGCATTTTCGGGCGCGAGCGCGCTGCCCGACAGGCGGCGACGTCGCGATCAATCGACGACGATATTATTCGTGCGGATGACCTCGCCCCAGCGCTGGGCCTCCTGCGCGATAAACGCAGCTGCTTCTGCTTCGGCGGGACTGTTGCCAATCGGCTCAACGCTCGCCGCGCGAAACTTCTGGTCAGCACGCCGAGCGGTGAACTACATGCGGCGATGCCAGCTGAGACCTTTCAACGCTTCCCCAGCGCTCACCGCTCTTGGCAAGCTCGATGATGCGTTTGGCGATGAAGCCGTCGGCGTATGACGCGAGATGTTCGCGGCAAACTCAAAACGACCTGGGCGGCGGCCGACGAGGCGAAGGTTCCCGCTTTTTCGGCATGGGGATCAAGCCTTCGCGCTGTGCCAGTTTCCTGGCCGCCTTGCGTGCGCGCCGGATGGCTTCCGCCTTCTCGCGGGTCTTGCGCTCGGACGGCTTTTCATACGCCTTGCGGCGCTTCATCTCACGAAAAACGCCCTCGCGTTGCAGCTTCTTTTTGAGGACCCTAAGCGCTTGATCGACATTGTTGTCGCGAACGATGACTTGCAAAATGTTTCCAATCTGCTGCCGGCGCAGGACGCGCGGTCAAGCTGTTGATGAGGATATAGCGCTCAACGGGTTTTGAGATTCTCTGCCGACTGCTTGCCGCGGTTGTTGACCAGGTCGTATTCGAGCACCTGACCTTCGTTGAGCGAGCTCAGGCCGGCGCGCTCGACCGCGGAGATATGGACGAATACATCTCTGCCGCCGTCCTCGGCTTGAATGAAACCATAGCCCTTCGTCGGATTGAACCATTTCACAGTGCCAGTAGCCATCATGGCCTCCTTTGCGTGCACGAACGTAATACCGGCCGCACGACCATCGCGCGATCGCTTATCCGAAGTCAGCGTTGCCTATGGAGAAGGCACCGGGAGGTGCGCGACAAAACAAGGCCAATCTCGAATCCCGGGTATTGTACCCGGTTCTCTCGCGGGGTTCAACCGCGCAACCGGATCGAAAATTAGACGTCAGCGCCCTCGACAACCTCACGAATAAGGCGCAGCCTTGGTCGTCACGGGCATGAATACTCAACGTGCAGGCGCTGGTGGCAGAGAGACCAGGCGCGCTCCCGCCTGTGACCGGAGGAGCGTGGCGTGTGGATGATTTTATTTGGCCTGGCGTTCAGTGCGGCGGTCTGCTTCGGCATCGCCGCCGTTGCCGTGGCGTACAGCAAATATGGTGCACGTCGAACGGATGACGCAGAGCGCGGCCTGGTTGGCGCGCCGCGGGGGGACAGTTTGCATCCCGCCGTCACCGCAGAAGGTTGAGCCATGCGGATTTACATTTTCAAGTCGGAAACCAGGAAAGGTCTGCTGGCCTTCGCGGGCGACCTCGCGGGCAGCAGGCTTCCACAACAGCTTGGTCCCTGGACCGCCACCGGCGCGGTAGGCCCGGAGAAGGCCCCTCCGCATAAGTTCTCTCGGGCTGCAATCGAAGAAGCTATCGATGCGCAGGGATTTCAGCTCTGGCGCTTGGCGAAGAAAACCGAAGCTCACGCGTGACGCGAATTTCCAAGCGCGTCCGTCCTTATCCAGGGCGTAATGTCCCGATATTTTAAGTTGTTTAATGCGGACTCGGCTGGAGTTTAGGTGAGACTGCTCTGCACGGGAACCGAATGGTGTATCTGGTGAGGGCACAGCCCTATGCTTGTACAGTCGGAAGCCCACATCACTCGCTACACCCACCTATTCGCCTGCGTTACCGAAGAGGAGAGCGGCTTCACAGTCGAGGTCAGACTTTACAACGACGGAAAACCCGAGACCACCGCGTGCGGCGAAGAGATTGTGGACTCGTTCGAAACAGCTTCTATGTTGGTCTCCGCCCTTGCTGCTGAATTTTCGATCGCAACCGAGCGTATCGAAATAGAGATCCGAATGCATAGATCGACAGACGGTACGCGGCATTAACGTCGGTTGGCGCACTCTTCTGACAGGACGGAGTCGAAGGACTCAAACGGCCGAAGAAATCCCGCGGGCATCGGATTTGTGCTGGTTTTGACGCCGCGCGACTCTTGCGGCAATCGAAGCGCCTGCACCCGGCAAAACAATGAAACATCAATCCTGCATCGAATGACGCCGAAAGGTGCACGAACGCTTCATGATGCGATCGACTGGACGAAGTTTCTTTGGAGTATGCGGCAAAGTCGAACGAGATAAGCCGGATGACATGCGCCGCTCGAAATGCGACGCCGCTCGACCCACGGCACCCATAGGATCGCGCTACCGCGAATCGAGAACGGCCGAACACGATTGGCGTTGCGGCGTATGCGACAATGAATGGACGACATCGACACGGGTACGATCATGAGAGAAATTCAGGAGAACCCAGCGGTCAACCATCGCTTTGGGATCGGGGACATGGTCCGGCTTAGCAGAACCGGTCCCCTGCGCAATGCAGCGCCGGGTCTGTATCAGATTGTGGCGCAGCTTCCGGAGCGGGAGGGCGAGCTTCAGTATCGCGTTAAGAGTGAGCGCGAACCTTATCAGCGCATCATGAAGGAGGACGAGCTCGAGCCGGCTTAGGCGCCGGGCACGGCAACGATCGCGCGGCCCCGGGCAATAAATCGGCCGCGGCGTGGCGGGCGGCGATGAAAGCGAACGTCATGCCAGGTCCAATGTTTATTCCGGGGCCGGGATAAGCGCCCGCCATGATCGACGCCATGTCACTGCCGCAGGCGTAGAGCCCCGAGATCGCCGACGCGTCCTCGCGCAAGACCTGAGCGAACTCGTCGGTGAGGAGGCCACAGCTTGTGCCGATATCGCTGGGATGAACGGCAAGCGCATAGAAAGGCGGCTTCTCGATCGGGCCGATGCAAGGATTGGGGCGCTGACGCGGATCGCCCAGGTTCTGCTGATAGGCGTCGCTGCCCTTGGCAAAATCCGCGTCCACGCCCGTGCGCACAAAGCCGTTGTGACGCGCAACGGTCTGCGCGAGCGCTTGCGGCGGAACATCGATCGCCTGAGCAAGCGCTTCGAGCGTATGGGCCTGCCTCACGTAACCGTCGGCAACCGCTTGGCGCAGATTGATACGGCCGGGTCGCACCATGCCGAGCCCGTATTTGGCCAGGAACGCATCGTCGCAGATGAGAAAACACGGCTCGCCTGGGGAGTTCGCGAGCGCTGCCAGCATGGCCTCGGCAAACCGGTGATAGTCCACGGCTTCGGAAACAAAGCGGTGTCCGCGCGGGGTGATGGCGATGAGGCCCGGCTTGCCGCGATCGAGCACGAGGTGAGGAAAGACGGCGATCGAGCCGTCACGGCGGCGGCGTAGCGACACGGGCGACCAGAAGCCGTTGC
>WNFM01015086.1_pt1 | contig 15132 bp, 13 predicted proteins | sample 5400271 | NCBI WGS metagenome assembly WNFM01 (sample SAMN13153352, study PRJNA577476) | soil metagenome | isolation source: 60 cm saprolite on Douglas fir-dominated hillslope | place: USA:California | collected 2013-09-17
AGAACTTGCTGCCTGGCAGCCTTGAATTTAACCGCTTCCAGGAAGTCTTTTGACTGCTGGATGTGCTCAAGACGGGCTCCCTGCGAGCGGGGCTCGTGTGGCACAGAGACCAGCGAGACCGGCACAAGTGTCACCCCATGACTCTCTGCGAGGCGTACCATGTAATCGATGGCACACATATCGACTCCATGAGTAAAAGGCAGGAGCCAGCGATTTTCCATCTTCTTTCCTTTCCTGAAGTACATTGAGAACTGCTTCTGCTCATGCGGGTATCTCTTCCATCGTGCCGAGAGGCAACACCACCGAGAAGACCACGCCTCCACCTGGACGCGGCTTTGCCCAAATGCGTCCCCCGTGCGCTTCAACCAGCCCTTTGGACACGGCCAGGCCGAGGCCCGAGCCGGATGGATGTCCAGCGTTGTGCTGTTTATCGAAAACACGATAGAACTTGTCGAACACAATACCGGGGCCACGGTCCGCGACGCTGACTAGGACCTGCGCCCCGTCGCGGTGTGCGCTGATGTCGATGGGTGACTCCGGTGGTGTGTAACGAACGGCGTTCTCGATAAGGTTGGTGAGAACCTGGTCGATCATCACGTAATCCAGTTCGATGGGTGGCAGATCATTGGGCATATCAGTGTGGACAATGCGCCCCCGCAGCAAAGGCCGCAAGCGACTCAGGACATCCCGGACCAGTTCAGGAAGCATATACCATTCTTTCTCCGGCTTGAGGGCGCCATCCTCAATGCGTGACATATCGAGCAAGTTGCTCACCAGGTGATCGAGGCGATCCGCCTCTTGCTCAATGGAGCGTGCAAAACTGCGCCTGGCCTCTTCGTCCCACTGCACGTCCTCCTGGAGCAACGAACTCGCGGCAGCCTTAATGGACGCAAGGGGAGTGCGCAGGTCGTGCGAGACGGAGGAGAGCAGGGCAGCACGCAGGGCATCGGTACGCTGCAAGACGGCGATACGCAGGTTTTCACGACGTAAACGGGCGCGCTCGATCAGAGACGATGCCTGTTCGAGAAAGGTCCAGAAGAAGGCCGTGCGCGCGTTGGGGTGGTCGAGATCTTCTTCCAGGCGCTCTTCCTGCGTCAAATGGCGCGGATCATCCAGGATGCGCAGGCGGAGCACACCTACCACTTGTTGACCCGTTTTCAGAGGGATCAGACGCAGGGAGCGATGCACGGCACGGCCCTTCGCAGTGCTGCGTACGATGACGCGTTGCACAAAACGAGAAGAGGTGGAGGAGGCGAGCGAGGAGTCATCATAGAGGCCCATACTTCGACCATGAGTCATGACCCAGGAGGCTATGGCCTTCTCATCGTCTGAAAGTGTGATCTGCTTCATAGGCTGGTAGGCGCTCGCTTGCACGCGCAAAGTTCCAGACGCATCGGGCTGAAGAATGGCACAATCGTATACACCCCAGGAGGAAAATACATCGACGATGGCCTGTGCAATAGCATGAAGCTGATGTTCTGGTTCTTCCTCACGGTTGGACACACGTACCAGGTCATAGAGAATACGCGTCTCGCGCTCGCGACGGTTCGACTGTTCAGCACGCTGGCGCAGTGTAGCCGCCAATTGACTGGTCAGGATGGCAGTCACCAGGAAGACAAACAAGGCGATCCATTCTTCAACACGATTGATGGTAAAAACATACAGCGGAGGTACGAGAAAAAAATCGAAGGAGAGGAAGGCCACCAGGGACGCCAGGATTGCGGCGTAGCGTCCACGTGTACTTGCCAGTGCCAGGACTACAAGTAGATAAACTATCGAGATGTTGGGAATGCGGGGGTAGAGCTTGAATGCGAAAATGACACCCGTGACCAGCAGCGCTGCCAAAAATGCCAGCACGGTATCGAGGAGATATTGCTGCCAGGGGCATACTTTGCTCCCTCCGATAGGCATGATATGTTCAACGGCACTCATTGTCGAGCTACCTTTCCGGTTCAATACTATCCTGTGCACTGGGAAAGGATCGCCACCAGGAGATACACATAAATTCTTTCGATAGGGGCCGCTCCCTTTCCAGATTTTAGTATAGATCAGAGGATGTCAATAAACGTTCCAGGTTGAAAGCAATTTGCTCAAAAATTGCTCAATAACACAGTTGAGGGGAGCAATCCCATCGCGGGGAGAAGGAAGTGATGGGCACATGGTGCCATGACACCAACTTACACTTAAGTGGTATGCGTCCAGTAGCTCACAGGTGGCTCAATACGTCTGCGAAACGCTATAGCGGTAGTTTGTTGATTTGGGAAATGCTGCCTCTTTGCTATTGCATTGATGGCTCATTTCGCCTGGATTCTTTGTATATCAATCAACAGAGGCAGGTTGCTCCCGTTTGTGGAAAAATCTTTCCTACCACTGAGGTGTGTGTCAGTTGTGTGCCAGCTTGATGGAGCGACTTTCCTACCCCTGTGGTATGCGTCACTTGTCTACTAGCTTGGTGGAGCCCCGTTCCTACGACTGTGGTATGCGTCAGTTACCTAAGGCAGTGGGGGTGGGGTTGGGGCTGAGGGTACCGAACTTGAGGAAGACGAGGGCACAGTGGTTGAAGATGTTGAACTTGAGGAAGACGAGGGCGCAGCGGTTGAAGATGTTGAACTTGAGGAAGACGAGGGCACAGTGGTTGGAGGTGCCGCATGTGAGGAAGATGAGGGCGAGGTCAGCGGTGTGGAGGAAGTAACAGTCGAAGTATTTGCTGGCGCGGGCCCAAACGAAGTATAGACCACTACGCGCATGGTTCTCTGGTGCTGGGTGGGGATCCAGTCCCCGGCACAGGTCGTCAAATTCAGAAAGCGGCCGGTCGTATCGCCAAAGATCACTTGCACGGGGGCATCTTGCACCGGATACGCTTCAATGCGCGTGACATGGAAACGTAGGATCTTGTCATGGGCATCGACGAACTGCACTTCGTCACCTATATGGAGCTCACGCAGAAGCCAAAACACGGCAGGGTTTCCGCCCGGGCGATCCAGGTGTCCGGCAATCACGGCACTACCCCGGGCGCCCGGGCGTGGACCGCCGGTATACAAACCGACATCACTCCAGGGGCTCTGCCTGGGCGTGTCCATAGCGCCATTTGGTTGAACGCCCACCGACTCAATGGGGGCATTGACACCAATGGCAGGAATGAGCAAACGTGCGGTTGGTGCAGGAGCCGGGTGAGTCATGAAAGAAGCGAACGACAGCCCGCCTAGACTCAGGACCAGGGCCAATAACGCGCTCAGGGCCGCCCCGAACAGTTTACGAGGACGACTGCTGCCCTTTTGACGAGAGAAGGGCCAGAAGCGGGTGAACCACGCGACAGCTATCCCGGCCAAAGCCAGCACTCCCAAATCACTGCCAGTTCCAGCCAACAGACGCGGCAGGCCCTTGACCTGCACATAGTTCACCACCAGCCGGGGAGTGCCATGCAGCACTCCAACGACAAAGAAACTGGTCACCGTGTCGGTTTTCAGTGTCACCTGACCGACAAGGGTGAAGGTAGGCCGAGAGGAGCTGAAGGTGAACGTATACAGACCGGCTGCTAATCTCTGGTAATTGCTGGCTTGCCGATAGGACACGGGTCCAATGAGCGTGTTTGTCCCTGCGGCGACGCTCAGAGCGCCGGACTGGGGGGAAAGATCGTAGACACGCACAGTGGCCATGCCACTGACCATCCGATTATCGTCGACAAAGACCTGCAGCGAGAACCCGGTGGATTTTGTCCCGATGGCGGCCACAGTATAGGCGGCACCAGCCTGGACGGAGAGCTTCTGTACAATCACCGCGGCACCGGCGCCTTTCCCAATGAGTGCCAGCTCCACTTTGTGTGGACCTGAGGGCAGTTGGAGGTAGTCGGTAATGCTAGCAAAGTAGGCATTTCCTAAGAACTTTGCCCCATCCACGAACACATCCACTGTTCCCACATCTGGGGAAGCATTAATGAGGCGGATGAGGGATGGAGTTGTAGCGGCGGAGACAGGGAGTGCCCGGCTGCCAAGCAGGGCCAGCAAAGCGAACAGAGCACAGAATGCTAACAATCCTCGCCGCGCCAATCGGATGAGGATATATGAAAGATTCATCGCCGTCTCCTCTTGCTGATATCAGCTGCTTCTCTAATTTGCTACATTATCTAGAGGAGCCCATCTTCGTTCACTCTTTTGTGTAGGCTTGACTCCGTCGCGTCTACATGGCGCAAGGAGCAGTCGTTGATGTACCTCTTAAGGATAAAAGAGATAGGAGATGTAATACATCGGTCATGTGACTACTATACTATAGGCCAGGTGACCTATTCTGGGAGTGTCTAGAATTTCGGTGAGCGTTTGTGGGGAAAGTGGTACTGAGTAGCAGTGGGCAGCATGTTCGTTAGCATCTTGCTAAGGCTCTGAGGTTAGAGGGCAAAGTGGACAGGAGTAGTTGGTCAGCTTGCAGGGGAAGCGATGCAATGGATGGCCTTACCTGGGAGGGGAAGTCCTATGCTATACTCTCTCAGTAGAGGTTCATTGCCGGTCTAAACTCGACTGTTAGTGTTGAGAAGGAAAGAGAGGATGAGCAAATCGTGGTCATCAGGTATTTGGTACGGTGAAGCTACACCGCGGGCTCCCGGTATAGTCACAGTGTTTCTGCACGGGCACACCCACCAGCTCCGTCAGAAGCGTCTCGGCGAGGTGACACACCTCTGGATGCTCCAGCACCACGTCAGCAAGCGGGCAGCTATAGCTGCGGATACAGAAATGACCGTCACACGCTTCAAGTTCTGCCATCCCGCCGAGTTCATTAAAGTCCTCGACAGCCGCCCCAAGTCGCACGCGCAGATCTCCTGACGGAACCTTCCACGTGCCAGCGATGCGCCGCCCGACCTCACGCAGCAGCGTTTCTACCTCGCTGGTGGGTATGCGCTCATCGAGGACGTCCAGTAATTGCTGAAGCACCGGACCGTATGCCTTCGGGAACAGCTGCTCAGCTTCTGGTGCCAGGTCGTAGACAGAGGCGGGTTTGCCGCCGCCCCGGCGCACACCGCGCTGTTGGACAATCCCATCCCGTTCAAGGGTCGCAAGGTGCGCGCGGATGGCGTTGTCCGTGAGGCCGAGTGCCTGGGCCAGTTCGTCCACCGTGTGGCTGGAGCGGCGCAGCAGCGTGATGATCTGACCGCGTGTGCTTGTTAAAAACCGTTGATTCTTGTGCCAGAGTGTCATGCGACTCCTCCAATTCTGGTAGCAGTATACTCCAACTATACCCTATCCGCGTCCTATTTGTCAAAAAAGTCAAAGCTTTTTTTGACTTTATTACTAACTTTGTGCAATAAGTCAAATAAATCATTGACTTTCTGGAATAATTATAGTAATATATACTGAGTGGTTCTCCCTGTCCAGGGCAAAGGGATTTGATGCTGTTCCTGCCATCGTGCTGCATAACGTGCTGCTACCGGGCTCCTCAGAGCACGAGCAAGCAACAGTGATGCAACAAGGAAAGAGTGATACCGATGTCTTTTGATCTTGATCTTGATGATGAGCCCTTGCGTGAAGCGATGCACCTGCACCGTCGCCATATTTCAGAGGAGCAACTGCGCACGTATGAAGGCTACATAGCTGAAATCTTCACCGCGTTTGGCTTAGACCTGGACACCCCGGCTACCCGCCAGACGCCACAACGCTATATCCGCGCCTTGTTTGACTCGACCGAAGGCTATGAGGGCGACCCTAAATTGCTCACGGCGTTCGAGACCGAATGCCGGGGTGGGTCGGACTGTCGTCTGAGCCAGGTGGTTGAGGGGCCGATCCACTTCTTTGCGCTCTGTGAGCACCATGCGCTGCCGTTTCACGGACATGCCTACGTGGGCTACATCGCGCATGAGCACATCATCGGTATCTCCAAGCTCACCCGGCTCGTGCGCCTGTTTGCCAAGCGCTTTACTGTACAAGAGCGCATCGGGCAGCAGATCACCGATACTCTGGAGGCGATGCTCGAGCCGCACGGGGTCGCCGTCTACCTCGAAGCCCATCACCTCTGCACGCAGATGCGGGGCGTACGCGAGGTCGTGCCGTTGACGCGCACCACGTTCTGGCGGGGTGCCTACGACAGCAATGCGGACCTGCGGGCAGAATTCTTGACGGTATGTGGGGTGCATCCATGAACACCCTAGCACTGACACCGCTGGAATCCCTCTACGAGGTGGAGCGTGGCAGCGATCTGCCGCTTCCATCCGAACTCGCGACCCTCTATGGCCGCCTCCAGTTCCCGTTGCATCCTGGCCGACCGTACATCATTGGCAACTTTGTCACCACACTCGATGGTGTGGTGACCTTGAATGCCCCTGGCCAATCGGGTGGGGGACCGATCAGTGGCTTCAATCAGCAAGATCACCTGGTGATGGGAGTACTGAGAGCCGTCGCCGACGCCGTGATCGTTGGGGCCGGGACGCTGCGGGCCGTTCCCCATCACCGCTGGACTGCCGCGTACATCTATCCAGCGTTCGCCGAGGCGTACCAGCGGCTTCGGACGAGCCTGGGGAAGCCAGAGCCTCCATTGAACGTGATCGTCACCGCACGCGGTGAGGTCAATCTCACGCTGCCGGTCTTTCAGTCCGGTGACGTCCCCGTGTTGATCGTCGCGACCACGCAGGGCGAGCAGCGCCTCCGCGCACAAAGCGTCCCACCATCCGTACAGATCGCAGGTATGCAAAGCGCCGGTGCACTCAGTGCCCAGGCGATCGTCCAGGCGGTGTGCGAGGTGCGCCGGTGCCAGGTCATCCTGGTCGAAGGCGGACCGCAGTTGCTGGGGGATTTCTTTGCCGAGCAGCTCCTGGATGAGCTGTTCCTGACGCTTGCTCCACAGGTCGCTGGGCGAGATACCTCCACTGAGCGGCCCGGACTGGTCACGGGCCAGCGTTTCGCGCCGGAGCACCCCCTCTGGGGAACCCTTGTGAGCGTCAAACGTGGCGGGAGCCACCTGTTTCTGCGCTATGCATTTGAAACGAAGGAGACAACACCATGACTAACCCATTACGAGAACTGAAGGCCCTGGGACAAAGTGTCTGGCTCGATGACATCGACCGGGGGCAGCTGCGCTCTGGTCTGTTTGAGCGCCTGATCGACGAAGATGGCCTCTCAGGCGCGACGGGCAATCCCACCATTTTTGAGCACTCGATTTCGCATGACACCACCTACGATGAGCAGATGCAGCACTTGCTTGCTCTAGGGAAGAACGCTCAGGAGATCTACGAAGCGCTAGCGATGACCGATGTGCGGATGGTAGCTGATATGCTGCGCCCCACCTATGATCAGACGGGCGGGCAGGACGGGTTCGTGAGTATCGAAGTCTCGCCCTACCTGGCAGACGATACTGAAGGGACCCTGGCAGAGGTGCGGCGCTTCTGGCACACGATTGAGCGCCCGAACTTGATGGTGAAGATTCCATCGACACCTGCAGGCGTTCCCGCCATTCGCCAGGCGCTCTCCGAGGGCATCAACATCAACATCACGCTCATCTTCTCGATCGAGAACTACCATCAGGTGGCCGAGGCTTATCTTGGCGCACTGGAAGAGCGTCTGGCGGTAGGCAAAGACATCAGCCGCATCGCCTCGGTGGCTAGCTTTTTTGTCAGCCGCGTGGATGCGCTCGTCGACAAGCTGCTCGAGGATAAGATCAAAGCTACCACTAAGAGTGCCGAGCAGCAGCAACTCAAAGCGCTGGAGGGCAAAGCAGCCATCGCCAATGCGCGCCTGGCCTACCAGGAGTTCAAACGGCTGTTCAGCGAGCCGCGCTTTGTGGCTCTCAAGCAGCGGGGGGCGCGTGTCCAACGGCCCTTGTGGGCCAGCACGAGCACGAAAAATCCGGCCTACCGGGATGTGTTGTACGTCGAGGAACTGATCGGTCCCGACACGGTGAACACCATGCCCCTCACCACGATCGAGCGCTTTCGTGAGCATGGCCGGGTGCGCCTCTCCATCGAGGACCAGCTCCCAGAAGGGAAGGCGCAGCTTGCTGCACTCGCGGACGCCGGAATCCACTACGACCAAGTCACCCGACAACTACAAGAGGAGGGGGTGCAAAAGTTCGCGGATTCCTTCCATACGCTGTTTCAGTGTATTGATAACAAGCGGAAGGCGCTTCAATCGTAGGGGCAGGGAAGGAGAACATGCTATGTCCGAAATGTCTCCCTCGCCGCAACGCTTCTTAGAGCGGCTGAGCGATGGCTTGCAACAGCTGATCCAGGTGGTGATCGGTTCCCATCGGAAGCCGCCACGACACCTCAAGAGCTTGCTCAACGGGACGTGGTTCGGCCATCCGCTGCACCCGGTCATCACCGATGTGCCCATTACGGCATGGATGCTCACGGCGCTCTTTGATATCATCTGGCTGATCTCCCCAGTTCACAACACCTGGGCAGTGTATGGAGCCTTTGTCGCAGTGATCGTAGGTCTCTTGGGAGCGCTGGGTGCGATTGTGACCGGGTTGACGGACTGGAGCGATACCTATGGCTCCGAGCGCAGAGTTGGCCTCAATCACGCTCTTTTCAATGCAAGTGCGACGATCCTCTACATCATCTCCTTCATCCTCCGGCTCCTGGCCGGTCCAGGTGATGGAATTGCTGCCGCCATTCTTGGCTTCGTCGGGTTGATCTGTGTGCTCTATGCCGGGTATCTGGGTGGCGAGATGGTCTTCACGAAAGGGACTGGCGTCAACCATACCGCCTGGGAGACAGGCGGTGAGGATTACGAAGCGGTGCTGCCGGCGGACCGTGTCGAGGAAAACAGGCTCTATCGCGTGACCGCCTCGGGCGTGCCGGTGGTCTTGCTGCGCCAGGGCAAGGAATTCTATGCCATCTCAGCGACATGCCCCCATGCCGGTGGCCCGCTGGATGAGGGAACGCTCACGGGTAATGTCGTGGAGTGCCCGTGGCATGGTTCCCGCTTCTGTATGCGCGAGGGCCGCGTGCTCACGGGCCCGGCGACGGTCAATGCACCGCGCTACGAGGTACGCGTGCGCAATGGGCAGGTGGAGGTCAAGCGCATTAGCGGATCGTGATCGTCACAGGTCGATCCGGAAAAGCGAGGGTGCTCAATTATGAGCAGTAAGGATTGAAGACGAGAGGTGAAGCGCACGCAAGAGCAACAGCGAGTCACCAAGGTGGGATCGCCTGAGAATCACGTCTCCGGTGAGAAGGACCTTTGCTTTTTGAGCAAGCTTGCGCGACGCTTCGTTTCAAGGCGACGCACGCGGCTCGCTGCGGTCGGGCGCGTCGTTTTGCGGGGCCTGGTGACTCGCTGCTGTGCTTGCAGGCGCTGCGCCAGGCGTTCGAAGGCGACCTCGCGATTGGCACGTTGCGATCGTCGCTCAGTGGCTGTTACAGTTATTCCACTTGGGCGATGGATGAGCCGTACGCCTGTTTCAACTTTATTGCGGTGCTGCCCGCCGGGTCCGCTGGCGATGAAGAACTCCATGTCGCTGTCGCGTTCCAGCGATGCGCGGTCGGTTGGATAGAATTCAGGCATATTACTTTCCCGCAGCTCAATCATCTCAGGTATCAGACCAGGGAGCTCGTTCCCTATCCGTCAGGGAAAGAGCACTGATCTTATTCGCCCTCAGGAGGATTAGTAGAGCCATATGGTCTAAGTGGGGGTTCCGCGTTAAATTCGCTGTACCGGATCTTAGCATCTATTGCCCCATTGCGGCGCATAATGGCGATAGCATCATCATATCCACTGGTTGCTTTCACCGTCACGATAGTACGGCCATTTTCCAACTCGCGCTGGTAGTGATGAGCCTCCTCTTCAGGCACGCCTATGCTTACCAAAGTGCCTATGATACTGCCAGCCAAAGCGCCAATGCCAGCAGCACCAAATGTTGCCAGTAGAATACCGCCCGCGATAGCGGGGCCGAATCCTGGAATGAGGAGTGCTGCTACCGCACCTAACACGCCGCCAATCATGCCTCCCTCGACAGCTCCAGTTGCAGCACTCGACATTGCATCATCTTCTGACCCGGTTGCACTGGCGCGTGCCAGAAAGCCAATCTCGTTTTCACTATAACCGGCGCTTTTGAGTTCATCTATAGCATGCCTCGCCTGTTCAGAGTCATGAAAGACGCCGATCGCGATGGAATCCTGTGTCATTGCCATGTGTTTTCTCCTCCGTAGCGTTTTTCAGTACTACTAGTCGATATGGAAGATAGCCTTGCCAGGTATACGTCGTTCACGTAGAGCCGTCACAACCTGCCCAAGTTCATGCCAGCTTGCCTCAGTGCCGATTTGGGGATGAAGGTTGCCTTCAGCGATCAGAGATACCAGCAGTGCGAGGTCTTCCCCGTAGCTCTCCGGAGTACCCGCATAGTAGGAGAAGAAATTCTGGATGCGTGCGCCTTCGTGCCCGGCAAAGTCGCCGAAGCCGATGCTGGTGGATTCCCCCGATGAGCTGCCGAACGCTACTACCGTGCCATTGGGAGCGACAAGGTGCAGTGCGGCCGCGAGCATATTCCCGCCAACTGACTCCAGGACCAGGTCGAACAGGCCGCTCGCGTCCTCCATATTGGTAACAACTTCGGCGGCACCCAGTTCCCGCAAGCCCTGAGCACGCTGGGGGCTGCCAACCACGCCTGTGACGCGAGCTCCAGCCCTGGCTGCGAGTTCGACTGCGAAGCGGCCGACGCCTCCGGCGGCTCCGGTGACAAGCACGCGTCGACCGAGAAGAAAGCCGCCGTAGCGCAGGGTGCGCAGTGCTGTCAAACCCGCTACGGGCAGTGTCGCAGCAGCGGCGAAGCTTACCTCGTTGGGAAGAACCGCCATGCGGGCTGTGGGGGCTGCCGCTCGTTGACTCCACCCGGCCTGGTCGACTAAGGCGACGACGCGGGTTCCTGCCGGTGGGCCGCTGCCATCCGCCGCCTGTCGAACAACGACACCTGCAATGTCTTGACCAGGCCGCCAGCCCTCGGGCCTGGTTGAGAGCAATCTCAGTTCCCCCCGGTTAAGGGAAAATGCATGGACCTCAACGATTGCCTCGTGTGGCGACGCTGAGGGCTCGGCGACCTCGCGGATTTCAACCGGGGCGTCAGGATTGTGTGTAGCTACAAGTGCGAGCATCAAAACCTCCTGTTTCTCTTCATGTATCTTATAAGATGTGGAAAAGCGGCAAGACGGAGTTAGCGATGCACCTGGTGGAATGCATAAAGGTTGGAATCATTGGAACCGACATAGACAACCCCGTTTACCACAGTGGGTGAGGAGATAATCATGTCGCCAGTGGTGTAGCTCCACAGCTTCTCGCCCGTTTGTGCGTCCAGGGCATAGAGTGTGTGATCCTGCGAACCGACATAGACCACTCCATCTGCCACCGCCGGCGAGGAGTCAACAATCCCAGCAGTGGCATAGCTCCACCGTTCCTCGCTTGTCCTGGCATCCAGCGCATACAGTCTATGGTCATGCGAACCAAAGTATACTATGCCGTTCGCAATTGCTGGCGTGGAGTCAATGATATCACCGGCCTGGTAACTCCACAGCTTCTTGCCCACCTGTGCGTCCAGGGCATAGAGCATATGGTCTCGCGAGCCCACATAGACGATTCCGTCTGCAATGCGCGGCGAGGAGAGAATGCTATCTCCAGCCTGGTAATTCCAGAGCTCAGTTCCGGTCATAACGTCCAGGGCATACAGCCTGTGGTCGTGCGAGCCAATATAGACCAGGCCCTCTGCTATCGCGGGTGAGGAGTCAATGGGGCCGCCGGTAGCATATCTCCACAGCCTCTCCCCTGAGTTCACGTCAAGAGCATACAACATGTGATCATGGGAACCAAAGAAGACCATGCCATGGGCAACTGCTGGTGCAGAGGTGATGATGCTATCAGTGGCGTAGCTCCACAGTCTTGCTCCCGTACTCGCCGCAAGGGCGTAGAGAGTATGGTCGGTCGAGCCGATATAGAGCACCTCGTCGACAATGACTGGCGACGAGAAGATCCTGTCCCCTGTGACATAATTCCAGGATTCTTCACCAGAAATGATAGTAAGGGCATAGACTCTATGGTCGTGTGAGCTGGCATAGACCAGGTCACCGGCGACTGCCGGAGAGGATTGGATGCTCCCACCCGTGGTGTAGTCCCAGAGCTTGTCACTGGTGAATGCATACAAGGTGCCATCTTGTGAGCCAACGTAGACAAACTCGTTGGCAACTGCCGGAGAGGACTGGATACCCCCACCCGTGGTGTAGCTCCAGAGCTTTTCGCCCGTAATGGCGGCGAAGGCGTACAAGGTGTGATCCTGTGAGCCAACATAGACCACTTCATCAGCGACCACCGGTGAGGAGTCGATGGCTCCCCTGGTAGTATAGCTCCACAGTTTGCTGCCCGTTCCGGCGTTAAGGGCATACAAGGTACGATCATGGGAACCAATGTAGACAATCTTATTAGCTACTGCAGGTGAGGAGAGGATGATTTTCCCTGTCCGGTAGCTCCAGAGCTTCTCGCCAGTGGTGACATCCAAGGCATAGAGCATATGGTCTTGGGAACCAAAATAGACCACTCCGCCGGCAACCGCCGGCGAAGAGCTAATCCTGTCGCCGGTGGCGTAGCTCCATAACCTGGCACCTGTGGTAGCATCCAAGGCATATAAATTGTGATCCCAGGAACCAACATAGACCACCCCATCAGCAACAGCCGGCGAGGACTGAATACCATCTCCCGTGGTATAGCTCCAGAGCAAATCACCGTTATCTACATCAATGGCGTAAAGCTTGTGATCAGTGGAGCCGACATATACGACCCCTTCAGCGACAACAGGCGAGGATTCGATGGCGCTGCCCGTGGTGTAACCCCACAACAAGCTGCCAGTGGTGGCTTCCAGGGCATAGAGGTTTGCATCAAAGGAGCCGATATACACGACATCGTCGGCGACTGTTGGCGAAGAGTAGATAGGGTTTCCAGTGACGTAGCTCCAGAGTTCTTTGCCTGTCTTGGCATCGAAGGCATACAAGTTGTTGTCGTGCGAACCGACATACACGACACCACCGGCAACGCCCGGCGAGGACTCAATGGCGCCTCCGGTCGTGTAAGTCCAATCTTTTCTCAAGCCTGCAACATTTTCAGGATAAATTACCCTTTCGGTAGGAGCGTTCTGTGCCATGATTCTGCCTTTCAAAACATATGAGATCGTGTTCACTTATTATATACAGTTCTTTGCCAAAGCGCAGCATATTGATCGACACCCTTACCAAAGCGTACGAGAAGGATGTTTGCAGGCTCCATGTTGGTATTTGGTTCCTAGGAGACAAGAGGCAGGATGGGTATGTATATCAGCCATGCACATCACCGTCCGCTAATGGATCTACAAAGATATATTGAATGCCAGCCTCATGCAAACGTACTAGCAAGGGCCCGGGATTGATAGTGCCCAGGCGTACTGTCGCCACCAGCGGGACGTTGCCCTGCAGGGGTGCAGCGACAATGCTGCGCACCCGAATTTGCAGTTCTTTGGCCGCGAGTAGCAATCGGGCCAGCGGAGCAAGATCACCGGCAGGAAGTTGGATAGTCAAATCCATGCCCGGCTCAAATGCGCCCAGAGAGCGAGCCAAGGCTATAAGAAGGTCACTGCGCGTAAGCAGTCCAACCAGGAGAGCGCGGCTTTCAGAGCCAGGGTGCTGTCCTGGCGGTTCCACATCATCGTATTTCACCACAGGCAAAGCATTCAGACCGCGCTCAACTAGTATCTGCGCTGCTGCGGCCACACTGGTGGTTGGAGTTACACTAATGGTTGCGGGATGCATCACTTCAGCTACTCTTCGCTCTTGCCAGGGGCGATGTAGTAAATCGCTGGAACTCTCCCTTCCCACTGCGGCCGCCAGGTCAATATCGTTTGAAGTCAACAAGGCTTCGAGGACGGGCAACGAATCTGGTGTTCGTTGTCCTGTACCCAGCGTTTCTTTCTTACTCGCGGCACTAACTACGGGCAGGTGATTGGCAGCATGGCTAAGCGTGTCACCAGGCGTAACGGTCACCAGGCTGGTAGTCATCACTTCACTTACTATCATGAATTAGTCTCCCTCCCTCCCGGTGATTTGTAGGGACACAATTCTTCTTTGCTCCCAGCGATGGAGGAAGGTGTGGGCGGGCACCTGATGGTGCCCGCCCACTATAGTTTAGCGTTCTACAATCATCGCCACGCCCTGACCACCACCGATACATAGGGTTGCCAGGCCGTAGTGCGACTGGCGTCGCAGCATTTCATAGAGCAGCGTTACCAGTATGCGTGTACCACTCGCGCCTATTGGGTGGCCCAGCGCAATGGCGCCACCGTTCACGTTTAACCTGGACCGGTCGAAACCAAGCTCCTTGCCTACTGCTACTGACTGAGCAGCAAAGGCTTCGTTTGCCTCGACCAGATCGATGTCGGATAGCTTCAATCCAGCCTTTTCCAGGGCAAACCTGGTGGAAGGGACGGGGCCCATACCCATGACGCGCGGCTCGACTCCTGCGGAGGCATAGCTGCGAATCGAGGCCAGGGGCTTCAATCCAAGCTGTTCGGCTTTCTGGCGGCTGGTCACGACTACTGCTGCCGCGCCATCGTTGAGGCCAGAAGAATTGCCTGCTGTGACCATACCGCCCTGCGGTTTAAAAGCGGGGCGCAACTTGGCGAGCGCTTCCGCTGTAGTTTCAGCTCGCGGCTGCTGGTCTCTATCGAAGATGGTAGGTCCCTTCCTGCCTGGTACTTCTACCGGCACAATCTCGTCGCGGAAGGTCCCGGATTCAATCGCGTGGACTGCTCGCTGCTGACTTTCCAACGCAAACTGGTCAAGTTCTTCACGGGTCAGGTGGTAATCGGCGCAGACATTTTCCGCGGTTATACCCATGTGGCAATTTTCGAAAGCATCCCACAAACCATCCCGTATCATCTCGTCAATCACTTGACTGTCACCCATGCGGTAGCCAAAGCGAGCCTTCTCCAGCAGGTAAGGCGCCAGGCTCATATTCTCCATGCCACCGGCTACGATTATGTCTGCCTCACCAAGTTTGATTGACTGCGCAGCCAGCATGACGCTTTTTAAGCCACTACCACAGACCTTGTTAATTGTCATCGCAGGAACCTGTACTGGCAACCCGGCATTGATGGATGCCTGGCGGGCCGGATTCATACCCTGACCAGCCTGGAGCACGTTGCCCA
>WNFM01232274.1_pt3 | contig 15129 bp, 13 predicted proteins | sample 5400271 | NCBI WGS metagenome assembly WNFM01 (sample SAMN13153352, study PRJNA577476) | soil metagenome | isolation source: 60 cm saprolite on Douglas fir-dominated hillslope | place: USA:California | collected 2013-09-17
TTCTGGCACAAATCGGACTCCTGGATCGTCTTGCTCCTCTCCTTACAGGCGGTGACGCAGGGAGCAACGACCAGCATCACTGCACTGGGAAGCGTTCCCGTCTTCCAGTACCCGGCCGCCGGGCTAGTCTTCCTGAACCAGATCCTCCTCTTCATGGTCTTCGCTCTCTTTCCTACCGGGCGCTTCGTCCCGAAGTGGATACGCTGGCTCGTGCCAGTGTGGGTGGCCTACACTGTCGTGGATATCTTTTTCTTTGGCGCTTTGTCGCAAGTCAGTTGGTTCCCAGCGTATTCTTTTCTCTTCTTTCTCGGCATGATGGGGATTCTCGTCGTCGCGCAGATCTACCGTTATCGCACGGTCTCCACTGCCGTGCAGCGCCAGCAGACCAAATGGATTGTGTTCGCCATTGCCACCATCATCCTGGCGCTACTGGTTTTGGCACTGCCGGGTCTCTTCAACCCCACCCTGTTCCAGTCTGACTCTCTGTATTCCCTGATCAGTGGAAATATTTCGCTCTTCGTCTCACTGCTCGGCCCAGTGGCTATCTACATCGCCGTCATGCGCTATCGGCTCTATGAGATCGATGTCATCATCAACCGCACCCTGGTCTATGGAAGCTTGACCGCTCTGCTGGCACTGATCTATGTTGGTCTCATCTTCGCCTTGCAATATCTGCTGCGAACACTCATCAACCAGAACAGTGATGTGGCTATCGTGGTCTCCACACTCGTCATTTACGCGCTTTTCCAGCCCCTGCGTCACCACATTCAGGCCATCATTGACCACCGTTTCTACCGCCGCAAGTACGATGCCGCCAAGATCGTAGCAGCCTACAGTGCCACGCTGCGCCAGGAGGTTGACTTGGATCACTTACGTGAGTATCTGCTGGCGGTGGTGCAGGAAACGATGCAGCCAGCGCACGTCTCGCTGTGGCTGCGCCCGCCCAGCCGGACCGAAACGCGCTCACTTCAGACCGACAAGCCTTACCCTGAAGAAGCCGGGGTACAAGAGAAGATCGCAGAGCATGGGGGTGTAAGCACTTTCACCGTTTAATGTAGCTGTACCTCTGTTTGTGATGGGGAAATTATTCTTGAGAAAGGTGAAATTTTATGGTTCTTGCACATTCCCGGTGAAGCTTGCTTGATTGCTCTTATCGGAGTGACACCTCGTTCTACAGAGTGAAAACTACTCTTGGAGAAGGATGATCTGAAAGAATGAAAGTGGAGCAGGTACTTGCTTTGCCAGAGGGATTAGAGGTGACAAACATCGACGTGATTGATGGCGTTCTCACCATTTCTGCCGTGTCCACGCAGACATCTGTTTGCTGCCCACTGTGCTCGTCTGTGGGGACGCGCGTGCATAGTCATTACACCCGAACGATTGCTGATCTGCCCTGCGCTGGGCAGCCGGTGCGCCTGCTGGTGCAAGTGCGCAAATTCTTTTGCGATGTGAGCACGTGTGCGCGGAAAATCTTCGTGGAACGCCTCGCTCCTTTCGTTGTACCGTTGGCACGCGTGACGACCCGTCTGTCTGAGAGCGTTCAGGTCATCGGGTTTGCCACCGGTGGAATGCTTGGAGCGCGCTTAACCGATCGATTAGGGATACAGACGTGCTGGATGACCATTCTCCGCCGCATGATGGCACGACCAACTGCGCTAGTAGAACAGGTAGTGGAGCTGGGAATAGATGACTTCGCCTTCCGTCGTGGGAGGAAATTCGGCAGCATCTTGGTTGACATGCAAAGCCACAACGTCATTGACCTCTTGCCCGACCGTAAGGCAGAAACCGCCGCTGCCTGGATGGGGGCGCATCCAGAAATTGAACTTGTCAGTCGTGATCGAGGAGGTGATTACGCTGCTGGAGCGCGCCAGGGCGCTCCACAGGCGACCCAGGTCGCTGACCGGTTCCACTTGTATAGTGCGCCGCATAGGCGCGTATTCGATCCCTTTTGGAGAAAGGAGAGGTTGAGAGCGCATGACCTCTGGGGCGGTGGCTTACCTGGCGGGAAACCTCAAGGGGACAGTAGCATGCCACAAAGCCGGACTGGTCCGAAGGCGTTTAGGGCCAGGTCCGATTGCCCCGCGCATCATGGTGAAGCTACACTGCCGAACCTAGCCTACCGGCGGCGGTAAGGAACGCTCGTTGTTGTAGATAGCGCCTGTGGCAACGTTCCCGAAATACACATCAGTTCAGTAAGGATGTGAAATACACTGGGGTTTGTCAGACCAGTGGAACGCTCTCTTCGGGAAGCGATGGGGAATGACCTCATTCAAGGAGGCGAAAGGGCACCTACCATGCGCTAGAGACGTCGGATACGTGAGAATGCGGGATACCCCTCCCTGCGCGAGCAGAAAGGGTACAGAGCCATCGTAGTACTCGCGGGAGTCACGCCCCGTCACGGAGCGTCGGAAAGCGGCGCACAGGGGGAAGGGTGGCAGGGAGTACAGAAGGAGAGAGGCTGTTGGCGCGTGATGCGCTGACAAACAGTCCTCAGAGGCTTCTGGAAACTGGAGAGCCCGTTGCAGTGAAAGCTGCCCGGCGGGTTCGGGAAGGGGCAGTCGGAAAAGGGTTGATGCGAATCAGTACCTCGCTGGCTGCCTACTTCATAAAATTTGGTCGAAGCGGTCGAACTGATCCTGGCTCGGTGCCGTGCAGAGATTCGAAAAAACGCCCAGTCAGCGGTCCAGAAAGAGCCTCAAGGAGAAGCCCCCAAACCAGTCCTCTACGAACACGCGGAAGTGATTGCCATAGAAAACTGGAAGCCAGAGCCCGAAGCGTGCGATGAACGAGCCCGTCTCACTCGGCGAGCCCAGCGCTACGACCGTTATCAACAAGTAATGACGCTCTATGAACAAGGGCTCGGTTTCACAGAGATTACCCGCCGCGTGGGGTTAAGTAGGCGAACCATCGAGCGGTGGGTCAAAGAGGGAGATTTCCCTGAAGCCAAGCGGCGGCGAAAACGACCAAGCATCTTCGACCCGTATGCTGAATATGTGCTTTCGCGATGGGAGCAGGGATGTACGAATGGCCTGCTACTTTGGCAGGAGATCCAGGCGCAGGGATATCAAGGATCTGCCCAAACCATCTATCGGTATCTGAGAGGTCTGCGCAAAAAGCGACGAGTCATCTGGAAGCCCGAAGTCCCTCATGCACCCTTACAAGATTTCTCCGCTCACGAGGCTGTTTGGCTGTTCGCTCGTGCTCCTGACTCTCTTGAGGAGAAGGAGCAGGAAACGCTCGCGGCCATTTGTCAAGCGAGCGAGACGGCAAAAACGACCTATCAGCTCGTCCAGGAATTTCGGCACATGCTTCATCATCGGGAGGGAGCGAAGCTTGATGCCTGGCTGGCGAAAAGTGCTGCCAGCCAGATCCGCGAATTCCAGAGCTTTGTCCAAGGGGTCGAGCAGGACAAGGCAGCCGTTGTCGCGGGTCTGACTCTTTCACAGAACAATGGCCTGGTTGAGGGCAAAGTGAATAAGCTCAAGTTAATCAAACGGATGGGATATGGCCGAGCCGGATTTCCGCTGCTGCGCCAACGGGTTCTTCACGCCCTCTGACCGGGGGCAAATGAATGGTGCATTCGGAAGAAAAATGGAGTGCTCATTCGACAAGCAACGTGAAATGATGCTACGCTCTCTGCATGAGAAAGGAAGACGGAAACACTGTTTGGAAGGCATGGTATGACAAACGAGACGAATCATTTTGGGCCATGGCAGCCGTGGCAACCAGAGGAAGTGGCCAGGTTCTTTTCCACGCTCACCGTTCCCTGGTGGATCGCTGGCGGATGGGCACTCGATCTCTTCCTCGGAGGTCAAACACGAGAGCATGAGGATATCGATGTCCTCTTTCTGCGTCGAGATCAGCACGAGATCCGTGCGCGGCTCCAGGGATGGGATGTTCAAGAAGCGCATCCGGAGCTGTTACCCGGGTCGTGGCCATTCCAAGAATGGAAACAGAACGCGCTTCTCTCGGCTTCAGTCCACGATATGTGGTGCCGTCCACACGAGAGTGATCCCTGGACTCTCCAATTGATGGTCATAGACACCTCCCGTGACCAATGGATCTTTCGTCGCACGGCGCAGATCCGTGGTTCTCTCTCTACTCTGGGACGGGTAACCAAGGATGGCATTCCCTATCTTGCTCCAGAAATTCAGTTGCTCTACAAAGCCAAGGGTCTGCGTCCCAAGGACGAGGCGGATTTCGCCAGGACACTCCCATCTCTTGATGGCAAGAGTCGCCAATGGTTGGCTCAGTCCCTTGCTCTTGTCCATCCTGGGCATGCATGGCTGACGAAACTCACATAAATCTCATCGGCGAGCCTTCACCGAGAATGTGTAAGAACCATTTTATCTGAGAAATGTCAGACGCTTCCTTTATTGAAGATGAGCAGGTACATGCATTTCGATTCTACGCTCCTGCTGGGGAATCGGCAAGGAGTGAGAGACGTGGCAAGGTGTTCTCGAAGGTCTCGTTTGCGAACGGATAGCACATGTAGCCAGCACAGGGATAAAATACCCGGACAGTGGCGAGTACCAGGGTAGAAGGCCCGATGAGAGACAACAAAAAACGGATACCTATCTGGTACCCGTAGCGGCACTGTATGAGCTAGGCGACCGTGCTCCCCCGGCGCCCTTTCTTCTTACGTTCCTCAGCCGCCTTGATCTGAGCGGCCACAATAGCCCGCCCTGCCTGCTCTAGCACCTCATCGCGAGTAGCGCCTACCACCGTCGCATCTATTTCCGGTATAGTCGCCTCAAATTGGGTGCCAGTCCATTGAACCTGAACGTTAAAGGTATCGGGTACCATGCTCTGCTCCGTTCGCTCTCTTTGCTACTCCTACTCTCTATGCTACCCGAAAGTCCCATAAAAAGCAAGTAGGTCAGTGCTCTACCACCACCCGTATCAGCTGCTTCCCATCACGCCAAACTTGTATACTCAAGGCCAGAGGCCTCCCCATAGCTTTTCTAGCCGCACGATAGAATGCTTTCATAGCTGAGGCTTCATCTTCCCCGAAGTAGACCGACTCATAACGATAATGCTCTACTTTGGTAGGGTACGTCTCGCCCCGCTCCGCAGCGGCTTTAATCGCCGCTGTCCGATACGAGATAATCAACACGCTATAGTAAGCAGCCATGAGACCCCCACCTAGTAGTACTCAACTAACTGAAACCCCATAGCACCCTCAAGTAGATCGTCCTGACCCGCCTCGCCCAGCTGTCTCCCTTACGCCAGCAGCACTCACCGCCTCGAACAATGCGCGCAACCCCTCTCCTGGCTGATCTATTGCAGTATGCCGCTACGCCGTTGATACGCCTATCGAACAGATGTGCTATCACCAGCATCATAGCATGCCTGTCTACCATCCCGGTTCATTGCGTCCCATCGTAGAACGCCGACTGCCTCCTGTACTGGCCACTTAGTATATCCGTTCTTTAAAATGAGTGGCGAACAAAGTTTTTCGATTGGTCTGGTCTGCAACTTTCTGAAGGTGTATGCGTCCATTTTTGACTTTCTGCAATGATATGCATCCAAATTGTCAAAAAGCTCTTCTTTAATCTTTCAGTTTTTGAGCGTGTGAGAAGCACTTTACTGCAATTTTATGCGTCCAGCGTACTGCAAAGAAATGGGAATCATTACAATAAATGTTGTCACCCAGTATCGGTCGATTCAAACAGGCCCAGCGAACAGATAATCTGCGGCTCCTGCGCCTCCAGTTGTTCGTGGACCTGGCAGAGGCGATTATCGGCACGCAGGTCGATGACCAGTGCTGCCAGTTGATCGTCGCTGATGCCGCTGCGCAACTGGCGGTTGAGCGTGTCTCTGGCCGCCCCCTGGAGCGGGTATTTGTAGATGTCCTCGAGCGCGCTGTGCAACTCCGGCGGCGCGGGAAAGAGCGTGGGCTGTGTTTTGTCGATATACTCCTTGAGCCGCGCACCTGAAGCGGCCCCCAACTGGCCGCCGACGCTGCGCGTCTCCTCTTCAACAATATGTTCGACCGCCCGCCTGACCAGATCGTGCTGCTCCGGAGGACGCTCAATGGGCCTGGTGTCGGACGAGCAGGCCGCCGCGCGCAGGATCGCCAGTTGCGATTGGGTGACGCTCTCGCCCCTGCGATTAACCCAGGCCAGCGCGTCATTGCCCTCGGAGGTGCGCATGTAAACCAGAACGCCCTCGGGCGCGGCAGCACTGCCGCGATGGGCACGCGTCGAGAAGATGACGTCGGGCAGCTTTTCGATGATGCCCTTCAGTTTCGGATTGGCGTCAATGGCGTTCTTCCAGATTTGATAGGCTTGCGAGGCCAGATCGACCTCGCTATCGGTCTCGCCATCCAGTACACCTGCTTTCTCGTTGTACAGATCTTCAAAAGCAACTTTTGCCGTTTCAGTCAACTCGTCCTCAAAAAAGGCTTCGTCGGTACCAACCACCTCGGCGTTCTGTTGCAGGCGCGCTCGCACACGCTCGCGCAGGCGGATGAGGCGCTCGACGCCCTCGGCGGGTAGGAAGGAGTAGCAATAGATGGCGTCCGACAGCTGGCCAATGCGGTCAACGCGGCCCGCTCGCTGGATCAGGCGGATGATGGCCCACGGGAGATCGTAGTTGACCACGATGGCGGCATCCTGCAGGTTCTGCCCTTCGGAGAGGACATCCGTGGCAACTAGCACGCGCAGTTCATTGGCTGGAGTGATCCGGTCGCGCCTCCCCGAGCTTTCCGGGCTGAACCGCCAGGCCAGTTCGGTCGGATCGTCCGAGTCGCCCGTGACGCCCTCAATGGACAGGATCCCGCGCGCTTTGAGCTGCGCGGTGAGGTAGCGCACGGTATCGGCGAACTGGGTGAAGACTAGCACTTTTTCATCGGGATGCCGCTGCGTGAGCAGGTCGTAGAGCGCGGCGAGCTTGGCGTCGCGGCTGGCGTCCCAGGTGCCGCAGGTGTCCAGCACGATGAGCAGATTGCGCGCGTCGGCGAGCAGGTCCTTTTTCAACTGGGCATGGAAGAGCGTCGGGCGCAGCCACTTGAAGCGGCGGCGCAGCGGCCCGGTATACTGTGCGTAGACCTCGGCGGCGCGCCTGCGAAAAGCGGTCTCGCTGTCCAGCGGTGTGGCGACCTCGATCTCGTCGAGAATGGAGGTTGCGCCCTCGTTCTCCTCCGCCGCCTCCGGCAAGAGTGCTTCTTCGTCCTCGTCATTTGAGCGTGAGTCGAGCAGCGCAGCATCCTGGGTGCCAAGCGGCAGGTCCAACCCGACTTCGATGGCATGCAGATAGACGAAGTTGCGCAGGATGTGCCGCTCGACGGACTGGATGAAGGCTGGCCCGCCGCTCTCCAGGCGTTTGAAAAGGTTGGTACGGCAGAAGCCCATCAGGCGTTTGCCGGCGCGCGAAAGGCTATCGAGTTGTTTTGCTTCTGCCGTGGTTGGCCGCTCTCTGGGCGATTTCGCGATGTAGTTGGCGAGGCCGTAGCGCGGCAAGTTCAACCCATTGACGATCTCCACTACGTCATCGGCATAGAGGGTGGCGTAGGGGTCGCTGGACTGCGCCTCGTCCACCAGGAACTTGACGGTACGCGGGACGCGTGCGGGGAAGTAGGAGCGCCGCCCGTCGTTGAAAACCAGGTACTTGCGCCCGGTGGCGAAATCGGCCTGGGCGTAGTTGTCCTGGATGAAGCTGCGCGTGCGCCGCACGAGGAAGAGCCGCATGAGGTCGCGCCAGTCGTCGGCGTAATCGCTCTGCTCGAAGGCTGCCAGCGAGCGCACCGGGGCCTGGTAGCGACTGTTAAAAGTTGTTTCACCAATCTCACGTAGGAGCCGTTCTGGGCGAACGCTGAGGTCGCGGCTCTCTTCGTCCGAGAGGAAGAGCCGCAGCTGAGCAGAGAGATCGAGGGAGGATTTGTTGTAGGGCGTGGCCGAGAGCAGGATGCACTTGCTCTCGTTCTTCTCGATGTAGTCTTTGATGGCTTTGTAGCGCTTGCCCTCGCGGTTGCGCAGGTTGTGGCTTTCGTCGATCACGACCAGGCGAAAACGGCGCAGGTCGGGCAGTTCGTTCTGCACGCTGGTGGCGGAAATGACTTTGGAAACAAGCCCGTACGTGTCCATGTAGTCCTGCCACATCCTGACGAGGTTTTTGGGGCAGATCACCAGCGTCTCCAGGCCGAAGTCGTCCTGCATGATGCGCGCCAGAGCGGTTGCCATGAGCGTTTTGCCCAGGCCAACCACGTCACCGATGAGCACACCGCCGCGTTTATTGAGATGATGGGCAGCAATTTTGACGGCGGCGACCTGGTAGTCAAACAACTGATTCTTGAAGACGGTAGGGATGCTAAAGTCCTGCAGCCCGGCACGCGCCTCCTGCGAGAGATGATAGGCCATCTTGAGGTAGATGTAGTAGGGTGGGGGCATCTCGTCGCGCGCCCAGCTTTCATCGATAATCTCGGCAAGTTCGTCGGAGATATCCAGGCACCAGCGCTCGTCCCAGCGCTCGTTAAACCAGCGCTCCAGTTTCTTGCACGCATCACTGTCCAGCACATCAACGTTGAGTTCGCCCTGGTGTTGGAGTCCTGCCAGCGTGAGGTTGCTGCTGCCAAGATAGCCAACGATGGGGGTAATGCGGCTTTCCTGGTAGAGCAAGTAGAGCTTGGCATGCAGCTTGTGGCGCAAAAAGAGTTTGACAACGACGCGCTTTGCTTTGAGTTGCGCGCTGAGCCGGCGCAACCCTTCCTGATCCTGATTCGTCGGTGCGCCCATCACTAACTGTCGGCGAAACTCCTGCGCCATGCGCTGCTTGAGGCGTACCACCGTCGATTGGTCGATCTCCTGCCCTCCACGCAGGCTGAACAATTTGCGCAGTTCGTCCTCGGGCCGTTCTGCCATGCCTATCAGGAGACGGCAGTTGCCCGTTGCACCGCCTTGCCAATGCTCCATCAGACGGTCGAGATGCTGCCAGCCTCGCAGGTTGAAATAGCCGACGCAGAAATCGGCATGCTGCGAAATTCTCAACGTCTCCTGGAGAGCTTCGAGCAGGCGGTTCTCAATGTTGTCAAATATGCGCGGCATGTGGCATTACTCCTCTTCCTCATCTTCACTGGCCTGCCCCATGCGGTACTTGATATCGTAGTTGATAATGAAATCCAGTTCTTCGTCGGTGAAGCCATAATGTTTGGCAAGGACACGGTCTATCTCCCTAATAGTTGTGAGACATAACCTCGGATTGAACTCATCGTATTCGATTCGCCCAGTGGCTTTAGAAATAACAGTTCTTCTCTTCGTACTTTGACGGTACTCATTCATGAGCTTCTGCCCGAAAGATTGTAGCGTTGGCAAATCCTGGAATTCTTGTAAAGCACCGATGGGGAAGGCTCGCACGTCTCGATAGCCACAATGAAACCCATCGCTATAAACATGCCAAAACCAGTAAAATAAGGTGCTATTCAGTATTGCGGTTATTGCATACAGTGCATCGGATTGAAAGAAGAAGGGTTTGTAATCTTCAGATTTTTTTTGTCCCTCGCTCTCATTCCAAAAGTACGGCACAAAATCAATCGCTTTTATGAAGTATCTAATAATTCGATGGATATAAATTGGGTGCTCATTTGGCACTGTTTCAAAATGAGAGAGGGCAAGGGCATGAGACCTGAGCTTCTTGACGATAGATGCTTCCATATCTGTAGCCGCTTTTGGAACATATCCAAGCTCAAAGTCATTTCTGGAAATACTCGTATAGGTAGTTAGTTTCTGCAGGGCATCCCGCTCCTCCTCATCCCATCTTCTATAGCCACCAAAAAAGAGTGCATGTCTATCTGACCGATTGACCCATAAGCTGATTGTCAAACGTTGCGTTACCCCAGTAAATAACGGGCTTGGCCTTGTATCAAACGAGCTATACCAACTCTGACCTGCTCGGAATAATAGTTTCTGTAGGGGAATCATTCTTTCCGTACAAAGGACGCTCACGGGGACGATCAATCCACAACGACCATCTCGTCTCCCTAATTCCAGAGCGCGCTCCATGACAAGTGCATATAAATTTCCGCAAATCTGTGTCTGATATCCCTGTACTGAATATTTATTTCTGACCTTACTATACTCAACATACGGTGGATTCCCGATGATCACATCGAATCCACCCTGTTTCATAATCCCGTAGAACTCGACCCACCAGTGAAAGGGCTGGTGGCTCTGCTGCCACTGCGAGAACCTGGCATCGTACTCTTCTCTTTTGGGGATGCCATTGTGATCAATACCGTATTCCGAGGCCAGGTAGCCATCCAACTCCGCTCGTAGTATCTCCAACATGTGCTGGAGTTGCCGCTTGTGCGCTGCCAAAACAGCTGGATCAATATCCTGTTTCGTCTGCAATGCGCGGAACTGCTCGAAGGCGCGCTCGATGTCCTGCGCCTTCTGCTCGATGCGCTCCAGCCGGTCATCGAAGATCATCTGGTTCTGGAAAGCCTTGCCCACGACTTTGCCCTCGATGGCCTGTTTCGTCTCTTCATAGGAGGCAAAGCCTACCAGGGTATTGCCGGCGCGGATGTTGAAATCGATGTCGGGCAGCGGCTCGATGTCGTCGAAGCGCTCGACCTGGGAGACGAGTTTCAGGAAGAGGCGCAGCTTGCAAATTTCCGTGGCCTCTTCCATGATATCGACACCGTAGAGGTTGTGAATGACGATCGACTTGTAAATAAAGTACGTGCGACTCGGGTGTTGCTTGACCCGCTCCAGGATAGCCCCGGAGTGGGTGATATCGGGGGAGCCATGTCGTCTCTCTGGTGGGATGGCCGCGTCCAGCACCTCGCGCTCTTCGACCAGGTCCTGCATGCGCTCCAGACAGGCCTCGTAGAGCCCTTCGAGGATGCCTAGCGCCGAGAACAAGAATGCGCCAGACCCGCAGGTCGGATCAAGGACGGTGACTTGCTCGATGCTGTCGTACAGGGCCCGCAGCAGGTCGGTGCCTGTGCAGTACGTGATCACGTCTTCGACAAAGCGGCGACTGTCCAGGTTGTACGTAATGAGATCATTGGCCGACGTGATCTCGCCAGCTCCCAGTTTCGCTCGCAGGTCCTGGTAGCGCGTGCGTCGCGCCACAACCTCGCGCCAGGTCTCCGTCGGCAAGGCGTAGGCTTATTCCACTCTCCGCGCTGCGCCACGTCGCGAATCCCTGCCTCGATTTCGGTCGGCAATGGCACGTCACACCCTTTCTTGACGGCATCATAGATATAGGCGTCTGGGTTTTCGCGCAGCAGCGACCAGACTGGCCCGTCGGGGCGAAAGGCGATCTGGCACTTCTGTTCGGCGGAGTCGAGGAGGAAAGGAAGAATAGTCTGTTTGCTAATGTACTCGGTGATATCCTCTTTGGTATAGTACGCTCCCATCTGCTTCTGGTTGATGTACTTCTCGAAGATGTAGCCAAGCACATCGGGGTTGATCTCACGGTCATTGCGCAGCGGGCGATCATCCAGGTACCAATCGAACTCATCGAAGAACGAGAATAGTTGTTCAAAGGCCTCGTCTGGGATGTTGATCTCCGGGTTCGTGCGCTCCAGCACATGTACATCGAACAACCCACCATTGAGATAGGGAACCTTTCCAAGCAGGCCATCGAGTTCTGGTGCATGGACGCGCTGGCTCAGTCCCTCGTGAAAGAGTTTTAGCAAGAAGTAGCGGTAGAAGGTATGGAACTGGTCTTCACCCCGTTCCTGCTGCACACGCTTCAGTCGGTTGGAGAGATAGTTAGGGTCACCATCCAGCCCGCCTGGTACCTGTGTATCCAGGAAGCCCTTGCGCTGGATGAAATAGACGAACATCAGGCGGTTGAGCATGAGCGAGGCGTACCACTCGCGATCAGCTTGCGCGTCAATCCCCCCGATGAGGTTTAGAAACACAGCATGCTCCAGTTTGAAGCGGTCATAGAACTTCTTCGTCACGCGCTCGACGTCGAAGGCTCTTGCCACGCGCCCGGCCACCTCGGTCATTTGCATATGCTCTTCCTCTTCCAGCCTGATGGCCAACCGCTCCAGTTTCTGCGCCAGCAGTTCCCCCGACTGTCCCTTATGGTAGCGATGCAGGCGCGGGGCGAGCCTCTTCCCCTCTTCGCGTTTGACCCATTGCCACGCCTGATTTTCTACCAGTGGCCGCAGCACATAGGTGGTACCTTCGATGGGAATAGTCAGCGGGTGCTCGCCCAGGATGTCCCAACCCAGTTCTTCCACGAAGAATGCCTTGAAGTTGAAGTCACGTAGATGTTGCTGAATCTTCTGTCGGTTCGTCGTGATACCCATTGTCATGTTCGCCGCCATCTTCGATGTCGCTACCCCTCTACTGTGTGTGGTATGTTCATCATACTGGCAATCTAGGCCATTGTAAAGCATAAGACCCGAATTAGTACAAGAGTAATCACAGGAAAGACCCCCTATGTCAAGAGTCACAAGCTGGAAAGGAGGAGGTAAGGTGAGCGTGGGTGAAGCTGCCTCGTGTGTGGGGGTGCAAGTCTCCCCCAGCGGTCACACACATGGGAGTCGAGAAAAGCGCTCCCTTGGTACCCATCCCTCCCCATCAGCACTGTTACGTTTCCGCGAGCCAGGAGCGCGGGCGATGCCGCCCTTGACAGGGATGGTTGATGAGCCTGTCGGCTCGCTGCCCCTCTCCCGAGAGGAGCACCACCCGCTCTGCGTCGCTCAAGGCCAGGACGAGCGCGCCCTCACTTCCGCCCTGACCCATCCTGCGGCCTTGACATGGCATGGTTCTTGTAAAGTATCTCGCACCGGGCAAGCGGGGACGCGGTGCGAGCGCGGCAAACGGCAGGCATTCAATAGCGCAGACTAACAGGCGGCCAGAGAAGATTCTGCGGAGACCAGTTAGGCGGCTCCAGCAGGGAGAGCCGCCATTCTGTCCATCAGTATCTCTTTCAGTGCAATTGGTTGATATATTCCAGGAGGAGAGCCGTGAGTAAGAGACAAACATGAGCATCAGCACGCAGCAACCCCTGTACTGTGGATTGGTGGTGAGATGCGTTGGTGAAATCGGCAAATCCCGTCCATACATTTCGCAGAAATGGACGCTGAGGGGCACCGGTGGGCAAACCCAGACGATCCCCGATAACATCGGCCACTGGGTGCTGCTGTGTAGCACCCAGGTGGCGCTCAATAGCATTGCGCACATCCCGGCACTTCTGGATACACTCACGGTAGTTGCCCAGGTCGTAATCGCGTCGGGCCGCGTCAAATGAGGCGATAATGCCTTCTGGAAGCAGCCCATTTGCCGTTGGAAGAGTAATCTCGATGAGACGAAGGGATGAAAATCCCAAAGACGGAAGTACCTGGTCAACCCATACAGAAGCCGAGATTCGCACGGACAGGTCGTCGATCCTAGGATACCACAACGGAGCGAGGAGCGAGAACGGTCCGAGAGACGAATCCAGCGGGTGCCCCTGCAACAGACGCGCTTCCGCTGGCAACGCGTTACCGGTTGCCGCAACCCAGGCAACTGTTACATGTAGGCTAAGATACGCGTCAAAGTTTCCTTCTGGATGGCGATGACGGTGCGCCTCCAGGGAAGCGATGAGCTGCTCCGTCAATGGGAGTCGCACCTCGATTTGCCCTGGCGCAGACCCGTGAATGCTGGATCGACAACTCATATTCTCCAACAACGAGATTGTAGCACTTGGACCAACCTGGTTGTTGGGAAAGCAGGGGCTGGTAAGGTGCAAAGAGCAGCGCAGTTCCGTCAAAGCCAGCATCGCGCCCGACGGCTGGGGCTCCATGGTAATCGAGAATGGCAAAAGGATGCGTGGGTCATGTGCACCACCTTCCCCGCGCACTCTTTGCTCATCGAGTGTGATCGTTCCGATACGTCGATTGTGGACCTGGATATCGCTCATTGCCTCTTCTCTGCTCCTCTGTCACGTTTTTTCCTAGTGTAGAATTTGATTTGCGATTTGTCAAGGCATCAATCTGAGATCCACTCATAAATCAAAGACACGGCTCTGCTGGCTTGCCGCTACGAGCATAGATGTCAGGGGTGAATCCCCCTCTGAGCTAACTCGCTGTCAAGCCCGCTCGATGTATGAGTGGATGTCAGATATGGACTTTGACATCGCAAAAATCATCCTATATAATCCTGCAACACTATCTGCTCCCCAGTCGAAATTTGCTGTACACCGGACTCACTCGGGCTAAGCAGCTCGCGATCCTGGTAGGTCTCACCAAAGCTATCGGGATCTCCGTCAAACGCCTGATGGATTGGCAGCGCTACACCACCCTGGCCGATCGCTTGAAGAGTTTATCTGTATCTCCTACTGTAGGAAGTAAAAAGATCAGCGAGGATGCGAACACTTTACTGAGTGTTCATATTTTATCCTCATCCTTGTCTCTGACCGGCCATCTTCACACAAATCCGCCCCCTCCACAAGAGCTGTGCCGTCAATTAGCAAGTCTATATAGGAGTATGGTATATTACAATCTCGCCTTGGGAGGCGTGCGAGTGCCCATAAGTGAACAACAACTAAAAAAGCAGCGGTTACGCCCTCTGGAGGCGTACCATCCGGGAGCGCAGCCTGCCCTATTCACAGGTACGCGAAGGAGCATCGGTTCCACTGGGAACACAGGTCACGCTGCAAGTGCTCTGGCCACCTTCCCCTCTGCATAAGGGGAGCGATGAAGAACTGGACAACACACTGGTGGTGCGGCTTGTCGCTCCGCATTTCAAAATGCTGTTCCTGGGAGCTGCAGCGCTCAGCAAGTATGCGCTCAGTGGTCTGCTTTCTACAATCGAGCCTGGCTATCTCCAGGCAGATGTTGTACAGGTGGTCGGCGAAGCTGGCAAAGCCTTTCCAACAGAGTTGAGCAGTGTCTTACAGATAGCCCATCCTTCACTGCTAATGATCACACCTGCTGCATTAAGTCCAAAGCTGCGTAAGGCAGGGGTAACATCGACGATCTTGCCTGCACAATATGTCGATGCTCCGTTGCAGGTGATACAGACAGCGCAATCGGGTACTATGGAGATCAGCAGTAGTATAAGTGGGTGGAATGTGAGTCCAGCCGCTTGATAGATACGTAAGGATTCTCGACCTATTTCGGGAAAGCCAGCCTGCGATACTTCTCCCGTGACTCCAACCACGCCTCGTCAGAAAGGCCCAGCTTTT
>WNFM01107305.1_pt1 | contig 15126 bp, 16 predicted proteins | sample 5400271 | NCBI WGS metagenome assembly WNFM01 (sample SAMN13153352, study PRJNA577476) | soil metagenome | isolation source: 60 cm saprolite on Douglas fir-dominated hillslope | place: USA:California | collected 2013-09-17
TCCCTGCCTACCGGCAGGCAGGTCTGCGCCTCCGCGGTTTAAAATTTTTCACCCCCGACTAGTCGGGGCGGAGACGCAAAGGTTACGCGGAGATCAAAAGAATATTTGGCCATTTTTTTTCACCTAGTACTTATTAGTCACCCCCCGGGCCTGCCCACCGAAGCCTTGCCTGCCCACCGAAGCTTTAACGCAGGTGGGGCGTAGGCGGGGGTGAGGCGGTATTGAGGTGTTGATGTTTTTATAGTTACTTCGTGCGTGCAATTGTTCAAAAATCATAAATTCAAGTTTGTGCTCTTTGCCATTTTCTTGGTGCATGGGGAGGCCTTCTCTCAGGCGAAGAAAGATACTACCATTATTCTTATTTCGGATGTAAACATGCAACTCGAGTGCTCACAAGCATTGAACGACATGTACAACTTTAAGTTTGAAAAGGCGGAGAAGCAAATGCAGTGGTTCAAAAAAAAATATGCCTGGCACCCGCTGCCCTATTTTCTGTTGGGTCTCAACGAGTGGTGGAAGATTGAACCCAACTCAAGAATAACGATCTACGATGACCGGTTCTTGTCGTATATGGACAGCGCCATCCTGGTGGCGGAAAACCTGCACGATAAATACCCTGAGTACAAAATAGAATCAAAGGGCGGCTCTATGCCGACGAGGAGCGCCGCAATTGGCGCAAAGCGGCGTCCGCGGGTAAGACTGCGCTGAATTACCTGGAGGAATGCAAAGAGAAAACTTACCTTAGCCCGGATCTGCTTTTTGGTGATGCGCTCTTCAATTATTTCTCTGTTTGGGTACCGGAAAACTACCCTGCCCTGCGGCCCATTTTATGGTTTTTCCCCAAAGGCGACAAAAAGTTGGGCCTGGCCCAACTCAAAGAGGTTTCTTACAATGCCTTTTATACCCGCACGGAAGCAATGATATGGCTGATGCGTATTTGCAACAGCTACGAGAACGATCAAACGAGGGCCTTTCAATTGGCGGAATACCTGCATCAGACGTACCCCGATAACCCTTACTTTCACCGGTACTATGCCAGGATGCTTTATTCCCGAGCCGTCTATCCCGAATTGGAGATCGAGTGCAAAAGAATTCTGGAGCGTATCGATAGCGGAGTGCTTGGCTACGAAGCCACGAGTGGAAGGTACGTTGCCTTTTACCTGGGTCAACTGTACGGAGGCCAGCGAAAACTGGAGGAAGCCAAACGATATTATCTGATGGCAGTGAAATTTGCGGAAGAAATTGAAGCCACAGAGTCGGGGTACTATTTGTTTTCTTTAATTGAACTCGGGGAGATTGCCCAGAAACAAGGCAGGAAGGACGAGGCTAAAAAATATTTCAGGGAGGTAAAGAAAAGAGCCGGGCGAAAAGAAGAAGCCTACCGGGATGCGAAGAGAAGGTTGAAGAATATGGAGAAGGTTGATTAAACGTAAGGAAACAGTAGGCAGGGGCTAGTAGGCGGTGGGCAAGGGACAGTAGGCAAAGTATTGTGTTCACCGAATGTTTCATTGATGGGTGATCGGTAATCGGCGGTTGGGTGTGATAGGATTGGTCAAAACCACCAGGTCCCAAGCGCTAAGCCCTAAGTGCCGGAGATTCGTTGACTGGAGTAAATTCAAATCATTGGCCTGAGATTACATAAATTGCTCGAACATGGAACTGCGCGATCTTATCGTAACACCGGTCATTATCATCCTTGTTTACTTCGTGGCCTCCCGTATCAGGCCCCGGGTTACAGATGAAGTTAGCCGTCAATTCTTTTTTCCGGCGCTGACCCTTCGTATCATCGGAGCATTGGCCGTCGGATTCATCTATCAGTTTTATTACAGTGGGGGAGACACCTTCAACTTCCATACGCATGGCAGCCGTCATATATGGGAGGCTTTTTGGGATTCGCCTTCCAAAGGCATTCAGATGGTACTGTCAAGCGGAAAGCATCAGGAGAATTTCTATGCCTACTCCAGTCGGATTTATTTTTTCTCAGACCCTCCTTCCTTTTTTGTTATCCGGGTTGCAGCCCTGTTAGACCTTCTTACTTTTTCAACCTATTCGGCGACAGCAGTCCTTTTTGCTGCCATTAGTTTTATTGGCTCCTGGATGCTCTTTTTGACGTTCTACAACAAGTATCCGGAATTATATCGGTGGATCGCCGCGGGTGCCCTTTTCATACCTTCCGTGTTCTTCTGGGGATCGGGTCTGCTCAAAGATACGCTCGTATTGGCTGCTTTGGGCATGGCCACCTATGAGTTGGATAAACTTTTTATCCGAAAACGGATATCCGTATTTCACATCGTTTTATTGCTTGTCTCGCTGTATGTTATTTTTTCAGTCAAGAAGTTTCTCCTGCAAGCCTATCTTCCGGCAGTTATTTTGTGGACATACATGGGGCGAATTCAACGGATTCGTTCCATGGTATTAAGAATCCTGGTGTTTCCCTTTATTCTTGGATTGTCCGCGTTCCTGGCTTACTACTCGGTAGTCAAAGTGGGAGAAGGAGACACGCGTTATGCTGCGGAGAAGCTTTCTCAAACAGCAAGGATCACGGCAATGGACATTCGCTTTCAAACGGGACGCGAGGCTGGCTCCGGCTATACATTGGGTGAGTTGGACGGCTCATTTGGGGGTATGCTGAGACTGGCCCCGAAAGCCATCAACGTAACCCTTTTTCGGCCTTACTTATGGGAAGTTCGAAATGCACTCATGTTGCTTTCGGCCCTCGAAGGCACGGGGTTTTTATTTCTGGTGCTCTATGTCCTATGGAAAAGGAGAACATCCGCATTAAGGGCTTTTGCCCATCCCGACATCGCCTTTACAATGGTGTTCTCTATCGTTTTTGCATTTGCCGTCGGCGTCTCTACGTTTAATTTTGGATCCTTGGCACGATATAAAATACCCCTGCTCCCGTACTTTTTCATTGGATTGGCACTAATCCTTCATTCGAAAAGGGACAAGAACGTGGGCGTGTTGGACACTACCGAATAATGATTAATTACTTTTTTTCTGCCCTCCCGGCCCATCTTTTCCCGTAACGCAGAATGGTCATGCAAACCAGTCTTCCTCAGTGGAGCACAAGAAACCGTTAACCCCATGGTCGATGATTTCCGTGTTGACGCCCACCGGTGAGGCCACCGCCGGTAAGCCCAGCGCCATGTACTGCAGTACCTTGAAGCCGCATTTTCCGCGTGACCAAACGTCGTCACGTAAGGGCATTATGCCGATGTCAAATTGCAGCAAGTCTTCTATTTCACGGTCTTTAAACCAGGGTAAATAAACGAGGGATTGAACGGGCAGGGATGGTTTTTTATCAGCGATTACGACCAGGCGAAAATGAGAATAGGTCGATTCAAGTTTTTGAAGTACCGGTACCAGAGAGTCTACGTATTTTAGTGTAGAGTGGGTTCCTGTCCAGCCCAGGGTAACGGTTTCCCCGGATTTTGTCCGAAGGACTCCGGACTCCTTCGGAGAAACTTCGTAAAGCGCGGGCTCGTGCAGCTTCTGCGTATCGATCGTGGAGGGATTGACTATGACCGACGCATTGAATTGTTTTGCAAAAGCCGCCAAATACGAATTGCCACAACTCACCTTGTAGCTCCACTTGCAAATGGATTTGACCTTGGAATGACATTTGAAAGCGGAAACGATCCGGTTTTCTTCCGAAGTATTGGGCAGCCAGATCGCGTCATCGAAATCATAAATTATTTTTTTTCTAAAAACTCGAAAGAGGAACCATTCGATCACCGGAGGTCCAAGAGGAAGAGCCTCGCGATGAATAAAAACAAAATGATAGCGCGACACATTAATCAAAATCAGGAACCGCCCGGCAATACCGCGGATGAGGCCGAGTGCTTTTTGAAGATATCTTCCAGGGTGGTAAAGTTCAGACCAGGCTTTCTTATCCCAAAAGGGGGACAGGTCAAATTCAATGCCTTTCTGCTTCAGGATTTCTAAATATTGTTCAAACCTGAATCGTTGGGAGGGAGATTTACCGACGGGATAAGGAAAAAGAAAAAGCACTTTCATTTAATGAAGGGTTCACAAGCAAAGGCCGGATAGAACAATTGTCAAAAGGTTATTGGGCGTATTTGCTTAATTTTGAAATAAATATGCCCAAAATTGCATTAATTAATACCGAAAGATATGCTGTGATGGAGAAAATCAATAGCTCCTCAGGATGTCGATGACGAGGGTAGGTTTTGGAGGTTCCTCATTTGCAAACTTCGTAGATTAGGGAGGCTATGAACAAATCACAACACAAGGGTCGAGAACGTGTACTGGCTCATCTCACCCATTCGCCTTGACGCATGGAACAGGAGACCGAAATGATTATCGAACCTACCCGGGCGCTATCGCTCAATGTCCGGGAACTTTGGCAGTACCGCGAGTTATTTTATTTTTTTACCTGGCGCGACATAAAAGTAAAATACAAACAAACCTTGTTGGGTGTAGTGTGGGTTGTGTTGCAACCGGTGATGACCGTTCTTATTTTCTCACTATTTTTTGGCCGCGCCCTCAAGGTACCTTCCGATGGCATTGACTATCCTGTATTTGTTTTTTCGGGACTTTTGCTTTGGACGGTTTTTTCTTCGGGTATCTCCAGCGCAGGGAACGGTATGGTCACCAACGCCCAGATCATAAAGAAAATTTATTTCCCTCGGCTCATCATTCCCATAGCCGCTATTTTGGTTTCCCTGTTTGATTTTCTGGTGTCCTTTTTTGTTTTCCTGATTCTGCTGATCGCGTATGGCACTCGTGTCAACATCAGTCAAGCTCTTCTGTATTGGCCGGTGGCAATTCTTTTGATGGTGCTGGGTACGTTGGGGTTGAGTTGCTGGTTGGCAGCGTTGAATGTTAAGTACAGGGATTTCCGATACATTATTCCATTTTTCATTCAGGCTCTTCTCTTTCTTACTCCGGTGATTTATCCTCTATCCATCATCCACAATTCATGGATCAATACCCTCTTGTCGTTGAATCCGATGTACGGCCCCATTACTATTTTCCGGTTGCCTTTTATAGCCGGTTCCCCCGATTTCCTGTTGATTGAATTAAGCGTGGGTTCTTCCCTTCTGTTGGCCCTTTCGGGAATCTTTTACTTCAGAAAAACCGAACTCTTTTTTGCTGACTTAGCATGAAACCGATTTTAGAGATACAGGGGGTTTCCAAAAAGTTTACACTGAATCATCAAGGCACACCGTATCTTAATTTTCGCGATAATTTTACCCATCTTTTCAGACGCAATTCAAGAGAGGAATTCTGGGCTTTGAAAGACGTAAGCTTTCAGATCAACAGAGGAGAGTCCTTTGGCATTATCGGGCGGAACGGCGCCGGTAAATCCACCTTGCTGAAAATTCTTTCCCGGATCACTCCGCCGACACAAGGGAGAGTGATTTCGCGCGGCCGCATTGCCAGTTTGCTGGAGGTAGGTACTGGCTTTCATCAGGAGCTTACCGGACGGGAAAATATTTTTATGAACGGCTCGATCCTGGGCATGAAGAGGAGTGAGATCAAACTGAAATTCGATGAGATCGTCGAATTTTCAGGAACAGAAAAGTTCCTGGACACCCAGTTGAAACATTTTTCAAGCGGCATGCAACTGAGACTGGCCTTTGCCGTGGCGGCACACCTGGAACCCGAAATCCTGATTATTGACGAGGTACTTGCTGTGGGAGACTCTGTTTTCCAAAAAAAGTGCATGACGAAAATGTCGGAGGTTTCGTCCGAGGGTCGAACCATCATTTTTGTCTCCCACAACATGCAAGCCATACGGGCCCTTTGCGGAAAGGCAATGGTTATTCACTCGGGTAAAGTGATTGCCCAAGGGCAAACGGATGCTGTAGTCACGAAGTATCTTGAAGAGGACGACGTAGAAACCAGGAATACCTATGACCTTTCGGCTATAAAGCGAACAAAGTGGAAACATGGGCTGATTCTTCAAACGTTGCGCTTTAACAAACGCCTGTATCGCCCCGGCGAAAAGCTGGTCATTACCCTTACTCTCAAGTCGGACGGCCAAACGTATAAAGATTTATTGTTTGGGGTTAACCTGTACGATAGCGCGGGCAACTGCCTGGTTCATTTAAGTAACATCTTTCTGAACTGCGTGGATATCACGCACGATGAATCGGCAGTCTACCAATTTACGTTGGATTCCATTAATTTTAAACCGGGGAGATATACCGTGAGCTTGTTCGTTCGGGCCAACGAAGAAATTCAAGACTGGCTCGATGGCGTTGCGCGCGTCGAAATAGAAGAAGGAAATATTTACGGCTTTGAAAACAGCCAGATGATTCAAGGTTTGGTACAGCCCGAATTCCGTTTTGAACAATTGTATGAAAAGCAGGATTAAAAATTGGATTCGAAAAGGTATCCCGGACCAAGTAAAGAAATTTGTTTCCTATTCCGATGAGGTCGAGTATGGGACAATTTCATTTTCTCAGTGCGGTGAAGACTTGATTCTGCGAAATTTCTTTCTGGAGAAACGCAACGGGTTTTATGTCGATATCGGGGCTCATCATCCGGTCAGGTATTCCAATACCTGGTATTTCTACAAGCGGGGATGGAGTGGAATTAACATCGACCCTTTGCCGGGAATCAAAGAGCAATTTGAAAGACTAAGACCACGCGATTTGTTTCTTTGTGTGGGACTTTCTGATGATCCGGTGGAAACTCAATACTATCGATTTAAGAACCCCCTTCAGAACACGTTTTCTTCCCAGTTGTCGGATCAGGTGAATCAAGCGGCCAATCCGCTGGAAGAAGTTAGTTGGATTAAAACAGAGCGACTGGATCGCGTGTTGGATCAGCATCTTCCAGCCGGCATCACGATCGACTTTATGAGCGTGGACGCAGAAGGCTACGATTTGAAAGTGTTATTATCCAACAACTGGGGTAAATACAGACCTGTACACCTATTGGTGGAAGATTTTGATTTTGAATTCACCGGAACAAAAGCAAGTCCCATTACCCGGTTTTTGGAAAAGCTGGATTACAAAATCGAAGCTTTTGTCAATAAGTCAATTTTCTTTAGAGATGTCCGTATTCATTAAGCTGAAAGAGAAAGTCAGGAAGGATGCCAGGCTCTCGGGCCTGCTTTGGGGGATCCGAGGTTTGTGGGGAGACACCCCCGCAACGGTATCCGAGCGATATTATACACCCCGAACACGGCCCATTATTGATTCTTACCTTGATCGTCATGCTCTGCGGAAATTGCATATCGGCGCCCAGGCCCACGTGTTGGAAGACTGGTTGAACGTCGATATCTACACGGGAGCCAGCAACCGGGTCGCCTATATGGATGCCACCAAAAAGTTTCCGTTTGAGAACCATTCCTTTGATTATATTTTTTCTGAGCACATGATTGAGCACATTGATCATACTCAAGCCAGCTTCATGCTGTCGGAGTGCTTCAGGGTGTTGAAGCCCATGGGGAAAATCAGGATCGCCACTCCCGATATGGATCGGTTATTGTCCCTGAACCTCTCCGAGGGATCCGGAAAAGACTATTTTGATGATCTGGTCCGGCCTGGTTTTGAGACCCGGAACATTCGCATAGAACCCAACACGGGATACGTATTAAACTATATCATGCATAACTTCGGGCACCAATTTGTGCATAACCGGACGACCCTTCAGCAAATCATGAAAGTCAACGGCTTTGTTCACCTTGGCAATTACTCGCCCGGTGAAAGCGAGGATGAGGTTTTCAAAAAAATTGAAGGTCACTCCAGGACCGGGAACCCGCTTTGTGATTTGGAAACCATGAACATGGAGGCTTATAAACCGTCCGAATGACGAAGATCATTGATAGAATTCTCAGCTTGTTCCACAATAAAAGGAGATTCTATGGATTCTTTTATTTTCTATTCATCCGCGGCGTCCAAGGAATGGAGCACGGAAGAAACTACGGAATGATTGAAACCAGCGGAGAACTCCGCGTACTAAGGTGGGTAAAAGATAATTTTAAAAATCCCGTCATTTTTGATGGCGGGGCCAATGTGGGTGACTATACACGGGCTTGCGCGGAAATCGGAACGGTTTATGCTTTCGAGCCGGCCTCATCGCCCTTTTCAACGTTGCTGAAAACATTTGAAGGAGTCGGGAACGTGAAACTATTTCAATATGCTCTGTCCAACGAATCCCATTCCATGACATTGAAATCCGATCACGAAAGTTCGCAAATAGCTTCGGTGGTCAATCTGAATTATGAACATTACGATATCGCAATGAGTCATGAAGAAAAGGTTCAGGGCATAACGATTGATGAATTTTGTAAAAAACGAGAGCTCGATCGAATCAACTTATTGAAGCTGGATATTGAGGGAAGTGAATATTTCGCTTTGCTCGGGGCAAAGAATATGATTGCCTTGAATAAAATAGACATGATCCAGTTTGAAATGGGTTGGCCGAATGTCGACTCAAAGACTTTTTTTAAGGACTTCTACCTTCTATTAAAAGAAAAGTACAAGCTCTACCGGATTGTATCGTTTGGATTGATACCGATAGAAGGCTATTTCTATGAATATGAGATATTTTTAGGTTGCAATTATTTGGCAATCCGTAAGGACCTGGATTTAAAATTGAAATGAAGATAGTTGTCAAACGCAAACTTCCGGCCAATTACGATGAGCGCGACGAGGTTTTCTTTCAGCGTGAATTTGTCAAAGAGATAGAAGCCCCCTCCTCGTTGACCATCCGAAATGCGTTCATTACGAGTCAGGGAATTGTATATTCGAAATTCAATATCGTGAAGGCGTCCTTGATTTCGGATACTCCCAATGACCTTGGCGTGCTGCATCTGATTGCACAGATGATCAGGAAAAGGAGATTAAAATGGACCGGGACAAAAACGCCCTCTGTCGTTTTTGATTATTGGTACAAGGGCTACTTCCATTGGATGACGGAAGCGTTGCCCCGTATTTTATACCTCAAAAAACTCGGAAATGATTTCACCCCCGTGGTTCCCAACGATGTAGATGTCCCTTTTATTCACCAAACTCTGTTGCCCTTCAATTTCGACGCACCCGGCTGGATTAGACCGGACGAATATCTGTTTTCTCGGAAAGCATTGCTGGTGAAACACACAGCACCCACGGGGAACTTCAATGAAGATCTCATGCGGGAGCTGAGAACATTGTTCAGGGGATATTTCACAAACTCGATAACGGCCCAACCTGCTGACAGAATTTATGTCAGCCGGATGAGAGCAACGCGGAGGAGGGTGATCAATGAGGAGGGGGTATCCGCTTTGCTTCGCGAATACGGTTTTGTTACGCTGTACTTTGAAGATTATACCTTTGAAAAACAGCTTACCATGGCGTCCCACGCAAGGATGCTGATCAGTATTCATGGCGCCGGGCTGACCAATATGCTTTTTATGAAGGCCCAAACTTCAATCCTTGAATTTAGACCCCAAAATGACTACACCAACCTTTGTTATTATGCATTGGCTTCGGCCCTGGATTTGAACTATTATTATCAATTTGGCGAGTCGGAACAAAACACACAAGGCATCAACGAGGACCTGTTCATTAACCTGACCAAGCTGAGAGAAAATATTGAAAAGATGATATCTCAACCGTGATGGCCGCCACCGTTTCAATTATTACCCCTTCCTTTAATCAGGCGCAGTTCTTGGGCCAAACGATTGATTCTGTTTTATCGCAAGGATACCCGAATCTTCAATATATCGTCATTGATGGTGCAAGCACGGATGGTTCGGTGGAGATAATTAAGAAATATGAAAAACACCTGGCGTACTGGGTAAGTGAGCCCGACCGAGGCCAAAGTCATGCTGTGAACAAGGGGCTTCAGCGGGCTCACGGCGACGTAGTGAATTGGCTGAATTCAGACGATTTTCTGGAGCCTGGTTCGCTAAACGAAATCGCCCATCGGTTTTCAGATCCTTCGGTAAATGTGGTCATCGGGCGTAGCCATATTGTACAAGACGGAAAAGTTGTCCGCCTCACCTCCGGTACCGATGTGTATGCCGGGAATGTTGCAAAAACCCTGGGCTGCGCACGGATCGACCAACCGGAAACCTATTTTAAACGAAAGGTATTTGATCGCTTGGGGATCTTGGACGAAAGCCTGCACCTGGTCATGGACAAAGAATTCTGGATGCGTTTTCTGATCCGGTTTGGACTGGAGGGTGTGGTGAAAATACCGAATGTGCTCGCCAATTTCCGGTGGCATGATGACTCTAAAACGCGTGCGCAGGCAAACTATTTTGGTTTCGAATCGAATGGAGTAATGTATCAATTGGCCACCACCAATGGCCTTCACGAAAAGGCCGCACGAATTAAGGACCACCTACCTTTTGATGCCAAAGTATTCAGTACTCCGCGGGAAGCATTAAAGGCGTCACCCGACTTCGTGGACAAAGCCCTGGATTATTTCTTGTTGTACAAGGCCGATGAAGTCTATTTTCAACGCAACCCGGCAACGTGCTTACAACTGCTTTCGGGTGTCGGTCGCAAATCATTGGCACCCTCCGACCGGAAACTGTTTGACAAGCTTCAATTCAGAAGCCGGTATGTCCCTGCATGGTTAATTCAACTCTTTCGCCGATGAGCGCGAGTGTGATTATCCCAACGTACCAGGGAGCCCAACGGATTGTCGCCGCGCTCGATGCCTTGCAAAAGCAAACGCAAAAAGATTTTGAAGTGATTCTCGTCATTGATGGATCGACCGATGACACGGCAGAGATCGTACGCAATCTAAAGCTGAAAGGCGCATTTCACGTTGTCGAACAACCGAACAAAGGGAGGGCCGCTGCGCGGAATGCAGGGGCGAAGCGCGCAACCGGAAGTCTGCTTGTTTTTTATGACGATGATATGTTGCCGGCGCCCGACTCTTTCGAAAAACACGTTGCTTTCCACACGGAGCACCCTCATTCAATCCTGATCGGCAACGCACCTCAAAGTATAAAAGACAACAGTTCTGATTTTTATCAGTACAGGGCTCACTTAAGTATGGAATGGATCAGGAACTATCCGGATACTCCGTTTCCCCTGCAAAAGGATAATCTGTTTATGACCGCCGCCAATTGCTCTATGGAGAAGGCTGATTTTGAGCAACTGAAAGGATTTGCTGAAGAGCTGCCGGATGCCGAAGATAAAGAATTTGGCATCCGGGCATTCAAGAAACAAATTCCCCTATTCTTCGATAAGAATAATAAAGCCTGGCACGATGAATCCATTACCTGTCGCTCCTACATCAGGCGGCTGCGACAATATGCGGCTGCGAATAAAGTGGTAGGGGCAATGCACCCCGAGTTTGCAACCCCCGACGCGAGCCGGAATTCCCGGACAAAGAAACGGGTATATCGCTGGCTGGCCTCATCCTGGTGGGTGGAAATCGTTGATCATTTTCCATTTTTGTTCATCGTCCCCAAGAAAATACGTTACACCCTTTATGGCGCTATTACTTTTACCTTGTCGGAAGTGTATCCAGAAGTCGTGATCTGATGGCGATCAAAGTCTTTTATATCATTTCGGACATCGACAAGGCATTGGCCTTTGAGTGGATAAATGATTCCATGGACAAACGCAAAATTGATTTATACTTTATATTGCTGGGTCGTGTCGACACACCGCTTATTTCAGTTTTAAGAGACAAAGGAGTCCCTTATTACCCGGTACCCCTTGCAGGCAAGGCCGATTTGATGAGGGCATGGACTATTGTCTTTTCCATTCTCAGAAAAGAAAAACCGGATGCCGTTCATACCCATTTATACTATGCTAGCCTGATCGGATTGTCCGCGGCCTGGTTATTGAGGATTCGCAAAAGGATTCACACGCGCCACCATGCGTCACTTCATCATCGTTATTTCCCCAGGGCAGTGGTTGTTGATAAAATAATCAATACGTTGTCGACCCACATCATTGTGCTATGCAGCAACCAACGAAAAATCGTGGTGGAATGGGAGGGAGCATCAGAAAAAAAAGTGCACCTCATCCCCCACGGTTTTGACCTTCATTACTTTCAAGCTGATGAGCCGGGTAAGGTCAGTTTATTACGAACTCTTCATAAAATACCCGATGATGCATTTCCCGTGGTCGGCGTAATTGCCCGATATACCGAGTGGAAGGGTGTTCAGTTTATTATTCCTGCTTTTAGAGACTTGTTGCGGAACTACCCCGGCGCGTATCTTATTTTGGCCAATGCCAACGGGGATTATGAGGCTCCTGTGAAAGCCTTGTTGGTTGACTTGCCTGTTGCTAACTATACGGAGATCTCATTTGAACCGGAATTGGCCTCGTTGTACCGGCTGTTTGATCTTTATGTTCACACGCCGGTTGATGAATACAGTGAGGCATTTGGTCAGACCTACGTGGAGGCATTGGCTTCCGGTGTGCCCTCTATTTTTACGCTCTCTGGGATCGCCTGCGATTTCATACGGCATGAAAAGAATGCATGGGTAGTTCCGTATAATAATACCGCCGAAATTGCTTCGGCCATGATCCGGCTGTTGGGGGATGGCGCGTTAAAAGCCAACCTCATTCAGGCTGGCCGGAAAAGTGTCCGCGAACGGTTTGATATCCGCGAGCAGACCAGAAAACTCGAGGATGTGTACACGCTATGAAATTCTACACTCGCTGGGTGCATTGGGTAGTGCAAGTTTTACACTTGGAGAATGTTTGCGTGGCGCTCGGTACCTTTATGCCCGCCTTTATTAATCTACTACCCCTTCCGGAAGAGTACGGCCGGGGTCATTTTTTGAAAATCAAACGGGACGGCGCCTATTTTAGAGTGGACCGCTCCGATTATATGCAATGGCATTTCTACTCGGGGTTGCCGGATGTATCCTGGCAAAAAGCAGCTTCCATCTTAAAGGAAGGGAGCGTTGTGCTGGACATAGGCGCCAACTGTGGTCAATTTTCGCTGAAACTGGCGGCCACGCTCCGGCGACAGCACACTCAACAATTTGTGATCCATGCCTTCGAACCTAATCCGGATATATTTGAACTGTTGACGGCCAATCTTGCCATGAATCCCGAATTGAGTCAACATGTTTTTTGCCATCCCCTGGCGTTAGGGAACGAGACCGGAGAAATGACATTGGCTTATAACCCGGCCAACTCGGGAGGCGGTTCGATTGCCCGGGATCAATCCCTGGCGAAATTCCATTATTCGGTAAGGATGGAACGGTTGGACCATACGGTGGAGGCGTTGTCCCTCGCCAACATTGACTTTATTAAAGTTGATGTGGAGGGTTTTGAACCGGAAGTCTTGCTGGGGGCACGATCCGTCATTGAAAAGTATCATCCCTGGTTGTATGTTGAAATCACGCCCGCCTGGTTTCAAGGCAGGGGTCACACTATGGAACACATTATTGAAAAACTGTTGGCCTGGCACTATGAACTTTTGGGAGAAGTTAACCTGAAATTTATTCCTTATTTAAAGAATGAGCAACTATTCCGTTCTTTGCATCAATTCAACCTTTTAGCGAAACCCCAAACGTTTGGAGAATAACGGCATATTTTTCTCTGTGATCATGCCTACCTACAACAGGGAGGATTTTTTGGTAAGGACCATTCAATCGGTTTTAGCCCAGGAGTTTGACCAATTTGAGTTATTGATTGTCGATGATGGTAGCACCGATCGCACCGCAGAGGTTATACATTCTTTTCAAGACCAGCGGATTGTCTATTTCAAAAGAGAGAATGGCGAGCGGGCGGCAGCCCGAAATACGGGCATAGAAAAGGCCCGGGGGCAATACCTTACTTTTCTCGATTCGGATGATTTGCTCAAAGAAAATCATCTTTCCATGGCCTGGAGATACATTCAACAAGATCATCCTATTGTATTCCATCTGGGATATGATGTGGTCGACGGAAGAGGCAAGGTGTTGTACCCATGGAAAAAGCTTCCCAGTCCCGTCAATGATAAATTAATCGAAGGTAATTTTCTGAGTTGCCTGGGTGTATTTGTTAAACGCGATGTCCTTTTAGACTACAAATTTAACGAGGACCGTTTACTTTCCGGCTCCGAGGATTATGAGCTTTGGCTTCGCCTGGCCGCACGCTTTCCCATTCTGGCATTCCCCGAAACAACGGCCATGCTGGTGAACCATGAAGCTCGCAGTGTAGTCCTTGTCGATTCTTCAACTTTAATTCGCCGGATTGAATTGCTTCGATTTTACCTGATGAAGGATATCGTTTTTGTGAGTCTGTATCAAGGCCAACTCCGCCGATGGAATGCCTATCGGAATATTTACGTTGCGCTGCATTTGGCCCTATTGCCCGATTCAAAAACGAAGGCCTTTCACTTTGCTATCAATGCAGTTCGTCATCTCCCGGCGATACTTTTTGAAAAACGATTTTGGGTCGTCCTGAAGAAGCTCGCCTTCCGCACCTCACCCCCCACCTTCGCCAAGGCTTCGGTGGGCAGGCCGGCCTCTCTCCCAGGGGGAGAGGGGAGGAGTTACTTTTTTAGTACGTTTTTTTAATACTCTAATGGTATGACGTTGGAAATGATAAAGCTCATTAATCCATGCAATCATAAACCCCTCAACCCAAAGCCGGAGGGATGGGTTGATGACGAAGGAAATTCTTTTTCGCTTGAGAAAGGCATCCATCGTTTTGTAAAGGGAACAAACTATGCGGAGAATTTCGGCTTTCAGTGGAACAAATTTGAAAAAACACAAATCGACCGATTTCAACAAAACTCCATTCAGAGTCGTGAGCGTTTTTTTTTCGTGACCCGGTGGGAGAAAGAAGACTTGGCCCAGCGGAATGTTTTGGAAGTGGGTTCCGGTGCGGGCCGGTTTTCACAGGTTGTGCTGCAATATACTAAGGCCAATTTGTACAGTGTCGATTATTCCACTGCAGTGGATGCGAACTTCCGCAATAACGGTCCTCACAGCCGACTGCATTTGTTTCAAGCCAATATCTATGAATTACCATTTGCCCCGGGACAATTCGATAAAGTCTTTTGTTTTGGAGTCTTGCAACATACCCCCGACTTCAGAAAATCGGTAAAGTGTTTGGTGGATATGGTCAAGCCCGGAGGAGAACTGATCGTTGATTTTTATCCCGTGCGCGGATGGTATACCAAGCTGCACGCGAAGTACTTCTTGCGACCGCTTACCAGAAAAATGGATCATCAGAAACTCTTGGCATGGAT
>WNFM01301100.1_pt4 | contig 15126 bp, 16 predicted proteins | sample 5400271 | NCBI WGS metagenome assembly WNFM01 (sample SAMN13153352, study PRJNA577476) | soil metagenome | isolation source: 60 cm saprolite on Douglas fir-dominated hillslope | place: USA:California | collected 2013-09-17
GCCAGTTCGTCCACGCGCCGGAATTCCGAAAGATTTTTGGTGAGCTTGCGATAGATCGTTTCGGCGTGACGCGTGAGAAACGCTTCGCGAGCCCGACGGCAATCTGCGAGAATGACGTCCACCGCCACTTGTTGTTCTGGCGTCCGCCTGGGTTTTACCGGCAGTTTCGCAAGAAACTCGCTACCGCGACGCCAGAAGTTTGTTCCAGCTGAAGCGTCCCGCTTGAATGCGGTCGTTACGCGTGGCCACGCTTTGGTCCAAGCAGCGGCAGCATTCGCAGGCAATCCGGCCCGGTAAAGGATCTCATTCGTGTCACGACGGATGAGTTCTCTCGTCTTTGCGATCGCGGAGCCTTCCATACACGCACTCCCGGACTTTTATTGTTTTAGATGACCGTTTTACCCGGCCATTGGCACAAGTCGCTGATAATGCATTTTTCGCACAGCGGCTTGCGCGCGACGCAAGTGTAACGCCCGTGCAGAATAAGCCAATGGTGCGCGTGGCGCTTATATTGCGTCGGCACCACCTGCTCCAGTTTGGTTTCGACCTCAAACGGAGTCTTGCCGGTGGCAATCCCGGTGCGGTTGCCGACACGAAAAATATGCGTATCGACCGCAATTGTTGGCTCGCCGAAAGCAATATTGAGGACGACATTGGCGGTCTTGCGGCCAACTCCGGGAAGCTCCTCCAACGCTTCCCGCGAGCGCGGCACTTGCCCGCCATGCTCGGCGAGGAGTTTCTGCGACAAGGCGATCACATTTTTAGCCTTGGTGCGAAACAGGCCGATGGTCTTAATCAACTCGCGGACGCGCGCTTCCCCGAGCGCAGCCATTTTCTCCGGTGTGTCGGCGAGCGCGAAGAGCGCCGGCGTCGCCTTGTTGACGCCGGCGTCGGTCGCCTGGGCCGAGAGCACCACCGCGACCAGCAATGTGAAGGGATTGATGTGCTGAAGCTCGCCTTTGGGCTCCGGATTGGCGGCCTTGAAGCGGCGAAAGGCCTCCTCGACCTGCGCTGTTGTCCATTGCGGCAAGATACCTGCCGCGGCCTTGGCATCGGCCGCCGCACGCTTGAGCGCAGGCTTTACCTTGGCGCGCGTTGCCTTGCGCGGTTTGCCGTTGCGCAATTTCGCCGGTGCCTTGCGAGCGGGTTTTTTCGCCATGATTTCGGTATACTGATCGCAATGATGGCCGACAACGCTGACGATCTCGAACCCACCATCTTTTCGGCGACGCTGACACCGCACCGCTCGCTCGGACGCGTGGGATTTCTGGTTTTGATGCTGCTGTTCGGCGGCGTCAGCTTCATCACCGGCGTGCTGTTTTTGCTGCTTGGCGCCTGGCCGGTGCTCGGCTTCTTCGGGCTCGACGTGTTGCTGCTGTATTGGGCGTTCCGTCTTAACTATCGTCACGCAGAAGCCTACGAGCAGGTGATTGTCACGCCATCCACGCTCAAGATCCGCAAGGTGAGCCATCTCGGCCGCGCGCGCGAATGGGCGCTCAATCCCCTTTGGGTCCGGCTCGACAAGGTCGAACTTGAGGAGTTCGGTATCGACCGGCTTTTCCTGGTTTCGCGCGGCAAAAAGCTCGCCATTGCCAGTTTTTTGGGGCCCGACGAAAAAGCAAGTTTTGCAAAGGAACTCGGCAAAGCGCTTGGTGAGGCCCGACGCGGACCGACAAGAACTGTGTTCGACTAGGCAGAAATCGGGTGGTTGGCGACGCGGAGCAGGCCTAAATAGTCGGTATGACAATGACCCTTGCAAAATCGGCCCTGACCGATCGCTTCACCGAGTTCGCACCGCTATCGACCGCGGCTGCCGACTACGACATCGTGCGGCGCGCCATCGCACATATTCGCGGGAACTGGCGATCCCAGCCCGAAATCGAAACCATTGCGGGCGCCGCCGGCGTGTCCGCCACCGACCTGCACCACTTGTTTCGGCGCTGGTGCGGATTGACCCCGAAAGCTTTCCTGCAAGCGCTGACGCTCAACCATGCGCGAGAATTACTCCGTTCGTCGGCAAGTGTGCTGGATACCGCATACGAAGTCGGATTGTCGGGCCCCGGCCGGCTGCACGATTTATTCGTCACGCACGAAGCGATGTCGCCGGGCGAATGGAAAGCAGGCGGCGAAGGCCTGACGATTTCTTACGGATATCACCCCTGCCCCTTCGGCATGGCGTTGGTGATGACCACACCGCGCGGGTTAGCGGGCCTTGCGCTTGCCGATGCTGGCAAGGAACGCACGGCGCTCAAAGATATGCGGGCGCGGTGGCCCAAAGCGCGCTACGTGGAAGACTTCGCGGCAACGGCCGCAACCGCGCGCCGCATTTTCGATCCGGCGCTATGGCGCAAGGACCAGCCGCTGCGCGTTGTGCTGATCGGCACGGACTTCGAAGTGCGCATTTGGGAAAAACTGCTCACCATTCCGATGGGCGGTCTCACCACATATTCGGATCTTGCTGCGAAGGCCGGTTCACCCAAGGCGGCCCGCGCCGTAGGCGCGGCAGTCGGCAAGAATCCGATTTGCTTTGTCGTGCCGTGCCACCGCGTCATCGGCAAGGATGGCGATCTCACCGGCTATCACTGGGGTATCACGCGCAAACGCGCGATGCTCGGCTGGGAAGCGGGAATGGCCGCAGCGGCTTAGCTAGGCTGCCAAGTCCAGCTTCGACGCCACGGTCGAATCCGCGTTGAGCCGGTAAATCATTGGCACGCCGGTATCCAAATTGAGCTTGGTGATCGTGTCCGGCGTATGCTTGTCGAGCACCATCACCAGCGCGCGCAACGAATTACCGTGCGCCGATACCAGGACGTGCTCGCCGCGCATCACGCGCGGCAAAATCTCGGTGACGTAATACGGCAGCGTGCGCGCGAGCGTATCCTTGAGGCTTTCGCCGCGCGGCGGCGCTACATCGTATGAGCGTCGCCAGATGTGCACTTGCTCTTCACCCCATTTCTTGCGTGCGTCATCTTTGTTGAGCCCGACGAGCTCGCCGTAGTCGCGCTCGTTGAGTGCCTGATCCTTGAATACCGGAATCGTCGTCTGGCCCAATTCCGTCAGCATCAGATCAAGCGTGCGCTGCGCGCGCTTGAGCGCGGACGTGAAGGCCACGTCAAACTTTATTCCTTGCGCTTTCAGCTTGCGGCCAGCTTCGCGCGCTTCAGCAACGCCCTTGTCGGTGAGATCGACGTCGCGCCAGCCGGTGAACAGGTTTTTCAAGTTCCAGTCGCTCTGGCCGTGACGTACGAGTACGAGAAGACGATCGGTCATCGGTATTCCTCAGAAATCCTTCAATCCAAGAACGTCCATCATCGAATAAAGTCCCGGCTTCTGGTTGCGCGCCCATAACGCTGCGTACAGCGCGCCGCGCGCGAAGATCATGCGATCTTCCGCTTTGTGGCTCAGTTCAATCCGCTCGGCGGGACCCGCAAAGATCACGCTGTGCTCGCCGACCACGGTGCCGCCGCGTAAATTCGCAAAGCCAATATCGCCAGCATGGCGCGCGCCGGTATTGCCGTCCCGGCTGCGCACCGAATTTCTGTCGAGGTCGATACCGCGGCCTTCCGCCGCCGCGCGGCCGAGCATCAATGCCGTACCGGACGGCGCGTCGACCTTCTGATTGTGATGCATTTCCAGGATTTCGATGTCGAAGGACTTATCGAGCGTCTTGGCGACGCGCTTGGTGAGCGCGGCGAGCAAGTTGACGCCCAAGCTCATATTGCCGGACTTGACGATCGCCGCGCTCTTGGCCGCGTCCTTGATCTTGGCGTCGTCGGCCGAACTCAAGCCGGTCGTGCCGATGATGTGGACCTTGCGCGCAGATGCAGCGACCGCGGCGAATGCAACAGTCGCCACCGGTGCCGTGAAATCAATGATGCCATCGGCTTTTGCGAGCAGTGGCGCAGCCTCGGCAACGAGCTTGATTCCGTTCTCCGGAAGCCCGGCGAGCGTGCCGGAATCCCAGCCGATCAACGGCGAACGTGCGTCTTCCAACGCACCCGCAAGCGCAAAGTCCTTGCTGTCGGCGATCGCCTTGACCAACGTGCGGCCCATCCGCCCACCAGCGCCGGCAATCACAAGCCGCATTTCGGCCATAGGTCCAACTCCCGGAACTTGGCGTGGATATAGCGCGACACCGCCCAAAAGGCACTACGGCTGCGGGCCATCGTAGCCCTCTAAAACCACGATATCCGCGACCGATGCGGATTCGCGAAGCTTCTTGGCAGCGGCGTATTCCGGCGAGCGGTAGCAGCCCAGCGCAGCCTCGAAACTCGGGAATTCTATCAAAACGACACGTGAGCGCAGCGCGCCTTCGACCGCTTCCAATTTTCCGCCGCGCGTCAGAAATCGAGCGCCGTATTTATGGAACGGCACCGCATTGGCCGCCACATATTGCTTGTAGGCATCGAGATTTGAAACATCGACATTCGCAACCCAATAGCCTTTAGCCATATACACGCCCCTTTATTTTGCCGCCGTACGGATCTCGGTGACGATTGCATCTGCCGCAGCTTTCGGATCGCCTGCTTCCACGACCGGCCTGCCGACCACCAGATAATCGGCGCCGGAGGCGATCGCGCGCGCAGGGGACATAATGCGCTTTTGGTCGCCGGTGACACTGCCGGCCGGCCTGATGCCGGGCGTGACCAGCACCATGCCCGGCCCGGCGATGGCACGTAACGCCGCCGCCTCTTCAGCCGAACAGACGAGCCCATCGACCCCGGTGTCGCGCGCTTGCGCCGCGCGCGCAGCAGCAAGCTCCTGCACGGTCAATTCGTAACCGGCGGCCGCAAGGTCTGCGTCATCATAGGACGTGAGCACGGTGACCGCGAGAATGCGCAACGTCGAGCCCCGCTTGCCCTCAACAGCCGCTTTCATGGTTTGCGGATAAGCATGCACGGTGAGAAACGTCGCGCCGAGCTGGGCGACGCTTTCGACACCTTTGGTGACGGTATTGCCAATATCGTGCAGCTTGAGATCGAGAAACACCTGCTTGCCTGCCGCGATCAAATCTGCGGCGAACGGCAAGCCGCCGGCAAAGGCAAGCTGATAGCCGATCTTGTAGAAACAGACCGAGTCGCCGAGCCGCGCCACCATAGCCTCGGCCGTCTTCACCGTCGGTACGTCGAGTGCCACGATCAGCCGTTCGCGCGCGTCCAGCGACACCGTCATCCTCCCCGCACCATCAACCGCGCCATCTCCACCAGCCGCTCCAGCTGCGTGCGAAACTGGTTGGCGGTGGCCGCATCGGCGATATTGTCCATGTCGTCGAAAGCACTCTCGGCGCGTTGGATGGCGACCTGTTCCGGGATCACCAGCGCCCCGCAGCCAAGCTCGAGAATCTGCCGCAGCGCCATCAGCGAACGCAGGCCGCCGATCCGCCCCGGCGATGCCGCGCTGATTGCGAAGGCGCGGCCCTTGAACGCGGCGTACGTCGCATCGCCGCGCTCGCGCACGCGCGAGACCCAGTCGATGGCGTTCTTGAGGATCGGAGTGACCGAAGCGCTGTATTCGGGGCTGGCGATGAACACGCCGTGATGCGCCATGATCATCTGCTTTAATTTGATCGCGTTGGCAGGCTGGCCCCCGCGCGCCTCGAAGTCAGCCTCGTAGATCGGCAGCGGATAGTCGGCGAGTGATATGCGGGTCACATCGACGTCGAGCAACGTCAATTCCTTCGCGGCCAGAGCGGCCAGCTTGACGTTATGCGAACCCACTCGTGTCGATCCGGGCAGAACGAGAATTTTGGGCGCGGGCATCAGCGGCTCCGCTTTCGCGGGCGATGACACCACACCATCAGCGGCCGCGATAGACCCACACGCGCGCAGGCGGCAGGTTCATCCAGATCAGCTCTGAGGCTTCCGCCCGCACACCGGACAGTTCTTTCGGAATAGGCGGCAACATCGCGTAGGTGAATTGTACAAACGGCGCGCCGTGCGCCAGCAACGTCATGGCGTCTGAAATCAAACGCAGCCGCGTGCGCAGCGGCTTGGTCACGAGCGGCAGACCCGAAACGATGGCGGCAGCCGGCACATCGACATATGTTTCAAGGACACGTCGGAGCCGGTACGCATCGCCCTGGACGACGGTTGCGGCCGGATAGCGCGTCCGCAGCAGCCGGCAAAAATCGGGATCGAATTCGACAAGGATCAACCGCGCCGGATCGACACCGTGCCGAACCAGCGCCTCGGTGACCGGACCGGTCCCCGGCCCAAGCTCGATCACCGGTCCACTCGATTGCGGATCGACGTAACGCGCCATCGCGCGCGCCAGCACGCGGCTGGACGGCATCACCGCGCCAGTCGAAATCGGCTTCTCGAACCACGTGCGAATGAACTGCATCTCATCGTCGAGACGCAGGCTCTTCTTTTCGACGCGGGCAAATGAATGTGATGGCATTGCTGCGAGATTCACGCGTACGCGCGGCGGGCCCCGCCGCAACACCCACGGGTATAGTGACCAAGGCAAGGGGTCAAGATGGGTTACCCCGATTGGCTGCCTCGGCTTCCAAGCCCGTCAAGAAACTCTTTGACTCGGCTGAAGAAACCGGCGGATTCCGGCTGAGTGTCCTCAGACGAGAGCTTTTCGAACTCCGCCAGCAGCTCGCGCTGACGTTTGGTCAAGTTTTGCGGCGTTTCCACCGCTACTTGAACGTACATGTCGCCGGTTTGTTTCGCCCGCAGGACCGGCATTCCCTTCCCTCCCAGGCGGAAGCGGCGGCCGGTCTGTGTGCCAGGAGGCACCTTGACCTTGACTTTGCTGCCATCGATTGCCGGCACCTCGAATTCGCCGCCCAAGGCCGCGCTGGTCATGGAGATTGGCACCCGGCAGTGCAGGTCCGCCCCGTCGCGCTGAAAGAATTCGTGCGGCGCCACTTCGAGAAAAATATAAAGGTCGCCAGTCGTGCCGCCCCGCAAACCGGCTTCGCCCTCGCCGGCCAGCCTTATGCGGGTGCCATCCTCTACGCCACTGGGGATATTGACCGATAGCGCGCGTTCGCGTGTCACCCGACCACCGCCGCCGCAAACCTTGCAAGGATCGTCGATGACCTGGCCGCGGCCATGGCACGTCGGGCAGGTCCGCTCGAGCGTAAAGAAGCCTTGCGCATGCCGGATTTTGCCGGCGCCGCCGCAACTGGCGCACGGCTTCGGCTTGGTGCCCGCCTTGGCGCCGCTGCCGGAGCAGGCCTCGCACGTCACCGATGTTGGGATGCGGATCTGCGCGGTTTTGCCGGTGAAAGCCTCGTCGAGGCTGATTTCCATGTTGTAGCGCAGGTCAGAACCGCGTTCGCGGCCCGTTCCACGTCCGCGCGCCGACCCCATCCCAAAAATGCCTTCAAAGATGTCGGCGAACGTAGAACCAAAATCGGCGCCAAACCCATGCGCCCCGCCGCCCATGCCGCCGTGCTCGAATGCGGCGTGGCCGAAGCGGTCATAGGCGGCGCGCTTGTCGCCGTCCTTGAGCACATCGTAGGCCTCGTTGATTTCCTTAAACCGGTGCTCGCAACCATTATCCCCGGGATTGCGATCCGGGTGATGCTGCATGGCCAGCTTGCGGAATGCCGCCTTCAGCTCGACTTCGGTGCAGCTGCGGGTAACGCCCAGAACTTCGTAGTAGTCGCGCTTGGACATTCGTATTCCGCCCTAATTCACCCGCGCCGCGACAGCCGTACTTGATTCGGCCGCCCAAGGTCCCCGTAAAGTTGCACCCCCGGGTTCGGTACCCGGGGGTGACACCGTTCGCGGATGACCTACGCATCGCTTGCGCATTGCTTGCGCCCTGCGATCAGGCGGATTTTTTCTTGTCGTCGTCGACCTCGGTGAACTCCGCGTCGACCACGTCTTCTTTTTTCTCGGCTGAGCCTTCCTCGCCAGCGCCAGGAGCTGCGCCAGGACCAGTGCCTTGTGCATCCTGTTGCTGTTTGTACATGGCCTCGCCCAATTTCATCGAAGCTTGCGCAAGCGCATTCGTCTTCGTCTGGATTGCCGTGGAGTCGTCGCCTTTGAGCGCTTCCTTCAGATCGGCAATGGCGTTTTCGATCGCGGTTCGCTCGGCATCGCCGACCTTCGAGCCATGCTCGGACAGCGCCTTCTCGGTGGAATGCACAAGCGCCTCGGCATGGTTCTTGGCCTCGACCGCGGCTCTGCGCTTCTTGTCATCCTCGGCGTGAGCTTCCGCGTCCTTGACCATCTTTTCGATGTCGGTTTCGGACAACCCGCCCGAAGCCTGAATGCGGATCTGCTGCTCTTTGCCAGTGGCCTTGTCCTTGGCCTGAACGTTAACGATACCGTTCGCGTCGATGTCGAAGGTGACTTCGACCTGCGGCACACCACGTGGCGCCGGCGGAATGCCGACGAGATCGAACTGGCCGAGCATTTTATTGTCGGCTGCCATCTCGCGCTCGCCCTGGAACACGCGAATCGTGACCGCATTCTGGTTGTCCTCTGCGGTCGAGAACACCTGCGACTTCTTGGTCGGGATCGTTGTGTTGCGATCGATGATACGGGTGAACACACCGCCCAGCGTCTCGATGCCAAGCGAAAGGGGAGTGACGTCGAGCAACAGCACGTCCTTGACGTCGCCAGCCAACACGCCGGCCTGAATGGCGGCGCCGATCGCGACCACCTCATCCGGGTTGACGCCCTTGTGCGGCTCCTTGCCGAACAATTGCTTTACAACTTCCTGCACCTTCGGCATGCGCGTCATGCCGCCGACCAGCACAACCTCATTGATCTGCGCGGCCGAGATGCCGGCATCCTTGAGCGCCTGCTTGCAGGGTTGAATGGTCTTCTGGATGAGATCGTCAACCAGCGCCTCGAACTTGGCGCGGGTGAGTTTCATGGTCAGATGCTTGGGACCGGAGGCATCGGCGGTAATGAACGGCAGATTGATTTCGGTCTGCGTCGTCGATGACAGCTCGATCTTCGCTTTCTCCGCCGATTCCTTGAGCCGCTGCAGCGCGAGCTTGTCGCGGCGCAGATCGATGCCCTGCTCTTTCTGGAATTCGTCGGCAAGATAGTTGACGAGCCGCATGTCGAAGTCTTCGCCGCCCAGGAACGTATCGCCGTTCGTGGACTTCACCTCGAACACGCCGTCGCCGATCTCGAGAATCGAAATATCGAAAGTGCCGCCGCCGAGGTCATAGACCGCGATGGTGCCGGTCTTCTGCTTGTCGAGACCGTAGGCGAGCGCGGCCGCGGTCGGCTCGTTGATGATGCGCAGCACCTCGAGGCCGGCAATCTTGCCGGCATCCTTGGTGGCCTGACGTTGCGCGTCGTTGAAATAAGCCGGAACGGTGATGACGGCCTGTTCGATCTTCTGCCCGAGATTGGCTTCCGCCGTTTCCTTCATCTTTTGCAAAATGAAGGCGGAGATCTGCGAGGGCGAATATTGCTTGCCGTCCGCCTCGACCCAGGCATCGCCATTCGAAGCCTTGCTGATCTTGTAGGGGACGAGTTTTTTGTCTTTCTCGACCATCGGGTCGTCGTAGCGCCGCCCGATCAGGCGCTTGACCGCGAAGATGGTCTTTTCCGGATTGGTGACCGCCTGGCGCTTGGCCGGCTGGCCGACGAGACGCTCGCCGTCGTCGGTGAAGGCGACAATCGAAGGCGTCGTCCGCATGCCTTCGGCGTTCTCGATAACTTTCGGCGTCTTGCCGTCCATGACGGCGACGCACGAGTTGGTGGTGCCGAGGTCGATGCCGATGACCTTGCCCATGCTTCTTCCTCTCAATTGCGGCAGGCCGGCCGGGCCACTTGGCGCCCGTGTGGGTATGTCAGCGGCTCATCCGCAGACCCCCTATCCAGCCCCCTGGATACGCGATTCGCCGCATTTTCACGGCTTACTGGCTCATATAGGAGGGCCCCCGGTGCCTGCAAGCCAGCCCGCTCACGAATTCGCGAGGAGTCGGCCCCAGACCGCCTTAAATGGTTATCGGGCCATTGCCGCACCCGGCAAGGCCGGTTAGGCAGACCCTCTCCAACTCATTGGAAGTCTCCGTGTCCATGTGCCGACGAATGCTTGTTTACCTATGCGCAGCTTGGGCCGGATTGGCGGGCCTTGCCCCCCTCGCCTGCGCCGAGCCGGTTTTTCCGACCGGCTTGCGGATTGGCCTGGAGCCAGCGGGCGAATTGAAGCTGAGCACGCGGTTTCCCGGTTTTGAGGACATCGACCGCAATGTGTCGGTCGCCATTCTCGACCTGCCGATCAATGCCTATGCCGAACTCGAGGCCGCGGCCTTCAACAAGGTCCAGACGGACCTTCAGGACTTGAAACGGGAGAGCTTTCCCTTCGAGAGCGGTATCGGCTTTCTCCTCACCGGTATTGCGCAGCAAAACGGCGTCAATCTCCATCGCTGGTCCCTGCTGGCACAGGCGGTCGGCGGATCCGTGCAAAATCTCACGATGCTGATTAATGTGGAGTTGCCGGACAGCGCGTTTGCCATCTATTCAGACGCTGTCGTTCGAAAAATGCTCGCGAGTGTCACCTTCCGGCAGGCGCCGATCCAGGAACAGCTCAGTCTTTTGCCCTTCAAGCTCGGTGGCCTGGCCGGCTTTCGCGTGATGCAGGTGCTGCCGGCAGGCGGCCTCATCCTCGCCGACGGAACGGCCGACACGAACGCGCCGCAGCCTTTTATGATTATTTCGGTCGGACGCGGCGGACCGTCCGAAGCGAACGACCGCGGTTTATTCGCGCGCGACTTGCTGTCGACTGCACCAGTACGCGATCTCAGAATGCAATCCTCGGAGCCGATGCGGATCAATGGTTTGGCCGGCCACGAAATCCGGGCCCAGGGAAAAGCGCCGAGCGGTGAGCCGGTGTCGGTGGTGCAGTGGATACGGTTCGGGTCCGGAGGCTTTTTGCGCGTGATTGGCGTAAGCCCGGCAGAAAAATGGGACCAATTGTTCGACCGGTTCCGTACGGTACGCGACGGCGTTGAAATGCGTTGAAAAACTAGCGGGCCGCGTCGTCCGGCTGCGGATTATCGTTCGCGGTGGCTTTCGATTTTGGTTCGGCCTTGCTGATCGCGACCATTGCCGGACGCAGCACGCGATCGCCAATCATATAGCCGGCTTGTATGACTTGCGCGACCTGACCGGGCGGCTGATCGGACACCGGAACTTCGTACATTGCCTGATGGACGTTGGGATCGAACTTCTCGCCCAGCGGTGAGAATTTTTTCACGCCATTCTTCTCCAGCGTTTTCAAGAGTTCACGCTCGGTGAGCTCGACGCCTTCGATGAGCGCCTGCACCTTCGCATCGGCGGTTTCGCGCAACTCGGGCCCAATCGCTTCCAGCGCGCGATGCATGTTATCGGCGACAGCCAATACATCGCGAGCAAATCCGGCAATGCCATAGACCCGCGCGTCGAGCACTTCGCGCTCGGTGCGTTTACGCAAGTTCTCCATCTCGGCAAGCGTGCGCAGCAGCTTGTCCTTGAATTCGGCAGCTTCGCGCTTGGCCTCGGCCACGGGATCGACGGCTTCCGGAGCCGTGATATTGTCGGTCTCATCAGGCACAGCTTCGGCATCGCGGGCGGTCGGGTCCGTCATCGTGCTCAATCCATCCTCAGCAAATATCCGGATGCCCGGGATATCAGGGCTCCGGCGCCAAAAATCAAGCGCTTATAGAGCCAGTAAGCGGCTAACCACGCGCGCCGTATAATCAACCATGGGAATAACCCGGGCGTAATTGAGCCTGGTGGGGCCAATCACGCCTATCACACCGACGATCCGGCCTTTGCTATCGCGATAGGGCGCCACGATAGTGGAGGAACCCGAAAGCGAAAACAGCTTGTTCTCGGACCCAATGAAGATGCGCACGCCGTCGGCACGTTCGGCGCGGCCGAGCAGGTCGATCACTCCACGCTTGGTTTCGAGTGCATCGAATAGCGAACGGACGCGTTCCAGATCTTCAAGCGCATGCAGATCCTCAAGCAGATTGGCATGGCCGCGCACGATCAACTGGCGATCTTCGCTTTCTCCACCCGACCAGCTCGCAAGCCCGGTCGCGATCACTTTCTGCGTCAGCTGATCAAGTTCGGCCTGGCCTTCGGTCACCGCTTTTTCGATCTCGCCACGCAAGTCGGCAAGCGTCTTGCCGCGAATGCGCGAGTTGAGGAAATTTCCGGCTTCCGTCAGCGAAGATGTCGGCAGCCCAGGGGGCACATTAAGGACGCGGTTTTCAACCTGCCCGTCCTCCGCGACAAGAACCGCGAGCGCCCGCTCCGGCTCCAGCCGGACGAATTCAATGTGCTTGAGCCGCACGTTAATTTTTGCGGTGAGCACGACGCCGGCCGAGCGCGTCAGTCCCGACAACATTTGTGACGCTTCCGTCAGCACGGCTTCGATCGATTTGGAGCTCTGTGAGCCCGCCACCTGCGCTTCGATCGAGCGTCGATCCTGCTCGCTGAGATCGCCGACCTGCATGAGCGCGTCGACGAAAAAACGCAGGCCGATTTCTGTCGGCAATCGGCCGGCCGATGTGTGCGGCGCATAAATCAGACCAAGCTGCTCCAGATCCGACATCACATTGCGGACCGAGGCGGGCGACAGCGTTATGGGCAGTAGCCGCGACAGATTGCGCGAGCCCAGTGGTTCACCGGTCGTGAGATAGCTCTCGACGATCTGACGGAAAATCTCGCGCGAGCGCTCGTTGAGCGCCGCGAGGCTCACCTGTGTCGCACCGATCGGGATGTCGTGAGAGGCCAAAGCTCAACTCCTTGAGAACCAGCCCACAATTGACCATTAGGGCGGTCTTGTTCAAGCCGGACGTATCGTTATGGTGTGCGGCCAATATCAAGGGAGCACGCCCGATGCGGCCGAGCCGCCGACAAGTCGACGAATTGCGCGCGGTTTCGTTGGAACGCGGGGTGGTCAAATACGCCGAGGGCTCCTGCTTCGTGAAATTCGGCGATACCCATGTGCTGGTCACCGCCAGTCTGGAGGAGCGGCTGCCGCCTTGGCTGAAGGGCCAGGGGCGCGGCTGGGTCACGGCCGAATACGGCATGTTGCCCCGCGCGACCGCCGAACGCACGCGACGCGAGGCCAGTGCCGGCAAACAGGGTGGCCGTACGGTCGAGATTCAACGCTTGATCGGTCGCAGCCTTCGCTCGGTCATAGACCTGCCAGCTCTGGGCGAACGGCAAATCACCCTCGACTGCGACGTTATTCAGGCCGATGGCGGCACCCGCACTGCTTCCATTACCGGCGCCTGGGTGGCGCTGGCCGATTGCCTCAACTGGATGAAAGCGCGAGACATGATCAAGGCCGAGGTATTGCGCGATCATATCGCAGCGGTTTCCTGCGGCGTATGCAAGGGCACAGCCGTCCTCGATCTCGACTACACCGAAGATTCGGAAGCCGACACTGATGCCAATTTCGTCATGACCGGCTCGGGCAACATCGTTGAAATCCAGGCGACGGCCGAAAAAACGCCATTCAGCGAAGATCAATTCGCCGCACTGCTCGCGCTTGCGCGCAAAGGCATCGAGAAACTGGTCGGCTTGCAGAAGCTAGCGGTGGGATAAGCGAGTTGCGGGGACGCGCAGCAGGCGCACTTCACCTCTCCCATAGGGAGAGGTCGACCGCGCGAAGCGCGGGCGGGTGAGGGGTTGTCGCATATCGACAGTCCTGGACCCCCTCACCCCAACCCTCTCCCCGTCGGGGAGAGGGAGTCCCGCCGAGTTTGTGGAATCGTGACGTCAAATTTTACGACGATCAGCATGCATAGAAAACTTATAGGCCCCGTTGTCATCGCCACTCATAATCCGGGCAAGCTCACCGAGATGCGCGAATTGCTCGCGCCTTACGGCATCGCCACAAAGTCGGCAGCCGAGCTCGGACTGCCCGAGCCGGAAGAGGCCGGCAAAACCTTCGCAGCCAATGCACGCATTAAAGCAACCGCAGCGGCGCGCGCGAGCGGCAGCGCCGCCTTTGCCGATGATTCCGGTCTGGTCATCGATGCGCTCGATGGCGACCCCGGCATTCATTCCGCGCGCTGGGCGGGCCCGGACAAGGATTTCCGCGCTGCCATGAATCGTATTCAAACGTTGCTGATCGAGCGCGACGCGAGATCACCCGAGCATCGCCGCGCACATTTCGTCGCCGCGCTATGTCTCGCATGGCCCGATGGGCACCTTGAGGAGTTTGAAGGACGCATTGACGGTGTCGTTGTTTGGCCGCCACGTGGCGACAAAGGCTTCGGCTACGATCCGCTTTTCCGTCCCAACGGATTCGATCGAACGTTCGGCGAGATGAACGCGGAGGAAAAGCACGGGTTGCCGCCGCGAGGACAAGGCTTGTCACACCGCGCGCGGGCGTTCATGAAGCTGGCTGAGGCGTGTTTATCAAAGCCCTGAGCGTGTTCCCGATGATTACAATTTTAATCAACAGTTGTTCGGGGAACCGCTTATACGCTAGCTGCCGTGCACCGCGCGGCCTATGATGCTTAACATGAGTTTAACAACACCATTCGCAGTTTATGTGCACTGGCCGTTTTGCCTGTCGAAGTGCCCGTACTGCGACTTCAACAGCCACGTGCGTCATGGCGGCATCGACGAGGCGCGCTTTCTTCGCGCCTATGAAACTGAAATCGCAGCGACCGCCGCTCGTGCGCCAGGCCGCACGGTGTCGAGCATTTTCTTCGGCGGCGGTACACCATCGCTGATGCAGCCATCGTCGGTGCAGGCGATCCTCGATTGCATCGCCAAACATTGGACCGTTGCGCCGGATGTCGAAGTGACGCTGGAAGCAAATCCGACCAGCGTCGAAGCAACGCGCTTCCGAGGTTTTCGCGCCGCCGGCGTCAATCGTGTATCGCTCGGTGTGCAAGCGCTCGACGATGCTTCACTAAAAGAACTTGGCCGTCTCCACACTGCACAAGAGGCGCTCGACGCGGTTGCGGTCGCCCGCTCGATTTTTGATCGTTATTCGTTCGATCTGATTTATGCGCGGCCGCACCAGACAACCGAGGCCTGGGCGGCTGAACTAAAACACGCCATCGCCGAGGCGGCCGAACATCTTTCCCTCTATCAATTGACCATCGAGCCGGACACGCCGTTCTTCGCCCTGCACAAGGCCGGCAAAATCACCATTCCCGACGAAGACCTCGCGCGCGACCTCTAC
>WNFM01131145.1_pt1 | contig 15125 bp, 12 predicted proteins | sample 5400271 | NCBI WGS metagenome assembly WNFM01 (sample SAMN13153352, study PRJNA577476) | soil metagenome | isolation source: 60 cm saprolite on Douglas fir-dominated hillslope | place: USA:California | collected 2013-09-17
GCAGGTGAGTTGTTACCAGCTCTCCTTCCTCCCGTCCTTGCCACAAAGTAGCTATAGGTTAACTGGATAGTCGAGGTTGGCGCGGCGCATAGATTACGGCGAAGACAATAATAAGTAGTGCTAGAAACACCATGGTAGGTGTTGTTTGCCAGATGTCGGGCGGTGTAAAGCGCAGTACTTCTACATGTGATATATGGCTGGTAAAGCTGCTCAGGATAGTCTGAGTGACCTCAAGCATGAAGGTGACAAGGATAGCGAACCATGAACCTAACAAGAGCGAGAGCGCCAGGGTCATGGATGAGAACAGGAGCATTGGACCAAGCCATAGTTGCATGATATCCCAGACGCTGCCTCTACTTAATAAGGCCATGCAGGCAGATGCGCATACCGCAACGATAAAGTTGTAGCCAACCACCAGCACCAGGCGACTGAGCATGACGATGCGGATGGATGTCGGCGTGGAGAGCGTAAGTTCAATGGCCGCATCGTTATCTACACCATAGATGAAGGCGACGCCTACTGCCGCAGAAACCGTCGTAATCAGCGCCAGGATAGTTTCTACTTGCTGTAGATGGCTTATTGAACGTGCTATAGCGAAAAGACCCAGACCACATCCGAAGAGCAAGAGCAGAGGTGGTACGGCCCAGATACTCCTATGAATCAGGTGCACTTGTCTTTTGAAAACTAGCCACAGATGTAGGATGGCACTACTGATAGTCGACCATGCTGATGGTGATGGAGATGACTGCGGTAAAGCATCAATTTTCTCCCAGGCTCGCTCCAGGATGTTTGTCGATGGTTGGGGAGTAGCTGTCAAGGTAAATTGCGCGGCCTCGCGCAGAGCTTGCCAATTTGCTAACTCGACCTGGCATGCCTTACAGTTCAGCAGATGTCGCTGCACTTGCTCCGTGTGCTGGCGATCTAGTTTCCCATTGACATATGCTGGCAAGAGGTCGGCAACATGATGCTGGCTTTGTGGTATCTGTGATGTCATCTCTCTGCCTCCTCTCTCGTCGTGAGTATTGTTCGTAGCGTACGTTTCGCATTGCTAAGACGGCTTTTAACTGTACCGACAGGTATTGCCAGGATGCTAGCAGTTTCTTCATATGATTGATCCTGGACAAGAATCAGGACCAACACTTCGCGGTGGACGGGCGCAAGCTGTTTGAATGCTTCTACCAGTTCGTCGCGTGCAACGCTAGCTAGCGTAAAATCTTCTGGGTCTGGCTCAGTCGCGGCGAGTTCTTCGAGTTTCGCCTCATGCAGCTGGGGTAACTTGCGCTGGCGCAAGGTATTGTGTGCCTGTCGGCGAGCAATGCCGATCAGCCAGGTCAGCAGTGTTGAGCGGTTTTCAAAAGTGTGTGCGCTTTTCCAGACAGCTACCAGGGTATCCTGCAAGATTTCCTCCGCCATACCATGATCGGATGTGAGTTGCAGCAAATAATTGAAGAGAGATCGTTGATGACGCAAGTATAGCTCTGCCAGGGCCTGGCGGTCGCCTTCCGCGATGCGTTTCAAAATAAGTCGATCTTCCTCGACTGGGTGCTCGTCTGTCGCGCTCATCCAGCCGATCTCCCGTATTGCCGTATACTCCACGTTCCTTCTCGTTTCCTCGTCCATAGCATTATCAAAATGTCTCTTTCTATATGGTGAGTAGCAAAGTTGTCGAGAAAAGTTCACCAATTAATTGATTTTTTCGTAGATCATTATCTTGTACGCTTGGAAGGCAACGTGGTTATAGATTACTGGAAAAATAGGGAAAGAAGGATAGCTAGGTGAGAAAAAGGGCACTCAGCAATGTTGAGTGCCCTTTTTCTCACCTAGCTTTGCATTTAACTGCATGGAGGTTGTCCAGGGCCCAAATCATTGTTATTACCGTAACTACTAATTTGCCAGTGACCAGTTGTACTATCTTGCTGGAGCGTCATACTCAAAGTGTAGGGATGCGGAAGTTTGCTACGAGTAATGTTAAAGCTATACGTATAACTTTGAGGATTATTTTGCACGGCACTGTTCGCCACTTCACTGTAATTTGTGACGGGACCATAACAACGATCGTCGTCCTGGGCTTGTTGTTTAAAATCATCTTGCGTAACTGGAATAGTGATAGCTGGTCCCAGATCATTATAGGCCTGGTCATAGTTCCGGCTGGATAGAGAACTTAGAAAGTCTGTTGCTGTTACGGCTGCATCTGCGGTCGCATTAGTGGCCGCAAAGAAATTAATCGCAGCATAGCCTAAGATAAAAGCCAGCACGACGCATACAACGGAGACAATGCTCCAGGTGATCATGCGTCGTCGGCAACTGGCGGGTTGTCTATTGTCACGCTGGGGGCGCGCTACGCGAGGAGTTGGAGGAGGCTGATCGATACGTGCCATGGTAGGAGGACGTTTCGGAATGCCACGTTGTTTACCTGAATCATTATTCATAAAATGAAACTGTTGAGATATAGCACGTTTCTGGGCTTCCCAATTCGGATCCTGGCGTCCCTGCATGCTATTTCCTCCTTATTTCCTTATTAATGAAGAGAAACGGTTGTAACTTTCCGTCGTTTGGACAAATGACTATCATGTCATTTGTCCAAAATAATGATACCGGCCAGGTTCACATGGGCACGTTGCAACTGCTCTTGTGCCTGCTTGGCCTGACTTCGTGTTGTACGACCCTTGACGATAGCCAGGATAGTCTGTTCTACCTGGGCGCCAATGAGTGAAGCATCAGGACCTGCTAGCACTGGGGATGAATGGAAAATAATCATGCCTGTCTTACCCTCCACCGTCTCTGCCAGGTAGTCACGCATAGATGCTATGATCCCCGGCAACCTGCTTGAGAAGAGAGCTTCTTCACTAGCATCATCGCTACCAGCGCTCAATAGCAGGAGGTTGTTGACAAATGTTTTACGCAAACATTGCTGAAACTGTTGGGGGGTAATCACATCTGCTTGCAACAGGTCGCGTAAGCCAGCCCCTTTCTCCAGGCCAAAACGTTGCTCAAGGCCCGGTTTGCGTAAATCCGCGTCGACAAGGATAGTAGGTGTGCCGCTTTGCGCTGCTATAATCGCTACATTGGCCGCAAGCACTACCCGTGGAGAAGAGGCAGATATCATAGTGAGCAGTAGGGTGTGAGGCTTCTCCTGTGCTTTGTCCAAATTAAAACAAATGTTGGCATATATTGTACGATAAGCTTCGCTATAAGCGGAACCTATATCATAATCAGTAAGCAGTTCAAACTGCTCTTGTGAGGGTATACTCACGGACATTACTCCTCTAATTCGTTTTATAGACGCCGGATATGATCGGACATCCTTGAGAGGTGCCGCTACAATTTACCCTGATCAGCCTATATGTTGAAAGGGCTTTTAGAGACACCCCTCATAAGTGTAGAGCCTCTTCGCTATTTATATCGATCAATTTTACTATAGTAGTTGTGTTTGAAACTGTCAATGCTCTGTTTGACACAAAACTTTATGCTTTGGCCACCTTCTTACTCACCGGTCCCAGTCCTGGTGTATGGGGAACTTCTCCGACGATGGGAAGCTGGAGTAAGTTTGCGGCTTCTTCTTTAGTATAAATGCGATCATCGAGATAATCGGCAAGGAATGTCAGTGCCAGACCGACAATAAGCGCGACAAAAAGCAAGATATATAAAAGGGTCAATTTATTTACAGATGAGCCAGGCACAGTACCTGGATCATCAGCGCTGCTGATGACTTGCGCCGCCACCGCTGGCTGGACACTACTTGTGGTAGTGGTACATGCACTCTTTTGGGTAATAATATAGCCATATCCCAGGTATTGGCATAAGTGAGATGAACTGACTTCACCAACCGCATTCGCGATAGCCCACGCTCCTGCTGCCGTGTTCCAGGTTGAACTGATAGTAACCAGGTTATGCGTATGATTTGCGCTTAAGGACCCTCCTATGGCACTGGCATTCTGCCAGTCGCCCAGGTCTACGCCAGGCCCATATTTTTGGCTGATCTGGCTCATATCAGCGCCGATTTGCTGCGAGACCCGGCTATCAAACTCTTTAGATGTGAGTATTGGACCTGATGTCAGGGCATCGGCGAGATTCTCCGAGATAGTAGCGTTATCTGCGCTGCTGGTGCTTATTCCATTAGAATCTGCTCGCAAACCTACCTGGATGGTAATATCTGAGCGGTATGCCGTCAAGGCACCCTGTGTTTTCCTGAGATGATAATATTGATAACCGACGTATAAGGCGACTATCCCGACTATTAAAGCCACGATCCAGATACGTCGCCAAATAATCATCCAATAAGCTCGTAGTTCCACAAATGTTAAGCCTTTCTTGCTTTTTATATTTATCTTACCAGATTACTGGTTGGTGTTCGTAGTTCTTGCACTTTCCTGGTACTCATTTTGGCTTCAATGAATTGTTGAATGCGACGGTGGAAACGGGGCGTGTCAAATTCAAGGGCGTGGTTGCGTATGGTTTGAGGATCGAAGGCACGCTCATCGAACGTAGCAAGTACGTTTGCCATACTCTCAACTGTTTGTTGCTTAAAGAAGATGCCTGTTACACCATCAACTACAGATGCCAGCGCTCCGCCAGCCCCATAAGCAATAACGGGACGACCTGAAGCCTGGGCTTCCAGGGGGGTAATGCCAAAATCTTCTTCCCCTGGGAAGAGGAAGGCTCGGCAATGAGCATAGTAATGGAGTACCTCTGCGTCGGAGAGCCGACCCAAAAAGCGTATGGTTGGGCCTGCCATCTTTTTGAGTCGCTCTTCATCTCGTCCCCCACCTATGATGACGAGGGGCAAATGGAGTTTATTGCAAGCCTGAATTGCCAGGTCAATACGTTTATAAGGTATTAAGCGGCTGAGGATGAGAAAGTAATCTTCGGGCTGTGTGGTAGAGTCAAAACTGAAACGCTGTGCGTCAACAGGCGGCGGTATGAAGACAGCTTCACGCCTATAATACTTCTGAATGCGTTCCGCAATTACTGGTGAATTCGCAATAAAGTGGTCTACGCGCATTGAGTTCGTCTGATCCCAGATGCGCAGTCCTGTAATTAAAAATGGGAGCACGCGACGTGCCATGCCACCCAATTGCTCGCGTTCAACATATTCATCATAGTTCCAGCACCAGCGCATGGGGGTATGGCAATAACAAATGTGCATGGTTTCAGGCCGGGTAATTACACCTTTGGCAAAGGCGCTGGAACTGCTTAACACAAGGTCATAGCCACGCAAATTCAGGCTCTCCATAGCAAATGGATAAAAGGGCAGGTATGGTTGATGATGTTTGGTGACCAGCGGAAACTTTTGCATGAAAGAGGTGCGAATATCCATCTTTTGAAAAGCCGGGTCAACACGCTGCGGATCATAAATAGAGGTATAAATGGGCGCGTCAGGGAATATCTCATGAAATGCCATAAGTACGCGCTCTGCCCCACCCATTTGATTAAGGTAATCGTGAACCAACGCCACTTTCATATACTTAATAAGCTCCTAGTCTGAACACGACCGCTGGAATAGTCCGGAAGAGAATTTGGAAGTACAGGCGTAAGGACCAGTTTTCGATGTAGTAGAGATCCATCAGTACGCCTTCATCAAAGCTTAGATTACTGCGACCACGCACCTGCCACAATCCGGTCAGACCTGGCTTGATAGCTAAACGGCCCTTTTGCCACTCCTCATACTGTGCGACCTCGTCGGGAAGAGGCGGACGGGGTCCTACCAGGCTCATTTCACCCTTGAGCACATTGATAAGCTGGGGGAACTCATCCAGGCTGGTGCGCCGCAAAAGTTTCCCGGTAGCTGTAACGCGCGGGTCCTCTTTCATTTTGAAAATTGGACCTTGCGCTTCGTTTTTTGTCCACAATGCAGCCAGCATTTGATCCGCATTTTCGTACATTGAGCGGAACTTATAAAACTGAAAGGGACGTCCATTCAAGCCTATACGTTTCTGTTTGTATATAATCACTCCGGGTGAATTGATACGTACGGCCAGGGCAATGCATAACCAGAGGGGAGAGCCTACAATCATTAAGAATAACGATACGGTGATATCTACAGCGCGTGTAATCATGCGTTGGATAGTATTTAGTGAGACTTGTTTGATACCGATAAGAGGTATACCTTCTATGGCTTCCATATCAATACGCGAAAGGCTTAGCTCATAGAGGTCTGGTACAAGTTTAAAAGAGGCACCCAGGCGCTCACACAGGCGTACGCTTTTAATTGACTGCTGGTGCATATTGGATGGCAGGGCAATGATAACTTCATCTACCTGCATAGAGCGAATGACTAAACCCAGGTCTTCCAGCGTGCCGAGCATCTTGAAACGCCCAAAGTCACTTGGCGGCTCGTTCATATCATGCAAGAAACCGACGATGGAATAACCCAGGTTGGGATTCGCCGCGATGTGCTGCATAATCATCTTGCCCAGTCGTCCTGAGCCAACCACGAGCAGCCGCGTTTCACCGAGACCAAGCCGATAAAGCATGCCCATAGCCGCCGAAACAATCAAACGTCCACTCGAAAGGACGACAATGGCCATGATCCATATAAACGGCACGAGCAAGCGCGAACTTGAAGGAGGTTGAAAGACAAAGAAATACGTGACTAAGAAGGCCAGGCCGACTGTCGCGGAACTGGCAATTGTCCAGGCCTGGCGAAACCAGCTGCCAGTAAGGCGAATATTGTAAAGGCCACGAAATGCAAATATAACGACAAGTCCAACTACAACACCGATTTCAAGTCCTGTAAAGCTGCTCAGCGATGCATAGATATCTTTCGTAGGATTGTTGTTTTCGATATTGTTGCGAAAGAATGTCAGCAGGCTATTTCTAAATAAAACGTTATAGCGCATAAAGTGCGCAAGGCGGAACGAAGCATCAATTAATGTGGCATCTAAAAGGAGCATAGCAATACACTCGAAGATGCGCCATTGGTGGCGATGAGACCGCCGCCTGGAGATGGCCTTCATGATTGGCCCAGTTGCTCCCACCGTCATATCCAGGACTCCCGTCCTATCCGTATCTGGACTGATATCGGTTGTTTGTGATAATTTACTACTGTTCATCACGATTTGAGTTCTATCCTACATCCTACACTATCGAACGAACGAAATATCTTGAGTACGTCCTTGCGAGGCAGTATGTAATGTTGTGGCTCGCTCATACGCGTGAATAGTTTGCTCGACCATTCTCTGCGTTGAGAATTGTTGGGCCACGGAAGGTGCCATGTTACGACATGTTTGCCGCAATTCCTCGTCGGTCAATGCTTTATATAGTGCTCCTGCCAGCTTTTCTACATTGTGTGGATCGATACACAATGCGAGGCCAGAACCCGCTTCTGGCAAGCTGGAAATATTTGATGTGACTACCGGTACGCCACATGCCAGGGCTTCCGCGACAGGTATACCAAAACCTTCGTAGAGTGATGGATAGACAAAGGCCGCAGCGGCGCTATACCACAATGCTTGTTCGGTGTCTGCAACAAAACCGGGGAAGATCACCTCGGCTTCTAATCCTAACTGTTGTACTCGCTCGAAAATTGCATCATAGAGCCAGCCCTTGCCACCGGCTAGCACAAGTTTTTCGCGTATAGTATGAGTTTTTCGTAACTGAGCATATGCTTCAATCAGTGTAATGATATTCTTGCGCGGCTCTAACGTACCAAGGTAGAGTAAATAACCATCCACCAGGCCTTGTTTCTGACGGAATACCTGTATTTCTTCTAATGTTAGGACGTTTGAGAACCGCGAATCGATACAGGGATAAACTGTTTGTAGACGTTCTTCAGGTATGCCTATCAGCTCGATTACATCGCGCTTGGTACTATCTGATACGGTAATAATGCTCGTTGCCTGGCGGATGCTGCGTACTGTAAATGTACGATGATACAGGCGTTTAGCCCGCGTTAAGACGCTCGGAAAACGTAAGAACGCCAGGTCATGCAATGTGATTACCCCGGTGCACTGCTGTGGCAGTAAGCGCGGCAATACATTCACCGGCGAATGTAAGAGATCAATATGTTTTTGTCGTATGAGTGACGGGAGTGTTAATTGCTCCCAGGCCACTCTTGCCGCTGGATGCGACTCAGACCAGGGCGCTGGAATATAGGTAATTTGTGGATGCTGAGCTGCAAGTCGTTCTACTACATCCTGCCCATTTACAAAAACTGTATATTCGTGCTTGCCAGGGTTCTTGGCTAGCCCCGTCAGCAGATATCTTATGTAACGACTCACGCCGCCATTGCGATAATTCTGGCTGAAGGACAGCAACTGAGCATTAATACCGATATGCATTCAGACAGTCTCCTCATGGCTGTATAACGTCCTTGCGATTGGCAAGGTAACAGGCATAGGCTATTCATATTATGCTATAAACTATACCCGTGTTCTGAATTTGGGTTACTGCACGCAGTGTTTCGCAGTGGGGTGGGCTTTGTTATTAGCAAGCAGTACATGTTCTAGTATACACCCCAGCCATTCACTGGCATCATCAATGTTCCGCCTGGCTTTTGCTAGCGATATATTACATTCGGCCATGGCCTGGCTACTACGTGTTTAAACGCTGGTGTTCTCGTTTTCAGAGTACTGAGTGTCTCTAATCCTGTATCAGTATATTAGGAAGGAGATAGCTCATTAATAAATGTAAAAAGAGTTGCCTGATCTGAAGGCATCGTCTTTTTTAGCCTCATTTTGATGATTAGCCTAGTACCGCTTAGTAAATCTCTTGCGTGCTCTGTAATGAGAGAGTATACTCAGATTTATACAGGTAAAAGGTAGGGGATTACGCGCAGAATCGACAATCCATTGCGTTTTTCTCTGCATCGGTGTATTATAGCCTAAAGTTCCAGCAAGTGACTAGTGTGCATATCGCACCAATTATGACTTACTAAATACGGGAGAAAAGTGCGTTGGCTAACAACAAACAACTCCGTCTCGATGTTGCACAGCTAACAGACGTTGGTCGCAAGCGTGAACATAACGAAGATAATATGGCCTACGTTATCCCTAAAGATCAACAGGTGATGGCGAAGAAAGGCGCGTTGTTCATTGTGGCCGATGGTATGGGGGGTCATGCAGCGGGAGAGGTGGCAAGTGAAATTGCTGTAGATACTGTTAGCTACGTGTATTACCAGGATGAAAGTGATGATGTGTCTGTCTCACTTCTGCATGCTATTAAACGCGCGAATGCGCTGATTCATCAGCGGGCCGCTGAAAATATGCTGCGTAGTGGGATGGGAACAACCTGTGTGGCGGCTGTATTGCGTGGCAATATGGCTTATATCGCCAATGTGGGCGATAGCCGTGCGTATCTTGTGCGTAATGGTCAGGTCAAGCAGGTGTCACAGGACCATTCCTGGGTGGCTGAGCAGGTCCGCGCTGGTTTATTAACCGAGGATCAGGCACGTACTCATGCCCAACGCAACGTTATTACTCGTTCTCTAGGCACACAAGCTGATGTCGAGATAGATGTCTTTCATGAACCGTTGGAAGAAAAAGACTCGCTAGTGTTGTGTAGCGACGGCCTTTCAGGCCTTGTGAGCGATGATGAGATACGGAGAATTGTCGATCAATCGGCACCGCAGGAGAGCGTCTATCATCTGGTAGAAAGCGCAAATGCAAATGGTGGCCCTGATAACATTACTGCCATCGTCGTATCAGTTCTGGAGGTTGGCTTAGAACCACCGAGTGTGAGGCATCCGGCTTTTGTCGGGGGGCGTGAAAGCGGTGAAAATACGGCTGTGCTGGGGTTGCCTCCTACGACATCTGGCGCTCTGGTGCCTGGCATGTATAGCGATAATCGTGTCCCTTCTAGCCCTTCACACTATTCTAGTGGTCCTCTCCCTTTCTCGGAAAGTATAACTGCACCACAACCTATTTCAAAGGCTGCTCCTAGTAAACGTGGCCGTTTATTTTATACAACCCTGGTATTACTCCTGCTCATGCTCGTTGTTTTGGCAACTGGTGGAACATATTTCTATTTACATAATACTATAGGGGCAAACGCTGACCAAAGCATCAGTCAGTCGCAGGCTTTAATTAGGCGGGCCAAGAGCGAAGTGGCTACCAACCCTGCCCTGGCCTTAAGCCATTTGGCGGCTGCTCAGAGTAATTTACGTGGTTTGCAACAAAATGGCTCATTGACCGCTAATCAACGTCAGCAAGTTCATAATCTTCTGCAAGGTGATGTTACAACAACCACGCAGGCTGCAATCGCAAGCTATAATGGACGTTCATCGATTACTTCATTACCCTGTACGGATACACCACCGGTGGCTCGACTGAATGTGGGTACAACGGATACGCAGACCAAAGCTACCACTATAGTGCAAGTGCCAGGGAAAAATAGTATATTGTACACCCTGGGAGTAGAGAATAAACTGTACCGGGTTGAGAACAATAGCTTGATCCCTGTAAGCTTACCCGCGTCTCTGAAATCTGCGAAAGTTGTAGATATCACCGGCAATGGCACGCAATTAGTGCTGCTCGTTGCCCAATCAAGTAGCTCTGGTGTAACGACCTATAGCCTGGTTCTCTTGACTCCTGAGCTGAATACGAAGGTAGATACCATTCCTATTACGTCTCCTTTTATCAAATCTGGTCTGGCTCCGACTTTGATCAGCGCGGTGTCGCCTGATATCTACGTCTTGCTGGCCTCCAATTCGACGCAGAACTCGACCACGGCAATCCTGGACTACACTCCACCGGCGAAGGGTGCACGTGCGCCCACCCCTCTGGTTTTAGGACTGCAGGGAACGCTCTCTTTCTCTCAGATTGTTGAAAGTATGGCAGCCTTTCCGAATCACCAACTGTTCTTTTTGAGTGCAGCTGGTCTGGTACAGAGCGTTACCCTGACAAATGCTAGCAATCAGGAGGCAACCAACGTCCTGCTACAGAAAGAGATTGCGCAGCCGCTGCCGGTCAGTGCAAAAGATTTCACCTCGACAACCCCTGTACCAACGGTAACCCCCGGAGGGACCAATGCGCTGTCTATTCCTGGGACGACGCTATCAGACGCGCTGGCTGTAGGGATGGTGAACAATGTGTCACACCTCTATATAATGGATGTGGGTCTGCATCGTGTACTCGACTTAGTCGTTGCTGACAATGCGGCTGGAACATCGACTCCAACCACTGGAGCAACGCCCCCATCTACTTCGACGACCACGGTTGGCGGTGGAGTGACTGGCTCTGTCATGCTGCTCCTGGCAAGGCAGTATACCTCATCTACCCTGTTTGCCCAGGTGAAGAGTATAGCGTTTGATGCTCAAAGTGTACAGGTCGATGTCGTCACGCAAAATGCGTCTCAAATGAATTTAATTTCTTTCAGCGCCAGTTCACAAATTGGCTGTGCATAATAGTGAAGTACCTTTCCATCAAATAGGTGGGATTTTTCCCATCTATTTTTGGTGTCATTTCTAAGGAGCAAGTAAAATCGTGGCTTTCGAAGCACATTATCGTACACATACATGTGGCGATCTAAATACAGATGCTATTGGTCAGCAGGTAACTCTGGCTGGCTGGGTCAATCGGCGGCGAGATCATGGTGGTTTAGTCTTCCTGGATATCCGTGATCGCTATGGTATAACACAGGTTATTTGTGACCCTGAACGTTCTCCAGAGGCCCATCGCGTTGCTTCGGAACTACGTTCAGAGTATGTAGTACAGGTGACCGGGAAGGTTGTACCACGCCTGGCTGGTACTGAGAATCCCAATTTGAGTACCGGGGCGATAGAGGTCTCTGCTGAGCGCATTGAGATCTTGAACCCTGCGCGAACCACGCCCTTCCCAATTATGGACAATATCTCAGTTGATGAAGCACTACGCCTCAAGTATCGCTACCTGGATCTGCGCCGTCCAACCATGCGCGAAAACATGGTATTACGCCATCGCGTGGTGAAGACTATGCGCGATTACCTGGATGAACGTGGTTTCCTGGAGATCGAGACCCCTATTCTCATGAAGAGCACGCCGGAAGGTGCGCGTGACTACCTGGTACCCAGTCGTCTTTATGCAGGCGAATTCTATGCTCTACCGCAATCACCCCAACAGTTGAAGCAATTGTTGATGGTGGCCGGCTTAGATCGGTACTTCCAGATTGCGCGTTGTTTCCGCGATGAAGATCAGCGTTCAGATCGTCAACCAGAGTTTACGCAGCTTGATGTGGAGATGGCGTTTGTGGCTGAGGAAGATGTAATGAACTTGATCGAAGGATTGTTAATCTATCTGATTGAGAAAACGACGCAGAAACACATCAAGGAACGACCTTTCCCGCGCCTTAGCTATGCGGAAGCGATGGATCGCTACGGTACAGATCACCCCGACCTGCGCTTTGACTTACCCCTTGTAGAGATATCGGACCTGGCTCGGGCAGGGACTTTTGGCGTTTTCCAGCATGCCCTGGCGGCTGATGGTTTGGTCAAAGGTATCCGCGTGCCTGGAGCATCTAATTATACGCGCAAGGAGATCGAGGAACTTACTGAATTCGCTCGTATGCTGGGGGCGAAAGGACTTGTAACCCTGGCTATTGCTGCCACAGGTGAAGTGAAATCTCCCTTGATCAAGTTTATGACGGGTGAGGAGGTGCAGGCGATTATTGAGCGCCTGCAAGGCCAGCCCGGCGATCTGTTGCTCTTTGTTGCTGATAGCGCCAAGATATGCAACGATGTTTTGTTTAGACTGCGTGTGAAGCTGGCTGAGCGCTTGCAACTCATTGATCCTGATGAACTGGCATTGTGCTGGGTGGTTGATTTCCCTCTGCTGCATTTTGATGAAGAAGGTCAGAGATATGAAGCTGAGCACAATCCGTTCTCCGGTATGGACGAGGCGCATATTGAGCGCCTTGATACAGACCCCTTGCATATTCGTGCGAAGCAGTACGATATCATTTGCAATGGCTATGAGATTGGCGGCGGTAGTGTTCGTATTAATGTAGCTGAGATCCAGCGTAAAGTCTTTGCGTTGATGAAGATGGATGATGAGCAGATCAAGGAGCAGTTTGGGCATATGCTGGAGGCCTTTGAGTACGGCGCACCTCCCCACGGAGGTATAGCGCTTGGTGTGGACCGCCTCGTCATGTTGTTAGCGAATGAAGATAGTATTCGTGAGGTCATTGCCTTCCCTAAGACACAGAGCGCCCTGGATTTATTGATGGGAGCCCCCTCTCCGGTTGATGATAAACAACTGCAGGAACTCCACTTGCGCCTTAGAACAGAGGAAAAACGCTAAGTTCGTCTCACTCAGGATTTGACAAGAGACCCTCATCAATAAAGGTGGCGCATGTGACACCTTTATTGATGAGGGTCTCTTGTCAAGATATATTTACCTCTAGATTTGGATAGACCAGTATACTGGACTTAGAGGTTCTCTCAAAAACATATTCGTTTTGAGGTTTGAGGTTTGAAGTTAGGTTGGGAGGATGAAGGAGAAGACAATGACATCAATAAATCAAGTAAATTCAGTACGCAATGCACCTGTATCTACTGGTTCAGCAACTTCGTTAAGTGTTCTAAATCGCCAGGCGAGTATTGGAAGCACAACAGTTAGCACGGCACCAAAATTCGCGCCAACACTAACTGAGGATGACGCAGTTGGTCAGGCTCGTTTGCTGAAAGCGCTAGCTGATCCAACACGCTTGCGTATACTCAGCTTGTTGAGCAGGCATGAGGGGGAAGTGTGTGTCTTTGAGATTGTAGAGAGCTTTACACTCGAGCAGCCGACAATTTCTCACCACTTGCGTATTTTGCGTGATGCTGGACTGGTAGACTGCCGCAAGAAGGGTCTGTGGGCATACTACTATGTTCGCCGTGAAGCCCTGTCTCGTGCAGGCGAGGTCATCAATGGCCTCGCGTAGCGCATACTGAAAGTGATTTATTTATAGGTGTTGCTGTAACTCATCATGGGGAGGGCGAGAGAGTTATAGAAAGCAACCCACTATCGGACAGAAATATGTCCTTGATAGTGGGTATTTTTTTGTTGTGCGACTTGCAGCCGATGAACGTTTTTTTGTGCGGTGCAACAGTAAGTTTGGTAATATCATTGACACGCAAGTTATAGAGTTCGTATACTCCAGAATAGGCAATGTATATGCTGCTATTTTTAGATCCTGCAATTTGATATACCATAATCATATTGAAATTTGAAATGGCGGATAAGTTTGCCTTGAGTGGGAGAACAACGCATGTTTGCTCGAAAAATACATATTCGTATTTCTGTACTTATCGCTCTGCTGCTGCTAGTCAGCACTATTTTTATACTCTGGCAATTCTCTTCCTCCGGTGATGGGCCGACTTCCTGTACAGCAGCAGCAGCCTCTGCAGGCAGCAATAGCTCCCAACCACCGCTCTATCTCGGCCTGGATGCGTATCGCAATTTGGATAAACTCTCTTATCTTGAATTAGGTGACCGGGTAAGTGAGCAGTCTACGGCTGATCCTGGCGGCAGCAATTTTGATAGTTCTCACAATTTACGTGTGCTGCCAGGCGGTAAGTATGTGCTGTTTGACCAGCTTGGCCCGGCTATGGTCACTTTTATGCGCATGCAGGAGAACTATGGCGGACCATGGAAGCTCACCCTGGATGGTAATGCAGGGACGACAATAGGCCCAGGTGATCTGGGACAGATGCATCCTACGAATATGCCCGCTCAGGCTTTCCCCTATCCCCTTTCGCTTAATCAGCAGGAGAGCCAGGGCAGTAGTATTATTGCTTCAGCCATTCCTTTCCAGAAGAGCATGCAATGGACATCGAGCCGACAAAACGGCAACTTCTATGCACTCTATCGTAAGCTGCCCTATGGGACGCCGCTGTCCACGTGGGACGGCTCCGCACCTGCCAGTGACGTGGTGAATCTGTTACGCTGTGCCGGTAGTGATATTGCGCCCGGCAGCGGCGTGGCCAGGCAAAGTGGGAGTGTGAACCTGGTTGGGGGAAGTGAAACACCGGTAACAACGTTATCAGGCCCAGGTCAGATACGCGCGCTCTCATTTCATGTGCCCCTGGGAGAGCAAGTACGCTTTGGCAATACGCGTTTGCGTATTTATTGGGATGGAGCGAGTGAACCCGCTGTTGATGCGCCTATTAAATTTCTCGTAGGTGATGGCGCTGGTGTCTATCAACCAGCTGGACGTCCGTTAGTGCAGGG
>WNFM01017503.1_pt1 | contig 15123 bp, 7 predicted proteins | sample 5400271 | NCBI WGS metagenome assembly WNFM01 (sample SAMN13153352, study PRJNA577476) | soil metagenome | isolation source: 60 cm saprolite on Douglas fir-dominated hillslope | place: USA:California | collected 2013-09-17
ATGAACCCGACGACCAAGGACGAGCTGGTGCAGAAGCTTCTCGCCGATGATGTCGCCAAGCACGACATCATGACCCGGCTGACCTCCGAGGACGCCTCGAAGAGGGAGATCGCCGAGACCCTCCTCGGAGACACCTCGATCAAGGCGATGGCTCTGGACAAGATCGCCGCCGATCAGCCGTCGCGCGCGGCGCTGCTGCAGAAGCTGGTGGCCGATGCGGCGATGCGCGCCGAGGTGATTGCCTCCGTGACTTCCGACGAAGCGACCCGGAAGGAACTGCAGGAGATCCTCAAGAAGCCGCTGCCGAAGAAGTAGCCCCGTCCGGCGGACCGACGCTACAAGGCGTTGACCTGAACGCTGTTCGACAGCACGCGGTGGCCTGACGGGTCGACCATCCGCAGCCTGACCTGATAGACGCCCGGTCGATCGAAACGCAGGTCGTGAGCGTAGTCGAACCCTTCGACTGTCTTGACGACGTCGCCCGACGCGCAATCGACCCCGTTCCCTTCGGCGCGGGGCAGCTCGCCCGGCGCCGAATGCCCCGTGGCGTTGCTGGCGCGGGCCGGGTCGGTCATCCAGGCGATTTCCGAGCGGCACAGCTCGACCTGCCCCGGCTCGACGCCGCGTACCTTGCCGTAGATCGATACGGTGAACGGCACGAAGCCGACGATCCGGTCGGCCACGATAAACAGGCCCGGTCCTGATGGTCCGGGCGCCTTCGGGCCGCGGGCCCAGGCATCACCATCGCCGGCCAGGCTGAGCAACAGAGCACCCCCCGCCACCATCGTCACGATCATCCCCAGCCGACGCATGAACCCCCCCAGTTCCGCCCGCGACCCGGTCGCGGGACAGCGCCCGTTATGCATATATGTAATCAGATAAAATGGCCTATGCGTACCTCCCACAAGCTGTGCTTTCATCCTGGTCGAGTCAAGAGTGACTTTCGTAATCTTGACTGGGTTTGTTCGATACCTATATTTGGAGTGTCAGCGTACCGGCGTCACCAGGCGCTCGAAGCTTCCCGGTGTAGACCTTTGCCACTGAAAGGGTTGATGCAGGAAACGCCGCCCGGCCTCCTCCGGACGATTTTCAGAGAAGTCGGCGGTCTGGTCAGGAGCGATCGAATCAGCCTGGCCCTGCCTTCTTCCGATGGCGAGCGTTTCGTAGTGCAGTCCGTCCATCCGGACGATTCGGAGCTCCCGAGCTGGGAGGTGCCGCGGAACGGATCGTGCGCGGCGCTCGTTCTGAAACGGAGACGGATGGAGCTGTTCTCCAGCCTCGGGACGGAGTCTCACTACCCCGAAGAAGAAGCCCTGCACCGGGAGGGAATGCGCGCCGCCGCCTTCCTGCCGTTGTTCCTGGCCGGCGAGCCTTACGGCGTGCTGATCCTGGCGACCAGGGAGCCCCATTCCCTCGAAGAGAAGGCGGTTCGCTCGCTGGAGCGCGTCGGCGGGCTGCTCGCCCTGGCGATCGCCTCCGCGCGGCAGCCGCCCGAGGCCGCGCCCTCGACTCCGCTGCAACACGCGTTCGGGCAGATGACGGTCTTCAGCCGAGTCTCGAACCGGATCGTCCAGGAGGATCACCTGGAGGCGGCCTGCCGCCTCTTTCTCGAGACGATCCGCGAGCACTCGGGATACCACCGGGCCGTGCTGACCCTGCTGGATGACGAAGGCAAGGATTCGCAATCGTACTTCACCGGATTCAGCGACGATGACATCGATGCCTTCCACCGCCACAAGCTGACCGCGGCGCAGCGCCAGGTGATCTTCGACGAGCGCCACCGCAGCGGGAATTCGTATTTCGTGCCGGCGGATCTGGCCCGCGACTTCGCCGGCTTGAGGCCGGACGGCGCCGCGCCCGGCGCCGGGGGCCTCTTGTTCGTCCCTCTCTACGGCGGTCGCGGCGCGATGATCGGAACCGTGATGCTCGACGATCCGGCCGTCCGGAGCCTGCCGGGCGCCGAGGTCCTCTCCGCGCTGGAGCTGTTCGCCAGCGGCGTGGCGCATGCGATCGAGAAGAAGCGCCTCGACCTCGTGGTGAAGAACGCGCAGGCGCGGCTGCGGATGGTGCAGGAGCAGCTGATGCAGTCGGAGAAGCTGTCCGCCATCGGGCAGCTCATCTCGGGCGTGACCCACGAGCTGAACAATCCGTTGTCCGGGATCATGGGCTTCGCCCAGCTGCTGCTCGGCGCGGAGATCAACCCCAAGACCAAGAAGAACCTCGAGCGGATCTACGCCGAGGCGGTCCGCTGCCAGAAGATCGTCCAGAACCTCCTGTCGTTCTCGAGGCGGCACCATCCCGAAAAGACGAGCCGCAGCCTGAACGACGTGGTCGACAGCGTGCTCGAGCTGCGCGCGTACCAGCTGCAGGTGGACGACATCGTGGTCGACCGTCAGTACGATCCGAACCTGCCTCCGACCCTGCTCGATTTCCACCAGATCCAGCAGGTCGTCCTGAACGTCGTCAATAACGCGCACCAGGCGATGATGATGGTGTCGGATCGGCCGCGTCGCCTGACGATCGTCACCGAGCGCGCCGGCGATCGCCTGAGCGTGCGGATCAGCGACACCGGCTCGGGGATCCCGCGCGAGCGGCTGGAGAAGATCTTCGACCCCTTCTTCACCACCAAGGCGGACGGCAAAGGGACCGGGCTCGGCCTGAGCGTGTCGCGCGCCATTCTCCGCGACCACCAAGGCACCATCAGCGCCGAGAGCGCCCTGGGGGAGGGCACGGCCATGACCCTGGCCCTGCCTCTCGTCGCCGGCAGCACGACACCGGCGGCGGACGAAGAAAAGGCGCCGCCCCGGGGCGTGCCGGCGCCGCTGCGGCTTCTGGTCGTCGACGACGAGGAGGTGCTGACGGAGCTGCTGGGAGATTTCCTGAGAAGCGTGGGGCACAGCGTCGATCAGGCGCGCAACGGCCGGCAGGCGCTGGCGATGGCCACCAGTCAGGATTACGACGTCATTCTTTCCGATCTCAAGATGCCGGGTCTCGATGGTCAGGGTCTCTACGAGCAGCTCGTCAAGATCAAGCCCGGCATGGCCGCGCGTTTCGTCTTCTCGACCGGCGATCTCGCCAATCCCAAGGTTCAGACCTTCTTCCAGGCCTGCGGCTGTCCCTATCTCAGCAAGCCGTTCAAGCTCGAGTCGGTCCTCAAGGTCATCGACCAGATCATCCAGAAGCTGCGGGCCGCTTAGGAGCCTGTCCGGGCCATCGCATGGGACGCGACACCGGCTCGCCTCGTTGACAGAAGCGGCGCTCCACCGTACCTTTGGCGCTCCGTGATCTCTCCGCAACGAACCCCGGGTCCGCGGCGCCCGCGAGGCGCCGCCGTCATGCTCTGCGCGGCCCTTCTGCTGCGGGGGGCGGCAGGCGCTCCGGCAGCCCCGCAAGGGAAGGGGGGCGCGAGCGTCGCGGACCTGGTCCAGCGCGGCAACGCGGCCCGCCGCGAGGGGCAGATCGAGGCGGCGCTCGCCGCCTATCGCGAGGCGCGCGGTCTCGCGCCGGAGCGCGTCGAGGTGCGGCTGCTTCTCGCCGACACTCTGCGGCGCGTCGGCCGGCTCGACGAGGCCGAGGTGGAGTACGCCGCCGCGGTCAGCCTCGACCCGCGTCGCGCCGAGGCGGTGACCGGTCTCGCGATGGTCCGCCGGGCCCGCTTCGATTTCGAGGGGGCGATCGCCATTCTGGAGCCGGCGCTCGGGCGCGTCCCCGCCGACCGCCGGGCCGATCTGCTGCTGACGCTCGCCGAAACGCGACGCCGCCAGGGTCGTCCCGACGAGGCGGAGCGTCTGCTTCGCGAGGTGCTCAGGGCGCGTCCCGGCGAGCCGCCCGCCCTCGCCGGACTCGCCCAGGTCGCGGAGGCGCGCGGCGATCTCGGGGGGGCGGTGGGCTTCTGGACCGGCTATCTCGAGGCCCGGCCCGACGACGAGCCCGCCCAGCTGCGCCGCCAGGAGCTGCGCGAGTTGAAGGCCTCGATCGGCGCGCTGCGCGAGGCGGCGCTCGGGAAGGCGGGCGGGGCCGTGTTCTCGGAGCTCGGGCGGCTGCTGGCCGTGAGCGGTGACCCGGCGGGAGCGACCGGGGCCTGGAAGAGCGCGCTGGCGGCCGACCCGGAATCGGCCGACGCGCGGCGCGGGCTCGCGCTCGCCCTGCGCGACCTGGGCGATCGGCGCGGGGCCGCCTCGCAGTTCCGCCGCCTCCTACGGCAGACGCCGCGGGACGGCGTCGCCCTCTATAATCTGGTCGGCCTCGCGCGCTCGGCCGGCGATCGCGAGGCGGAGCGTGACGCCTGGCGGGCGCTGATCGAGGCGCGGCCCGACGATCTGTTCGCCGTGCGAGCCTGGCTCGCCGCCCTCGAGGACGAGGGGGGAGAGGCCCTGAAGCAGGCGATCGCCGGCGAGCGGGGCGACGGGGATCCGGGCGTCGATCGCCCCGGCGCATCGACGGCGCTTCTTCGGCGCCGGGCCCTGCTCGAAGCGGCGGCGGGACAAACGACCGACGCGACGGATGACCTGTACGAGGCGCTTCGCCGCGACCCGACCGACCCCTGGACCCAGCAAATCGCCATCGAGATCCTCGCCCTTCGCCCCGCTCTCCTCCAGGATCTCGGCACCCGCGCCGTCCCGACCGGCGGACACCCGCCCGCGGCGGACGACCTGGTCCTTCTGGCGCGGTTGACCTGGTGGTCGGGTCGGGGCGGCGATGCGCTGTTGCTCCTGCGGCGCGCGGTCGCGATCGATCCGCAGTCGGCGCGCGCCCGGTCCGCCCTGGCGGAAGCGTATCAAGTCGTCGGGCGGAACGAGGCGCTGGCCCTCGGAGAGCTGCAGCGCGCGGCCGAGCTGGTTCCGGGCTCGTCCGCCGCGCAGGTCGATCTCGCCCTGGCGCACCTGCGCTCCGGGCGGGCCGGCGAGGCCGAGACGGCGGCGCGCAGAGCGCTCGCGCTCGACGGCTCGTCGGCGCCGGCGCTCTCGGTCCTGGGGGCGGCGCTGATGGACGGCGGCGATCCGGATGATGCGGCCGCCGCCTACGCCGCCGCGCTGCGGATCGATCCGGCCGATAACTTCGGCCTGGCGCGTATCCAGTACCCGCTCATCCTGGCCGCGCTCGGCCGCCAGGTCGAGGCGCGCCATGCCCTCGCCGGAGAGATCCCGCCGATCCCGGAGGCGATCTACCGCGAGGCTTGGAGCTTCGCGCGCGACAGCTTCCGCGACAAGAGCTACGCGGGACAGGACTGGTCCGCATGGAACAATCGATACCGAGGACGCCTGCGGACGGTCGCCGACGCCCACCGGGCGATCGCCACGATGCTCGGCGCGCTCGGCGACCCGTACACCCGTCTGCGCGACGCCGAGGAGACCGGCGCGCTCTATCTCTCCCGGCGCGGAGAAGGGGTGGCCGTCGACCCGCTGGGGCGGAATCGATCGCAGAGCCAGAGCGTGATCGTCAAGGATCTTCCGGGAGGTCTCGGCTACATCCGGCTGAGCAATCTCAGCGACCCGCGGGTGGTCGAGGAGGTGCGGCGGGCGCTGCGCTCGATGCGCGAAAAGGAGGGACTCATCCTCGATCTGCGGGGGAATCCGGGCGGGTTCGCCCGCTCGGCCGACGCGATCGGAGATCTGCTGACCGGCCCCGGCAGGGAGGCCGGCGTCGACGCCGGTCCGGAAGGTATCGCCACCCGGATCACCGGCGGCGACGGGGCCCAGAACGACAGCCCTCTCACGGTGCTCGTCGACGGGCAGACCGCGAGCGCCGCCGAGCGTCTCGCACGCACCCTCGAGAGCACCGGCCGCGGCCGGCTCGCCGGCGCGCGGACCCGTGGCAAAGGTCTGGCCCAGGTGTCCCGTGTGCTTCCGGGCGGCGCGACCGTCCTGGTCTCCGCCGCGGAGATGCTCGGCGCCGACGGTTCTCCGCTGCAGGGACACGGCCTCCAACCCGGGGCGCCGGTCCCACCCGAGGCGGCGGCCTCTCCCGGGGCGCCTGCGTCACCGGTCGCTCCCGGTCCGCAGGCGCCATGATTGACAGCCTCGGGGGCGCGACTTAAGATACGCGCCCCATGAGCGAGCCGACGCCCCGGAGCGCGGCGCCGGTCGCCGGCTCCGCTGGAACGATCGAACGTGTCCGCCGGCGCGCCGCGGCGATCCTCGCCGCCGTTCTGCCGGCCGGCGCGGTGCCGCCCGAGCTCGGCGGCTTCTGGACCAACGCCTGGCCTTTTCCCGCGGTCGTCTTCTCCGCCTTTCTGATCGCCTGGGGAGCCGAGTGCGCCCAGTTCCTGGTGTCGCAGGGGCTGGCGCTGGCGATCCTTGCCTGGATGCAGGCGCTTCCGGAATTCGCAGTCGAGGCGGTGATCGCCTGGTCGAAGCAGATCCATTTCATGACCGCCAACTTCACCGGCTCGCTGCGCCTGCTGGTGGGGCTCGGCTGGCCGCTGATCTTCGGGGTCGCGGCGTTCGGCCACTGGAGGCGCGAGCGCCGGCTTCTGCGGCGCATCCGCCTCGACGACGAACACTGCGTCGAGGTGCTGGCCCTCGCGCCGCCGATCCTCTATTTCCTGGTCATCGAGGCCAAGGGGACGCTGACGCTTTACGACGCCGCGATCCTCGGGGCGATGTATGTCGCCTACCTTTTCGTCCTCAAGATGGTGCCGCCGCGCGAGATGGAGCATGTCGAGGATCTCGAAGCGATCCCGCGCGCGGTGATGGGCCTGCCGCGCGTCGCCCGCGGCTTCGTGGTCATCGCCCTGTTCGTCGCGGGCGGGATCATCCTGTACCTGGCCGCCGAGCCGTTCCTGGAGAGCATGCTCCGCTTCGCGGTCTATTTCGGAGTCTCGCAGTACCTGTTCATCCAGTGGGTGGCGCCCTTCCTGTCGGAGTTTCCCGAGAAGATCAGCGCCCTTTACTGGGCCCGTCAGCGCGGCAAGGCTCCGATGGCGCTGATGAACATGGTCTCGGCCAACATCAACCAGTGGACGATGCTGGCGGCGATGATCCCGCTGGTCTACAGCTTCAGCCTCGGAGCACCCTCCTTCATTCCATTCGACGATTTCCAGAAGAAGGAGATCCTGCTCACCGTGGCGCAGTCGATGCTCGGGATGCTGCTCCTGGCGAACATGTCGTTCCATCTCTTCGAGGCCGCCGGCATCTTCTGCCTCTGGGGGCTGCAATTCGCCATCCCCCACCTGCACGAAGAAGTGACGCTGCTTTATTTCGCCTGGGTCGCCTACGAGCTCTTCATGATCGTCGTCGTGCGCCGGCGGCTGGATGCCCTGGTCGCCTTCGGTCAGCTCTGGAAGAGCCACGGCGCGCGCCGCGCGAAGCATTCCGGTCCCCGGACCGGTCCCTGATCGCGCCTCTCGCCCCGAAGACCGCGGACGGGGTATTCTGTCGAACCATGGCCGCGTCGAGGGAGTTTTGAAGCGCTGGAAGCGGGTTGTCTGGACTCTCCCGGCGCTCGTCCTGCTCGCCGTCGTGACGCTCACCCTGCTGCTGACCACCGGCGTTCTCGAGGAGCGGCTGCGGCGGATATTCGAGCGTCGCGCCACGCAGGCCCTGGGAAGCCAGGTTCTCGTCGGGCGGCTGCGCCTCGGCCTGTTTCCTCCGTCCGTCCGGCTCGATCATCTTCAATGTACCTACCGGGGCAACCGGGGTTCCGTGCTCCGCGCCGACATCGACGCGACCACCGCGGACGCCGGCCTGACCACCTGGCTCGGACTGCGGCGCGGACCGATCCGGATCGCCGTCGAGCGGCCGCATCTGCGGCTGATCCTTGCGGAGGGGCATCCGCTGACGCCGGAGGTCGCCGGAGAAGACCCGCTCGTCGCCCTGGCTCTCCTTGGTCGCGGCTCGTCTCTCGGCGTCCGCGACGCGACGCTCGATCTCGATCTGTCCGGAGGACGGCGGTTGCATCTGGAAGGCGCCCAGGCGACGCTGCGAACCGGCGACCGTCCCGGATCGATCATCGGGCATGGGACGATCGCCACCGGAACGGCCGTGGGATTTGCCGGCGGGTGGGGCAAGATCGGCGCCGAGACCGACTTCGATCTCGCCGACGGGCTCCTGAAGCTCGACCCCCTCTCGATTCGGGCCGAGGGGTTCGCCCTGACCGGCCGCCTCGGCGTGGCGCTGGGCGCCGCGCCGCACGTCACCGGCGAGGCGCGGCTCGGGGTGGACGCTTCGGCGCTGGCCCGTTTTCTGCCGCCGACCGCCGCCCCCGACGGACGCCTGGAGGCGCGGCTCCAGGGCTTCTGGGGCGACGAAGGCCCGCGGATGCGGGGTGACATGAGCGGGGTCGCCCTGCGCTTGTTCGGTCTCACCATCGACAGCCTGAACGCCGATCTCGATCTGGGCGAGAGCCTGAAGGCGACCGGGATCAAGGCGCACCTGCTCGGCGGGGAGGCGACCGGCGCTCTCGAAAGCGCCTGGCGGAAACCGGAGCGGGCCACGCAGATCGACGCCAGCATCGACGGTGTCGATCTCGCGCAGCTCCTCGGGCTCGCCGGCTGGAGCGGTCCGGCGGTGCAGGGGACGGTGCACTATCGCGGCCGGCACCTGCTCGATGCCCGCGGACTCGCCGGGTTGGGCGGGTCGGGCGTCATCGATGCGGTCGGCCACTACGCCGCGCCGAAGGGGGGCCTCTTGCCGCTCGAGGTGACCTCGACGCTCGTCACCGAAGGTGTCGCGATCCGTCTCACCGGCGGAACGATCCGGGCCGGCTCGGTGCGCGGCAACTTCTCCGGCACCGTCGCCGAGGGTGAGGGGATCCGGATGCGCCTGCGCGGAGCCACCGGCGACATCGGGGAGATCCTGCCGCTCTTCAAGCCGCCGGGGAAGCCGGTGCCGAAGCCGAAATCGCCGGCGCCGATCCCGCGCGGGGCCGGGCCTCCCGCGGGGCCGGCCGGGGGGACGCGGCCGGTCCGTCTCGTCTCCTTTAACCCCGAGCCCGCCGGCGACAGCGTCCTCGAGACCATCACCCGGGCGCTCGGGGGTACCTGGGAGTGGGATGGAGACATTCAATACCTTCAAGGCCGACTCGGTTTCGAAGGCACCCTTTCCGGCCGCAACCTGACCTACCATCAGACGCCGATCGGCGACCTCAGCTCCCGGATCCTCTACCGCAAAGAGATCCTGACGATTCATGAAGCGACCCTGCATCCGGATCGGAGCGGGGAGGTGCGCGCCGCGGGCACGATCGATTTCCGGGGTCAGGGCCTCGTCGATCTCGATGTCGTCGTCGCCGATTGCCCTCTGGCTCCCGCCCTCTCCGTCGCCTACCTGCCCTGGCCGGCCGAGGGACGCTGGAGCGCGCGGATCGGCGTCGGAGGGCGGCCTCAGGCGCCCGCAGCGCACGCCACCATCGAGACCGGGCCGATCCGCCTCGGCGATCTGAGGATCGATCGCGCACGGGGCGAAATCCTCGCCACCCCCGATCTGATCGAAGTTCGATCGCTGACCCTGTCGCGCGGGTCGTCGGCGCTGTCGGTCGAGGGCTGCCTCCCGTACCACGCCGAAACCGAGGAAGAGGCCGCCGACGATGGGACGGAGGGCTCCGGCCTGACGGTCCGGGGCGCCGGCCTCGACCCGGCGCTCTGGAGCGCGTCGGCGGCCGGCGCCGGTCTTTCCGGCCTCGTCGACGTGGAAGGAATTTTCACCGGAAGCCTGGACCATCCGGGCGGCCGGCTGGCCCTCCGGTCGGCGCAGCTGCACGTCCCGGCCGTCGACATCGGCGCCATCGATGCTCGAGTCGGCCTGACCGATGGCGCTTTCGCCCTCGATGTCCGTCTTCCGGATCGGAACGCGACTCTCAGCGGCACGATCGGGCTCGGGTCCGGCTGGCCGGCCGACCTGCGCGTCGTCCTGTCCGGGAGCACGCAGCAAGTCCGGCTGGTCCTGGGGGCCCTCGAGGAGGCGCGTCTGGTGCTCGGCGGCGAGGTCTCGATCCAGGGCCCCCTGCTCGACCTGCCGAGACTGCGCGCCCGCGCCGTCCTGCCGCGGTTCGAGGCCGGCGTGGCCGGGGTGACCGTCGCCGCATCGGCCCCGGTCGTGCTGTCGCTTCAGGGCGGGCGGCTCGGCCTCGACCCGGTGATCCTGATCGGGGAGGGGACGCGGGTCGAGCTGCGCGGCGGCCGCGCCACGATCGGTGAGGAAACGCTCGAGCTCGAAGCGCTCGGAAGCTTCGACCTCCGCCTGCTCCGCCCGCTTCTCAAGAATCTTCAAGCGACCGGGCGCGGGGAGATCGCGCTGCGGGTCACCGGGACGCGGCAAAACCCCGACTTCCGCGGCACTCTGGATGTCACCGCCGAGGCGATCCGCTACCCCGATCTCCCGTTCCCGATCAACAACCTGGCGGCTCACGGGACGTTCGAGGCTTCGGGGATGACGGTCGACACGCTGCGCTTCGAAGCGGGGGGAGGTCCGGTCGCGGGCTCCGGCCGGATCGGGATCGGTCCGATCCCCGGGCGGCGCGCCGGGCTCATGATCGAAGAGGCCGACCTCGCGCTGCGCGGCACGAACGTCAGGTCGGAGTTCCCCGACGGCTTCACCTCGGTGTCCGACCTCGATCTGACATTCCGTTTCGATTCCGCCGGGGCGCGCCTGGGCGGAACGATCGACCTCGTGAAGGGGATCTACAGCAGGAACCTCAAGGCGGGCTCGGCGGCGGTTCGCGGCGGATCGGGGCTCGATCTGGCGCCGCGATCCCCGCTCCCGGACCCGCTGGCGTCGCTGGGGCTCGACATCCGGATCCGCGCCGCGCAGGATGTCTGGCTGCGCAACGACCTGGCGAACCTCGAGGGCGCGGGCGAGCTGCGGGTGACCGGCGTCGCGGCCAGGCCCTCGGTCGCCGGGCGGATCACGGCGACCGAGGGGGGCACGCTCCGCTTCCGGGGAGTGCGCTACCGCGTCGATCGGGGCACGGTCGATTTCTCCGACCCCGTGGCGATCAACCCGATCTTCGACGTGCAGGCCTCGACCACCATCAAGGAATACCAGGTGACGCTGCACGTGGAAGGAACGGCCGGCGATTTCAAGTACGAGCTGACGAGCAGCCCGACGCTGCTCCAGCAAGATATCGTCGCGCTGCTTTTGACCGGCCGCACCCTCGGGCCGGGAGCCGGCACAGCGGGCAACCTCGGCGAGGAGACCGCGACCGCCTATCTCGGTGGGATGTTCAACGATGAGTTCTCGGGCCGCATGGCCGGCTGGGCCGGTCTCGACATGCTGGCGATCGACCCGTTCCAGACCAGCGCCCAGGGGGATCCGACGACGCGCGTCACCCTCGCCAAGCAGGTCACGCCCGATCTCATGCTGAGCTATTCGAGCGACCTCGGATCGACCCAGGCGTCGATCTACGAGCTCGAGTATTCCTTGAGCCGCGACGTCACGCTCACCAGCCTGCGCGATCGAACCGGATCGCTCGGGGCCGACCTGCGTTACACGGTGCGCAGCAAGCCGCCGTCGCTGCCGGGCCTCGAGTTCCGGGGTCGCGCGCAGGAGGGGGTGTGCCGCATCGGCGCTGTCCGGATCGAGGGGCATCCCCATTTCTCGGAACGCCTGCTGCTGGCCTGCCTGCGGTTGCGGCCGGGCCGCGTCCGCAGCCGGGCCGCCGTGAACGACTCGGCCGATCGTCTGCTGCGCTTCTACCAGAAACGCGATTTCCTGATGGCCGAGGTCGACATCGACGAAACACCGGGGGCCGCGGGGACGGTCGATCTGACCGTGCGGGCCCGCTCCGGTCCGCGCATCGTCGTCCGGATCGACGGGGTCGGGGGACAGGAAGGACTCCGGCAAAGTCTGGCGCCCGCCTGGCAGAAGGGGATCTTCCTCGACGAGATCGTCGAGGCGGCGCGGATGGAGCTGCTGGCGATGCAGCGCGATCGCGGGCGCCAGTCGGCCGAAGTGACGGCGAAGGTGCTGCGTGACGATCCGGAGGAGTTCAGGGTCCTCTTCGCCGTGCGGCCCGGTCCGCGCGTCCGGGCGTCCGAGGTGCGGGTGGAAGGGGCCAGGCAGGTCGACGAGCAGGAAATCCTCAAAGTGATGCGCAGCCGGCCCGCGGGAGCGTTCCGCCGGGGCCTGGTGCGCGATGCCGGGCTGCGGGACGACGTCCAGACGGTGCGGCGGCTCTACCTGTCCCGCGGCTTCGCCCGGGTCTCGGTCGAGCCGCCGGAGATCCTGATCGACGATGCCGGGACCGGCGCGAGGGTCGTGCTGCGGGTCGAGGAAGGACCGCGCGTCGTGCTGCGGTCGGTTCGCTTCGAGGGAGCGGCCGCGCTTTCGCCCGATCGGCTCGAGGCGGCCGCGGCGCTGGGATCGGGGGCGCCCTACATCGCCGACGAGGTCAACGACGCCCTGGCGCGGGTGCGGCGCGCCTACGACGCCGCCGGCCACTACGACGTGAAGGTCGAGTCGCGGGTCGAGCCGGCCGCGAGCGGTGCGGACTCGGAACAGGTCGATGCGGTCTTTTCGATCACCGAGGGGAGGCGCCAGGTTGTCCGAAGCGTCGATGTCGGAGGCAACCTGATCACGGACGATGCGGTGATCCGCCGCGCCTTGAGGGTCAAGCCGGGTGATCCGCTCAGCCGGGCCGATCTCCTCGAGAGCCAGAGGCGGCTCTACCAGCGCGGCATCTTCGATGCGGTCTCGCTCGAGCCGGCCCCGCCCGTCCCGCCCCCGGGCGCGGCCGATGACGGCGCGGAGGGGACGGATGCGGTCGCCCCGGAGGGCCCCGGGCCGGGAACCCCGGGTCCGGCAGATGGAAGGAGGGCGGAGGCGAAGCCGGTGGTCGTCTTCGTGCGCGAGTCCGCTCCGCTGAGCCAGGTCTTCGGCTTCGGCTACGACAGCGTTGAGAAGGGGAGGGTGATCTACGACATCAACCACCGCAACGTCTTCGGCAGCGGCCGCTCGCTCGGGCTGAACACCCGGGCGAGCGAGGTGGCGCAGAACGCCTCGCTGCTCTATCGCGAGCTGGGAATGTTCGGCGGCCAGTACGACGGACTGGCGACCGCGTTCTGGCAGAACGAGAAGCGCCCCGCCTTCGATGTGCGGACGATCGGAGCCTCGGTGCAGATCACACGTCCGATCAGCCGGGCGACCAAGAACCTGTTCCGGTATTCGCTGCGGGACGTCGATCTTTCGCAAGCCTCCGCCGTCTTCGAAGGCTCGACCCTGAGGCTCTCCGGGATCGCCGTCTCGGTGGTCCACGACACGCGCGATTCCGCGTTTCAGCCGACGCGCGGGCATTACCTGAGCGGCGAGGTGCAGTATTACGGCGCCGGTCTGGGCTCCGAGGCCGATTTCAGCAAGGGATTCGCCCAGGCCTTCTTCTTCCGGGAGATTCTTCCGAAGACCGTCTGGGCGCAGGCGGTCCGCGCGGGGGTGGCGGTCACGCTGGGACGATCGCATGCCGACCCGGCCTCGACGGGAGATGCGATCTCGGGTCTGCCTCCCTCCGAGAGGTTCTTCGCGGGGGGCGACACGACGCTGCGCGGCTTCCGCCGCGACCGGGTCGGGCCGCTCGACGTCGATGGCGATCCGATCGGCGGCGAGGGTGTCTTCGTCCTGAACGAGGAGCTGCGGTTCCCGATCTATAAGAGCCTCGAGGGGTCGTTCTTCTATGACGCGGGGAACGTCTATCGCACCGCGCGCGACTACACGCTCGGGGACCTGCGCCATGTGCTCGGGGCGGGGTTGCGGATCGCCACACCGATCGGGCCGTTCCGCTTCGAATATGGCGCGGTGCTCGATCGCCGCCCGGACGAGCCCCGGGGCCAGTTCATCATCTCGATCGGCCAGGCGTTCTGATCGGATCGTTCACCGAGGCGGGAGCGATCGAGCCGGGAGCGAATCCTTACGACGTGATCTTGGAGACCAGCTCCTTCAGCCGTTCGGCGGGGTAACCGGCGACCAGCTCGGCAACCATGCTGTCGGCCGCCTCGGCGGCGCTGCCCGTGCGATCCTCGCTCGGGCCCCAGACGAACCCGGCCTGGTAGCTCTCCATCGCGGTGGCGCCCGCCGCCATGGCGGCGGCGTCGACCGCCTCCTGGAACCGGTCGGGAAGATTGCGGCTGGCGCGCCCGTTCGTGTCGGTGGCCCGCACGGCGTACGGAATTTCGCGCCAGTACATCACTTTCACCTCGGCCATGACACGGATTCTAGCACGGCCGATGCGCGCCGGGCCGCGCAGGTGCAGTATGATCCCGCCGCATGAACCGGGCGCCGTCCGACCTGCCTGAATCGTTCCTCGAGGCCGTCCGGGGCCTGCGCCGCGCCTTCCCCGAGGCGGCCTCGCCCTATCGGCTGCCTTTGACGCAGAACACCTTCGGCGATCTCGAGATCGCCGCGGCGCTCGAGGCGCTGGTGCGCGGGCCGATGACGCAGGGTCCGCGGGTCGCCGCGTTCGAGGCCGAGTTCGCACGGGCCCACGCCGCGGCCGACGCCGTGTTCTGCAACTCCGGCTCCTCGGCGAACCTTCTCATGCTGTCGGCCATGTCCCGCCCGGGGGACGTCGGCGCGCGCGGCGGTCCGGCGCCGGGCGATGAGGTGATCGTGCCGGCGGTCACCTGGTCGACCACCCTCTGGCCGGTGATTCAGGTCGGCGGCGTGCCGGTCCTCGCCGATGTCTCGCCCGACACGCTCAATCTCACGGTCGAGTCGGTCGAGCGGGCCCTGTCGCCCAGGACGCGCGCCGTGCTCGCGGTCCACCTGCTCGGGAACCCCGCCCCGATCGACGCGCTCGCCGATCTCTGCCGGCGCAAAGGGCTTGTTCTCATCGAGGACTGCTGCGAGGCGCTCGATGCCGATCTCGGCGGCCGCAAGGTGGGGACGTTCGGCCGGATGGGGAGCTACTCGTTCTACTTTTCGCATCACATCAGCACTATCGAGGGGGGGATGGTCCTGTGCGCCGACCCGGAGGATGCGCAGCGACTGCGGATCCTGAGGGCGCACGGCTGGACGCGCCAGATGCCGGAGACCGCGCGCCGCGCCGTCGAGCGCGCCCACCCCGATCTCGACCCGCGCTTCCTGTTCGTCGACGTCGGGTACAACCTGCGAGGCACCGATCTCCAGGCGGCGCTGGGCCGCGTGCAGTTCGCGCGGCGCGCCGGGTTTCTCGCCCGTCGGCGGGAAGCGGCGGCCGCCT
>WNFM01223018.1_pt2 | contig 15121 bp, 10 predicted proteins | sample 5400271 | NCBI WGS metagenome assembly WNFM01 (sample SAMN13153352, study PRJNA577476) | soil metagenome | isolation source: 60 cm saprolite on Douglas fir-dominated hillslope | place: USA:California | collected 2013-09-17
ATTGGCAAACGCATTGCCGGTGAAAATGCCCTGGTCAAACGTGAAAGCGCCGAAATCATTGGAGCCACCGAAGCTCTCGAGGTCCACGTACGCGACGCGACGCACGTCGGCGCCGAATTTCATCGTATGCCTGCCCTTGATCCAGGTCAGATTGTCGGCAAATTGGATCGTCTGCGATTTAGTGGTTCCCGCCTTGTCCCGGCCAATCGGTGAATAGTTGCCAATGTCGTCGCTGAAGTTGAAAGTCGGGAAAGCGGACGTGGTGGGATGGTCGCTGATATCCAAGCCCTGCAATCCCAGGGTGGAAATGGTGGTGGCGCCCTGAATGGGGAAACTCACTTGCAGTTGATAGTAAGAAAGCCCGAAGCGGGCCTCGTTGACCAGATGATCGGATATCGCGTAATTGTGCGAAACGATGAGATTTTTGTTGTTCTCCAAGTCGGTGTCTGTCGGCAAGAAATTATTCACCGTGTTAAGAAAGCTGTCGGTGAGCGACTGCGAATTGAGGCGCTTCCAGCTCCAGCGCACGAAGAGGGCTTGCTTGGCAGTGAGGGTACGGTCGATGCGAACGTCGTAGCCATTGGTATTGCTGGGAGCTGCAGGTAGTTGGCCGTGACACCAAAATTCGCGGCACCGTTTTGGATGTTCGGGGCGGGAAGGTAATTGTTTAGCAGGTTGGCGGCGACGGGGTTAATACAATCCTGAGAGATGGTGCATTGGTTGCCGCTGGGAATTCTGTTCAAGGGATAGGGCGTGGGCTGATGGGTAATAGGATCCAGCTTAAAGGGATCCAGGATCTGAGTGGGAAGGAGGGCCGAGAAGTCGCCCGTGCGCATGGCGGCAATCGGCACGAAGAGGAACAGCGGCGTGGAGAATCGCTTGCGATTGCCTTCGTAATCAGCGAAGAAAAATGTCTTGGGCTTTCCGTGTGTTAGCTTAGGAATCTGCAGCGGCCCGCCCAGGCTCCCTCCAAACGTATGGAATACTTTGTGGGGTTTTAGCGTTGTGCCGTTGATATTCGAGCCCCACACCGCCGCATCCAAAGCGCTGTTCTGGGTGTACTCGAACAGACTGCCATGGAACTGCTCGGTTCCGCTCTTTGTGCTGATCGTAACGTCGCCGAGTTGGGCGAACTCGGCGTTATTGTTGAACTGGGTGACCTTGAATTCCCCAATCAATTCGGAGGAGGGATTCATGTTGCCGAGCGCGCCGTTCTGCCGAATGTTAACGGTGGAAGAGCCATCGACGGAATATTGCACTTGTGACGGGAGGCCGCCGCCCACCGAAACGTTGCCGTTGGCATCCTGCTGCGCGCCCGGAACCGTGGCTAGCATGGCAAGAGGACTCGTGGTCGTGCCGCGATAGTTCACAGGCAGACTCGTGATTTGCTGGAAGCTTTTTGAGTCTCCGATCGTGGCATTCTCCGTATTTATCACCGGACCTGACTCACCCCCGACTTCGATGGTCTGCGCCGCGGAAGCCAATTTGAGGGCTACGTCGAAGCGAATCGTTTGACGGGCATCCAGCTGAGCAGAAGATATCTTGAATTCCGCGAAACCCGGGGCGCTGATCAGAAGATCGTAGTGGCCTGGCCTGAGATTGACGAAATGGAAGGCGCCGTCGGCGTCGGTCGTAGCCGAATGCTCCGACTTATCCTCGACTCGTGTGAGCACAACCTGTGCTGCGAGCACTATCCCCTGACTGGGATCCTTAACAACCCCGAGGATGTCTCCGAAAGTCGATTGCCCGATGGCCCACGGCGCGGATAACAAGAGCGCAATAAAGACTGTAGGTAGTTTGCCCAACATCGCGAGGTCCCCCGATTCTCGTGCACGCAAATTCGGACGCGCACAGTTGTAGGTGGACGGTAGAAGAACAGCTATAAAGAAGTCGTGAGCGTTTCCACTAAAGAACGAATCGCTCGCATGGGTTTATTGAATGGCGCATTAAAGTCTGGATCGAACGGACATCCCGTTAAGTGCCTGTCTTTGTCATGCTATGCATGGCGAATCTTATAGATTCTTTACAAACCTCTCAGGACTTTCTCAGGCGTGATTCGCTATGGTGTTTTGTTCCAGGGGCGATTCCGTTCGTTAAATCGGTTTGAGTCAAGAGGAGCGAACCGAATCGCATGCCTTGTCCCGCGGGCCAATGACTCTGATTGTTTTAGCAACGACTTGTTTGCTGGCATGCGCTTTCTACATTTACGTCCTGTGTCAGTGGATGCGAGACGGGAATGGGAAGAAGACACCTCGTCCCCCAATGGATGGACAAAGCACTGGGACACAGGAGAACAAGCGCCCCTATGTCATGGGTTCCTGGAAGACTGCGGAAAGAGGTGATCGCTCGGACGTAACCTCACACCGGGCTGCGAGGATGGCAGGGCTGTCCCGGCGTCGCGGGATTGGTTGGAATGAGTCCGAACGGATTGCGTAGCAAAGATCGCGAGTTCACTGAGCTTGCGGAAGAGAGGTTAGGAGAGAGGAATGCTCATTTTGGGGCTAAAAAGAGTTGTCTCGCTAGTGTTGGTCGCAATTTGTTACGGAAGTGCAGTTCCCGTTTTTGCATCTACGGATGATAACGGCAACAGCGAAACTCCGGCCAAGCGAGTGGCGGCGAAGGTCGATGCGCCCGCGCCATTAACGGAGCGCGAGCGTTGGCTGCTGGACCGTGTGGAGGAACTGGAAAAGCGCGTCGCCGACCTTGAGTCCAAGGGTAACGCCTCGACATCTCCTGCCGCGGATGCGTCTGCTGCGCAGCTCTCTTCAGCGAGCCCAACCGCATCGGATGTTGCAGCGGCGACTCCGGGTATCGCCGCCGGAGCAACGCCGGCGAACTCAGACTCTCGTTCCAATGATCGGGTGGCAGCGGTCGGGCCGCAAGCTACGGAAAAGGGCAAATCGGGCGCTGCCAAACCCGGAAAGTCCGATCCCTTTGCGTTTGCCGATTTCACCTGGCTGAATGGCAACTCACGCACCAAAGACACGCCTTACGCCACGAGTTTTTTTACGCCAGAGATCAGGGCCGACGTGGATTACAACTACAGTTTCAACCATCCCAAGGATGACACCATTGGCGGATCGAGCGAGGTCTTCCGGCACGGCGAAGTGCAAGTGACCCAGCTCGGGGTTGGTGGCGACTTCCACTACGACAATGTGCGCGCCCGCCTGATGACGCAGTTTGGCATGTATTCGCAGACGACCCCGCGCAACGACGCCAGTCCGGCGCGCGGTCAGTGGCAGCTAGACAATGCATACCGGTATATTTCTGAAGCCTACGGTGGCTACCATTTCAACGCATTGCATGGGATCAACGTGGATGCGGGAATCTTCATGTCCTACATCGGCCTTTTCAGCTACTACCAATTCGACAACTGGGCGTATCAGCCGTCGTACGTCTCTTCGAATACGCCGTGGTTTTTCAACGGCGTGCGCGTGCAGATTTTCCCGACAGAGCATCTGAAGATCGAGCCTTGGTTCACGAACGGATGGCAGTCCTACGGACGGTTCAACGGTCGGCCGGGATTTGGGTTGCAGCTCCTGTGGCGGCCGACCGGCTGGCTGTCCGTGCTCGGAAATCAATACGCTCTAGGTGAAGAGGCCCTGGGAGTTCCGGGCCGTATCCGCTACCACAGCGATGACAGTATCGAGATCAAATATTTGGACAACCAGGAGAGTTTTCTCAGCAAAGCGGCTTTCTCTCTGACCGGCGACATAGGATGCGAACACGGCGGTGGCGTGAGCTGCTGGGGCAATTCTGCCAAGGGTCCGAAGCAAAGTTTCCTTGGCTTTATGGTGTACAACCGCTTTTGGTTCGACCACGACCACTATGGTTTGACGTTAGGTGGCGGCAAAATCAACAATCCGGGTCGCTACCTCGTGCTACTCCCGCCGATCAATGGAGCGACGGCGGCTTCGGGCACGCCCTACTTTACGGAAAATCCCGGGGACCAGTTCAAGGCATGGGACGCTTCCGGAACATTTGACTACATGCCCAGCCAGTACATTACTTTTCGCGGGGAGTTTGATCACCGCGCGGCGAATACGCCCTACTTCTCGGGACCTGGAGGAGTTACACCGTCCTGTCCGACTGCTCCTATCGTCGAAAATATTTGCGGGTCGCCGGGAGCATTTGTGCCGGGTTTTACGCCTGATTTGAAGAAGATCGAGAACCGGATCAACTTGTCGATCCTCGTGAAATTTTGATGCCTCGGACGAACAACATTTCTGCCGATGTCGGAGATGCGGGATTAGGCCCGGGAAGCCGGTACTTGCGGCATGATTTGACTTGAGGAGGCCGAGACGCATGTTGGACATAATTTTTATCGCAGCGACCGTCTCTTTTTTCGCACTGGGAATTGTCTACGTTCGCGGATGCGAACGCTTGAAATAGGAGTGAGCGTATGCATGCAGGCGATGCGGCACTGTTGGTGATTTGCTCGCTTCTCTTGGGGTATTTGCTCTATGCCCTCTTGAAGGCGGAGGAGTTCTAGCCCATGACCGCGAATGGCTGGTTTCAAATTGGATTGTATTTGTTGGTGATCGCCCTAGTAACGAACCTATGGGCGTGTTCATGACGCGAGTGTTCAACCGCGAGAAGACGTTTCTCGATCCGATCCTCCGCCCCATCGAACGGTTGGTGTATCGGCTGACCGGCATCGACGAAAAGCGCGAGATGCGCTGGACGGAATACGCGATAGCCATGCTTCTGTTCAGCGGCGTTTCCATGGCGCTTCTCTACATCATCGAGCGCACACAAAAATGGCTGCCGTTCAATCCGCAAAAGTTCGCCAATGTTGATCCGGCCTTAGCCTTCGGCACCGCGGCCTCATTCACAACCAACACGAATTGGCAGGCTTACAGCGGTGAGAGCACGATGAGCTATCTCACGCAGATGGCGGGCCTGGCTTATCACAACTTCGCTTCCGCCGCGGTTGGCATCGTGTTGGCCATTGTGGTGATTCGCGGCATCGCCCGAAAGGAAACGGACAAGCTCGGAAACTTCTGGGTGGACACCACGCGCTGTCTGCTGTGGGTTCTGCTGCCGGTTTGCTTGGTGGGTTCCCTGGTCCTGGTGTCCCAGGGCGTTGTGCAGAATTTGAAGCCCTATACCACTGTCGAGCTGATTCAGCCGTACACAGCGCAGGTCACGGGCGCAGACGGCAAGACCACCGCGCAAACTGTGACGCAGCAGGTGATTGCGCAAGGGCCGGTGGCCTCGCAGGAGGTAATCAAGGAGTTCGGCACCAACGGCGGTGGCTTTTTCAATGCGAACAGCGCGCACCCTTTTGAAAATCCCACTCCCTTCTCGAATTTTCTTGAAATGGTGCTGATTTTTGCGATTCCGTCCGGGCTGACCTACACCCTCGGCCGGATGACGGGCTCGCAGCGCCACGGCTGGGCGGTGTGGGCGGCCATGGCCTTCTTGTTCCTTGCCGGTGTGACCACAGCCTACTGGGCAGAAGCCAAAGGCAATCCACTCTTGGCCGACACGGACCAGCGGGCCAGCGCGCTGCAGTCCGGCGGAAACATGGAAAGCAAGGAAGTGCGCTTCGGCATCGCGAATTCCACGTTGTTTGCCACGGTAACGACGGATGCCAGCTGCGGCGCGGTAAACAGCATGCACGATTCCTATACGCCGCTTGGCGGAATGATTCCGTTGATCAACATCATGTTAGGGGAAGTGGTTTTCGGCGGAGTAGGTGCCGGTCTGTACGGCATCTTCGTCTTTGTGGTTCTCGCCGTATTTATTGCCGGGTTGATGGTGGGTCGAACGCCGGAATACCTTGGGAAAAAGATCGAGGCCTACGACGTCAAGATGGCCATGCTTGCTGTTCTGATTTTGACGTTCACAATTCTCACCTTTTCCGCGATCTCCGTTGTTAAACCTTACGGGACTTCTAGCATTACGAATCCGGGACCGCATGGACTATCGCAGATCCTTTACGCCTACGTTTCTTCGACTGGCAATAACGGTTCGGCCTTCGCAGGGTTGAACGTGAACACGATGTGGTACAACACGACGACCGCCACCGCACAACTCCTCGGCCGATTCTTCATGATCATTCCGGTGCTCGCCATCGCCGGAAGTCTGGCGAAAAAGAAGACCGTTCCCGCGTCGGCAGGCACGTTCCCCGTGACGGGCGGTTTGTTCGCCGGCTTACTGGTCTCCACCATTCTAATCGTGGGCGCCCTTACATTTTTCCCGGCTCTGAGTCTCGGGCCAATTCTCGAACACCTGCTGATGAACGCAGGCAAGGTTTTCTGAGGTGTCTATGGACCCAGTCGCTCAAATCGGTCAAATACGGAAAAAATCGCTCGCCGATAGCGCCATTCTGTCGCGGGCCGTGGTGGACTCGTTTCGCAAGCTGAACCCGCGGACGATGGTCAAGAACCCGGTGATGTTTGTCGTGGAGGTCGGCGCGCTTCTCACAACGATTCAACTCGTTTGGAACGCCTTTCACCATGCCGGACAGTTTGGATTTGGACTGCAAATCACCCTTTGGCTGTGGTTCACGGTTCTCTTTGCTAATTTTGCGGAAGCCATGGCTGAAGGCCGCGGCAAGGCGCAGGCTGACACGTTGCGCAAAGCGCGCGCGGAGACGCAAGCCCACCGCTTGCGTAGCAGCGGCAATACAGAATGTGTGCCCAGTTCGCAGCTGCGCTCCGGAGACATCGTCGTTGTCACCGCAGGGGATTTCGTCCCCGGAGATGGCGAGGTCATCGAAGGCGTGGCGTCCGTAGACGAATCAGCGATCACGGGCGAGTCCGCTCCGGTAATCAGGGAATCCGGCGGCGATCGCTCCGCTGTCACAGGCGGAACGCGAGTCCTTTCCGATGAAATCAAGGTGCGCATCACTTCGAATCCGGGCGAGACCTTTCTGGACCGCATGATCAAGCTCGTCGAGGGAGCTTCGCGGCAGAAGACTCCGAACGAAATTGCGCTGAATATTCTCCTGGCGGGATTAACGATCATCTTTTTGCTGGCGGTCGTCACGCTCCAGCCGTTCGCGATCTATTCCGGCGCGCCGCAAAACATCTTCGTTTTGGTCTCGCTTCTAGTGTGCCTGATACCTACGACAATCGGGGGATTGCTCTCTGCGATCGGCATCGCTGGGATGGACCGCATGATTCAGCGAAACGTGATCGCGATGTCCGGGCGCGCTGTCGAAGCGTCAGGCGACGTGGATGTGCTGCTGCTCGATAAAACGGGAACGATCACGCTGGGGAACCGCGCGGCTACCCAATTCTTTCCTGCGCCCGGCGTAGAAGAGGCTTATCTCGCCGATGCCGCGCAGCTTTCCTCCCTTGCCGACGAAACTCCCGAAGGACGGTCGATCGTGGTGTTGGCAAAGGAGCGCTACCACCTCCGCGGACGCGACCTTTCCACCCACACGGCCACTTTCATCCCATTCTCCGCACAAACGAGAATGTCCGGCGTGGACCTCGACGGCCGCGTAATCCGGAAAGGCGCTCTGGAGGCCATCAGCCGCTTGACCAGCAATCACGGGAATGGCATCCCGGCGGAACTGCAGGTCTGTGTTCGAGAAATTTCGAACGCGGGTGGAACACCACTGCTGGTTGCAGAGAGCGGCCGCGTCTTGGGCGCGATCGCTCTTACCGACATCGTGAAAGGGGGAATGAAGGAGCGCTTCGACCATCTCCGCGCGATGGGAATTCGCACGATGATGATCACCGGTGACAACCCGCTGACCGCGGCAGCAATCGCCCGGCAAGCGGGGGTCGACGATTTCCTCGCGGAAGCCAAGCCGGAAGACAAGATGGCGCTGATTAAGCGGGAGCAGGCCAAAGGAAAACTCGTGGCCATGACCGGCGACGGTACGAATGACGCGCCGGCGCTTGCTCAGGCGGATGTCGGAGTAGCAATGAACACCGGCACGCAAGCCGCGAAAGAAGCCGGAAACATGGTCGACCTCGATTCCAACCCTACGAAGCTGATTGAAATCGTGGAAATCGGTAAGCAGCTCCTGATTACGCGCGGGGCGTTAACTACGTTTTCGGTCGCGAACGATGTAGCAAAGTACTTCGCCATTATCCCCGCAATGTTTGCCGGAGCCTTTCCCGTTCTAGGTGCCCTCAACGTGATGCACCTTCGCACGCCCGAGTCTGCTATCCTTTCCGCCGTAATTTTCAACGCGCTGATCATCATCGCCTTAATCCCACTCGCTCTGCGCGGCGTGCGGTACCGGCCCCTTGGCGCGGCGGCTCTGTTGCAGCGGAACCTGTTGATTTACGGCGTTGGAGGCATTGTGGCTCCTTTTATTGGAATCAAGTTTATCGACGTACTGCTGACGTATCTTCGGGTGGTTTGAGGACGTTATGAAAAAGAATTTTCTGATCGCTCTGTGGTTCACTCTGGTTACAACGGTGATGTTTGGAGTCCTGTACCCGCTGGCAATCACAGGTTTGGCTCAGGTGTTGTTTCCCGGCCGGGCCAACGGACAATTGATCGAGAGAAACGGCAAAATTGTAGGATCGAGAATTATCGGCCAATCCTTCGCGGAGCCGCGTTATTTCCATTCGCGGCCCTCTAGCGCCGGAACCGGATACGATCCGACTTCCAGCAGTGGCTCCAACCTAGGCCCCACAAACAAGCTTCTGATCGAACGAGTCAGGAGTGATGTACAAAAGCTCCAGTCTGAGAATCCCAATGTTCCGATCCCGGTTGACTTGGTGACTGCCTCGGGCTCTGGCCTAGACCCAGATATCTCCCCTGCCGCCGCCGAATTCCAAATTGCTCGTGTTGCTCATTCGCGCGGCATCAACGAAGACGACGTTCGCACGCTTGTGCGGAAACATACAAAGGATCGCGACCTGGGGTTCCTTGGGGAACCGCGCGTCAATGTTTTGGAACTGAATCTGGAGCTCGATACCCTTCATGCGCTGCGTTGAGGGTTCACGATTTACGGGGTGAGCGTTTTTCGGAGTCCACGCTTGGCGGCTGAAATCGGTATCCCAGCCAGGGCTCGGTCAAGATATAACGGGGATGCGCCGGATCTTTCTCGAGCTTCTTGCGCAGCTGGTTTATTACCACGCGAAGGTTCTCCGTTTCTTCGCCGTGGTCCGGCCCCCAGACAGTTTGCAACACCCTCTTATGCGTAAGCGGCTTCCTTTGTTGAATCACGAGAGCGCGCAAGACGTCGAATTCTTTCGGAGTCAGGTGAACTCTCTGACCACGAACGTCCACGATTCTTCTCTCGAGATCGATCCTCAATTCCGGAGTGTCGATCTTCGGAAGCGGCTCCCCGGAAGAAAAGCGTCTCAGAGCAGCTCGAATGCGCGCCAGGAGTTCTCCGATCGCGAACGGTTTTACGACGTAATCGTCCGCCCCCGCATCCAGGGCGACAATTTTATCTTGTTCGGAGTTGCGGACCGTTACCATGATGATCGGTCCTTCATAAGACAAGCGAATCTTGCTGCAGGCCTCCAGCCCGCTCATACCCGGCATGTTTACATCCAAAAGAATCAGATTCGGGCGCTCCCGGATGACCATGTCAATGGCCTCCTGGCCGCCCTTCGCCTCTACGACGTCGTAGCCGTTACTGGAAAGCGTCGCTCGCAAGACGCGACGGATTTGCGATTCGTCGTCGACCACGAGAATGGTTCCATTGTTCATCGGTCTAGCAGGTGGCGTCCGGGCTTCAAAGGGTAAGAGAACAATCTGTCGCGCCTGGCAAAGTGTTCGCAAATGGTAAGGAACCGACGATAAGAAACGCCTGAAGGAATCCTAAGGAGTTCATAAAGGCATGAGGGTTCTGGAGCTGCTTCTCGGCTGGCTCTCGCTTCCGACAAAGCACGCGGAAAGCAAATCGGTTCGTGGGTCGGAATACCGGAATCTGGGCTGGATGCGTTGAGTTCCGTACGGGACTTCCGGACCGGAACTGTTTCCGATGCGCCGTCGAGCTTTTTGTCCAGGATTCATCGAGGTAAGAAGCGGATCGAGAATGTCCGCAAGAAGATAGCGGCTTTGGGTTAAATCTGTTCGTGAGCAGGACCGGTGGATCTTTTCAGCGTGATTCAATACGTGTTGTTTATCGTTATCGTAACTGTCATGGTGAAGCCCTTGGGCAGGTACATGGAACGGGTCTTTTCCAGGAAGAGGACCGTACTTGATCGTTTATGCCTTCCTCTTGAGCGAATTATTTATCGAATTACTGGGGTTGATCCTGATGCGGAGATGCCCGGCAAGGAGTATGCGACGTGTTTCGTGCTCTTTGGCTTTGTCGGCACGCTCCTCCTGTATGGCATTCTCAGAATGCAGCAATTTCTTCCCTGGTTCTTCCCTCAGTACCACACGACGCCGTTATCTCCAGACCTGGCTCTGAATACAGCGATCAGCTTCTCGACTACGACTACATGGCAGGCCTACGCTGGCGAGAACACGATGAGCTATTTCAGTCAGATGGTGGGGCTCTGCGCGCAGAACTTTCTAGCCGGCGCTGCGGGCTTAGCCGTCGGTATTGCGTTCATCCGCGGACTTAGCAGACAACACTCCGAGGCGCTCGGCAACTTTTGGGTTGATCTGACACGCTCCCTGCTGTGGATCCTGTTGCCGGGAGCATTGGTGGGCGCCTTGCTTCTCGTCTGGCAGGGCGTTCCGATGAACTTCCGGCAGTACACGGTCGCCACCACCCTCGAGGACGCGCAGCAGGTCATACCGCAGGGTCCTGTAGCCGCGCTGGAGATCATCAAGAATCTTGGCACGAATGGAGGCGGTTTCTTTAACGCGAATGGTGCACATCCATATGAGAACCCCACGCCGCTCTCAAACTTTATCGAACTGTTGGCTATCGTGCTCCTGCCGGCGGCATTGACGAACACCTTCGGCAGGATGGTCGGCCAACCTCGGCAGGGATGGCTTTTCTACTCCGTGATGTTGCTGCTCTTCGGCTGCGGATTGACCTTCGTACATCACTCCGAACAACGATTGGATCCCCATCTCGCTGGAGTGGATTTCCGAAATAGTCGGGTTCAGTCCGGCGGGAACATGGAAGGGAAGGAGGTGCGCTTCGGCATCAGCGGCTCGACCCTCACGGCTGTCGTTACATCAAACACTGCCACGGGATCCTATAACTCCATGCACGACAGCTACACGTCGCTCGGGGGCATGGTTTTGCTGCTAAACATGCTGCTCGGAGAGCTTGTTTTCGGAGGCCTGGGGACTGGTCTATACGCCATGGTCATGACCGCTGCGATCGCCGTGTTTCTCGCCGGACTTATGATTGGGCGTAGTCCAGAATACCTTGGGAAAAAGATAGGGCCAGCTGAGAACAAAATGATCATGCTCTATGCTTTAGCCGCCCCGCTGCTTATCCTCCCACTCACCGCCTTTGCCTTGAGCACGAGGGCGGGATTGTCCGGCTTGGCGACCAACGGCGGCCCGCACGGTTTTACTGAGATTCTGTTTACCTATACTTCCTGCTTCGCCAACAATGGCCAAACCTTTGCCGGCCTGAGTGTCAACACTCCGTTTTACAATCTCACCACCACATTAGCGATGATGGTGGGTAGGTTCGGCTTGGCGATACCCGCATTGGGGTACTCCTGCCTCATCGGGAACTCTTCCGACTCATTCACTTACCTTCGGGGTCTTCCTGACAGCCTGTTTGCTAACGCTGGTCGCGCTGAGTTATCTTCCTGCGTTGGCCATCGGTCCCGTACTGGAACGACTGCTCTTCGGAAGATAAAGCGTTTGGAATTCACATCGCATGCTCGCCCCACGCCCTACCAAGCTCCGTTCACAGCGTGACATTAACCTGTGGCGGATCCCGCTGCAGCTCTCGCTCGTCGCAGTCGCGCTGTTCGGGATCACCCTGATTCCGGACATCCTCGACAAGTATGGCGTCATTCACATCCCGTCGTGGTTGACGATGGGCAGCATCGACGACGCGCGCGCGATCCTGTCGGCCATGATGGGCGCGGTCGCGACTGTGCTTGCGCTGATTTTCTCCGTCGCGCTGCTCGTGCTGTCGATGGTCTCGACGCTGTTCGGTCCCCGGCTACTCTACCGGTTTCTGCAGGATTGGGTCACCCAGACCACGATCGGCCTATTCATGGCCACGTTCGTATACATCTGTCTCGTCTTCCTGGTCACGCATCAGGATCCGCAGTCGTCGTTCATCCCACAGATCTCGTTGATCACGAGTTGGGTGCTCGTCGTCCTCAGCTTCGGGTTCCTCGTCTACTACAGCCATCGGGTGGCGAGTTCGATTCAGAACCCCGACATGATCGGCGCGATCGTCGACGACTTGTACGTCGCGGCTAGCGGCGCGCACGTGGCCGGCCCTGGCGAGGGCACCGGCGCAGTGCCTGACGCCACGGCGATTTTGCGCCAGGCCGAGACCGGCGCGATTGTATCGTGCCCGAAGAGCGGATACCTCCAGCACGTCGATCACGGCGCTCTGGTCGCGGCCGCGCGCACGCAGGACGCACTGATTGTGCTGAAATTCCGCCCCGGCCAGTTCGTGCTCCGCGGCGAGCCGCTCGCAGCAATTGTGCCAGCGGAAAAGGTAGGCAGGCTCGAGGCCGCGATTGATCGTGGAATTCACATCGGCCGGCACCGCACGCTCACGCAAGATAGCGAGTTCGGCATCGCGCAGGTCGTTGAGATCGCGATCCGTGCGCTGTCTCCAGCGGTTAACGATACGTTCACCGGCGTTGCGTGCGTCGACTGGCTCGCCGACGCGCTGCTCACGCTGGCCGAGCGACCCCCGCTGGAGGGGAACTGGTACGACACTGGCAGCCGACTCCGGGTGTGGATGCCGCCAGTGCGGCTCGAGCGCCTCGCCAAGCTCGCGTTCGATCAGATCCGTCAGGCTTCCGCGACGACTCCCGCTGTGCTGATCCGCCAGCTGGACGCGATCCGCCGGCTGGCACCGCGGCTTCCGCACGCCTGTCGTCAGGCAATGTCAGACCAGGCGGACGCGATCCTCGAAACCGCCAGCGCGCTGGTCGCGCTCGATCGCCGCGACCTTGAGGCGGCCTGGCACCGGGCGCACACCGCGCTTGGCTCGCTGCCCCGGCCCTCGAGCGGAAGCGTGAGCGCGCCCGCGTAGCTCCCGCGCCCCGGCGACGACGGCCACTCCGTGACGCCAGATCGGTAATGGAAGTCCGCGCACTTCGCCATTGAACCCTCTCTTAAATCTTTCCTACGACGTGAAATCGGCCAGGACAAATCGCACTTACTCGCTAGGAGACATAACCGATCATGGTTGAATTACTCGCATACCGTAGGGAGGGGCCGCGCTCGGCACTCTGTTTGGAGCTTTCATAAATTGTCGGCTAACCAGAAACGGGGCTCTGGGCAATGACCCGTGCACTTGGCCAAGACACATCTCCCTTGGGAGGGAACCCAAATGCTGTTAAGGGCGGAACCGGGAAAGCAGAGGCCGCGAAGCTGCAGGACGCAGGAATTAGCCCGAAGCAGTGGCCCAAGAAAATGAGTGGCAGAAAAAGCCAGACTTACCGGACTCGATAGGAGTCGGTAAGAGGACTCGGACAACGGGCAGCGACAGTGGAAACGGATCAAAAAGCACTCAGTCGGCAAAACCGAGATGTGGCCATTTCTCGAGCCTCGGTGATCGTCCCGGACGCGGGCTACTCGGAACTCTAGCGCCAGCAGGATTCGTAATTTCCGGGTTGCCGACCAGGACTAAGCCGATTCCGGAAGAGTGGCCAGTGACCCGGGCACAGTCCCGATGCGTTAGGATTGCGACTTGAAGCTGAACTTCGCACAATCATCGATGCAATACCTCAGCTTATGGTCGCTGTGGGAGCCGACGGAAACTTTCTCTATGCAAATCAAGCGAGCCGTCGCTTTAAGGCGGTAAGGGTGCCAGGGCTCGCCTTGATCTTGAGACAAACACCCTTTTCCTCGTACGACTCGCTGAGCACGTGGACGTTCTTGCGAATGTCGGCGAGCACACCTTCCTTGCCGTAGGGAACGACGAGCTCCACCTCAGTCATAGTATCGAGAAAGAAAGTGACGAGACGAGAGTGAAGTGCCTCGATGTCCTCGGGGTTGAGCGCGGACATCGCAATGGCCTCGGGGAACTCTTTCTCCAGTAAGGCCTTTAGCGAAGAATCGACGATGTCGATCTTGTTTAGGATCACCAGAAACGGGAGCTTTCCCGTCCCAATGTCTTCGAGCACTTCTTTCGTCACCTGAATGTGGGAGCGGAACGCCGGATCGGCCGCATCCACTGCGTGTAGCAGAAGGGAGGCGTCCAGCGCTTCGTCGAGAGTCGACCGGAATGAGGCCACCAGATCGTGGGGGAGATTTCGAATGAAACCAACCGTGTCGGAAACGAGAATCCGGGGTTGCGTCTCGGGGTGCAACGCTCGCACGGTGGTATCCAGGGTCGCAAAGAGCCGGTTGGCCACGAGCACTTCGCTCAAAGTGAGCGCCCGCATGAGTGAAGACTTTCCGGCGTTGGTGTAGCCGACGATGGCGACCTTGGGCAAACCTTCGCGATGACGACGGCGCTCGACTTGCTCGCGATGGACCGCTTTGAGCTCTCGTTGCAGCTCGCTGGTGCGGTCCCGCACTTTCCGGCGCTCGATCTCATGAAAGGACTCGCTGACGCCTCTTGCGCCACGTCCTCCACGCCTTCGCTCTTTGGCCCCCGACACGCGCTCGCGGGGCGCGAGGTACTTGAGCCTTGCCAACTCCACTTGAAGTTGCGCTTCTTTGGTGCGAGCATGCCGATGAAAAATCTCGAGGATGATGGCCGGCCGATCGTAAACCTCGACGCCGGTCGCTTCTCGAATGTTTCTCACTTGTGTGGGGGTTAGTTCGTGATCGAACACCACGCTTTCGGCCATGCTGGGCGCCTTCACGAGTTCGCTTAGCTCATTCAGTTTTCCCGGCCCGATGAGAGACGCAGCCGTAGGGGATTGCAATTTTTGCGTAAGCGTTCCGACGATATCCCAGCCGAGTGTCTCAACGAGTTGCCGCAATTCCTGCAGGGACGCACCGTGCTCTTCGGCGGCCTTCTTCTGCAGCTGTACATCTACAAGGATAGTGGCCGGCCTGACTTGGGATTTGGAAGGATGCATCATCTTGAAAGCATATCTCAAGGGTTAAACCGGCTTTACCTTCA
>WNFM01286633.1_pt2 | contig 15117 bp, 10 predicted proteins | sample 5400271 | NCBI WGS metagenome assembly WNFM01 (sample SAMN13153352, study PRJNA577476) | soil metagenome | isolation source: 60 cm saprolite on Douglas fir-dominated hillslope | place: USA:California | collected 2013-09-17
CGGAGCGCCGCGGCTCACCGGTATGCAATCCGATCCGCACCTGTACTACCGCGTCCTGAGGCCAGGAGTGAGCGGCAAGTGCCCGCTGGATGTCCACCGTGGCGCACACGGCATCGCTGGCGCGGGCAAAGACCACGAAAAAGGCATCGCCCTGCGTGTCCACCTCCTGCCCATGCCACTGCCCGAAGGCTGTTCGCAGTAAGCGCCGACACTCTTGCAGAAGAGCAGCGTAGTGTTCGCCCACCTGCTGCAGCAGGCGCGTGGATCCTTCCATATCGGTGAAGAGCAGGGTGAGGGTTCCCGCCGGCAACTCTGGCATAACTAGCCTCCTCGTCTTGCACCTTGTGGTGCATCATCTTGAGAGCGTCTGCTTGCTGTTCGATGTGTGTTCCAATCAGTGGAAGAACGCTGCTGTTCGGACGCTCTCCCGCATTATATCGTATCAATCAGTACGTAGGAAGAGTCAAATCTTTCCTGTCAGAAGCCTTGCTCTCTCATGCTCGGTTGCTGGGTCAATGGAAGCTGACCCCATTTTTGGGCCTTTTTCAACAGGCTGGTCCGTTTATTCTACTTATTCTACTCATTCATTTAATCGCCTCTAACGCCATCTGAAAGGCCAAATCCCTGTGCATATTGTCATCTGTAAATCAACGTCGAAAAACGTGCGTAACAAGATGAGTATTTATACTATTACCTCTCACTGTAATGCCCGTTCTACGACACCGAATGGCTTTTGTCAATTTTAGGAGCAGAATGCTCATTTGCTGCATTCGACACACCTTGAAGGGAGCGTAGCAAGCGGGCTGTAATCCTCTAGCGGACAAGAGGCACCGAATGATCAAATTGACACCTTGTGTGAACACGGGGGCCTTCAGGCACGGATTGGTAAAGGATGGTTCATCCCGCTTTATATAGAAAACTATTCTCCCAGAGTCAGGCAAAAACGGCAAGAGGGTCTCCATCCTTTCGGGTAATTGACGAGAGGGGGCCGATAAATCGGCGGTGGCGGCGATAAATCGCGCCCTACGTTTCACCCAGAAGGATATAGACTCCGGTAAGATCCTCTCTTGACTTCTGTTCTATCTACGAACATAATGGGAACATGCTTACCAAAACGGCACGAGCAGTTCCATCTGGTTCACAAGATCGAGATGACGGTGCTGACTCCTGAGAGGTAGTTAACGAATAACGAGTGTTTAGAAGCTTCTCCCTCTCCAGGGAGTGGAGAGTATCGTAGATGAATGCATCTATCTTCTTTCAAGGTGGCACGCTGGTTCTCGACCATTCCGATGACATAGAACACGTTCCGGCCACATTTCAATTTGTAAAGGGTCGCTGGCGCTGTGAAGCCTATCATTATCATGAAGTGCTTCCCTGGATACAGGAACGGGGTATTCGCAATGCCATCCCTCGCTGGCCACGTCTTGCCCTTGAGTTGCATGATACAAGAGAGCCGCATGAGTATCAGGTTCAGGCTCTCGATGCCTGGAAACAGGCCGATGGACGAGGAAGCATCGTTCTACCAACGGGGGCAGGAAAAACGTTCGTGGCAACCCACGCGATCCGTCACGTCAACTCTTCAACTGTTGTCCTCGTCCCGACGACGAGTTTGGTCTACCAATGGTACGCCCTTTTAACGAATGTTTTCCAGACGGAGATCGGGGTGTACTACAGCGGCGAGAAACGCGTTCTCCCTCTGACCGTGACGACCTATCACTCGGCCGGCGATCTGATTGCCGAATATGGTAATACCTTTAAATTGCTCATCTGCGATGAAGTCCATCACTTACCTGCTAAAACCTGGGGAGAAGCAGCACTTATGGCACCTGCTCCTTACCGTCTAGGATTGACCGCGACTTATCCCGAAGAGCACGAACAGACCGGAGGACGCTGGCGACTCGATGAGTTGATCGGGCCGATCGTCTATACGCAGCGCCTCGAGACACTCCTGGGGAAGCAGCTTGCCGAGTACCGCACCCAGCGTGTGCGCGTCGATCTAACAGAGGAAGAACGTGCGCGCTATGAGGCTGCGCATGCGATCTACATGGGTTTTGTCCGCGAGCGGGGTTTGCAGAGGACGCATGGAGCCGGATGGTTGCGTGAGTTAATGCGCCTCTCGACAGTCGATCAAGACGCCCGCCGCGCCTGGCTCGCACGACGGCAGATCCTGAACCTTCTTAACAGTTGTCAAGGAAAATTCGCGGCTCTTGAGGCATTACTCCATGAGCATGCGGGGAAACGCATTCTCGTGTTCACCGAATCCAATGATGTCGCCTACAAGATTTCACTTCAGTACCTTGTGCCTGTGATTTCTCATGAGACAGGTGTCGCTGAGCGCAAGCATATTCTCGATGCTTTCCAGACAGGGCACTACAGTGTGGTCATTACATCCAAAGCGCTCAATGAAGGGGTCGATGTGCCAGAAGCGAAAGTGGCAATCGTGCTTGGGGGAGGGGCGAGTAAGCGAGAATACCTCCAGCGTCTCGGGCGCATCCTCCGTAAAAAAGAACCACTCGAGGCGGTGCTCATCGAGGTCCTCGTACGCAATACGATAGAAGAGGGAAAAGTGCAACGCCGATATGTGGCCAGGGAGAACTGCTGATGCTGACCAGTGAGTTGATCAGACCCAGGTTACGCATCCATGGCTCAACCCTGCGCGTAGAGATGGTGAATGAGCATGATCCGTTTTTACAACAAACAGCACAGGATCTCATCCGCTTATTCCATCGCTATAAGGACCAATCGCATGCAGCATGGGAAGCTGCAATGCGTGCGTACGAAGGAGCACGCCTTGATTACGTGTTCATTCGCGGACTAGCTAAAGTGCTGATGGATTCCGCTACGTTCACACCTCTTATGACGCCTCTTCCTCCATTAATTCTTCGCGAACGAACGTTTGCATATGGCCCTGTTTTTGAAAAGCCTGATATGTTTCATCCTACTACACGCCAGGAGGTGCTTCAGGAAATCGCATATGAGCCTGGACTTTCCATAGCAGAGCATGACGAAATGCTGTACGCGGATCGTCATGCTGCGCATCGTCTCACAGATGCAGGCCCAGCATGGACCCCTGTAGAGTTACTCGCCCGCTATAACCTGGAATTAGCGCGAGGGGCCCTCTACTGGGCATCGCATCTCACGATCGAGGTATCGAGCAATTACAAAGATCTCTGGAAGTTTATCAAGTTATTCAAGTTGATGTTCTGGGCCCAGCCGATGCAAGGGGGAGGATACCGCATCGATCTTGATGGTCCGATCTCTCCCTTTGTCACTTCGACACTCAGGTACGGCAGGCAACTTGCGGCATTTTTACCTGCTTTACTCCTGTGTGAACGCTGGAAGATGCATGCATATGTGCGTCCACCTCAAGCAAAGGGAGAAACTATTTATCGGCTTGACCATACGTGTTCTCTCCGTTCCCACTTTAAAAGCTCCGGCGTATTCGATAGCCGCCTCGAGGAGGATTTTGCCAGCGAGTTTGAGCAAAAGATGGGCGGCAAACGAGGGCATTGGCGTTTAGTACGTGAAAGCGAGGTACTCCTGCTCGAAGACACGGTCATGGTCCCAGACTTTGTGCTAATCGATACGCACGATGAAAACCGACGCATCATGATTGAGCTGGTTGGCTTCTGGCACCCGAACTATCTTCGAAGGAAGGTAGAGAAGGTCCATGCTGCAAATTGTGCTCATCTTCTGCTGTTAGTGTATAAAGGTTTGAATGTGACAGAAGAAGCCTTTCAGGGTGCGGCAAGCCAGGTCATTTTCTTCCAAGAAAAACCTGTGCTGAAAGAGGTGATGAAGACCGTTGAAGAAATGGCCGAGCGAATATATGGGCCGCGCACAAAGCCCGAGCGTATAGGTAAAAAGCAACGTAAACCGAAACATTCTCGTAGTGGCAATGATCCAGCAGCAACTGATTAACAGCGAGACTAAGAGCCTGTAAAAAAATTCAGAGGAACGTAAACGTATCTTCAGGAGTTGGCCTCAAGTGCAGCCTTCTCTCAATACTCTTCACTTTCCTCCAATCGTTTCACCTCTCGTGATCCTTCGGCGTATAATAGAGAAAGAGGATGGTCCTGTAAAAACCCCGTCAAATAGCCATCTTGGGTCTTTCTCTATTCGCTCTCCAGCCGCTATGCAAAGGAGACACAGACATGACTCCTGAACAGCGTGAAGTTTTAGACGAGGGACTGCTGAAAATCTGTGCGGGGCGCATGACGCGCCGTACTTTTCTTGAACGAGCTGTCGCCTTGGGATTGACCAGCAGCGCAGCAGGATCTCTTCTCGAAGCATGTGGTAGCTCCTCCAACAGTCTTCATGGAAATGGAGCGGCTACCAATATCGTCTGGACGAGCGAACATGGCCAAGCGACTCTTTATCAAGGGTATGTCGATTCGTTTAATAAGACGAATAAGGATGGCGTCCATGTCACTTACATTCAAGGCCAGCCTGCTATGGACTTACTTCGAGTCAACTACGACCTGATGTTTCGTGCTCGCGCCAGTCCTAGTGATATCATCTCCATGGACATTCCCTGGCCCGTTGAATATGGCTCAAATGGCTGGCTCATGCCGCTCGATGAGAAATGGTCGCAGAGCGAGCGTGCCCCGTACTTTCCGAAGTCGCTGCAAACATGCACATATGAGGGCCAACTCTGGGCTGCTCCGTTCTCGACAGATGCTGGCCTTCTCTACTTTCGGAAGGACCTGATAGTGACAGCCCCTCCTACCTGGAATCAGTTGACCACCCTGGCAAAGAGTGCCCGGTCGCATACTCAGAACGGGTATATCTGGCAGGGAAACGGCTACGAAGGGCTGGTGTGTAATTTTGTCGAGGTTCTCTCTGGCTATGGTGGGGCAATACTTGACCCGAGCAACGTCAAGCGTGTCGTTGTGAATAGCCCGGAGGCGGTACAGGCGCTGGCTGAGATGGTCAGTTGGATAGGAACTATCTCGCCGCTTTCTGTTACCACACTAGAAGAAGGGAGTTCGCTCCAGACGTGGCAAAATGGTGCAGCAGCTTTTATGCGCAACTGGACATCAGATATCGCTCCGGGAAGTGATGCGAGTGTATCAAAGGTCGCGGGGAAGTTCTCTGTGTCTGCTCTTCCTGCTGGTGAAAGCACTCTGCAAGGGCATGGATGCATCGGCGGCTGGCATCTAGGCATCAATGCCTTTTCCAAGAACTCCGATGCGGCATGGTCGTTTCTCCATTACCTCCTGAGTGCCGAGGTACAGAAATCTCTGACCCTCACACAAGCACGATTCGCCACATTACAAAGCGTGTACGAGGACCCGGAGGTCGTGGCGAAGGTTCCTTTCGTCGAGCGCATCAAATCTACCTTCCTCACTGCCTTGCCCCGTCCGATTTCTCCTCGCTATCACGATATGTCACCCGCTCTTCAATTACGCGTCTACGAGGCGTTGACGAAGCAGAGAAGCGTTGCCGACGCACTACGTGTCTTGCAAGTGGACCTGCAAACAATCGTAGCGAGGTAGTGTGTCAGGGTCTCAGCCACTCACGCCTCTACCGGAGATCATGACTGGCGGCAGGAAAGAAGGGGCTTCGCTAACTAGAAACGGAAACTGGATCGAACTCATTTTCGTTGCGCTCATTGCCAAAAAGGCTCTGGCCCAGATGTAGGCTTAAGCGAAGAGTGGTAGCCCCACTCTCATCTACTTTGACCAAAGGCTCTGCCTTGCTGTCGAGATACGTTTACAAAATGTGCCCCTGACCACACCGATCTGGTAAACTAGCTGGTATGATGACCAGAAAAGCTTATACGACTGACCTAAGTGAACTGGAGTGGCAAATGATTGAACCGCTCCTGCCGAGTCCCAAACCATTGGGCCGCAAAATCGAATACTCTCGACGGGAAATCCTGAACGCGATTTTCTATCTCAACCGGAATGGATGTGCGTGGAGGAATTTGCCCGGTGACTTCCCACCCTATGGCATCGTTTCGCATTACTATCATGGATGGCGGCGCAGTGGGCTATGGCAAGTAATCAACGAGGCTCTCAGAACACAACTCCGCGTGGCAGATGGACGTCACCCTCAGCCCAGTGCTGCCAGTCTCGATAGCCAAAGTGTGAAAACAACCGAGATTGCAGGTGAGAGAGGATATGACGCAGGTAAGAAGGTGAAAGGCCGGAAGCGTCACCTCCTGGTAGATACCATGGGCCTTTTGCTCATCGTCGTCGTTCACACTGCTTCGATCCAAGATCGAGACGGGGCCAAGCTGGTGCTGGAAAAGGTACCGGGGCATCTGACCCGGCTTGTCCGTATCTGGGCAGACGGTGCTTACGCTGGTCAACTGATTACCTGGGTCAAAACGACCTGCCATTGTGTGCTCGAAATCGTCAAGCGCACTGACAATCTTAAAGGGTTCAAGGTGCTGCCACGTCGTTGGGTATCTGGGAAGATACTCTATCTCCGATGGCTCAATCGCTACCGTCGCTTGGCTAAAGACTATGAGCGGTTGCCCGAGAGTAGCGAAGCGATGATCCAAATCGCCATGATCCGCTTGATGCTTGCCCGCCTTGCCCGTAAGTGTCAGACTCAACAGCAGCGCCAGCAACAACAGCCTTGTCAAGCTGGAAAGACTGAGTATGCCTTAGCCGCCTGATTTTTTACAGGCTCTAAGCAGCAGAGTTCAGGAGTACCATGCTCTTTGAGATGATTTGAAGGGCATGCACTCACCTTTTTGATCGCTGTAAAAACTGCGGGACCTAGGGAGAGATGATGTTCTTCTACTATGGTACAATGGGGAGGTTGATTTATATTTTTTGGAGGCTGATGACGATGTTGGAACAACATGATTTGCTGGTTGGGCTCAATGAGCCGCAGAAGAAGGCGGTGATGACTACGGAAGGGCCGGTGCTGATCCTGGCGGGGCCGGGTAGTGGCAAGACGCGCGTCATCACCCACCGTATTGCTTATCTCGTACAGCACGAGCATGTCTCGCCATGGCGCATTCTGGCGGTTACATTTACCAATAAAGCGGCGAAAGAGATGCGCGAGCGGCTGGAGAAGCTGGTTGGCATCAATGAGTCAAAAGAGATGACGATTGGTACCTTTCATGCTATCTGCGCGCGTGTCCTGCGGATGGAGGCGGACCACCTGGCTCCCCAGGGATTGAGCAAATCCTTTGTTATCCTGGATACTGACGACCAGGCGACGCTGATCAAGCAGGCGATCAAGGAGCTGAACCTGGACGAGAAGCAGTACCGGCCAATAACGATGCAGGGCTTGATTTCGCGTGCCAAGAATGACCTGTTGATTCCTGAACAGATGGCCGAGCAGGCGGCGAAATATATTGAAGAGGTCGCGGCGCGCGTTTACAAGGTATATCAAAGGCTGTTAAGGGCGAATAATAGCGTCGATTTCGATGATCTATTGCTACTGACGGAACAGCTATGGCGACGCGAGCCGGAGGTACTGCGACATTACCAGAGGCGCTGGACGTACCTGCATGTTGACGAGTTCCAGGACTGTAATCTGCCTCAATATAAGCTGATACGGCTGCTGGGCTTTGGGACGGATGATAGACATGAAGGGCCGGGCAATGTATGTGTGGTAGGTGATGATGACCAGATGATCTATACGTGGCGAGGAGCGAGTTCAGAGAATGTGCTGCGCTTCGAGCGCGATTTCCCGCACACACGCATCATCATGCTTGAACAGAACTACCGCTCCACGCAGACTATTTTGGATGCTGCGCAAAACGTAGTACGACGCAACCTGGCACGCAAGGATAAAAAACTGTGGACGGCCCTGGGCACGGGCGAAAAGATCATTTTGCACGAGGCGTATAACGAAGAAGAGGAAGGGCTGTACACGGCACGCGAGATCAGCCGTTTGCTGGCGCGAGGCGTGATCGAGAAGCGCGGTGATGTGGCCGTGATGTACCGGACTAACGCACAGTCACGCGCGCTGGAAGAACAGTTCCTACGGGCTAACATTCCTTACAAGGTGATTGGGAGCCGCAAGTTCTATGAGCGCAAAGAAATTAAGGATATGCTGGGCTACCTGCGCCTGCTGGCAAATCCACATGATGAGTTGAGTCTCAAGCGGATTATCAATGTGCCAAATCGCAAGATCGGACCGAAAACGCTGGGGGAGTTGCAAGAGTGGGCTAACAGGAACAATGTAACACTGTATACAGCGATCCAGCAGGTGGACAAGCATCCAACGCTGGGCAAGGCGGCTAAAACGGCTTTGGGCCAGTTTGGCCTGCTGGTAGCCGACCTCAGCAACGCTATCGATGAGCTACAACTGCCCGAACTGCTGGACAGGATCGCGGAGCGCAGCGGCTACGGACCAGAACTGCGTGAGAGACCTGAAGGAGAGTTAGATCGCTGGGCCAACGTGCTGGAACTGCGGCGAGTCGCTGAAGACTACTCGGAAATTGAGACGCACACGGCACTTGAACTGTTTCTAGAGAACGTGGCGCTGGTAGGTGGCGCCGATACCACACAAACCGGCGAGGATGGCACGCTGGTGCAGGAGGAACAGAGCGATGCCGTGACGTTAATTACCTTGCATGCGGCCAAGGGGTTGGAATACCCGGTGGTTTTTATTGTCGGCATGGATGAAGGCTCACTGCCTCACGCGCGCTCAGTCGATAAGCCAGAACAACTGGAAGAGGAACGAAGGCTGGCCTATGTGGGTTTTACGCGAGCAATGCGCCGCCTCTACCTCGTGCGCGCTTACCGGCGTTCATTCTTTGGGGAGAGCCACAGTACCGAGCCGTCGCGTTTCCTGGAGGATATTCCGCTGGAGCTGGTCTCAAGTCCAGGGGTCAACACGCGCGAACCAGGGGGTGTTCGCTCGAATACGGCTACGCGTAACAACCGGCGCAACACCTGGGACGAGGACGATTACAACCAGGATACGCGCGCCTCACGAGATAGCGGGCGTACATTTGGCAGTGGCAAGCCTGGCAACACTAGCGGCAATACAGCGCCTCCCAAGTGGACGCCACGCCCGGGCTCACATTCTTCGTCGACGGTTCCACCTGCCGGGCCACCGCCACAGAAGGCCAGTCCGCCAACGCCACCCAAACCGAAGGGGCAGCAATATAAGCCTGGCGACAAGGTACGGCATAACATATTCGGTGGGGGTATCGTCCTGAAAAGCGAAATGGAGCAAGATACCGAGTTTGTGGAGGTACAGTTCGAGGGCAAGATCGGGAAGAAACGCTTGAGTATGGACTTTGCCAAGCTGGAGAAGTTGTAAGGTTACGCATAATAAGCCGCTCGAGCGGCTTATTATGCGTAGCGTGGGACATTTCTCTACTCAGGATTGCTGGCTCATATCCGTATAGAGAGCTATGCGATTGCCCGCAGGATCAGCAAAAATAGCAAACCAACCGGTATGAGGGATCTCGGTTTTCGGCTCCAGCGTTTTACCGCCGAGGGCTTCCACTCTGGCAAGCGTGGCATCGATATCATCCGTTGAGACGTAAATCAACACCTCGCCAAGCTTATACGCACCTGTGGCTTCACTCACCTGGACAAAAGCGCCACCAGGACCGGGATCAGCCTGGAACATGTGGTAGTTGAACGTTGGATCGACCTGAAGTTTCCAATCAAACAGATCTGCATAGAATTTGCCTGAAGTTGCCGGGTCGGTTGCCGGGATTTCGACGTGAACAATAGAATGCTGGGACATCTTCATTCCTCCTTTGGCATGTAGACTAAATGGATGGATAATCGTAAGTCACCAAGCATAGTATAGAATATAAGTTCTAATTAATCAAGGTTAGCGGGAGAGTTTTTCTATTTCCTGTACCTGCGGAAATTTAGACAATATCAGCAAAAACTTTGCTTGTCAGACAGCGAAACCCCGGCAGATGTGGTGACTGTAAAGTATCACTTTCGTATGCGACGTTTGCTTGCTTGAGTGTCATCTCTTCACGGCGGTATATCTCAATCTGTCTTGTCCGCCAGTTGACAATCCAATATTCGAGAGCGCCTCGCCGTGAGTAGAGTTTCAGCTTTGTTTCGCGATCTCGCCGCTCGTTGATATCGCCTGGCGAGAGTACTTCCACCACCAATTCAGGAGCAGAATGCAATTTGCCATCTGGCTCAAAAGCGGTTGCCAACCGCTCGTGGCTAATCCATACCACATCGGGAACGACATCATCGTCATCGGCGAAAATGATACCTGGGGTAAAAATGGCGAGGCCAAGATGGGTTTGAGCATCCCACTCTTTCAGGAGACCAACAATGTTGGCACAAACTATCTGATGATTGAGATGTGGCTGCTTTGACACGTACAACTCCCCCTCGATGACTTCATACAGCTTGCCATTGTCCGGCAATGTTTCCAGATCGCGTGATGTCCATTTGGAGGTTGACATGATTTCACCTGCTGACTCTTTCTGAATAGCTACCTTCCTTCATGCTGCTTCTATTATACATTCTTTTTGTACCATAAAGTACCAATGCCACCAAAGCTGCTATAGATCACGTTGATTTCTTTCAGCAAGGCAAATCTATAGACCTGATTTGGAGAGGCATTACCTATGTTTTCATTCCATATTTCAGCAGGGCGTATGTGCGGCATGGTGACACTTTTTTTGGGCGCGGCCCTGCTCTTCACAGGATGCTCACTGCCGTGGCAGCATACAAGCTCGGCATATGCTAACGTTCCCAAGCCGACAACCCGGCAGCTACTCACCGCACTGCAGAAGAACTTTCGCAACGTTAGCTCCTTTCACGTGGTGATGCAGGTAGATAATCCGGGCACGGCTAGCGCCAACATGGTCCAAATTCGCAACGCTAATGGCGATGTTGTGATGCCTGATAAGGTCAAGGCCCAGGCGATCGTTATTCTCTCAGGGCAATCGGTGACGGTGAACCTGATCAGCGTCGGCGACAACCAGTTTATCACCGATCCCATTACCGGGCAGTGGCGCGTGATCAAAGGCGTCCTCGATCCACGCACGCTCACCAATCCTGATACCGGCATTATCTCGCTCGTCGGCAAAGTGCAGAACATCAGCCAACCTGTCGATGATAGTGTTAATGGTGTACCATGCTGGCGTATTACGGGTCAACTTGATGCAAAATATCTCGCATTTTTTACCGGTGGAGGGGTACCATCTGGTACAATGTTACAGACAACGGCATGCGTTGGTAAAAGCGATATGTTACCCTATCAAGTGAAAGTGACTGGAGAAGCAGCAGTCGGTGATTTGACAAATACGGCGCGCACATTTACCCTATCCAATTACAATGAGACTATAAGGATTACATCCCCGCAATTGTGAATTGTCTTTGTATAGCGACGACCAGGGATAATGGCTTCGCCTGTATCCCCAAGCAGTTATTATCCACCCTGCATGATCATGACTGGGGAAAAGATGTATACATTAGAAGACGATAAAGAGACAACCTCCAGCCTGCGTAAGCGGACGGTAACGAAAGCGTTACAAGGGGAGGAACCAGCCGTACCTGCTGTAACGACGAGCGCCGCGCCAGGAACGACGGATGGAAGTATAAGTGAGACGCAGCGAGTTGCGCTGAGCGAACAGATTACGAGCTCATTGAAGAAGATTACGACTCCAGGGCAGGCCCAGGCAGGTAGCAAAGGCGTTGCCATAGCCGCCCTTACCATGGCATGCATCGGCGTCTTCTTTACGGCCATGGACCAGACTGTTGTGGTGACAGCATTACCGCCCATTATTAATAATCTCAATATCGGGGCCACAAAACTTGATCATGCAGCCTGGATTATCAGTGCGTACCTGTTGGGGTTTGTGATTGCGATGCCGCTGATGGGACGCGTCTCCGATATCTATGGGCGGCGGCGTATCTTTCTGCTCTGCCTGAGCATCTTTGGCGTCGGGTCCATCCTCTGCGGGCTGGCTCCGGTACTGGCGCAGTTATCGGACCTGGGCTTTTTAAGCGCAATTAATCTGGACACGTCGTCACCTGGCCTGATCTGGTTGATTGCCGCACGCTTTATCCAGGCCATCGGCGGAGGCGCTGTGGTACCGGTGGCCATGGCAATTGCCAGTGATTTCTATGGACCAGCGCGGCGCGGACTGGCGCTGGGTATTATCGGCGCGGTGACGGAGGCGGGTGGTGTGGTTGGTCCGCTCTATGGCGCTATTATCGTCCAGCAATTTGGCTGGCAATATATCTTTTATCTCAATGTGCCTATTGTGATTGCCTTGATGATTGCAGCCTGGAAACTTATTCCCAGGGGCAGTCGCCTGCATGAAGGCATTGACTGGCTTGGCGCTGTACTATTAGGGCTGGCCCTCACCTGCCTGAGCCTGGGCCTGGCGCAACAGGGAACTGATCTCGGTCCAACGCCAGCGAACGCACCTGCTCCCCAAAATAACCCGATCTCAATTGCCTTAGCCATCATCTTTCTGATTGCTTTCGTACTGGTCGAGCGCAAGGTACGCTGGCCGGTGGTGGACCTAACGCTTTTCAAGCGTTTGCCATTTAGCGCGACCTCGCTGGTCAGCCTGCTGGTGGGAGCAGCGCTGATCATTGCCATGGCGGATATTCCCATTTTCGTCGATACGGTGCTACAGCTTCCGGTGCTCGACAGCGGATTGGCCCTGTTACGCCTGACAGCGATGATACCTCTTGGAGCCTTACTCGGCGGCTGGTTGTGCAGCCGGATTACTTGTCGTTTCACGGGAGTGCTAGGACTACTCTTTACCGCGACGGGGTTCTACTTGATGAGCCGCTGGCCTATTCATGTTGACTGGACGCAAATTACTATTAGCACAGTCACGGCCGGTTTCGGTTTTGGGTTGGTGATCGCGCCTATCGGTACTACGGCGATCAATGCGGTGAAAGCGCAGCAAACGGGCATGAGTTCGGCCATTGTCACCTCTTTACGCATGGTAGGGATGATGCTGGGCCTGGCGGCATTGACCTCGTGGGCGCTGGCCTACTTCAAGCAACTCGTCTCAACCTATCCCTCGCTGCCGCTATCGGCAACAGCGGCCCAGTTCGCGGACTGGTCGAAGGGGTATGGAACACACATCATTGCATCCGCCCACACGGTCTACAGCGCGGTATTCTTTACCTCGATGGTGCTGTGTCTGATCGCCATTGTGCCCTCGCTATTCCTGTGGGGCAATAAAGTCGCAGTCAGCGAGCCAGAGCTGCCGGGCGCGCATACAGTGCCGGCACCGCACGAGGCCGACACACTACCTGGGATATCCCCAACAACGGCGATTTCGGAGTCCGCGGCAAGTGTCCTGTTAGATCCAGGTCTGCCGCCGGAGGCTGGTCTGCCGCCCGTGCCACCAACAACCGGGAATGGAGGCAATCCCCGCAGGCGGCGACGTTTGATTATCGCAACAGCCAGTATCCTGCTGGTACTGCTGCTGGTGGGCGCGGGTGTAGTGGCAGCCTTTACGTGGCAGACGCCCAATACATTGCCAGGAACGGGCAATCTCCCGACCGGCGCAAACGGTACAGCAACGACCACGCCTATAGCGGGACCACGGATGATCCAGCTAGCCCTGGACCAGGGAGCGCTTACTTCGCTGTTTGTCGCACAACTGGGGCTGCAAAAGGGAGCAATTACAGATCTCCAGGCCGTACCCATGCCTGGTGATGGTTTAATCTTGAGCCTGAACCTGCACATTGATGCCAACGGCATTCACAGGGTGATGCCGGTTGAAATGGATAGCACGCTGGGCATGGATGGGCACCAGAATATCCAATTGAAGGTTCAGCATCTGAAACGCGATGGCGTCGATGCTGGTCCGGTGGCAGCGGCAAGTATGCAGCAAGCGATTAACCAGATGCTGATTAACGCAATGATGCCAGCCCTACGCGGACAACTCAAAGGAGTGAAAATCATTTCTGTGCACACGAGCAACGCGATTGGTTGTGCCAGGGCAACTGAGATGCTTGTGCTGCTCATCCAGGCGCCACCCATCCAGGGGATAGCGGCCCAACCAACCCCTGTGCCGTTCTGTTTTAAAGGCCCAATCGATTTGAACAAATTGCTGCCGCATTAGTACACGAGGAGAATTCAATGAAACGCCTACGCTACATCCGGGCCGGTTGGGTCGTGCTGCTGGCAATGCTTGTACTGGGACTGGCAGTGACGCCAGCAGGTGCAGCCAGCACAACCACACGACAGAGAGCACAGCACCAGGGCAGCACAACGTCGGTGAACGCAAGTATCTATATAACCCTGGGAACGCTGCAGCCGCTCTTTCAAAGCCAGATTAACCAGCAGGTACCTGGCATGGTCAACAGCGTGATCAACAACATGGTAAGCAAACTGCCCCCTCAAGACCAGGGCTGGGCTACACAGATGGCGACGACGCTGATCCAGCCATCGGCAACCCTCACCAGCTTGACGACGCAACCCGGAGGGCTGGCAACATCGCTGCGCTTGAGTCTCTACCCGGGTGATCGCCAACCAATCAATGCCCAGGCACTGATTAGTTTGAGCGTCATCGATTCATCGACCATCCAGGTCAGTGCCAAACCTCTAAATGGCAGTCCGGCGCTGGTGAATGGGCCGCTGACAACCTTCCAAATTTCGCTTGGCCAGTTGAGCAGTATCACAACCACGCCCACCTGCGGCGATGCGTCTTTAGCGATAAGTTTGCAATTTCCGGTAGCGCTGGGGCAGGCCAATTCGCAGGCGCCTGCAACAACAACGAATACCCTCGCCAGCATACACACAACCCAGACCCACCTGGACGCTGCGCATAGCCAGGCTGCCTCTGGTAGTAACTCCTATGTTGAGCTGCCAGCTTCATCGCTGGCTTCAATCGGCAATAGCGTTGGTACTCTGCCGGTCAGCAGCAGTTTGTTAGCAAAAAATATCCAGATAGGTGTGCAGGGAAGTAACCTGTTGATCACTTCCGATATCTATGACTCCTTCTGGGGCCTGGTAGGTACGGCGATAACAACGGTGGCTCCTACAACGGCGAACGGGAACCTGGCAGTCCATGTATTGAATACCAATCTCACCGTCTTAAACCTCTTCACCTTCCCATATAACAGCTACAATCAGCAGATCGAGCAGACGTTAAATACGAAGTTGAATGGCGCTCTGACAGGCAAGTTCTATGTATCGCAAGCGGCTATTGGTCCTAACGTACATGTGCCATGC
>WNFM01017836.1_pt5 | contig 15116 bp, 20 predicted proteins | sample 5400271 | NCBI WGS metagenome assembly WNFM01 (sample SAMN13153352, study PRJNA577476) | soil metagenome | isolation source: 60 cm saprolite on Douglas fir-dominated hillslope | place: USA:California | collected 2013-09-17
CGACAAGGAGCTCAGCGGCCCTGAGGTCGAGGAGATCCACGTCCATCTCCACGCCTGTGGCGACTGCACCCGCCGCTACCAGTTCCAGGAAGGCCTGAAGCGCCTGGTCAAGGTGTCCGCCTCGGAGCAGAAGGCCCCCGCCTCGCTCCGCGACCTCCTTCGCCAGCAGCTCCACTCCTAGAAACAGATTTCCGCGTCGTGGCGGAATGCAGCGAGCCGTAACGGGGTTGCGTATTGATTGGTACGCAGCCGCATCACCGGGGACTTGGGGACTTGTACGAAGACGCCAATCGTGCCATCTGGAACGCCTACCAGCGCGCTGAGCGCCGGCAGGCTGATCTCAAGCGCTTCCCTTCGCTGATCCGGGCGATCGACGACCTCCTCTTCGAGCTCGAGGAGCTGAACCTGAACGGCGTCGACCGCGTCCCGGCGGTGCTCCGCGACCGCACCTCCCAAGTTCTCAGCCGGGTGCCCGTCGCCGACCCTGAGGAGATCCGCGTCCGCCACCGCGTCGGCGCCCTGATGGACACCCTCTTCCGGGCCCAGGAGCTGGTCTTCCGGGCCAAGAACCCCAGCCACCCTACGCTCCGGGGCGACGACGGCGAGGAGCGCACCGCGTAGCTGGATCGGTTCCAGGATCACGCGTCGGCTGAAAGGGGTCCAAAAACACGAAGCCACGAAGGCCACGGAGGACGCACGAAGAGACGGTATTTACGGGAGCCGCCGTTCGCTAGCCGTTCTCCAAAGCAGTTCCTTCGTGCGTCTTCGCTCTGCTTGGTGGCTTCGTGTTTATTTTTCGCCCCCGCCGCCTCGGCGGATGACGTCGCCACGGATCATCAACGAAGGTCCTCGTTACCCGCGTCGGTCAGCGCGCGTCAATTGCCTATCAACGCCGATAAGGCGCCAAAAGGAGAAATAACGAGCAGCATGAGCAAGACCCTGGCGAGACTGATTGTGGGAGCCCTCGCGGTCGCCCTGCTGGTGGCCTGTGGAGGACAGTCCGCATCCAACGGAGCCCCCTCCGTGGGGAGGGCCGCCGGTGGCGCGGGCTCTGCCGGCGGTGGCGGCTACACCGTTCCGACGACGACCGGCGGCAATCCGAAGGCGGTCACCGGAACCGCCCAGCCCGCCCCCCTTCGCCCACCCCAGGACGTGGTCCAGCCGGGGATCTCGCCTGCCGACGTGGTGCCGCCGGTCGGCGAGGGCCCCCGGGTCATCCGCACCGCGCAGATCGGCGTCGAGGTGAAGAACGGGGACTTCGACAGCACCGTCGACAAGCTGTTCGCCATCTCGACCACACTGGGCGGCTACATCTCCGGCTCGGCGGCCACCGCCGACACCGGCTCACTCCGTAACGGGACCATCACCTTCCTGGTGCCGACCGAGAAGTTCACCGAGGCCGTCAGGCAGGTGCGCGCGCTGGGGACCGTCCAGAACCTCGCCATCGGCGGCCAGGACGTCAGCGCCCAGTACGTCGACCTCCAGGCCCGGCTCAAGAACACCGAGGCACAGCGCGACGCCATGCTGGCCTTGTTGGGGCAGGCCAAGTCGGTCTCCGAGATCATTGCGGTCCAGACCCAGCTCGGACAGATCACCGGACAGATCGAGCAGCTCAAGGGCCAGATCGCCTACTACGACCACGCGACCTCCTACTCGACCATCTCGGTCAACGTCCACGAGGCGGCCGTCGTCCTCAAGCCCGCCACCCCCACCCCCGACAGCTGGGGAATCAAGGAAGCCCTCCTGCAGGGCCTCCACGGCTTCGTCAACACCCTCGACGTCGTCCTTGTCGGCGTCGGCTATGCCGGACCGATCCTGGTCCTCCTCGCCCTCGGCTTCGCGGCCTGGAGGCTTCGCCGCCGGTTCGCAATGTAAGTTGGGGGCGTGCTGGAAGCCGCGCGCCTCTACGCGATAACACCTGACGCGGAACCGGACGCGGTGGTCCGGCTGGTCGGCGCCGTCCTCCGAGGCGGCGCCGACGTCGTCCAGCTCCGCCACAAGTCGCTCGCCCGCGGCGCCCTCCTCGAGCTCGCCGGCCGCCTGTCCGCGATGGTCCACCAGGCCGGCCGCCTGTTCATCGTCAACGACCACCTCGACATCGCGCTCCTCGCCGGCGCCGACGGGGTCCACCTCGGCGACGACGACCTGCCCGTCGAGGCGGCCCGGCGGGTCGCCGGTGACGGGTTGCTGATCGGCGCGTCCGCCAACACCCCGGGACTCGCCCGGGCGGCCGTCGCGGCGGGTGCCGACTACCTCGGCGCGGGGCCGGCCTTCGCCACCTCGATCAAGCCGGACAAGGCGGTCATCGGCCCTGCCGGGGTGGCCGCCGTCGCCGCCTCGGTGACGGTGCCGGTATTCGCGATCGGCGGCGTCGACGGCTCCAACGTCGGCCAGCTGCTGTCCGCCGGCGTGGGGCGCGCCTGCGTGATCCGGGGGCTCGCCTCGGCGGCTGACCCGGAGGCCGCCGCCCGCCTCCTCAAGGCGGCGCTGGCGAGGTGAGGTTGGGGGAGGCCGGTGAGACGGAGCTGGTCCGCCTCCTGCTGGCGCGGCTGCCCAGCCACGGCCTGGTGATCGGTCCCGGCGAGGACGACGCCGCCGCCTGGGAGGAGGGAGGAGGAGGCTACGTCGTAGCCAGCTGTGACGCCAGCGCCGAGGGAGTCCACTTCGACCTCAGCTGGCAGCGGCCGGAGGACGTCGGCTGGCGCGGGCTCGCGCTCGCCCTCGGCGACCTCGCGGCCAAGGGTGCCCGGCCCACCCAGGCCCTGGTCTCGCTCTCGGCGCCGCGGGAGTGGGAGCTGGAGACGGCGCTCGGCATCTATCGGGGGATGGCCGAGCTGGCTGGCAGGATCGGCCTCAGCCTGGCCGGCGGCGACACCACCGAGGCGCGCGGTGGAGCGGTGCTGGCGATCACCGTGCTGGGCCGGAGCGCGACCCGCCCGCTCCCCCGCTCGGCGGCGCGGCCGGGCTGGTCGGTCGCCGTCACCGGGCCCCTCGGCGCCGCCGCGCTCGCGCTCGCCGCCCGGGCCTCGCTGCGGCTCGAGCCACGCCTCGCCGAGGGCGAGCGGCTCAACCGGCTCGGGCTCGTCTGCGGCGACATCAGCGACGGGCTCTGGGCGGAGCTGGTCAAATTCGAGGCGATGGCCGGCTGCGGCTGCGACCTCGACGGCAGCCGGGTTCCCCTGGTCCCCGGCGCCGCGCTGGAGCAGGCCCTCACGAGTGGGGAGGAGGCGGAGCTGGTCTGCGCCGGCCCGGCCGAGCTGGTGGAACGGGCGGGCCTGGTCCCGATCGGGGTCCTCAACTCGGGTGGCGTCAGCTGGACGGACGCGGCCGGAGCCAGGCACACCAGCGCCGCCGGTGGCTTCCGGCACTTTGGCTGAGCGCCGGACCGGCTCTCCAGAGGAGACCGAGGCCGCCGGCGAGGAGCTCGCGGCGTCCCTCCGGGCGGGTGACCTGCTCCTCCTGACGGGGGAGCTGGGCGCCGGCAAGACGACCTTCGTGCGAGGGCTGGCGCGGGGCCTCGGCAGCAGCGCCGGCGTGCAGAGCCCGACCTTCCAGCTGGTCCGCGTCTACCCGGGCCGCATTCAGCTCGCCCATGTCGACCTTTACCGGCTGGAGAGCGGCTCCGACCTCACCGACCTCGGCCTCGACGACCTCCTCGAGGAGGGGGTGGTCGCGGTCGAGTGGGGCGACCGGCTCCGGCTCGACTACCCGCGGACTCGGCGGATCGAGTTCCTCGCGCCCGCCCCCACGGTCCGCGTCATCCGGCAGTGATGCTCGCCCTCGACACCTCCTCCGCGAAGAGCGCCCTGGCGCTGATCGACGGCGAGCGTGTGGTCGCCGAGACGGTCAGGCCGTCGGGCCGCGACTTCGACGTCGCCGCCGAGGTGGCGCTGCTCGCGCCCGACGTCCGCGTCATCCAAAGCGTCATGGTGGCGCTCGGGCCGGGCTCTTTCACCGGCCTCCGGCAGGGGATCGCCTTCGGCGTCGGCCTGGCGCTCAGCCTCGGGGTGCCGCTCCTCGGCATCGGGACCCTCGACCTCGCCGCCGCGCGCTGCCGGGAGCCGGCGATGGCCGTCTCGGACGCTGGCCGCGGGCGGGTTTACTTCCAGGCGCCCGACGGCCGCCGCGGCGTGGCCGACGTGGTCGACGTTCCCCGCGCGTGGCCCGCCGTGGGCTGGCTCCGCGAGAATGTCCTGCCGCTCCTCCCGGAGGCGGGCCTGCGGGGCTTCGGCGAGGCGGTTATCGTGGCGCGGGGGGCGGCCCGGGAGGTTGGCTATGGTACGGTCAAGCCGGAGTACATGGGCGAGTTCGGACGGCTAGTCTGAAAGTGGTTCAGCTGCGCCAGCAACTGGCCATCGAACCGATGCGCGAGGGCGACGTGCCGGTCGTGCAGGAGATCGAGAAGGAGATCTTCTCAACCCCCTGGCCGCGGAACGCCTACTACCGCGAGCTGGCGAGCCGCAACACCGCCCACTACCTCGTGCTGCGGCGGGAAACCGAAATCATCGGCTATGGCGGCATGTGGCGGATGTATGACGAGGCCCACATCACCACCATCGGCGTCCGCCGCGACCAGCAGCGGGGCGGCTACGGCCGGATCGTCTTCGCGGCCCTCGTCCAGGCCGCCTACGACCTCGGCGCCAAGTGGATCACGCTCGAGGTCCGCACCTCCAACGAGAACGCCCAGCGGATGTACGAGAACTTCGGCTTCAAGGTGATCGGGCGGCGGCGCGGCTACTACACCGACAACGGCGAGGACGCGATCGTGATGTGGTCGGACTCGATCTACTCGCCCCGCTTCCGGAAGGCCTTCGAGCTCAACCTGGCCCGTATCGACGGCGAGGTCGCCGGCCTGCGCCGGGAAAAGCCGCTCAGCCAATAGCCGGTCGCACGCAGGGCCTGACTCTCGGGATCGAGACCAGCTGCGACGAGACGTCGGTGGCCGTGGTCGAGGACGGCCGCCGCCAGCTTGCCAACCTGATCCATTCCCAGGTCGCGCTCCACGAGGAGTTCGGCGGCGTGGTGCCCGAGGTGGCGGCCCGGGCGCACCTCGAGAAGCTGCCCGGCCTGGTCACCGCCGCGCTGGCGGAGGCGGGCGTCACGGCCGGGCAGCTCGACCGTGTCGGCGTCACCCGCGGACCGGGACTGGTGGGCTGCCTGCTCATCGGCGTCGGCATGGCCCGCGGCCTCGCCGCGGGCTGGGGCAAGCCGGTCGTCGGCGTGAACCATCTCTGGGGCCACGTCTACGCCGCCCTGCTGACCGAGCCCTCGCTCGAACCGCCGCTGCTGGCGCTGGTCGTCAGCGGCGCCCACTCGGACCTCGTCTGGATGGCCGGGCACGGCCGGTTCGAGGTGCTCGGCCGGACGCGCGACGACGCCGCTGGGGAGGCCTTCGACAAGGCGGCCCGGATGCTCGGCCTCGGCTATCCTGGCGGACCCGCCCTCGACCGCCTGGCCCGCACCGGCGACGCCCGCCGGCAGCGCCTGCCGCGGCCGTCGCTGCCCGGCCTCGAGTACAGCTTCAGCGGCCTCAAGACGGCACTCCGCTACCGCCTCCGCGACCTCGGCGAGTCCTTGCCGGAGCAGACTCGAGCCGACCTCGCCGCGGCATTCGAGGCGTCGGTGGTCGAGTCGCTTCTCGAAAAGCTGGGCCTGGCGCTCGCCGGTCGCCCGGCGGCCGAGGTGGTCGTCTGCGGCGGTGTCGCCGCCAACACCCTGCTCCGGCGCCGCGCCGCCGAGGTGGTGGCGGCGGCCGGCGCCCGGCTCACCATCCCGCCGCTTGTCCTCTGCACCGACAATGGCGCCATGATCGCGGCCGCCGCCCACCACGCACCCCAGGCCGACCTCGAGGTCGACCCCGGCCTCGGCTGGTGAGAAGGTGAAGGGGTGGACGGTCGTCTTCAAGGGACCCAACTACGCCGCCGAGGTGGTCTTCGCCTCGCTCGAGGCGGCCGGCTACCGGACCGAGATCATGACCGACACCGGCCACGTCTGGCCAGGTCTGATGACCGAGGACACCCGGGTTTTCGTCCCCGATGAGCAGGCCGACGAGGCCCTGAAGGTGATCCAGGCGGAGTTTCCGCCCAACCTTTAGCCGGAGTTGAAATCCGGGTACCTCCTTCCCTATAGTTAGCACTCGTTCAGCGAGAGTGCTAACACTCGGCAAGACCGAGTGCCAATTCCAAAAACAGGAGGGTCGCAATGAATCTCAGGCCTCTGGGCGACCGGGTCGTCGTGAAGCCGGTCGAGCGGGAAGAGCGGACGAAGAGCGGCATCGTGCTGCCCGACACCGCCAAGGAGAAGCCGCAGGAGGGCATCGTGGAGGCGGTCGGCACCGGCCGGCTGCTCGACAACGGAACCAAGGTCCCGATGGAGCTGCAGGTGGGGGACAAGATCCTCTACGCGAAGTACGCCGGGAACGAGTTCAAGGTGGATGAGATCGAGTACCTGATCATCAGCGAGAAGGACGTACTCGCGGTCGTCGCCACCAACGGCAAGTCCAAGAAGAAGTAGAAGGGAGTATTCAGAACACATGGCAAAGGCAGTAGCGTTCGACGTCGAAGCGCGCCAGGGCCTCAAGAAGGGGATCGACACGGTCGCGCAGGCCGTTCGGATCACGCTTGGGCCCAAGGGTCGCAACGTCGTCCTCGAGAAGAAGTTCGGGTCGCCCACCGTCACCAACGACGGCGTGACCATCGTCCGCGAGATCGAGCTCAAGGATCCCTGGGAGAACACCGGGGCCCAGCTCCTCCGCGAAGTCGCCACCAAGACCAACGACGTCGCCGGTGACGGCACCACCACCGCCACCATCCTCGCCCAGACGATGATCGGCGAGGGCTTCCGCAACGTCGCCGCGGGCGCCAACCCGATGGGCATCAAGATCGGCATCGAGAAGGCCGTCGAGGCCGTCGTCGCCGAGATCAAGAAGCTGTCGGTACCGGTCAAGGGGCACGAGGACGTCGCCCACGTCGCGGCCATCTCGTCCCAGGACGTCAAGATCGGCGAGCTGATCGCTGAGGCGATGGACAAGGTCGGCAAGGACGGTGTCATCACCGTCGAGGACTCCCAGGGCATCGGCACCGAGCTCGAGGTCGTGGAAGGCATGCAGTTCGACCGCGGCTACACCTCGCCCTACTTCGTCACCAACCCCGACCGGATGGAAGCCGTCCTCGAGGACCCCTTCATCCTGATCACCGACCGCAAGATCTCGGCCATCCAGGACCTGCTCCCGGTGCTCGAGCGCGTCGTGCAGCAGGGCCGGCCGCTCCTGATCGTCGCCGAGGACGTGGAGGGCGAGGCCCAGGCCACCCTGATCGTCAACAAGCTGCGCGGCACCTTCACCGCCGTCGCCGTCAAGGCGCCGGGCTTCGGTGACCGCCGCAAGGCGATGCTGGAGGACATGGCCATCCTGACCGGCGGCCAGGTCATCAGCGAGGATCTCGGCCTCAAGCTCGACCAGACCAAGATCGAGCAGCTCGGCCGTGCGCGCCGCGTGACCGTGACCAAGGACGACACCACCATCGTCGAGGGTGCCGGCAAGCCGGCCGACATCCAGGCCCGGATCAAGGCGATCAAGGCCCAGGTCGAGGAGACCACCAGTGACTTCGACCGCGAGAAGCTCCAGGAGCGCCTCGCCAAGCTCTCCGGCGGCGTCGCCGTCATCAAGGTCGGCGCGGCCACCGAGGTCGAGCAGAAGGAGAAGAAGCACCGCATCGAGGACGCGCTGAGCGCGACCAAGGCCGCGGTGGAAGAGGGCATCGTCGCCGGCGGCGGCACCGTGCTGCTGAACGCGCAGAAGGTCCTCGCCAACGGGCTGGGCCTGGAAGGCGACCAGGCGACCGGCGTCGCGATCGTCCGCAAGGCGCTCGAGGAGCCGCTCCGCCAGATCGCCCACAACGCGGGCAAGGAAGGGTCGGTCGTCATCGAAGAGGTCCGCAACGCCAAGGGCAAGGGCTATGACGCGCTGAACGATGTCTTCGTCGACATGTTCAAGAGCGGCATCGTCGACCCCGCCAAGGTCACCCGGTCGGCGCTCCAGAATGCAGCCTCGATCGCTGCCATGGTGCTGACCACCGAAGCCGTGATCACCGAGATCCCCGAGCAGAAGGGGAACGGCGGCGGCGGCGGCATGGGCGGCATGTCCCCCGACATGATGTAGTAGGGACCAGCTGGTCCGGAAAGAGCCCCTCGCCTGTGCGGGGGGCTTTTTCTTTAGGGCGACCTCTCCCGCGCCGTCCGGCGCACCGGCTGCCGGTGGTTCGCCGTCCGGCCCTCCTCGAAGCGGCGCGCGACGAGCATGATCGCGAAGGGGAAGAGGAGCAGGAAGGCGGAGGCGATCACCGCATAGCGGTTGGGCAGCTGCCTCGCGTCGGACAGGCCCAGCCAGGTGAGGTAGGCGCCCACCACCGCCGAACCGACCACGATCAGCACGATCAGGCTCCAGATCCACCAGCGGTACTCGTTGAGGAGGTCGGGGACGTGGCGCCGGGCCCTCCGGTGGCCGGCGTAGGCCGCCAGCGAGTTGAGCAGCAGGCCGCTGAGGAGCGCCCCGAAGGCGAGGATGAGCCGGGTCTCGGGGAGGTGGCGCATCAGGAAGGCGGAGCCGTTGACGGCCAGCACGCCGAGTGGCGTGAAAACTCCGATGAAGAGGATGATCGCCTCCTGGGCCCGGCGCGGGATCATCCCCGCGACTCCCGGACGAGACGCACCACCGCCGCCATCGAGTCGGCGTGCTCGTGGTCGTCGAGGGAGCAGAGCCGGAAGGGGTCGAAGTGGATCGGCCGGATGCCGGCCGCGCGCGCGCCTCCGACGTCGGTGATCAGCGAGTCGCCGACGTGGATGGCGGCCTCCGCCACGGCCCCGGTCGCCGCCAGCGCCGGCTCCCAGATCCGGGGGTCGGGCTTGCGGACGCCGACCGCGCCGGAGTCGATGACGGCGTCGACGGGAACGCCAGGCCCGGGCCCGACCTGGCAGACACCCTCTTCCAGGAGCCGGGCCTCGACGGTGCCGTCGGCGTTGGAGACGATCGCGATCCGGGCGCCGGTTGCGGCGAGGGCGGGGAGCTGCTCGATCGACTCGCGCAGGTGGCCGGCCCAGGCGCCGGGCGTCGTCAGGGCCTCGAGCAGCGCCGCCTCGGCGGCGGCCACCTGCTCGGCCGGCACGGCGAGGTCGCGGACGAACTCCTCCACGTAGGGTTCCATGATCTCGCGGTACTCACCGTCAAGCGGAGGGGGGACGTCCCCCCTGTCGACCGTGCTCGGTGAAGCCTCCGCGCGGTCACCCCCCTGCCGGTCGTGGCCCGCCATCCCCGCATAGTGCGCCCGCGCGACGGCATTGGGAGGGAGTTCGAAGCCGGCGGCCCGCAGCGCTTCCCGCATCCGCTCCTCGGTCGGGAGGTGGAAGACGCCGCCGACGTCCAGGAAGACCGCCCGTATCAAACATTCCCCTCAGAAACAAGGAAGGCCCCGCCGAAGCGGGGCCTTCACGCAATTGTTGCCTTAGTGGCCGCAGCCGCAGGCCTTCGCCTCGCCCGCGTCCTCGCCGGTGTCGAAGGAGGTGCCGCAGGAGCAGCTGTGAACCGCGTTCGGGTTGTGGACGGTGAAGCCGGCGCCCATCAGGCTGTCGACGTAGTCGATCTCAGAGCCGCGGATGTGCTGGATGCTGTACTCGTCGACGATGACCTTGACGCCGTCGGTCTCGATGACCTCGTCCTCGGGCCGCACGTTGTCGTCGAACGCCATCCCGTACTGGAGGCCGGAGCAACCGCCGCCGGACACGAAGACGCGCAGGCCGAGCTGGGCGTTGTTCTCCTGGGCGAGCAGGTTGCGAAGGTGCGACATCGCCTGGGGGGTGAGGGAGACGGTGGCCTGTTCGATCATGACTTGGTTCTTATAACTCCTATCCGGGGTATGTATTGCCAAGCTTACCTAAACCATCCGTCTAGCGACCGACCTTGAAGCCGAAGGGAAGCTTTCCCTTGGCCTTGTCCTTGTCGCCCCGGACCCCGATCAGGATGTCGGCTATCTCATGGGAGGCGCGCGCGATCGTGCTCTTGGGGTCGGTCAGGGTCAGGATCTCGCCTCGAACCCCCGCCTCGTCGGGCTTGGAGCCGTCGAAGCCGATCTCGGCGGCGATCGCCTGCTTGAGCGTCCGCTCGATGTCTTCCCGTCCGACCACCGGCTTGGGCGTCTTGTTGTTGAGGACGATGACGATCCGGCCGGGGACGATGTTGAGCACGTTCTCGAAGATCCGCAGGAGGTCCGAGATGTCCTTCAGGCTGGACAGCTCGGGCGTCGCCAGGAGCACGATCCGCTGGGCGTGGTCGAGGATCGTCAGCGTGTTCTCGGTGAGGGCCACGCCGAGGTCGAAGATGATGTAGCGGAAGGCCCCCGCCAGCACCCCCATCGCCTTGGCGATCAGGGCGGCGTTGATGAGGTCGGCTTCCTCCGGCTTGAGGACGGCGGGGAGCAGCATCATGCCGCCCGGGTGGTGGAGGATCACGCTCAGCAGCGCCTCCTCGAAGTTGGCGTCGCCCCCCGCCGCGGCGCTGGCCAGGGAGCCGGTCGGGACCAGGCTGCTGAGCAGGGCCGCGTGGTTGAAGGGCAGCGCCATGTCGACCAGGAGGACCTCGCCCGGGAACTGGTGGGCGAGGCCGGCGGCGAGGTTGATGGCGATCGTCGTCCGGCCCGAACCGCCCTTCGGCGAGTAGATGGCGACCGTCGTCGCCGCCTGCTCGGGAGCCACCATGGTGGCCCGGGCGATGATGTTCTCGAGCGACGCCTTGCGCTGCTCGACGAGCTTCTGGAGATCGACCATCGCGTCCGATTCGGTAGGCACGGTGGCGAAGAGGGTCTGGCGGTCGAGAACCAGCAGCTTGCAGTCGGTGAGCGCTCGGACCGAGGCGGACCGCGGGTCCTCCGAGATGAGCGCCATCTCACCGAAGAAATCGCCGTCGCCGAGGTAGGAGATGGTGATCTCGTGGCCCTCCGCCTGCTTGACCGTGACCTCGCAGCGGCCCTCCTCGATGATGAAGAGGGAGTCGCCCTGGTCGCCCTGGTTGATGACTACCGACCCCTTGGCGGCGAAGCCCGGATGCATCTGGCGAGCCAGCGAGCGGAGCAGGGTGTCGGGAAGGGTGAAAAGGACGGCCACCCGCTGGAGGACCGCAAAACGGCGGCGGAGCTCGTCCGGTGTCGGTTCGCTGCCGCTCGAAGGCTGGGGGCTCACGGGCACGGTCATTATAGGTATGGGGTTTTCCGATCCCGCACCCGGATTGGGGGCCATTTCGAAGCTGATAAACTTCGGGGCCGACGGTCCCGTGGTGTAGCCTGGCCAAACACGCGGCCCTGTCAAGGCCGAGAACGCCGGTTCGAATCCGGTCGGGACCGCCAGCTTAGTTCCGTCGAGCTGCACCAACTCGAGGTTGCGACGCGGAGAGGTGGCCGAGTCCGGTTGATGGCGGCGGTCTCGAAAACCGTTATAGCCGCAAGGCTATCGGGGGTTCGAATCCCTCCCTCTCCGCCAGCGCGCTTTGCGCGATGGCGGAGACCCTGCGCGAAGCGCAGGGACCTCCATTTAAGAGGAGGGGCTCACGCCCCGGCGGCGTCCCCGCAGGGACGCGGCCTCCCCCCCTCGGCCCGCCTCGCGGGCCGGGCCGCGCCGTGCGCGGCCTGAGCGGATTGGCCCGGTTGAATCCTTCACTGCCCGCGAAGGTGGAGTTCGAAAAGTGTCCACGACACCCCGCCATCGCCTTCGGCGCCCTTGGCTCTTGTGGTCCCATGTGCCCACGCCGTGGTACGATGTGCCCATGAGCAGTGTTGGAATCAGAGAGCTCCGAGACAATATCAGCGCCCTGATCCGAAGGGTCGCTGCGGGCGAGACGATCGACGTGACTGACCACGGGCATCCAGTTGCCAGGATTGTTCCGCTCCGAGCGAAGAGTGCCTTGGACCAGATGCTGGCCGAGGGTCGGGCGACACCGGCTACGGCGGACTTGCTCGATTTTGAGCCGCCGCCTCGCGAACCAGGCGAGCCGCTGCTTTCGGACGCGCTTGCGGAGCTGCGCCGCGATGAGCGGTAGCGCCGCGTACCTCGACACATCGGCGTTCATGAAACTGGTCATGCCCGAGCCGGAATCGCGAGCTCTTCGCGAACATCTGCGTCAGTGGCGTGTACGAGTCTCGGCGACACTCTTGTGCACTGAGGCCCTGCGAACGGCAGCGCGTGCTTCACCGGCGAGGCTTCCAGCGGTCAAACGTCAGCTGCTTGGACTCGTGCTGATCGATTTGGAGCGCGACCTGCTGTTCCGCGCCGGCGCCCTGGCGCCCACCGACCTGAGGTCGCTGGATGCCGTCCACGTGGCTGCAGCGCTCTCAATGGGCGACGAGCTCGGCGAACTCGTCACCTACGACACCCGAATGGCAATGGCGGCCCGAGCCAATGGGATCACCGTCGCCAGTCCAACCTGATCCGCTCCGTGTTGCGCGTGCGGACGGATGAACAGCTTGCATGGGGTCAGCCTCCTTCGAAAGAGTGATTCCGATCTGAGGCAGACGCTAGGACCGGCCTGAGCGCCGGCCAAGCCTGCCCGCCACCGACTTTCCGGTGGCGGTGGCTGCGGAAAAGCCGCAGCTTCGGCGGGGCATCGGTTGTGGCCCGCCTGCGGATTGGCCAAAAGCAGCCAGAGGAGGCAGAATGGGGTTTCCGAACCCCGTCCATCCACGCGTCCCAGCAGAGGTTCAACGCTCATCGCCGATCGCCGCCGCCGGCGCCGGTCTCGGTCCGCCGGTCCTCACCGCCTGTTCGCCCTCGGCCTCGGCGTGGCCGCCGTCCTCGCCGCGGCGGTTGCCGTCCAGGTCGTGGTCGATAAGCGCACGGGCGCGGTCGCGGTGTCGGTCGCGAACGCGAAGCAGGACCAACCGCTGGTCACTTCGACGCCAGCTCCCACGGCAAAGCCTCAGCCCGGCTCCCGCGCTCTGGCTGTGAGGAACCCAGACCTGCCCGCCGGCCTCGTCGCCGGCACCTGCGTGGAGTTCGATCCGACCGGGCCAGACCGCCATCGAACGATCTATGTCGACCCCGGCCACGGCGGTCCCGACCCGGGCGGCACCGGCAACGGCGTCAGGGAGGAGGACCTGACCCTCGCCGTCGCTCTCCGCCTGAAGGACCTGCTCCGCGCCGACGGTTTCCACGTGGTCCTCTCGCGGGTCGCCGACACCTCGGTCGCCAGGCTCGCCGACAGCCAGGTCGTCAATGGCGCGATCACCAACAGCGGCGTCCACGTCGACACCATCGCCCGGATCGCCTGCGCCAACGCCGCGGCCGCGGATGTGCTGGTGGCGGTCCACTTCAACGCCTTCGACGATCCCGGCGCGAGCGGCGCCGAGACCTTCTACGACGACGCGCGCGAGTTCGCGGCCGCCAACCTCCGCCTCGCGACCCTGCTCCAGGGCGGGCTGGAGGCGAGCTTCAGCCGCTCCGGCTGGCAGGTCTACGACCGGGGCGTCCTCTCCGACGCCGACACCGGCCACACCGGGTTGACAGCCGCCGCCGACGCCTACGGCCGTCTGATGGAGCTCGGGCCGGCCAAGTCGGGCTGGAACAATTACCCGAGCCGGATGCCCGGAGCACTCGTCGAACCCTTCTTCGTGACCGACCCGGTGGAGGCCCGGGTGGCCGCCGGCCCGGCCGGCCAGGCGGCTATCGCGGGCGGCCTCGAACAGGGCTTGGTCGCCTTCTTCGGATCAGGCACGCCCGGCCCCACCGCGAGCCCGGCCGGCTGATGACGATCTGGCAGGCGGCCTTTCTCGGCCTGCTCCAGGGGGCGACCGAGCTCTTCCCGGTCTCCTCGCTCGGCCACGCGGTGATCATCCCGACCCTGCTCCACTGGAACTACCGGCAGTCGGACCCGACCTTCCTGCCCTTCCTCGTGCTCCTCCACCTGGGAACCGCCGGGGCGCTGCTCATCCTCTACTGGCGCGACTGGGGCGCCATCGCGCGCGGCTTCGTCGCCGCGGCGCTGCGCGGCCGGATCGAGTCGCCCAACGAGCGGTTGGCGATGCTGCTGGTGGTCGGAACGGTGCCGACCGGCCTGGTCGGCGTCTTCTTCCAGAAGCAGCTCCAGGGCCTCTTCGCCAGCCCCCGGGTCGCGGCGAGCTTCCTGGTCGTCAACGGAGCCCTGCTGCTCGGCGCTGAGGTGCTCCGGCGCCGGGCCGAGCGACGGGCGATGCTGGAGGGCAAGGACCGGGTCGAGCAGGAGCAGGCCTTCATCGACGTCAGCGGGCTGAGCTACCGCGCCGCCGGGCTGGTCGGGCTCTGCCAGGCGCTGGCCCTCTTCCCCGGCATCTCGCGCTCCGGGGTGACGATGGGGGGCGGCCTGCTTGCCGGGCTCCGCCACCAGGAGGCCGCCCGTTTCTCCTTCCTGCTGGCGACGCCGATCATCGCCGCGGCCGGGGTGCTGGAGGTCCCTGCCCTGCTCCAGCCGGGAGTCCCGATCGGGTCCTACCTGCTGGCCGCCGTGCTTGCCGGGCTCGCCGCCTACGGGTCGGCCCGCTTCCTCATCCGCTACTTCCGGTCCGGTCGCCTGGACCCCTATGGCTGGTACTGCGTGGTGGTTGGGGTGGGCGTCCTGCTGCTGCTACGTTAGCCGGAATGACAAACAGCTGGACCACCGCCGGCGGGCTCGTCGTGCTCGCGATCGTCTTCGCCCTCCTCGCCATCCTCTACTGGGTCGGAGCCATCCAGTTCCTGACCAGCACCGGGCACGGGCCGCACCACACCCACGGCTTCCTCTTCGGCGGCCTCGCGATCCTGAGCCTGGTCGCCGCGAACTTCTCCCGGCCGAAGAACTCGCCCGACTTCTAGCCGAGAACCGCTTCCTCGCGGTCGAGCGTCAACCCGCGACGGCGACCGGCGGGGCCTGGCGGGCCCGGTAGCTGCGGACCTTGGCCCGGTTGCCGCACTCGGCCATCGTGCACCAGTGGCCGGAGCGGTTCTTGGAGTGGTCGTAGAAGGCGAACTGGCAGTCTTCGGCGGCGCACGCCTTGAGGCGGCTCCAGGTCCCTTCGTGGAGGGACCCGAACACGATCGCCAGCAGCTCGGCGAGGGGCTTGCGGATG
>WNFM01040444.1_pt1 | contig 15115 bp, 15 predicted proteins | sample 5400271 | NCBI WGS metagenome assembly WNFM01 (sample SAMN13153352, study PRJNA577476) | soil metagenome | isolation source: 60 cm saprolite on Douglas fir-dominated hillslope | place: USA:California | collected 2013-09-17
CGCGACCCCGACCCGGTGCTGTTCCTGGAGCCGCTGCGCGGGTACCGGCAGGTGCGCGGCGAGGTTCCGGCGGGCGACTACGAGGTCGAGCTGGGCAAGGCACGCATCGCCCGCGCCGGCACCGACGTGACGGTGGTCGCGTGGAGCGCGGCCGTTCAGGTTGCGCTGCAGGCCGCCGAGGACGCGCAGGCGCAGGGCATCTCGGTCGAGGTCATCGACCTGCGCTCGCTGGTACCGCTCGATGTGGCCGCGCTCGCGGAGTCGGTCACGCGCACAGGTCGCGCGGTCGTGGTGCAGGAGGCGCCGCTGACGGCGGGTTTCGGCGCCGAGGTGGTGGCGACGATCCAGGAGGAGGCCTTCTACTCGCTGCAGGCGCCGATCCGCCGTGTCGCGGCGCCCGACGTGCCCTATCCCGTGCAGCTGCTCGAGGAGGCGTACGCGCCCAACCCCGAGCGCGTGCTCGAAGCCATCATCTCCGTCACCCGCGACTGAAGCGAGAGATGGCGCGCTACGAGTTCAAGCTGCCCGATATCGGCGAGGGCCTCGCCGAGGCCGAGGTGGGGAAGTGGCTGGTGAAGGTGGGCGAGCACGTGGTCGAGGACCAGCCCGTGATCGAGATGATGACCGACAAGGCAGCGGTCGAGCTGCCGTCGCCTGGCGCGGGCGTGGTGCTCGAGCAGCGAGTCACCGAGGGCGAGGTGGTGAAGATCGGCGCCGTGCTCTACGTGCTCGAGAGCGAGGCGCGGATAGGAGGCATGTCCGAGTCGGCCGAGCCAAGCATCCCTGCCCCGCAGGTGGTTGAGGTGCGGGGTGAGGGCCTGCCCGCATCTACGTCCGTGCAGGCTCCGCCCGCGGTGCGCAAGCTCGCTCGAGAGCTCGGCGTCGACCTCGCCAAGGTGCGCGGGTCGGGGCCGAACGGACGCATCACTACCGACGACGTGCAGAGGCACACCGCAGCGCCGGCGCAGGCGCCTGCACCGGCGGCCGTCGTGGGTGGCGAGCGCGTGCCGCTGCGCGGTGTGCGCCGGCGCATGGCGGAGACGATGGCCGCCTCCGCGCGCACGATCGCCCACGTCACCGGCTTCCACGAGCTGGATGCGGGCGAGCTTCAGAACCGGTACAGGATGCTGCGCGACGAGACCGCGGCTCATGGCCGCAAGTTTCCGTTCGACGCTCTGCTGGTGCGCGCTGCCGCGATCGCGCTGCACCGGCACCCGATCTTCAACTCCACGTTCGACGAGGAGCGCATGGAGCTCGTGATGCATCCGCAGGCCAACATCGGCGTCGCCACGGCCACGCCCGAGGGGCTGATGGTGCCTGTGGTGTCCAACGCGGGCGAACGCGACCTGATGGACCTCGCCGCCGAGGTCGATCGCCTGGCCACAGCCGCGCGCGAGGGCCGTGCGTCGGTGGCGGACCTACGCGGCGGCACTTTCACGATCAGCAACACAGGTGCCTGGCGGGGCGCACATGGAACTTCGCTCATCCGCCCATCCGAGGTGGCGCTGGTCGCTTTCGGCCGCATCGAGGAGAAGGCGGTGGTGCGCGGCGGCCAGGTCGTGGCGCGTCCCGTGATGCCGATGTCGGTCACGTTCGACCACCGGGTGATCGACGGCGAGCAGGGGCTGAGCTTCGCCCTTACGCTACGCGAGCTGATCGAAACCATGCCCCCGCTGGTCTAGAGCGTTGGTAGCAGGCGACCAGAGCGATCCGGCCGACGTCCTGATCATCGGTGCCGGACCCGGCGGCTATGTGGCCGCCCTGCGTGCGGCCCAGCTGGGCCGCTCGGTGACGCTCGTCGAAGCCCGGCGTGTCGGCGGCCTGTGCCTGAACGAGGGCTGCATCCCGTCCAAGCAGCTGGCGCGCTTCGCCGCGGTGAAGGCGGCAGCCGCAGGGCTGGCGGCGTCGGGCATGCCCGCGCTGTCGGGCTCACCAGACATGGCGGCTTTCCAGATAAGTCGCGCTTCCGTGGTGTCCTCGCTCGTGAGCGGTGTCGAGTCTCTGCTGAAATCGGCCAGGGTCGACGTCGTGCGCGGGGAGGCTAGGTTCGTCGGACGCACGCGTGTGTGTGTGCAAACCGGCGAGGATGCCGTGCGGTTCTTCGACTTCAAGGACGTGGTCATCGCCACTGGGTCGGAGCCTGTCGCCTGGGACGGCGCGGCCTTCGACGGCGTGCGTGTCGTCGAGCCGAGCCGTGCGCTCGAGTGGGATCACGTGCCGGAGTCGATCCTGATGATCGGCGGCGACTACATCGCGCTCGAGATCGCGGTCGCGTACGCGCGGCTCGGCACCAAAGTCACGCTGGCCGCTCCCGATGCACAGCTCCTGCCGGGCTTCGACGCTGACCTGTCGGCTGCCGCCCAGACGGGAGCTGTGCAGGCGGGCGTGGAACTGGGCTCCGGCGAGCCCGACACGTTCGAGAAGGTCGTGGTGTCGCTTGGGCGGAAGCCGCGCCTCGACCCCCTTGACCTCGCCGCCGCCGGCATGCGCCGCCCTCAGGCGGCGTTCGCGGTCGACGCCCAGCTTCGCGTCGACCGTCACGTCTTCGCCATCGGCGACGTGACCGAAGGGCCGATGCTCGCGCACCGCGCGATGATGCAGGGCCGGGTCGTGGGCGACGTCCTGGCAGGCAAGAGCAGCGGTTTCGACGCGCGTGCGATGCCGCAGGTGGTTTTCGCCGAGCCCGAGATCGCGACCGTCGGCTCCATCGAGGGGGTGGCCGCGCGGTTCCCGCTCGCCGCTCTGGGCCGCGCCTTGCTCGAGGGCCGCGCCGGCGGGTTCGCCAAGCTCGTTTTCGACGGCCCGGGCGGTGCGCTGATCGGCGCGCACCTCGCGGGCCCTCGAGCCACCGACCTGATCGGCGAGATGACGCTGGCCATCGAGATGGGCGCCACCGCGGACGACCTGGCGCTGACGGTCCACGCGCATCCGACCTTCGCCGAAGCGCTGATGGAGGCGGCCGAGGTGAGCCTCGGGACGCCGATCCACGTGCGGCCGCAGCGCGCCCGATGATCACGCGCGTCTTCCTCGCCCCGCGGCGCGCCGACCTGACGACCGAAGCATGCCTCGCGCACTGGCGTGGGCACCACGCCGCGATCGGCGCGAGCCTCCCGCGTGTGCGCGCGTACGTCCAGAACCACGGAGTCCTGGACGGAGGTCATTTCCTGCTGCCCTACCCCGGTTTCGACATCATGCCCGAGCTCGATTGGGACAGCCTCGACGAAATGGATGCCGCCATCGACTCGCCCGCGCACGACCGCGACTCGGTGGACGACGAGGCCAACTTCATCGACACGACACGCACGGGCCTGTGCGTCACGCAGCGTCACGTGCTCACCAACGGGTTGCCGCCCGACAGCGCGGTGAAGCTGATCACGCTGTTTCGCCGGGCGCCGACCGCGAGCGACTCGAGCCTCCACACGGCGCTGAAGGGCGACTACGCGCGGGCGGTCGCGGGAACGGGCCCCGTGAGGCACGAGGTCCTGCTGACCATCGCCGACCGGCCTGGCCGCACACCGTTCACCGTGCAGGCGCTCGACCTGCTTTGGTTTGGGTCGCCGCGCGATGCGCTCGCATGGGTGGCCTCCGACGCCGCCCATCACGCGGCCTGGCCGCTGTCAGGTGTCGCGTTCGGGACCGAACGTCTCATCGCCCGTCCGCAGAGAATCGTCTGATGAGGTTTGGAGTCGGCGATTTCAGCGGCCAGCGGCCACCGGGCTCTACGGCCGACCACCGCCAGCTGTACGCGGAGCTCCAGGAGCAGGCGTTCCTCATTGAAGCCGGCGGCCTCGACTCCATGTGGGTGTCGGAGCATCACTTCGCCGAGGACGGCTACATGGCCGCGGTGCTGCCCATCGTGTCCGCGCTGCTCGCGCGCACGCAGCGGATCACGGTCGCCACCGACCGCCTCGCCGCGTCGCTCTACGACCCCGTGCGCCTCGCCGAGGACGCGGCCGCCCTCGATCTGCTCAGCGGCGGGCGATTCGTGCTCGGCCTGTCTCTGTGCTACCGCGACGAGGAGTTTCGCGGCCTCGGCGCGGATCGTCCGGCGGACGAGCAGCACCTCGAGGCCGTGGCGGACATGCTGCGCGATGCGTGGGCCGGCCACGAGGTCCGGCGCGCGGTCATCACGCCGGGTCCGGGCACGCCGGGAGGGCCGAAGCTGATGATCGCCGCGGACGGAGAGAACGGCGCACGCCGCGCGGCGAAACACGCGGACATGCTGATGGTCGACCCGACCGAGCCGTGGGAGGTGGTGGACCGCGCGGTGGGCGAGTTCGATGCCGAGCGCGGTGACAAGGACGGTCCGCTCGTGCTGTTCACGTACGGAGGGCTGTCGCAGGACGGGCGCGACGCCGCGTGGTCAGAGGTCGCCGACGGATTCCGCTATATGCGACACAACTACGACCGCTGGATGGGCAAGCCGGCAACCGAGGTGCTCCCGCCGGAGCACTACCGGATGCTGCTCGGCACCGCGGCCGAGGTGGCGGAGCAGGCCGGTGAGTACCGGCGCAGGTACGGGGATCGGGTTCATCTGGTGCTCCGGTGCAACTACCCGGGGATGGCTGCGGAAGCGGTGGCCAGGCAGATCGACCTCTGGGGCCAGGCTGCTCGCGCCGCAAATCCGAATCGCTAGACAAACTAGTGCCCGTTCGTTTTTCGCTTGACATGACTCCCGGCGTGGCTATCCTTTACGCCATCCTGCTCACCCCAGATTGAGCGTTACAGGGAGGGGCTCGTTTATGCCTGTCGACGAAGCAACCACGGAAGAGGCGGGAGAGCAAACCTCCCACAGCCGGCGATCGATCCTCAAGCTCGGCACATCAGCCGCGCTCGGGCTCGGCGCCTATGCCATGGCGGCCTGCTCGTCCTCCTCACCGGGGACCACCGGCCAAGCGGCGAACGAAAACTCGGTCCTCGACAAATGGCTGTCCACCAAGACCGCCAAGCTAGGCGTGGACCTCACGTTCCCGCCGATCCAGTTCAAGGACTCCGCCGGAAAGCCGACGGGCTACCAGATGGAGCTGACCGAGGCGATGATGGCCGACCTCGGCGTGACGCCGCAGTACGTGGAGATTCCGTTCGGCCAGCTGTTCGACATGATGGGCATCTCGGCCACGATCCTGCCGAGTCGTGCCCTCAAGGGCCTGTTCGCCAACTTCCCGGTCTTCTACGAGTCGATCGTCGTCCTCCTCAAGCCGGGTTCCAGGATCACCGATTCCAGCCAGCTGAACGCCTCGGGTATCAAGATTGCGATCCTGCAAGGAAGCTCGCAGGAGTTCAGCAGCAAGGCTTTGTTTCCCAGCGCGGCCTTCTCGCCGTTCGCGGGCGTCGCGGACGCCGTCAACGAGGTGGCCACCGGACGCGCGGACGCGGTGGTGCTCTCCGAGTTCGACATCGACGACTCGAAGAAGGCTCACCCCGACCTGCAGATCCTCGCGGGCCCGCCGCTCTGGGTCGACGCGAACACCTACCTGATGCCTCTCGGCGACTACAAGCTCCAGGCCTGGGTCAACAACTGGCTGCGGTACAACGCCACCCACCAGCGCATGGTGGCGAGCTGGACGAAGTGGCTCGGCCCCGGGCTGCAGAAGTACCACCTCACGACTTACGGCGTCGGCCCCGGCAGCGAGCCGGAGCTGGTCAAGGTCTAATCGAGGCCAACCTGACTCTGGTGGCCGGGGGCTCATCTCCCGGCCACCGAGCGGGTGGCGACCCGAAGCGGGGACACTAGCCGGTGATCTTCCTGGACGTCCAGTACCAGTTCGACTGGTCGGTCGTGACCGACCGCTGGCGTCTGTTCGCGGAAGGCGCGTGGGTGGATGTATGGGTTGCCGTCCTCGGCTTCGGCTTCGCGTGCCTGATCGGCCTCGCCAACGCGCTCCTCCGAACCTCGGGCATCAACGTCTTCAGCGTCCCTTCTTTCCTTTACGTGCAGGTGATGCGGGGGATCCCGCTCTACGTGATGATCCTGTACGTCTACTTCGGGATCGCCAACGTGCTCGGCATCAACTTCACTTCCTTCCAGGCGATGGTCATCGCCCTGGCGCTGACGGGATCCGGTTACACCACCGAAATCTTCAGGGCGGGCCTCACCGCGATCGACCGCGGGCAGATGGAAGCCGCCCGCTCCATCGGCCTCAACCGCGTGCGCACGTACGGCCACGTGATACTGCCGCAGGCGCTCCGGATCGTCGTTCCGCCTCTGGGCAACACGTTCATCGGGCTCCTCAAGGGCGCGACGCTGATGTCGGTGATCGCGGTCCCGGACATGGTGTTCCTGGCCAACGAGCTGAACGTGACCCTGTTCACCCCATTCGAGGTGTTCACGGCCGTGGCCATCATCCTCATCGCCCTGGTGCTGTTCTTCTCGGTCCTCGTCTACGGCCTCGAGCGCCGGCTCCGGCTTGCGACATGACCGGCCCGCTCCTCACCTACACGTTCGACTGGAGCGTGATCCTCAGGTCGCTGCCGTTTTTCGAGCGCGGACTCGTGGTCAGCGTGCGCATCATCTTTTTCTCGATCATCTTCTCGCTCGTTCTCGGACTGCTTGTCGCCCTGGTGCGCATGGTCCCGGGGCCGATCGGCCTGATCGGGTTTGTGTATGTGCAGGTTTTTCGCGCCCTCTCCCTGTACGTCTACATCCTCTTCATCTACTTCGGCATCGCGGCCGTGCTGCACATCGACCTCGATCCGTTCGCCGCGGGGATCGTCTCGCTCACGCTCCTGAACAGCGCTTACATGGCCGAGATCTACCGCTCCGCGATTCAGGCGATCGACCCGGGCCAGCGCGAGGCTGCGCGAAGCTTGGGCCTGGGCAGCGTCGCCACATTTGTCAACGTGACGTTCCCGCAGGCGTGGCGCATCGCGCTGCCTTCGCTGGTGAACCAGTTCGCGGACATCATCAAGGACTCCTCGGTGGTGGCCCTGATCGGCGCCGGAGACCTCATGTACCAGACCATCGAGCGCGTGAGCTTCTACCAGCGCCCGTTCGAGTTCTACACCGCGGTGGCGGTCGTCTATCTTGTGATGGTCGTGATCGTCGCGCAGCTCGCGTCGCTGCTGGAGAAGCGGCTGCAGAGGCACCTGGCTTGATCGGAGAGCGCGCCGCGACGCTGGTCGACTCCGACCCGCTTGGCGCGGAGCTGGTGATGATCGCGCTGGCCGCGTGGCCGCGTCTGCCCAACCTCGTCGCGGACTACCTCGGTCCTTACGAGTGGCTGCTCGAGTCGCGGCAGCCGCACGACCTCGCCGACCTGCACCGGCGGGCGGTGGCGCTTCAGGACCTGGCAGCACGCGGCGGAGACGCGTACGTGGCGGCGCAGGCGCGAGCCATCACGACCCAGATCGAGATCGACGCCGACCCGAAGCGCTACGGCTACCTCGACCTGGTCGAGCGGCTCCTGAGCTGCAGCTTCGTGCCACCCGACCCCGAGGAGGTGCTTGCGCTGGGCGCCAACGTCATGGCCCTCGCCCGCCAGCTCGGAGCCGGCGGCGACGACCCCGTGCGGTCATGGGAGACGGCAAACCTCATCAGCGGCGAGGCCAAGTGGGACGCCGCCCTGGACGCCTACCGGCAGGGCAGGCGTTATGCCCTCGAGCGCTTCCCGATCCCGTTCACCGAGGACCTCGAGATCGCGCGCACCTGCGAGCCGCTCGCCTCGGTCCACCTGTTGTGGCGCGAGCCCGACCGGATGGCGTTCGAGGTCAATACCAAGGTGCCGCGCACCCGGGCCACCGTCGCGTACGAGGTCGCCCACAACATCTACCCGGGCGACTACCTGCACATGGCGATCCTCACCCAGGGGACGTACCTCAAGGAGGGGCGCGTCGCCGCCTGCATCAAGCTCAAGAACGCACCCGAGAACGTGGTCGCCGAGGGGATCGAGGACGTCGCCCCGTTCCGCTTGCGGCCCGAGCCCGACCCCGAAGAGGAGCTGGCCTGGAGGCTCGAGTGGCTTCGCCGGGCGGCTTCGCTGATGGCGGCCGTGCGGCTGCGCGGAGCGGGCGAGGCGCGCTCGGAGGTGCACAAGGAGCTTCAGAGCACAGGGCACATGTCGGCCGAGCGGGCCAACCAGGAGCTCGACCGCATCGAGCATCCGCTGTGGGGCACGTACCTGTACACCTACTGGCTGGGGCGCCACCTGGTGGAGGCCGCCGACCGGCGGGCCGGCGCGGGGGCACGCAACGCCGAGTACCTGCGGTGGCTTTTCGGCGGGCTGCACCTGCCCGAGACCTTCGCGGCGGAGTCGGAAAGGCTCTAGCTCCGGCGGAGAAGGTCCTTCAGCAGGTCGACCTCGCCCAGGTGCCTGTGCAGGTGGGTGATCGACACCGAGGTCAGGAAGATCCACACCGGCAGCCCGCCTGTGTCCGCGACCGCGTCGTCATGCTCCGGGCCGCCGTCCATCTCGGCCCGGAAACCCGACGTCTGGTACTCGGGGTGCGGGGCGTCGTGGCCGGCCACGTCGGGGATCGCATCGAGGTCGGCCTCGGCCACCGAGTCGAGCCAGTCGAGGGTGTCGCGGTGCACGGCGTCGGCGTAAGCGACCAGGTCCTCGAGCTCGAAACGCCTCGCCACCGCGACCGCCTCGTCGAGGTCGAAGCCGGTGCCCATGCCGGGATGCGCCAGCGGAGTGGAGCGCCAGGGGTCGCGCTTGATCAGCTCGGTCGCGTCGCGCACGGCCGTGTTGACGGCCCAGTCCTGGCTGCGCGCCATGTGCCAGAGGATGAAGCCGATGGGATTCACGCCCGGGATGGGCGTCGCCGTCAGCTCCTCGGGGGTGAGGCCCGAGGCCGAGTGGTGCAGGCGCAGGTTGACCGTGTGAAGCTGCTGGCGCAGCATACCCAGGGCGTCCATCGCGCCCAGTCTAGCCGCGAACAAGCGCTTGTTTAGTCGCGGGGCCGATGGCGGATAGAATCGGCGCGATGGAGCAGGCGATCCAGGCCGAGTCCGGGACGATCCTCCGCCTCGAGGGCGTGAACAAGTGGTTCCATCGCGGCACCCTGCGCCACCAGCACGTCCTCAAGGACATCAACATGCAGGTGACGCGCGGCGAGGTGCTCGTCGTCATCGGTCCATCCGGATCCGGCAAGAGCACGCTGCTGCGCTGCATCAACTTCGTGGCGCCCCCGGACACCGGCACGGTGGTCTTCCTCGGGCGGCGGTGGAGCAAGGACGCAGTGCCGCGCATTCACCCGGTGAGGCGGCTCAGGTACGAGCACGACCTGAACCTCCTGCGGGCGCGGGTCGGCATGGTGTTTCAGCACTTCAACCTGTTCCCGCACATGACCGCGCTCGACAACGTGACCCTGGGCGTCACGCGCGTGCTTAACGTCCCGCGCAGGCAGGCGCAGGAGCAGGCGATGGCGGAGCTTGAGCGCGTGGGCCTCGGCGAGAAGGCCAAGAGCTACCCGAGCCAGCTCTCGGGCGGTCAGAAGCAGCGGGTCGCGATTGCGCGCGCGCTCGCGATGAAGCCGCAGCTGATGCTGTTCGACGAGGTGACGTCGGCGCTGGATCCCGAGCTCATCGGCGGCATCCTCGAGGAGATGAAGAAGCTTGCGCTGGCCGGCATGACCATGATCGTGGTCACGCACGAGATGGGTTTCGCGCGCGAGGTGGGGGACCGCCTGATCTTCATGGACGGCGGTCTCATCGTCGAGGAGGGCCCCGCGCGCGAGATGATCAAGAACCCAACCAACGTCCGCACGCAGGCGTTCCTCCGCGCCATCCTCTGACATGAGGTTCTCCGGGAAGGTCGCGCTGATCACCGGTGGGGCGTCGGGCCTCGGCCTCGAGGTCGCCCGCCAGCTCCGCGCCGAGGGCGCATCGCTCGAGCTCGTCGACTGGGACGAACGCTCGCTCGAGCTGGCTGCTGCCGAGGTGGGCGCCAGGCACGTGCGGGGCGACGTCTCGCTGGGGGCGACTGCGGCGGAGGCGGTCCGGCTGGCCCGCGAAGCGTTCGGCCGGCTCGACGTGCTGTTCAACAACGCCGGCATCGACCCGCTGCGGGCGCGCTCGGTGCTCGAGACGGAGGAGTCGGACTGGGACCGGGTCATGGACGTGAACGTCAAGTCCGCCTACCTGTTCTCGCGCGCGGCGGTGCCCCTGATGCGGGAGGGCGGTGGCGGCGCGATCGTCAACACCGCGTCGACCGCGGGGCTCAAGGCCGCCGGCGACGAGGCCGCCTACAGCGTCTCGAAGGCCGCGATGGTCTCGCTGACCCAGTCGCTGGCGCTGGACCTCGCGCCCGATATCCGGGCGAACTGCGTGTGCCCCGGGTTCATGGAGAAGGTGATGACCGACCGCCGCCGGGAGCTCACCTCGGAGCAGGAGGCAGCTCGGTACGCGTACGCGGACGCTCATGTGCCAATGGGGCGGCAGGGGAGCTACCAGGAGGTCGCCCGCTGCGTGCTGTTCCTCGCTTCAGGAGATGCGTCCTACGTCACGGGCGCGGCGCTGGTCGTGGACGGAGGAATCCTCCTGAAATAGGTCGAGCGGCGGCACCCGGGCCGCCCTCTACTTCCCGGTCAGCTCCTCGATCCGCTCGATGATCCGGCCGATGCCGGTTGACAGGTCCTCAGGCGAGCTCGCGAGGCTGATCCGCACCGCGCTGCGCGCCGACTTCCCGAACGCCGTCCCCGGCGCCACCGCGACCTGCTTCGTCTTCACCAGGTCGAAGGCGAAATCCCGCGAGTCCATGCCCGAACCGCTGACGTCGGCCATGATGTAGAACGCCCCCTGCGGACGGCTGATCAGCATCCCGGCCTCCTCCAGCAGGCCGACGCACAGGTCGCGCCGCTGCCGGTACGCGTCGACCATCTTGTCCAGCAGCTCGCGCGGCCCGTCGAGGGCGGCCTCGGCGGCCTTTTGACAGATCGTGGGCAGGCAGGACGAGTTCGACTCCAGGACCTTCGTGATCGAGTCCGAGATCTCCGCGTTCGCGACCACGTAGCCCACGCGCCAGCCCGTCATGGCGTACGTCTTGGAGAATGTGAACGCTGAGATGACGCGACCGTCCGTGCAGAACGACGCCGGGCTGTGGTGCTCGCCGTCGAGGATGACCTGGTCGTAGCACTCGTCGGACAGCAGGTACAGGTTGTGCTTCACCGCCACGTCGACCAGCTGCTCGAGCAGCCGGCGCGGGAACAGAGCACCCGTCGGGTTGCACGGGCTGTTGACGATGATGAGCTTGGTCCGCGGAGTGATCAGCTTCTCGATCTCCGCGGGCCCGGGCAGGAACTGGTTCTCCGGCAGGCACGGGTACGGTACGAGCACGCCGTGCGTCCACGTCAGCATCAGCCTGTAGTTGGGCCACGCCGGGTCGGGCAGGAGCACCTCATCGCCGGGCTCGATGAGCGCAGCGATCGCGGCCGCGATGCCGCCGACGCCGCCGACCGTGCAGTTGATGTTGTCGACGCCCGTGGAGATTCCGTTGACGTTCTGAAGCTTCGCGACCAGGCGCTCACGCAGGCTCAGGATCCCCGCGGTCGCGGTGTAACGGATGGGACTCGTGCGCGCGAACTCGGTCGCCGCCTGAACGATGTGCTCGGGCGTGCGGAAGCTCGGCTCGCCTACCTCGAGGCGGATGCAGCCGGGTGTGACGAGGGCGAGGTTGACAACCTCGCGGATGCCGGAATGGGCCGCTTCGGCGGGGCCCGCGGAGATGGCAGGAAGCGCTTTGGTGGCCGTGTTCCCTCCTTGCAGTGGGCGTGTCCGGCCCGTGGGTTCAGGCCGCTGGGCCATACGCTAGACTCGTGCCGAACGGACTGTCAAGTGAACGTTCGTTTGTTAGTTGAGGCCTCTACTTGATCGCTGCGTACGAGCGCCTGAAAAGAACCCTGACGCCGGAGCGCATCAAGAAGCATTTCGGCGAATGGGTGAAGGGCGAGGTGGACGTGTTCCCGATGCCGAACCTCAACGCGTTCAACCTGCTCCTGCACAACGCGCTCGGCGGCGGCGCGACCAAGACGCTGCGCTACGACGTCACCGGCAAGGCCTTCAGCACGGCGATCCTGCGCATGGAGCTCGCCGAGTGACTGCCGAGCCCGCGCCCCCGCCGCCCGAGCCGCTCTCGCCCGACGACGATCTGCGGCGCCGGCTGGACAAGGCGCGCGCCGGCGGCGACCCGCGCTACCACGCCAAGCTGCGCGAGCAGAACAAGCTGTTCGTGCGCGAGCGCCTCGACCGCATCCTCGACCCGGGCTGGTCGTTTGAGGACGGGCTGCTGGCCCGGCATGTCGACGGGAACCTGCCCGCGGACGCGGTCGTCACCGCCGTGGGCACCATCGCCGGCCGTCCCGTCTGTGTGATCGCCAATGACATGACGGTGAAGGCCGGCACGTGGGGCCTGCGCACGTTCCAGAAGATCACAGCGATGCAGGAGCTCGCGGGCCGCACCAAGTGCCCGCTGCTGTACCTCATCGACTCCGCGGGCGCCCGCATCGACGAGCAGCGCGCGAGCTATGCCGGCCGCAAGGCGTGGGGCAACATCTTCTACAACCAGATCCAGCTGTCGGGCGTGGTGCCGCAGGTGTGTGTGCTGCTCGGCCCGTCGCCCGCGGGCACCGCCTACCAGCCGGCGCTGTGCGACGTCTGCATCATGGTCGAGGGCAACGCGACCGCCTACATCGGCTCGCCGCGGATGTCCGAGATGGCGACCGGCGAGAAGGTTTCGATGGAGGAGATGGGCGGCGCGGAGATGCACGCCCGAGTCAGCGGCCTCGGCGACTTCCTGTGCGCCAACGAGGAGGAGGCCCTCGCGGTGGCCAAGCAGTACCTGTCGTACTTCCCCGGCCACTGGTCGGAGAAGCCGCCGCTCGCCGAGCCCGTGGCGCCCGCGGCGGGCAAGTCGATCGCCGAGATCGTGCCGCTCAGCCAGCGCATCGCCTTCAACATCGTCGACCTGATCAGGGCCCTCGTCGACGACGGCAGCTGGCTAGAGGTCAAGAAGCTATGGGCGCGCGAGCTGGTCACGGGCTATGCGCGGCTTGGCGGCCGGCCCGTGGGAATCGTGGCCAACCAGTCGCGCTACAAGGGCGGCGTCCTGTTCCCTGACTCCTCGGACAAAGCGGCGCGCTTCGTCTGGACCTGCAACGCGTTCAACATCCCGCTGCTCTTCCTGCAGGACATCCCGGGCTTCATGGTTGGCAGCCAGGTCGAGCGCGCGGGCATGATCCGGCACGGCGCCAAGATGCTGTTCGCGGTGGCCGAGGCGCGCGTGCCGCGCATCGCGGTGCTCGTGCGCAAGGCCTACGGTGGCGGCTACTTGGCGATGAGCGGATCGCCCATGGGTCCCGACGCGGTGCTCGCGCTGCCCACCGCCAAGCCCGCGCTGATGGGACCGGAGAGCGCGATCAACGCGATCTACCTGAACAAGATCATGGAGCTGCCCGAGGAGCAGCGCGCCGCTTTCATCAACGAGAAGCGGCGCGAGTATGAGGAGGACATCGACGTCTACGAGGTCGCCTCGGACTTCTCCATCGAGGCGGTGGTCCCGAGCGACGAGCTGCGCGACGAGCTCATTCGCCGCTACGAGATCTACTGCCGCAAGGACGTGCCGCCGCCGATGCGCCGCAACGGCGTCTACCCCGTATGAAGAAGATCCGGCTCGGCGCCGGAAGCGCCTACTGGGGAGACCTGCTCGAGCCGGCGGTCGAGCTGGCCGACAAGGGGGAGCTCGACTACCTGTGCTTCGACCACCTCTCGGAGCTGACACTCGCGGTGCTCCAGCGCCAGAAGGCGAAGGACCCCAACGAGGGCTACATCCGCGACATCGAGCCGTGGCTCGAGGCCACGCTGCCGCAGGCCAAGAAGCAGGGTTTCAAGATCGTCACCAACGCCGGCGGCGCGAACCCGGAGGCGGCGGCGCGCAAGGTCATCGAGGTCGCGCAGCGCCTCGGCCTGGGCAAGCTGAAGATCGCCGTCGTCACCGGATGCGTTCGGTGGGGATCAAGTTCCCGAACCTCGACACCGGCGAGGACGACATCGACCGCATCCGCCAGGACATCGTGGCGGCCAACGCGTATGTCGGTGGCGACTACATCGCGCGCGGCCTGGCGCAGGGCGCCGACGTGGTGGTGTGCGGGCGAGTCTCGGACACCGCGCTTTTCGTCGGTCCGATGATGCACGAGTTCGGGTGGACGTACTCCGACGCTGACAAGGACCTGATCGGCGCGGCGATCACCATCGGCCACACAGTCGAGTGCGCCGCACTGGCCACCGGCGCGGTGTCCAACCTGTGGCGCCAGGCGAAGGACCCGTGGCGTCCCGGCTACCCGATCGCGGAGGTCAGCGAGGACGCGACCGCGGTGATCTCGAAGGTCGAGGGCTCAGGCGGGATCCTCAACGAGTGGACGGTCAAGGAACAGCTGGTCTACGAGATCGGCGACCCGAACAACTACTTCATGCCCGACGGCATCGCCGATTTCACCACCGTGAAGGTGCAGGAGATCGGGCCCGAGCGCGTGAAGCTCTCGCACATGTCGGGCAAGGGCCTGCCCGAGAAGCTGAAGGTGTGCATCGGCTTCCGCGAAGGCTGGGAGGGGGAGGGGACGCTGCTGTTCAGCTGGCCCGACGCGTACGAGAAGGCCAAGCGGGGGGAGCGGATCATCCGCGAGCGCTTGAAGCTCTTGAAGGTCGAGCCGATGGAGCTGCACTTCGACTATCTCGGCGTCAACGCGCTGCACGGCCCAGCGGCGCCCGAGCCCGGTGACCTGAACGAGGTCGGCCTGCGCGTGGCCGCCCGCACCCACACGAAGGAGGACGCGGACACCGTGAAGCGCGAGTCGACTCACCTGTGGACGCTGGGCGGCATCGGCACGGGCTATCTCTCGCCCGCGCAACCGCGGCCGTCGGTCTCGCTGTGGCCGACGCTGGTGCCGCGGGACCAGGTGCAGATGAAACTGACCATGCTCGAGACGCCATGAAATTGGGCCTCGGCGTGTACAGCTCGGAGTGGATTCCGGAAGAGGGGATCTCGCACCACGACGTCTACGCGCACGACCTCGAGCAGGCTCGACTCGCCGAGAAGGTCGGCCTCGACTCGATCTGGTACACCGAGCACCACTTCCTGAACTGGAATCCCAACGTCATGGGCATGTGCGCCGCGGTGGCCGC
>WNFM01126268.1_pt2 | contig 15112 bp, 15 predicted proteins | sample 5400271 | NCBI WGS metagenome assembly WNFM01 (sample SAMN13153352, study PRJNA577476) | soil metagenome | isolation source: 60 cm saprolite on Douglas fir-dominated hillslope | place: USA:California | collected 2013-09-17
TTCGCGCCCTGCTGCCAAGCTCGTCTCTGCAAGCCGAAATAGCTGAAGAGAATTGCCGCCAGCAGGAAGGGAATCATCATCGTCGCGAGCGCCGCCCCCTCCCCGAGCGAGCCGCCGGGGATCGCGCGCTGGAAGGAGAGTGTTGCCATCAGGTGCGTCGAGTTGAGCGGGCCGCCGCGGGTGATGACGTAGATCAGCTGGAAATCGGTGAAGGTGAAGAGCACCGAGAAAGTCATCACCACGGCGATGATGGGCGTCAAGAGCGGCAGCGTGACGAAGCGGAAGCGCTGCCACGGCGTGGCGCCGTCCAGCGCCGCCGCCTCGTAGAGCGAGGGCGAGATGGTCTGCAATCCCGCGAGCAGGCAGATCGCGACGAACGGGACGCCGCGCCATACGTTGGCCGCGATCACCGAGAGCCGCGCGTTCCATGGATCGCCGAGGAAATCGATGTAGCGGTCGATGAGGCCCATCTTCATGAGCGCCCACGAGAGCACCGAGAACTGCGCGTCGTACATCCACCAGAACGCGATCGCGGAAAGCGCGGTGGGCACGATGAACGGCAGCAGCACCACCGCGCGGAAGAACGACTTGAAGGGCAGGTTGCGATTGAGCAGCAGCGCCAGCCAAAGCCCGAGCGCGAACTTGATGACGCTCGCCACCGCGGTATAGAAGATCGTGTTGAAGAGCGACAGGCGCGCCACCGTGTCGCTCACCAGGTATTCGAAGTTGTCGAGCCCGATCCACTGCCCCGCGCGCCCGATCTTGGTGTCGGTGAATCCGAGCCAGGTGCCCAGCCCGAGCGGATAGGTGAGGAAGACGAGCAGCAGCGCTCCCGCGGGCAGCATGAAGAGCATCCCGAGGATGTTGCGGTTGTTGAAGAATTTCGAAAGCATGGAAGAAAGGGCCCGGTTTCCCGGGCCCTCGTTTGCTCTAGACCTTGTAGTACCTCTCGGCCCTCTTCTGCGCCCTTTCGGCCGCTTCCTTCGGCGTCTTCGAGCCGCTCGCGGCTTCGGCCACCATGTTGACCATGATGAAGTCGGCCATCGTCGCCGCCGAGGCGTAGCCCATGTCGCCGGAGTAGCCGTTGGGCAGCATGATCTTCATCGCGTCGCGGTAGGGCGTGTGCTTCGCGTCGACGGTCCAGATCGGATTCGACTCGTAGGCCTTCAACGGCTGGGTCACGTATCCGATTGCCGCCTGCTGCCAGGGCTCGTACTGCTCCTTCTCCATCATGAACGCGAGGTAGGCCTTGGCGGCGTTGGGAAACTTCGAGTACTTGAAGAGCATCATCGGGAAGAAAAGGTTCAGCTCTGTCGTCTTGCCGACGGGGCCCACCGGCAGGTTGGCGTGCCCGATGTCGGCCGCCATCTCCTTCACCTTCGGGTCCTGCGAGTTCTTCGCCGCGTAATAGATCGAGATGCCGTTGGTGGTCATCCCGATCTGCCCGTCGAGGAACGCCTTGTTGTTGTTGGGATCGAGCCAGGAGAGCGTGCCGGGGATGAAGGTCTCGTAGAGCTGCTTCGCGTACTCGAGGGCGGCGATCGTCTCGGGGCTGTTGATGACGACGTTGTTCTTCTTGTCGACCATCATCCCGCCGTGCGACCAGACGAGCCAGTGGGTCCAGACATTGCCGTCGCCCGTGGCGTTACCGAGCGCGAATCCCGCGGGCATGCCCTTGGCCTTCAGGCCCTGGCAGAGCTTGAGGAAACCCGCGAGGTCCTTCGGGAACGTGTCGAACCCCGCCGCCTTCATGGCGCTGATGCGATGCACCACCGCGTTGCCGGCGCAGCCCATCGGCACGGCGATCCACTTGTTGCCGTGCATGCAATACGCCTTGCACACGTCGTACCAGCCGCCGTACTTGCCGCCGAGGTAGTTGCACACGTCGCTCACGTCGGCGAGCTTCTCGGGATACTGGTGCGCGTCCTCGAAGGTGCCGATGATGACGTCGGGCCCGCTGCCCACGTTGGCCGCGACCGCGGCCTTGGGCCGCACGTCTTCCCAGCCCTCGTGGTCGACGCGCACCTCGACACCGGTCTTCTCGGTGAACCTCTTGGTGTTGGCCATCCACATGTCTTCGTCGCCCTGCACGAAGCGCTTCCAGCGCAGCACGCGCAGCTTCGCGCCCTTCTCCGGAGTCCACTTGCCTTGCGCGAAGGCGTCCTGCGACCACATCGCGCTGCCGGCACCCAACGATCCCGCCGCCGCCGCGCCCGCGGTCGTCTTCAGGAATTCGCGTCTCGAAAACTTCGCCATCGTCTCCTCCTTCGTGTGGGGACAGACCACTTGTTCCGCTTGGCGGGACAAGTGGTCTGTCCCCGGTTTGTACAACTGTTATGGCCTCAACGACTTTCCGGACTCCGCATCGAACAGATGCGTGCGTTCAATGTCGGGCGAGAGACGAATCGTCTCGCCCGAGCGGAAATCATGGCGCTCGCGAAACACCGCGGTGAGCTCGGCGCCGTTGTACTTCGCGAAGACTTGCGTATCGGCGCCCGTAGGCTCCACCACGACAACAGAGGCGGTAAGCCCGCTGCCGCTGGGATCGAGGGTCAAGTGCTCGGGGCGCGTTCCGAAGACGATCTTCTGCCCATCGCTGCCGGCGACGTCGTGCGGCGCCGGCACGCTCACCCCCAGCCCCAGGTCCACGCGCGCCTCGTTGTTGGTGCGCCGCAAAGTGCCGGGAAGGAAGTTCATCGCCGGCGAGCCGATGAACCCCGCGACGAAGAGGTTGGCGGGCCGGTCATAGAGCTCGAGGGGACGCCCACGCTGCTCGACCACGCCGTCGCGCATCACCACGATCTGGTCGGCCATCGTCATCGCCTCGATCTGGTCGTGCGTCACGTAGATCGAGGTGGTCTCGAGGCGCTGATGCAATTCCTTCAGCTCGGTGCGCATCGCGACGCGCAGCTTCGCGTCGAGGTTGGAGAGCGGCTCGTCGAACAGGAACACCTGCGGGTCGCGCACGATGGCGCGCCCCATGGCGACGCGCTGGCGCTGGCCGCCGGAAAGCTGGCGCGGGTAGCGCTCGAGTAGATCGGAGAGGCCGAGGATTCCGGCCGCCTTGTCGACGCGTTCGTCGATCTCGGCGCGCGGGCGCTTCGCGAGCAGCATGCTGAACGCCATGTTGTCGCGAACCTTCATGTGCGGGTAGAGCGCGTAGTTCTGGAACACCATCGCGATGTCGCGCTCCTTGGGCTGCATGTCGTTCACGACCTTGCCGCCGATCTCGATCTCGCCGCCGCCGATCTCTTCCAGCCCCGCGATCATGCGCAGCAACGTGGACTTGCCGCAGCCCGAGGGGCCCACCAGCACCGCGAATTCCCCATCGGCGATGTCGATCGACACCCCGCGGATCACGTGGGTGCCGCCGAAATGCTTGTGGACCTCGCGGATATGGACGGCCGCCATTATTTTCCCTCGCTCACGACGTATGTCGGCCGCCCGGTACGGGCCCAATCCACCAGATTCTGCGCCGCCTTCCTTCGCAACTCGCGCTCCCCCTCGACCGAATAGAAGGCGGCATGGGGCGTGAGCAGCACGCGCGGATGCCCGAGCACCGGATGATCCGCCTCGGGCGGCTCCTTGGGAAGCACGTCGAGCGCCGCGCAGTCGAGCTGGCCGGAATCGAGCGCCGCGAGCACGTGATCCAGGTTCGCGACCGAGCCGCGCGCGGTATTCACCAGGAAGGAGCCGCGCTTCATGAGGCCGAGCATGCGCCCGTTCGCCATGCCGCGCGTCTCGTCGTTGAGCGGCACGTGCAGCGAGACCACGTCGGCGTCGCGGAAGAGCTCCTCCCGGGATACGCGCGCCACGCGGTCGGGGAGGAACTCGCCGTCGCCGACGTACGGATCGCAGGCGATGACGCGCCCGAACACGCGGCACGACAGGTGCGCCATGCGCTTGCCGATGCGCCCGAAGCCGAGGAGGCCGAGCGTCATGTCGGAAACGCGGCGCAGCTTCCCCGCGCTCGTGTAGTGCCAGTTGCCCGCGCGCACGTGGCGATCGTAGAAGGGAATGTGGCGCACCAGGGCCAACGCCATGCCGAGCGCGTGCGTCGCGACTTCGCCTACGCCGTAGTCCGGGGAATTGGCCACCCACACGCCGTGCGCATTGGCATCGGCCGTATTCACCGTGTCGAAGCCCGCGCCCATGCGGCTCACGACGCGCACCTCGGGGAGTGCGGCGAACACCTTCGCGTTCATCGGCGCGTACTGCGTGAGCAGGCCCGCGCAGCCCCGCCCCGCCGCGATCACGTCTTCCTCCGTGCGGCATTGGGCCGTGGCCACTTCCATCCCCGCGTCGCGGAGCACCTGGGTTTCGATATCGACATCGGGGAAGTCATAGTCGGTGATCAGAAATTTCACGGCTTCTCGTGCCTCGCGCCTAGTGGTTGTCCCTTGGCACGTCCGCGCCGCTCTTGCCCACCAGGAAATCGAGGTCGCAGCCCTCGCTCGCCTGGTTCACGTGGTCCACGTAGAGCTTCCAGTAGCCGCGCTTCATCGGCGCCGTGGGCGCCCTCCAGAGCTTGCGCCGCCTGGCGAGCTCCTCCGCGCTCACGTGGAGATGGAGCTTCCTCTTCGCCACGTCGAGCTCGATCATGTCGCCGTCTTCCACGAGCGCGAGCGGCCCGCCCGCCGCGGCTTCCGGCGCCGCGTGCAGCACCACCGTGCCGTAAGCGGTTCCGCTCATGCGCGCGTCCGAGATGCGCACCATGTCGGTGATGCCCTTCTTGAGGATCTTGGTGGGGAGCGGCATGTTGCCGACCTCGCCCATGCCGGGGTAGCCCTTCGGCCCGCAGTTCTTGAGGACCATCACGCAGCTCTCGTCGATGTCGAGCCTGGGATCGTCGACGCGGGCATGGAAGTCCTCGATCGTCTCGAACACTACGGCGCGGCCTTTGTGCTTCATGAGCTTCGGCGTGGCGGCCGAAGGCTTGATGATCGCGCCGTCCGGGCACAGGTTGCCGCGCAGCACGGCGATCCCGGCGTCGCGCTTGAAGGGCTTCTTGAACGCCATGATCACGTCGGGATTGTCGTTGCGCGCGTTGGCGTTGTTGTCCCACAGGGTCTTGCCGTTTGCGGTGAGCGCGTCCTTCTTGAGGAGCCCCTGCTCGCCCAGCTCGCGGATCACCACCGGAAGGCCGCCCGCGTAGCAGAAGTCCTCCATCAGGTACTTGCCGTTGGGCATGAGGTTCACGAGGGTGTGCACGCCGCGCCCGAGCTCGTCCCAATCGTCGAGGTCGAGCTTCACGCCGATGCGCCGCGCGATGGCGATCAGATGAATCACCGCGTTGGTGGAGCCGCCGATCGCGGCGTTCACGCGGATCGCGTTCTCGAAGGCCGGCCGCGTGAGGATCTTGGAAAGCTTCAGGTCCTCGTTCACCATCTCGACGATCCGGCGCCCCGCCATGCGCGCGATCAGGTTGCGGCGCGCGTCCACCGCGGGGAAGGCGGCGTTGCCCGGCAGGCCCACGCCGAGCGCTTCCACCATGGAGGCCATGGTCGACGCCGTGCCCATCACCATGCAGTGGCCGTGCGAGCGGTGCATGCAGCTCTCGGCCTCGTGGAATTCGTCGCGCGTGATTTTTCCGGCGCGCAGATCCTCGGAGAGGGACCACGTGTTGGTGCCCGAGCCGATGCGCTCGCCCTTGTACCAACCGGAGAGCATCGGGCCGCCCGAGACGCCGATGGTCGGCAGGTCGCAACTGGAGGCGCCCATGAGGAGCGAGGGCGTGGTCTTGTCGCACCCCATGAGGAGGACCACGCCATCGATCGGATTGCCGCGGATCGACTCCTCCACGTCCATGCTCGCGAGGTTGCGGTAGAGCATCGCGGTGGGGCGAAGAAGCGTCTCGCCCAAGGACATCACCGGAAACTCGAGGGGAAATCCGCCCGCCTCGTAGACGCCGTTCTTCACGTGCTCGGCGAGCGTGCGGAAATGCGAATTGCACGGCGTCAGCTCGGAATACGTGTTGCAGATGCCGATCACCGGGCGGCCGTCGAACTGGTCGTGCGGGATGCCGCGGTTCTTCACCCACGAGCGGTAGATGAAACCCATCTTGCCTTCGCGGCCGAACCATTCCTGGCTGCGGCGGCGCTTGCGGGTTGCCATTTGGGGCGATCTCCTAGTCCGGCGAGGGTAACGATGCTGCACTGCGATGGTCAAGTGGTAAGGCCAATTTCCCTCTTTATGCCATCCCTCGAGCTCGGGATGAAGCTCGACCCGGGGGACGTCGACCTTTCAAAGGGGAGAGATCTCGCTACTACCCATGTCGCCCTCTCTCGAGCTTCATCCCGAGCTCGATGGATGGCCCTGCGCGCACATTGCGATCATCCCCAGGCTTTTGAAATGCGTTCGCCAAGAAAAACGGCGATGCGCGACGCGTTCAGGAAAGAGTCGTGTCAGGTACGACTTAGCTCGCCGGGTCGAGCTTCACACCCAGTTCGAGTGAGGCGATGAGCGTCAGTTCTGAGGTATCCTCCCGCGTTCGCGGAGAAACAGATGAATCAGCTCGACTTGAAGGGCCGCAACGCCATCGTCACCGGGGGCGCGGCCGGCATCGGCTTCGCCATCGCGCAACGCCTCGCCACTTCCGGGGCGCGCGTGAGCCTCTGGGACCGGGATCCCGAGGCTCTCGCGGCGGGCGCGAAGGCGATCGGCGGCGCGGCCCATACGGCGCGGCTCGACGTGAGCGACGACACCGAGGTGCGGCTCGCCTTCGACGAGACCGTTCGCAAGCTGGGGCGCGTCGACGTGCTGGTCTGCAGCGCGGGCATCACCGGCCCCAACCTGACGACATGGGATTACCCGCTGGCCGACTGGAAGCAGGTGCTCGACATCAACTTGACCGGCGTCTTCCTCTGCAACAAGACCGTGGTCCCGCACATGCAGAAGAACGACTACGGGCGCATCGTCAACATCGCGTCCATCGCCGGCAAGGAAGGCAATCCCAACGCCTCGGCCTACAGCGCCTCGAAGGCAGGCGTGATCTCGCTCACCAAGTCGCTCGGCAAGGAAGTCGCCAAGACCGGCATCCGCGTGAACTGCGTGACGCCGGCCGCGGTGAAGACCGGCATGTTCGCGCAGATGACCCAGGCGCACATCGACTTCATGCTCTCCAAGATCCCGATGGGCCGCTTCGGGCAGGTGGAGGAGATCGCCGCCCTCGTCGCGTGGCTGTGCAGCGAGGACTGCTCGTTCTCCACCGGCGCCGTCTTCGACCTTTCCGGCGGCCGCGCTGTATATTGAAAGGGTCGTGCCAGACGGCTTTTCAACTTCCGGGAAGAACATGAAAGCACCCAGACTCGCCCTCGCCGCTCTCACCGCACTCCCCTTCGCCGCGCTCGCCGTGCCGCCCGAGGCGTGCTCCCTCGTGTCGGTGGACGAGGTCAACTCCATCGCGGCGGGCTCCGCGGAAAAGGCCCAGCAACGCAAGTCCGGCAATCCGACCGAGTGCGCGTTCATCGACTCGCGCCGCGGCGCGGTGCTGGTGGTGTCGCTGCGCGAGGTGCAGTACGCCGTGGAGAACGAGCTCCAGTACGAGCGCGAAAACCTCGAGAAGATCTACCGCGGCAAGGTGAAGTGGCTCACCGCGGTTGGCGAGAACGGCTTCTGGATGCCGATCAACAAGCAGCTGGTGTTCCGCAAGAGCAAGACGCTGGTCTCGGTGACGTTCGCGCGCACGGCGAACCAGAACGAGGTCGACACGGCGCAAATCGCGCGCTTGATCGACGCGCGTCTGAAGTAGTGCGGCTCGAGCCCGGCAGCCTCACGCTCGCCCAGCTCGAAGCGTTCGCGCAGTCCCACGACGCCGTCACCCTCGGCGCCGAGAGCCGCAAGCGCCTCGATGCCGGCGCCGCGGCGGTGCGCCGAATCGTGGCCGAGGGCCGGCCCGTCTACGGCATCAACACCGGTTTCGGCAAGCTCGCGCAGACGCACATCCCCGACGACCAGCTCGAGCTCCTGCAGAGGAACCTGGTCCTCTCGCACAGCGTGGGCGTGGGCGCCCTCCTCGCCGACGGCGTGGTGCGCCTCACGATGCTGCTCAAGGTGGCGAGCCTCGCGCGCGGCTATTCCGGCGTGCGCGTCGAGGTGGTCGACGCGATCCTCGCTCTCCTCAACGCGGAGATCTATCCGTGCATCCCGTCGAAAGGCTCCGTGGGCGCTTCCGGGGACCTGGCGCCGCTCGCGCACATGAGCGCCACGCTCCTCGGCCTGGGCCAGGTGCGCCACGGCGGCGTGACGATGCCGGCGGCGGAAGGATTGAAGAAGGCCGGCCTCGCCGCGCTGCGCCTGGGGCCCAAGGAGGGCCTCGCGCTTCTCAATGGCACGCAGGTCTCGACGGCGCTCGCGCTGCACGGGCTCTTCGCGACGCGCAATCTGTTCGCCGCCGCGGTGGTCGCCGGATCGATGTCGGTGGATGCCGCGATGGGAAGCGACACGCCGTTCGACGAACGCATCCAGAAGCTGCGCGGCCAACCGGGGCAGATCGCGGTGGCGGGCGCGTATCGCACGCTCCTCGCCGGAAGCGGGATCCGCGCCTCGCACCTCACCGGCGACGACAAGGTGCAGGATCCCTACAGCCTGCGCTGCCAGCCGCAGGTGATGGGTGCCTGCCTCGACCTGATCGGCGCCGCGGCGCGCACGCTCCTCATCGAGGCCAACGGCGTCACCGACAACCCGCTGGTGTTTGCCGAGAGCGGCGAGTCGCTCTCCGGCGGCAATTTCCACGCCGAGCCGGTGGCCTTCGCCGCCGATACGCTCGCCCTCGCGATCGCGGAGATCGGCGCGCTTTCGGAGCGGCGCATCGCGCTTCTCATCGACGCCAGCATCAGCGGCCTGCCGCCCTTTCTCACCGCCGCGAGCGGGGTGAACTCGGGCTTCATGATCGCGCACGTGACCGCGGCCTCGCTCGCCTCCGAGAACAAGTCGCTCGCGCACCCGGCAAGCGTGGACTCGCTGCCCACCTCGGCGAACCAGGAAGACCACGTGTCCATGGCGACTTTCGCCGCGCGCCGGCTCTCGGAGATGGCCGACAACACCGCCGCCATCGTCGCCATCGAGCTCCTCGCCGCGGCGCAGGGCATCGATTTCCGCCGCCCGCTCCAGTCCTCGCGCGCCCTGGAGGACGCCCACGCCATCGTCCGCAACGTCGCCCCGCACCTCGACGGCGACCGCTACCTCGCCCTCGACATCGAGGCCGTCACCCCGCTGGTGCGCAACGGCACCTTCCGGAAAGTCGTACCTGACACGACTTTCTCCTGACGCGACTTTCTAGGCGCGGCGGTAGTGGCTCTGCACGACGCCGTCGGCAAATGTCCTCGAGCCCACCAGCTCCACCGGCTGCCTCTCGCTCGAGAATCCGAAGATCGGAATCCCGTCGCCGAGGATCACCGGCGCATGGGTGATGACGAGCTCGTCGATGAGGCCCGCGTCGCGGAAGGCGCCCGCGAGCTCGCCGCCGCCCAGGAGCCATGCGCGCTTCAGCCCCAGGCGCACCAGCTCGCGCGCGAGGTCCGAAGGGGCGCGATCGGTGAACGTGGCGTGCGCATGCGCCTGCCCGCGATCCTTGCGTGTCAGCACCCAGCAGGGCTTGCCCGGGAAGGGCCACTCGCCGTGTGCGAGGCACGCATCGTAGGTGCGCCCGCCCACGAGCACCGCGTCGATCGAGGCGTAGAAATCGCCGTAGCCGTGGTCCTGCGCGCGCCCCTCGAAAGGCGCCAGCCACGCGAGGCCCGTCTCGAGGGTCGCGATGAAGCCGTCGAGGCTCGCCGCCACGTAGTAGACGATCACGGCCACTTGAATTCGCGCTTGTGCCGGCCGAAGACGAGGATGAAGAAGAGCCCGAGCGCCACCAGGGGCGTGACGGCCGCGAGCATCGTGCCCCAGTAAGGAGCGCCCTCGCCCGTGGAGGGCGCGATCACGCCGAGCGGCATCACGATCACCATCACCCAGATCCAGATCACGGTGACCCAGCGTGCCGCGCGCGAAAGCGCCCAGATGCCCCAGGCGAGGAGCGCGAAGAGCGGGGCCACGAGAAGGCCCATCGGCTGCTTCATGACGTTCAACGCGAAGGCGATCGCCACCGCGGCGTAGAAGGCGGCCATCAACGCCACCGCGACGGCGAGCAGCCGGCTCCTGGCTTGCGGCAGGTAGCGCCACATCACGCCGCGCCTAGTTCGCCGGCATCTTCGGGATCCCGGCGATGCGGTCGTCGCGCTCGCGCATCATCCAGTACACGATCCCCAGCGCCAGCGTGAGCGCCGCGAGGCCGAGGAGCTCGCCCGGCGTGGTCTTGTCGAGCTCGAGCACGATCACCTTGCGCGCGAGCGCGAGGAGCGAGATCAGCAGCACGACCTTGGTCTGGATGATGCTCTCCTGGCGCGCCACCACGAACTGGATCGTGTGGTTGAACTCGAGCGCGATCAGCACCGTGAGCACCTCGCCGAAGATCGCCTGGAAGACGCCCTGGTCGAGGGGATCGAGGATGCCGAAGAGGAGCCCGCCGACTACGCGCGTGGCCACGTGGAAAAGCGAGACCGCGATCACCACCGCGATCACCAGGGTGAGCACCAGGGCCACGATGCTCTCGAAGCGCTGGTACAGGGTGAGCACCGACCATTCCGATCGCAGCAGCTCCCATCGGGTCCGCTTGGCCATGGCTCACCTCGCTTTCTTCGTGTTGTCGCCGGGCGCGATTTCGGCCCCGCGCGCGGCGCCGAGCCGTAAGATTCGCATCTCCATGCATTATCCTATCGCATGCCCGCACGCAAGCCCGCGCTCACCGCCAACCCCGACCTGCTGATGGACCTGGTCGCCGCCAACCGCATCCTCGCGATGGAGGGCGTCCTCGACGCCTATGGCCACGTGAGCGTGAGAAGCGACCGCAAGCCCGATCATTTCTACATGTCGCGCTCGCTCGCGCCGCAACTGGTGACGGTCGCCGACATCATGGAGCACGGCCCGGACAGCGAGCCCGTCGGCGATGATCGCAAGCCCTACCTCGAGCGCTTCATCCACGGCGAGATGTTCCGCCAGCGCCCCGACGTGACCGCCGTGGTCCACAGCCATTCGGGATCGGTGATCCCGTTCGGCATCACCAAAGGGAAGATGCGGCCCGTCTACCATATGGCCTCCTTCCTCTGGAGCGGCGTGCCGACCTTCGAGATCCGCAAGGTGCGGCCCGAAAACGACCTTCTCGTCCGCGACGCGCAGCTCGGCCGCGAGCTCGCCCAGTCGATCGGCGCGTGCACGTGCGTGCTCATGCGCGGCCACGGCATGACGGTGGTCGCGGAAAGCCTTCCCGAGGTCGTGTTCCGCTCGGTCTACACGCAGATGAACGCCAAGCTGCAAACGCTGGCGAGCCAGCTCGGGGGTCCCATCGAGTTCCTGAGCGACGCCGAGGGCAAGCTCGCCACCGCGACCAACCGCGCGACCGTCGAGCGTCCCTGGGAGCTGTGGAAGGCGAAAGCGATGGGCTCGCTCAGGAGTTAGGCAGCCAGGAGGTGCCCATGAGCGCGGATCGCATCGAGCTCGATGAACGGCGCCGCCTGCCCGATCCCTAGTCGGCGGTCGCGCCGGATTCCTTCGCGAGGCGCACCCAGAGCTTCGCGTCCTCGGTGAGAAACGACGCGAACTCCTCCGGCGAGCGGGAAAGGGCGACCTCGGTGCCTTCGCGCCCCAGCATCGCCTTCACTTCGGGGCGCTGCGCGGCGACGGTGATCGCCTCGAAGAGCTTCCTCACGATCTCCGGCGGCGTCCCCGCGGGCACGAAGATGCCGTACCAGAAGGCGATGCCGAATTCCGGGAGGCCCGCTTCCGCCATGCCCGGCACTTCCGGCATGAGCGAGGAGCGCTCGGTGCTGGTGACGGCGAGCGCGCGCAGGCGCCCGGCCTTCACCATCGGCAGGACCGAGGGAGGCGTGGCGAAGGAAACCTGCGTATCGCCGGCGACGAGCGAGACCACCGCGGGCGAGCCGCCCTTGAACGGCACATGCACCATCTCCACGCCGGCGACCTGGCAGAAAAGCGCGGCGCCGAAGTGCGGCGCGGAGCCGACGCCGGAGGTCGAGTAGTTGAGCTTGCCGGGGGATTTCTTCGCGGTCGCGATGAGCTCCTTCACCGAGGTGATGCCGGTCGCGGGATTCACGACGATCAGCAACGGTGAAGTCGAGACCTTGGTGATCGGCAGCAAGTCCGCCGGCTTGTAGTTGAGCTTCGGGTTGATCGCCGGGTTCACCGAGATGCTCGCCGGGCTCGCGATGAGGATGCTGTAGCCGTCGGGGGCCGAGTGGGCGACGTTCTCCGCCGCGATGGAGGAGCCGGCGCCGGCGCGGTTCTCGATCACGATCGGCTGGCCCAGCGCGCGGCCGAGCGGCTCGCTCAACGCGCGCGCGACGGTGTCCGCCGCGCCGCCGGGCGCGAAGCCCACGACCAGGCGCACCGGCTTCGATGGATAAGCCTCGGCCCAAGCGTCATTGCCGAGGGCGCAGGCCGCCAGCACGGCGGCGATGAGGACCCTTGTCATATCGCGATCACGATCTTGCCGAGATGGCGGTTGGCTTCCATGTGGGCGCGCGCCTCCCCGAGCTCGCCGAAAGGATAGACGCGATCGACCATGGGACGAATGCGCCCCGCGGCGATCGCCGGCATGAGGTCGGCGACGAAGCCCGGCACGCCGGATGCGCGCTGCTCCGGCGTGCGCATCTTGTTGGACACGCCGAAAAGCGTGAGCCGCTTGGCGTGCAACGCCTGGATGTCGATCTCGCTCTTGAGGACGCCGTCGACATAGCCCACGGTGGCGAGCCGCCCCTCGAACGCCATCGAGCGCACGCACTCGGCGAAGACCGATCCGCCCACCGTGTTGACGACGAGGTTCACGCCCTTGCCGTCGGTGGCCTTCATCACGGCGTCGTGGAAATCGCCCGTGCGCGTGCGGATTCCCACGTCCAGCCCCACGGCCTTCAGCCGCTCGAGCTTTTCCTGCGACCCCGAGGTGCCGATCACGCGCGCGCCCAGCACCTTGGCCGCCTGAAGGGACGCGACACCCACGCCCGAAGACACGCCAGTCACGAGCAGCCATTCGCCCTTGGCGAGCTTTCCCTGGACCACGAGCATGTCGTGCACCACCAGGAACGTGAGCGGTATCGCCGCCGCCTCCTCGAACGAGAGATCGGGCGGCATGGCGATCGCCTCGCGAAGATCCATCAACGCGTATTCCGCGAAGGCGCCCGCGCAGCGCCCCATCACGCGCTGGCCGATGGACCAGCCGGTGACATCCGGACCGAGCTTCGCGACCTCACCCGAGCCTTCCATGCCGATCGCCTTCGACGTGCCCGCCTTCTGCAGGCCGTGGCCGACGATGAACTCGCCGCGGTTCAGGCTCGCCGCGCGCATCCTCACCAGCAATTGGCGCGGCCCGGGCTCGGGCATGGCGACCTCGCGCAGCTCGATGGCGGCGTGCTCGGTGGTGGACTGCATCGAATAGGACTTCATGCGGGCATCCCTCTTTTACCCGATTCTCGTACATTACGGGGACCGCGACACCTGCGCCGCGGTCACGCCATAATGCCGTTGAACGCCCGCCAGGAGATCGCCATGCGTAACGCCCTTCGAGTGTCGCTAACCGTCCTTTCGCTCGCATGCGGCGCCGCCATGGGCGCGGGCATGTCGAGGCAGGACTACCAGGCCGCGAAGAAAGGCATCGACGCGCAGTACCAGGCCGAACGCCAGAAGTGCGGCGGGCGTTACGGCAACGCCCTCGATCTTTGCGTCGCACGCGCTCACGGGATACGTGACGTGGCGAAGGCGGAGCTCGAAGCCGCCTACAAGCCCGGCCCACGCGCCGATTACAACGCCGCGATCGCGCGAGCCAAGGCGGCGTACAACCTCGCCAGGGAAGAGTGCGACGAATCGCGCGGCGCGGACAAGAAGGCCTGCATCGGGGAAGCGAAGGCTGCGCTGGCGCGTTCCAGGGCCGAGGCGAAGGCGAGGCTGGCGGCGGAGCGCGCCGAGGAAACCGCGAAGCCTCGCGCGCGCTAGCCCGGGCGGCTCGCGCGGTCGAGCTGCGCGAGCCCCTCCGCGTCCAGCCGCAGGCGCGCGGCGCCGGCGATCTCATCGAGCTGCGCGATCGAGGTCGCGCTCACGATCGGCGCGGCGATGGAAGGTTGCGCCATCATCCACGCGAGGGACACCTGCGCCGGCGTGGCGCCGGCGCGCTTCGCGACCGAGTCCAGCGCGGCGAGGATGCGCATGCCGCGATCGCCCTCGAAATACTTCTTGAGGCCGCCGGCGCGCGGGCGGCCCTCGATGTCGGCGAGCTTGCGGTACTTGCCCGAGAGAAAACCCTTGGCGAGCCCGAAGAAGGGAATCACCGCGAGGTCATATTCGACCGCCACAGGCTGCAGGTCTCGCTCGAACGCGGCGCGGTCGTACAGGTTGAATTCCGGCTGCAGCGTCTCATAGCGCGGCAGCCCCAGGCGCTTCGCCGCCTCCAGCGATTCGCGCAGCCGCCCGCCCGAGTAGTTCGAGGCGCCGATCGCGCGCACTTTGCCGGCTGTCACCAAGCGCCCGAAGGCCTCCAGCGTTTCCTCGAATGGCGTGTCGGGATCGTCCTTGTGCGCCTGGTAGAGGTCGATGCGCTCCACCCGCAGGCGCTTCAGCGATGCCTCCGCGTGCTTCTCGATCTGTGCGCGCTTGAGCCCGATCTCGCCGCCCATCTGCATGCCGACCTTGGTCGCGATCAGCACGCGGTCGCGCTTGCCGCTCTTCGCGAGCCACTTGCCGATGATCGTTTCCGATTCGCCGCCCACGTGGCCGGGCACCCACGTCGAGTAGGTGTTGGCCGTGTCGATCATGTTGAAGCCGAGGTCCACGAAGCGCTCGAGGATCGCGAACGAGGTCGCCTCGTCGGCGGTCCAGCCGAAAACGTTGCCGCCCAGCACGAGCGGGGCGCTCGAAAGGCCGGAGCGGCCCAGGGGTCTCATGTCCATCAGCGTCCCACCTTTCCTTTCAGGCTGTCGACGATCTTCTTCGAGTCGTAGGCGATGCCGTTCCTGAACACGAGGTCGATGCGGCTGAGCTCGCGGATGTCCTCGTCGGGCTTGCCGTC